>Ga0065721_10003779_pt1 | contig 77243 bp, 77 predicted proteins | sample Mesricmetagenome_FD_59108 | JGI IMG/M metagenome (GOLD analysis project Ga0065721, IMG submission 59108) | Mesophilic microbial community from rice straw/compost enrichment Sample: eDNA_1 v2 (version 2) | ecosystem: Engineered > Solid waste > Grass > Composting > Bioreactor | place: USA: Davis...
ACCCGTCCGCCGCTAATCTTATCCCGAAGGACAAGATCCGCTCGACTTGCATGTATTAGGCACGCCGCCAGCGTTCGTCCTGAGCCAGGATCAAACTCTCCATGAATGGTTGTTTGACTTGCTCAATCTTTGTTTTATCGCTTTTCCGTTATTTCTAACGGGGCAGTTTCGCTCGTTGTTCAGTTTTCAAAGAACAATTTCTTTTCTCGTTGTCGGCCGTTTGTTTCAGCGGCGACTTAGATAATATACCACGTACGCCTAATGGATTGCAAGTACTTTTTTTAAGTTTTTTAAGATTAGTTTTCCTGTCGGTTTATGCCCTTCGGAATACCCACCACTTGCTGCCGGCAAAGTTAAGTACAACCGTTACACCGGTGGCTAATACCTTAGCTATTAGGGGACTTAACCCCTCGGCCTCTGTCAACTCATAAAGGAGTAACATAGATACCCCCAGCACACCTGCGTTCAATATAACAAAACGGACAGCCCTTCCACGATCCGCATTTGATCCGCTTGCCTGCTTGGAATCTCCTTTAAAGGTAATGAGAGAGTTCAGCACATAGCTGTTCACCATGCCCGCGCTATAAGAGACGACTTGCGCGGGAAGGACATAAAGTCCTGCCCACACCAGAATGCTAAACACGATAAAGTCCACAAGTGTATTGAGCAATCCAATCATATTAAATAAGACGAATTGTTTTATCGCGCCAAGCCGCTGCTTTCGAGGATTAACCTGCTGCCGGGAATGTTCAATGGACATATTCGCGTTCCTTTTCCTTCAGCTTCTCCTCTTGCTCCTTCTCTTCGCCGAAGCCCCGCGCTTCCCTTACTATATATAAAGGACGGTTCTTGGATTCATCATAGATCCGGCCGATATACTCGCCAATTAATCCAAGGAGCATCAGGATAATCCCGTTAAACAAGAGATTAATGGCGACAATTGTCGTCCATCCCGGTTGCGTGCTTGAGGTAAAGAGCCGCTGACAAAGAACAATTAATAAATAAACAAAACTCGAAGCGGAAAGAGCAAAGCCAATATAGGTTGCAATCTTAAGCGGCTTATAGGAGAAGGACGTAATTCCGTCCACCGCAAAGCTGATCATTTTTTTCAACGGATACTTAGTCTCGCCTGCAAAACGTTCCTCGCGGACATACTCCACCATGGTCTGACGGAATCCCACCCAGCTGACAAGACCACGCACGAAGCGGTTCTTCTCCTTCAACCCCCGCAGCACATCGCATACTTTGCGGTCAATCAGACGGAAATCTCCCGTATCCATCGGGATATCGAAATTGGTCAGGCTCCGCATCGTACGGTAGAACAGCTTAGCCGTAATTTTCTTAAAGGCGCTTTCGCCTTTACGCTTTAGCCGCTTGCCGTATACAACCTCGTAGCCCTCCTTCCACTTCTCAATCATCTCCAGCATTACTTCGGGCGGATCCTGCAGATCGGCATCAATAATAATGATAGCGTCACCCTGGGCGTAGTCCATTCCGGCAGTAATAGCGATCTGATGACCAAAATTGCGTGAGAAGTTGACTAACCGGACATTATTGTCGCGTTGGCAGATTGCTTCTACAATCCCGACCGTTTGGTCTTTGCTGCCGTCGTTGACGAATACGAGCTCGTAAGGCTCGCCATATCCATCCATGACTTCTTTGAGCTTGGCATACGTATGGCGAATGACTTCTTCTTCGTTATACATCGGCACAATAATGCTGTATCTCGCCTTCATACCCGTCCACCCCTTTCATTCATCAGCTATAAAAGACCCATGAGTCAAAATGCCGTAAAGCAATCATCACATATTCCTTGCTCACTTCCATACCGGAAATGACTGGATAATACATAATAAATAAAACAACCGCTATGCCTGCATAAGCCAAGCGAATCCATCGTATATTCTTCCTGCCTTCCTCAACTCGGATGAATATATAGACGATAGCAAGAATCATGAACGGAACCATAGCAAAATAATGATATAAGAACGTCAGCCGCGGCACGAGCATCCAAGGCAGGTATTGCGATAAGTACGCAATCCACAAAACATACATTCGTTTGTCCTTGCGCTTCACGCTTATATACAGGGCAGCAATGACTGCAAAGATCCCCGTCCACCAAATAAGCGGATTGCCAAATGAGGAAATGGACGAGACTTGGCCGGGCTCAAGATTTTTACCATTATAATACCAGACCGGGCGTTTCATAAACGGCCACTCCCACCATTGGGAGGAATAAGGATGTGTAGCAACAAGCTTACTATGGTAGTCATACATATGCTCTTGATATTCAATAAGCCGCTCCGCCGTATACGTATCCCCCTTGACATGGAGTACCGGAATATAGGACAAGCAATAAATAACGAGCGGAATTGCGACGAAAAAGACCATACAACTTGCCAGTGTCAGTAAGGTATTCTTAATAAAGCTGCGGGATGCCCTCCGATATGCTTCATCCTCCGGATGACCCTCATTCTCCTCGCGAATGGCCAAAACACGCCTTGCTGCCGCTTGCTCTCGATAACGTTCAATAAGCACAAGCGCCAACATGACCGCAAGGCCAGCGCCGCCATAGATAACAATCCATTTGGATGCAACCCCGATGCCAAACAACAGCCCTGCCCAGAATAAAGGTACAAGTGTCTTCCACAGGGGTGACCGGTAAAAGCTCATTTCCCTGTATTTATTCATGAAATAGAACATTAACATAATGAAAAAGACGCCGTACACATCAATGGTCGCAATACGCGTCTGCGTGAAATGCATAAAATCAGCCGCAAACAGGATCGTTGCCGTTGCTGCATAGCCCGTTTTGCGGAATAGCTGCAGAGCAAACAAATAGATGATCGGCAGCATTGCGACTCCAAACAACGTGCCCACAATTCGCCAGCCAAATGGGCTAAGACCAAACAGCTTGATCCCTACCGCGATTAGCAGCTTGCCAAGCGGCGGATGCGTATTCTCATAGGCCTTGATGCCATGAAGATTCTCATAAGCAGTACGGGCATGATAAATTTCGTCAAAATAAGAGCTGTTTAAATAATCCGGCTTATAAACGGCATCCGCCTGCTCATCAAACAAACGGCTGCCCGCGAGGGAGGCATCCTCTTGATCCGTATTCGAGTCTGCTGAATCTACAATCTGCTGAATTGGAATCGGCTGATTGCTGCCTTCCGGATAGAAGGCAACCTCCTGCATGGTAAAGCCCCACTTTGTAACGGTCAGCTTCGCATACCGGACAGTCTGATCGACCGGATTAACCGTCCACTTCAGGTTATCTCCAACCTTCTGCTCAATCTCAATCGGATTGCTCCATTGATCCGGCGTGCTGCTGCTGAACTCCCACTTGTAATTGCCAACGCCAACTCCGTTAAAACTGTTCACCTGGCTGATGTGCACCGGCTTGCCGAAATCCACATAAAAGCTTTGACCATTCCGGTCGGCCTTCCAGCCGCTGTCGAAGCTGACCGTAGAGCCCAGATTAACAAGAGCGATGGCCGCGTAAACGAGCGTAATCATGGACATCCATAACCAGTCTTTACGTTGCAGCTTGCGGGAAGGCGATTCCGGGTTGCGCAATCCTTGCAGCAGCAGCTCCTCGGATAAGGTCAGCTCGGCCTGCGTCAAGGCATGAACCGGCAGCTGGCGTCCCTTGATATATCTATCATAGCCAACATATAACATGTACATATACAATCCGGCATTGCAAAGCGCAGTGACAATAAGAATACCGTTCGAAGAAGGAATAAAGGCATTGGCCTGACTGAACGCCAGAACATAACCGACATTAATAAAATGCGTAATGCTGAATCCTAGCAGCAGATGCAGAATCCGCCGGTCCTTCGCCTCGATATAAGCAAAAATCATCAGAAGAAGTGCAGGAAACATGTAACGCTCATGCATTTTGGCAGCAAACATAAAGACGGTGACGATCAGAATCAACGCCATATAGAAGGCACCGGACAAATCCTTCCGCTGTTTGCGAAGACCAAAAAAGAGAACGGATACAACCGTTGCAAACACAATACCGATATTGCCCCACGCGGCATACTCCAGCCCCAGCCAGTGTGCATTCAAATTCGCCCAGTTGCCGCCGGTCAAAGCATACAGGTTAAATGCATTCAGCGTAGCATAAGGGTAGGAAGACAATGTCGACTTATACAGACTATAAAGCGCATGCAGCCCGCCGTTATTCCATATAAAGGGCGCCGCAAGTAAGAGAAACGCTGCCGCTCCATAAGCGATTCCGGCAACAACACGCTTCCACTGCCGGAGATTATAGCCATAAGCAAGCAGCAGAACCGGGGTAAAAATAAGTGCCTGCGGCTTCACAAGCACTGCTATAGCGAACCAGACCGAGCCAACTTCCAGCTTTTTGTCAGAGATTGCCCGAATAGCCAGTATTAGAATCAAAGCAAAAAAAGAATCCACCTGTCCCCAGCCAGCCGAGTTAATCCAGACGGCAGGGTTCCAAATATAAAGCATTGACAGTCCAAAGGCTGCCCGGTAATCAAGTTTTTTCAGTGCTGTACGATAAATAAGATATCCGGAGACAAGATCTGCGAGAATAGCCGGAAGTTTATAAAATACGATAGCTGCATCGCTGGCAGACCCGATTCCGGTCCATGACTGTACCGCACCAAGCACATAAAGCACATAAATATAACCCGGAGGGTAATCTGCAAACAGACCTTCCTGATAGAAATTGCCGAGTCCATCCTTGAAAGCATGATTCGCCCAATAAATAAACGTATTAATATCATTCGTATAACCAGGGTTAGTAGCTGCTATGTAAAAGCGAAAAGCGAAGGCCGCAAGCAGCGCCATGCGCATGCCATTCATTAACGGCTTGTCTCCCGAAGCCTTGGGCTTCACGGTTGAAGCAAATTCCCTGGCACGCAGCCATCTGCTATATAAATAAGCAAATAACGCTCCAAATAACGCCGATATGGCTAATACGGAGAAGGCTGATATTTTCTTTGGGTCAACTTTCTCTTGAGGTGTTGCCGAAGCAGATTGGACCGGTTCCAGAGAGATTACCGGAGAGAAAGCTTCCGTAGCAATATTGTCTAAAGCATTCGTCTCCGAAGCTGTGCTTCCCTCAGCTGCCGCATAGCCGCTCATGACAGGCAAAAGGCCAATAACGATAACAAATAATAAACAAATGATTGAACGCTTCCACATTTTCCGCGGTTCACCTCAAACGATAAGTTTCTCACCAGCTTGTTTTTCCTTTAAAAAATACATTCTCATTTTCCCTATCAAATGTCAATGTGTGCTCCTATCGTGATAAAAGCCCCATAAGCAACTCTACTGCGAAAACAAAAACACCGCCCGGACCTGTAAGTCCAAACGGTGCTGTCGTTATCTTCTTATTCGCCTGCACGTTCGCGCATATGCGGGAACAACAGAACGTCGCGGATGGAAGGCGCATCGGTAAGCAGCATAACAAGGCGGTCAACGCCAATGCCAAGTCCGCCGGTCGGCGGCATACCGTATTCGAGGGCACGGATGAAGTCATCATCCATCTCATGCGCTTCGTCATTGCCTTGCTCTTTCTCTACAAGCTGAGCTTCAAAGCGTTGACGCTGGTCAATCGGATCATTCAGCTCGGTGAACGCATTCGCATGCTCACGCGCTACGATGAACAGCTCGAAGCGGTCCGTAAAGCGCGGATCCACCGGATTCTTCTTCGCCAGCGGCGAGATCGCAACCGGGTGGCCGGTAACAAAAGTCGGTTGAATCAGCGTATGTTCGCAATGCGTTTCGAAGAACGCATTCAGAATATGGCCAAATGTCATATGCGGCTCAACCGGTACTTTATGCTCCTTGGCAAGAGCATGAGCTTCTTCGTCGCTCATCTCTACGCTGAAGTCCACGCCGGTAACCTCTTTAACCAGGTCCACCATCGAAACACGGCGCCACTCAGGCGTCAGATCGATCTCTTGACCTTGGTAAGTAATTTTCATCGTGCCAAGAACCTCTTGCGCAATATGGGCGATCAGGTTCTCCGTCAGCGCCATGATGTCCTTGTAATCGGCATACGCCTCATACAGCTCAATCATGGTAAACTCCGGATTATGGCGCGTCGAGATGCCTTCGTTCCGGTAAACGCGGCCGATCTCATATACTTTCTCCAATCCGCCTACGATAAGGCGTTTCAGATGAAGCTCAATCGCAATACGCATATACAGCTGCATATCAAGCGCATTGTGGTGGGTGATAAACGGACGAGCCGCGGCACCGCCGGCAATGGAATGCAGAGTTGGCGTCTCAACTTCAAGGTAACCCTTCGAATCGAGGTAACGGCGCATGGATTGGATAATGCGGGAACGCGTGATAAAGGTTTGTTGAACATCCGGGTTCACAATCAGATCGACATAACGCTGACGGTAACGCAGCTCAACGTCTTTCAGACCGTGATACTTGTCCGGCAAGGGAAGCAGCGACTTCGTTAGTACTTCTACTTCATAGGCTTTAACGGACACTTCACCGGTATTGGTCTTGAACACAACGCCGTTAATGCCAACGATATCGCCAATGTCGAGCATTTCAAATGCGGCATATTTGTTCGCTTCAACCGTATCTTTGCGAACATAGATCTGAATTTTGCCAGAGAGATCCTGGATATGAGCGAAAGAAGCTTTACCCATGCCGCGTTTTTGCATAATACGGCCAGCAACGCTTACTTTGATCGCTTTCTCTTCCAGCTCTTCCTTGCTGAGCTCCTCATAAGCGGACACAATGTCTTTCGCATTGTGCGTACGCTCGAATTTGACGCCAAACGGGTCAACGCCAAGGGCTCTCAATTCATCCAGTTTGTCTCTGCGTATTTGCAGAAGTTCGCTTAGTTCTTGCTCTTGTTCCACTCCCGTGTTTTGCTGATCCACTTCATTCATCTCCTAAATTAAAGGCACTGCTGAACGTTCAAAAAGCTTCCGATAAGGAAGCTTTCGAAAAATATGCGCAAATGGCAATGCAGACCTTATTTTTTAATATCGACGATTTTATATTGAATGATGCCGGCAGGCACGCTAACGTCCACTACTGTACCCTTCTTCTTACCCAGTATCGCCTTGCCTACAGGGCTCTCGTTCGAGATTTTGTTGCGAAGAGGGTCGGATTCGGCAGATCCTACGATTGCATATTCCATTGTATCACCGAATTCCAGATCTTCCACCGTTACAACCGATCCAATACTTACCGTATCCGTATCGATCTCATCATTATTAATAATCCGCGCATTGCGGAGCATTTTCTCAAGTGTTATGATACGGCCCTCGATGAAAGCCTGTTCATTCTTGGCATCCTCGTATTCCGAGTTCTCGCTGATATCACCATAACCAATGGCCACTTTAATACGTTCCGCTACTTCACGACGCTTGACCGACTTGAGGTTTTCCAGTTCCTCTTCAAGTTTCTTTAACCCGTCCTGAGTCAGAATGATTTCCTTATCGCTCATCTTCCGATTCTCCTGTCGTGTGACATATTATTCATACGGCGTATGAATTCACTGTTATTTAATATATTGCATTCCCCGTTCCTCATGCCAAGTTGCGGGGCAGCTAGCGCAGAAACGACGATGTCGTTGATGTATATTGCAAGATTATATTTCAAAGGCACCCCGAATGTCAATCAAAGCCAAATTTGTGCTGTAACCGCTTTATCGGAAAGAGACTTAAGAGGATTAGGTTTTGCGGTCCGGTAATCCTCTGCGTTCTCTTAATGTGCTTTGTTTGAGCTGCCGGCCGTGCCGGCTAGAGCTTCTTCGTCCAAAGAGAAAATGTACTGCTCCATAATTTCGACAAGTTTGTCGCGTCCTGTCTCTTCCATTATGACATCTTTCACGCGCGCAGCTCCCGGAAGACCCTTCAGGTACCAGGCCATATGCTTGCGCATTTCGCGCACGGCGGTCGCCTCGCCTCGCATGGCTACCAGACGGTCCATATGCAAAATCGCAACTTCCAGCTTCTCTCGAGGAAGCGGATCCGGTATCAGCTCGCCTGATTCCAAGTATTGAATCGTCCGGTACAGCATCCAAGGATTGCCGAGCGCTCCGCGTCCGATCATAACCCCGTCGCAGCCGGTATGGTCGAGCAGGCGGCGGGCATCTTCCGGCGAGAAGACGTCGCCGTTGCCGATGACCGGAATGGAAACGGCCTGCTTCACATCGCGGATAATGTCCCAGTTCGCTTTGCCGGTGTATTGCTGCTCGCGTGTACGGCCATGAACGCTGACCGCTTTGCCGCCAGCACTTTCGACAGCCTTCGCGTTGTCTACCGCGTAAATATGCTCGTCGTCCCAACCGATCCGCATCTTCACGGTAACCGGCTTGCTGACAGCGGCGGTGACCGCCGACACCATCTCGTAAATTTTGTTAGGGTCAAGCAGCCAGCGGGCACCCGCATCGCAGTTCGTAACCTTTGGTACCGGGCAACCCATATTAATATCAATAATATCGGCATTGGTCTGTTGGTCAACAACCTTGGCCGCTTCAACAAGCGACTCGCGGTCGCCTCCGAAAATTTGCAGGCTAAGCGGCTTTTCGCGCTCATCTACAAACAGCATCTCCATCGTGCGCTTGTTGCCGTGCAGGATCGCTTTATCGCTGACCATCTCTGCGCATACAAGACCGGTTCCGAATTCTTTGGCAATCAGACGGAAAGCCGGATTGCAAACGCCGGCCATCGGTGCCAGCACGACTTTATTTTTCATCTCGATGTCTCCGATTTTTAACATGCTGCTTCTGTTCCTCCTTAAAAGAATTGCCACGTAAATGGCTGGACCCAGGACATTCGTGGCTATTCTTCCTTCGTAAGCATGTTCTTCGGGTAATGAAGTTCCAGTACGTCATATGAAAGGTACGTTATGATTCCGTATCCATTAATTCTTCATAGCTAATGCCAAGTGTATTGGCAATATTCGTCATAAGCCGGTCATCGGGCTTGCGTGTTCCCCGTTCCAGCGATCCAAGGACCGCGACAGATACGCCAAGTACTTTTGCCAGCTCCTGCTGGGTATAGCCCTTCAGCTTCCGGAATGCCCGAACTCGCTGAGCCAATTGGTGATTTTCCATAACGTGATGCCTTCCTTTCCATCCTGAAGCGCCGCTGCTGCAGTAGTCGAAACAAGGTCCTGCAGAGGATGCGACGAATCGATGACATCCCCCAGCGGAACAAGCACAAATGCCCGCTCCAGCATACGAGGGTGCGGCAGCGTCAGCTCCTCATCATCCATCGTGACATCTCCATATAACAGCAGATCTAGATCTATGGTGCGCGGTCCCCAGCGTATATCCCTTACACGTCCAAGAAGCTGTTCCACTTCAAATAACGCGTGAAGAAGCTCGATAGGCGAAAGAGTAGTCTCAACAGCCATCGCCATATTCAGAAAAGCCGGCTGATCCGTATACCCGACAGGGTCCGTCTCATATATACCCGATACCCGCAAGACATGAACATCAGGCTGCTTGCAGAGATGTTCTACTGCCTGCCGAAGCAGTCCCTCACGATCGTCAAGATTGGAGCCAAGTGCAATATACGCCTGTGTCATCGTATTAGGCACGAACAACACGCCCATTCCCGTCCCGCTTGCGGGAAAGTTCAATTGTAACCCCGTCGAAATGAATCTCGAACGGCGGATTTGGCTTCGTTACGCGAACCGTCACTTCATTTATCATAGTATAAGCTTCCAAAACCCGCGTTGCAATGCCGCCGGCTAAAGCTTCGATTAATTTATAAGGCTCTCCCTGCACGACGGATTTGATCTCCTGATAAAGCTCGGCGTAGTTAATGGTTGCTTCCAGTTCATCCGTCAATGCTGCTTGTTCCAGGTCAAGCTTCAGGTCAAGGTCAACGATAAACTTCTGTCCAAGCCGGTTCTCTTCCGGGAATACGCCGTGATAGCCGTAAAATTGCATGCCTTTCATAATCATGCTGTCCATGACGTTACCTTCCTCGCTTTCTATATAAAACAGCGTCGCTCAAAGGTGAGCGTTTATGCAAGGCATTCGCCTTCTGCCGCCGTTATTGTTTGCGGTACATAATGGCATCGGTCATCATCGCCGTCCGCTTATTGGCCTGTACATCATGTACACGCACAATCTGACAGCCTTGAGCAATGCCTAGCGCAGTTGTCGCTGCCGTGCCTTCTGCAAGATCATCAACCGGCAGGTCAAGCGTCTGCCGGATAAACCGCTTGCGTGAGGTGCCAAGCAGCACGGGATAGCCAAGCGCAGTCAGCTCCGACAACCGGCCCATCAATTCGAGGTTGTCTTCATGATCCTTGGCGAAGCCAAGACCCGGGTCGAGCCAGATCTGGCTAGCTTCAACGCCAGCCTGAAGCGCGATCGCTACGCTCGCTTGCAGGTCGGCAAGCACATCCGGGACAAGGTCGCCGTAGTCCCGGGCAGGGCGATTATGGCTGATAATGACGGGACAGCCATATTCGGCCGCAACGGCCCCCATAAACGGGTCATACTTCAGTCCCCAGATGTCATTGATGATATGTGCACCCGCTTCCAGCGCCTGGCGCGCGGTCTCTGCCTTGTATGTGTCGATGGAGATCGGCACAAGAGGCGCTGCCTCGCGTACTGCCTGGACAACAGGCAGCAGGCGGCGGAGTTCTTCCTCTACGCTTACCGGATCAAAGCCGGGACGGGTCGATTCTGCGCCGATATCGATAATATCAACGCCTTCCTTTACCATGGCGGCAGCACGCTCTGCAGCAGCCTCCGCATGGTTATACCGCCCCCCATCCGAGAAAGAATCCGGTGTAGCGTTCAATATACCCATGATGAGCGTACGCTTCCCCAGCTCCAGCTTAATGCCGCCGCCAAGCTCATAGCTTCTGCTCCAAAAGGTCGGCTTATAGCCCTGCAGTTCCTGTTCACTCATCGTTGTTGTTCCTCCGTATCTTTGCGGTAAGCAAGCAGCAGCTCTCTCAGTACAGGTCCCGCCAATCCGGAGCCAACCACGGTCATGCCGCCTGCCTTATCGGTTATACGCGTTACCGGCACAAGCTCCTGAATAGAAGTCGTGAGCCATACTTCTTCTGCAGCAAGAAGCTCCTCAAACAAATAATGGCCCTCCCGGACGATATAGCCCAGCCCGCGTGCCAGCTCGATAACGCGCTGCCTAGTAATACCCGGCAAGATGCCGATATCTGTGGATGGGGTATAAAGGATACCTTCCTGCACAAAAAACACATTACTCACAATGCCTTCTGCAATTAGACCCTCATGACTTAGCATGAGTCCTTCAGCCGAGGCGGAAGCATCACTTGCCAGCAATTCCCGCTTTGCCATTATATTGTTCATATAATGGAGTGATTTTAATCGAACAGCCCCTTCGGGGGTGTTTCTTACAGTCCTGAGCAGACGCAGCTCCTTGCCTTCCCTGTATAACTGCTCAGAATGGGGCGGAAGCGCCTTAACCAGTATAAACTCCGTTGGCTGCTCATAATCACTTGAGGGGAGGCCCAGCTCCCCAGCACCTGCCGTAACGGTTAGACGAATATAGCCTTCCTCCAGCCCATTCTCATCCAACAGCGTTCTGATCATCTTCTGCAGCGCATCCATATCCGGCTTATACCGTATACCAATCGCTTCGCAGCCCTCCATCAGCCGCTGCATATGCCGCTCCAGCAAATACGGCCTGCCGCCGTAAGTACGGAATGTCTCGAACAACCCCATTCCGTACAAAAAGCCGTGATCATAAACCGAGATCACAGCTTCCCCAGATTCCATTATCTTACCATTCAGCCCGATCTTCATCGCGCTGCGCCCGTCCGGAGCTTCAAGAAATTGCGCAGCATCGCATGTCCATGCTGCGTAATGATCGATTCGGGATGGAACTGTACACCTTCAATTGGATATTCTTTGTGGCGCAATCCCATAATTTCGCCTTCTGCTGTTTCCGCACTGATCTCAAGACAATCCGGGAGCGTCTCGCGCTTCACGATCAGAGAGTGGTAACGGGTAGCCGTATAAGGAGAAGGAATTCCTTCAAAGATGGTTTTGCCGTCATGCAGAATTTCGGAGGTCTTGCCGTGCATCAACTTGTCCGCACGCACCACATCACCGCCAAACACTTGTCCAATCGACTGATGCCCAAGGCATACGCCAAATATTGGAATAACGCCCTTGAAATGATCGATAACCGCCAAGCTGATGCCCGCTTCATTCGGAGAGCAAGGTCCAGGCGAGATCAGGATATGGTCCGGCTTCAGTGCTTCAATTCCGGCCAGATCAATCTCGTCATTCCGTTTCACAACTACCCCTTCGCCCAGTTCACCTAAATACTGCACCAAGTTGTACGTAAACGAATCATAATTATCAATTACTAGAATCATCGCTCCTGCTCCCCCTTTGTGTATCGCCCCGCACTATGTCCGGCTCGTCCGCTCTTCAAACCGTTCACTGTACTGTATGGCCTTCCATAGTGCTTTTGCTTTATTTAACGATTCGTAATATTCCCGCTCCGGCTCGGAATCAATAACAATCCCCGCCCCGGCTTGAATATGCACGATACCGTCCTTGACCGCCATCGTTCTTATAATTATATTAAATTCCATATCGCCATTATAGTCAATCCATCCGAGAGATCCCGTGTAAGGCCCGCGCCGCACCGGTTCAAGCTCCTCAATGATCTCCATCGTCCGGATCTTTGGCGCGCCGGTAATCGTTCCCCCCGGGAAAGTCGCAGCAATAACGTCAAAAGCATCCTTTCCTTCCGCGAGCCGTCCTTCCACCTGCGATACCAAATGCATGACATGAGAGTAATATTCGATCACCATGAGCTCTTCCACTTTTACCGTACCAAACTCCGATATTCTTCCCAGATCGTTCCGCTCCAGATCAACAAGCATAATATGCTCGGCCCGTTCCTTCTCGCTTGAGTATAGCTCCTCTGCCATCAGCCGATCTTCCGCCTCTGATCTGCCCCGGCGGCGTGTGCCGGCAATCGGACGGGTCGCAAGCTTGCTGCCATTCTGCTCAACCAGCAACTCTGGTGAAGCCGATACAAGCTGGAAATCCGGGCAACGGAGAAAACCCATATAAGGAGACGGGTTGAAAATACGCAGCCATTCATACAGCTCCTCCGGCGAAGAGCTGACCTTCCGGCTTTGCCGCTGCGACAGGTTCACCTGGAACACATCGCCCTGTCTGATGTACTGCTGGATTCGACGAACGGCATCCATAAACGCTTCTTTACGGAATGGAGAAGTAATTCCCTCTACCGACTCTATATCTATATGGAGACTGTCGCTTGCTGTAAACCGTCTGCGTTCCTCGCGAACAGCAGCGGCTTCTCCATTCTGAAGCTGAATATGCTGCTGCCAGAATACCGCCATCTCATCGGCCTGTGCTGCTGCTGTTTCATATTTAGCCTGCAGCTGATCCCCGTCCTCTTCTCCGGTAACTGCCGTATGAACGGCACAATACAATATTCCTTCCTGCTGATCAACAATCCAGATCCGGTTCATCCGCAGGAACAAATAATCCGGAAGTCCCGTATCATCCGCAGCAAGCTCCGGCAGCCGCTCAATGGACCGGATCACATCATAGCTCCAAAAGCCTACGCAGCCTCCAGTCCATTTGGGACCCTCCGCAAGCTTTGGAGCGCGGTACGGCTCCATCCAGCGCCTCACTACTTCAAGAGGTTTCCCTTCCCAGCGCTGTTTCGACAGAACGCAGCCCTGAAGGTCCCGCTCCGTTGATTCGGCATGCAGCCCTTTGCCGCGGATAACGCCTTCCGGATAAAGGCCCAGATAGGTATAACGTCCATCCTTGCCGCTCTCCAGTACGAATGCATGCGGTGAAGCCGCACGCCATGCCGATTCCCACGAATCAATCGTTACCGCTTCAAGCGGAATACGCTTCAGTAACGGCAAGGTTGTATATTTGCGCTCCGCCTGCCATAAGGCCCACTGCCGAGATGCGGTGAACATGTCAATTTCCTCCGATCAGGTATGATTTGCTAAGTATACAAAAAGCCCCCGCAAACGTCAAAAAGCCCCCATTCCAAAGAATGAGGGCCCTATAGGAGACAATATTAGTTCTCGAAGTTGAACAGCGGCGTAGACAGGTAACGTTCACCATTCGACGGAATGATAGCAACAACGCGTTTACCTTTACCAAGCTCTTTAGCTACTTTGAGCGCAGCAAAGATAGCAGCACCGGAAGAAATACCGCAGAGGATACCTTCTTCTTTGGCAGCACGGCGCGCGTGTTCAAAAGCTTCTTCGTTCTCAACCGTAATAACGCTGTCATAGATCTCACGGTTCAAGATATCCGGCACAAAGTTAGCACCAAGACCTTGGATTTTGTGAGGACCCGGGTTGCCGCCCGACAGAATTGGAGATGCAGCAGGCTCAACAGCATAAATTTTGATACCTTCGAAGTTCTGTTTCAGCACTTCGCCTGCACCTGAAATCGTACCGCCAGTACCGATACCCGCAACAAAAGCATCCAGCTTGCCGTCGAGGGAATTGATCGCTTCAACGATTTCCGGACCGGTTGTTTCGCGGTGAACTTTTACGTTCGCCTGGTTTTTGAATTGTTGCGGCACGAAGTAGGATGGGTTCTCTTTCGCCAGCTCTTCTGCTTTGCGAACCGCACCGTTCATACCTTCGGAGCCTGGCGTCAGAACAAGCTCAGCACCATAAGCGCGAAGCAGGTTGCGACGTTCAATACTCATTGTTTCAGGCATAACAAAGATCGCTTTGTAACCTTTTGCCGCAGCAACCATAGCGAGACCGATACCGGTGTTGCCGCTTGTAGGCTCCACGATAGTGTCGCCTGGTTTCAGACGGCCGTCCTGCTCCGCAACTTCGATCATGCTGATCGCGATACGGTCTTTAACGCTTGCGCCCGGGTTCTGGTACTCGAGCTTTACATAAATTTCCGCGCTGTCTTCCGGTACAAGGCGGTTCAAACGGACAAGCGGAGTATCACCAATAATTTCAGTTACGCTGTTAACGATTCTAGCCATGAGAATAAATGCCTCCCTTATTCCGACTATTTTGGTTGGTTTTCACTACTAACATCTTATCAATCTCTCACGTCTGTTGTCAATAGTTTCTTTCTTGAATTTACAGGATAAGGGAGAAACCAACTTTGGGCGGGATTGTATAATTGTTCTAAGGGGTAATTTCCGCGTTGTATTTCTCGAGCAAATTATCCTCGATCTCATTAAGCGGCTTCGCTTTGGAGAGTGCCAATTCCTTGCGTGCGGTATCGTAGAGAACGTGACCGGTAAGACCTTCGGTCTTCTGCCGCTCGAGCAGCCGGATAACGGCATAACCTTCCGGAAGTTTGACGGGGCCGGTTGTCTCCCCTGTCTGCAGTCTGCTCGCTTCCTCCAGCATGCCCGAATCATAGAAGGGATCATCCGAATCAATCAGTCCGAGGTCACCGCCCGAATCTGATGTATTGGCATCTTGTGAGTAAGCAAGCGCAAGCTGTTCGAAGGAACCGCCTGCAGTCAATTCAGCGAGCACTTCGTTTGCTTCCTTTTTCGAATCGGTAACGATCCACTGCAGATGAAGCCTTAATCTGTCCGCAAACTGCTCCGGATGCGAGATGATGTAATTCTGAATCTCCTCTTCGGACAATTCCACCGTCAGAATAGCAATCTTCTCAAGCAGCAGGCGATACTTCACATCTTCCTGAACGTCACTCTTGGTCAGGCCAAGCTGATCTTTCATTACTTCGTAGAAAACTTCTTCGCTATCGTATCCGTCCATCATAACAGCAAGCTCTCTGTCTTCTTCCTCGGAGGACAAACTAAGCTGCTGAGCTTGCGCTTCCAGATCGATCGCCTTGTGAACCATCATCGTCCGCAGCACATTGTCCCCATACTGACGCTTAAGCTGGGCCGCCAGCTCTGTCGCCGTGATTGGAATGCCGCCCACCGTAGCGGCGACTCCCTCGCTTCGAACGGAATCGGAATCCTTGCCCGGCGCATCACCGGTTTGTGCGCTCGTCCCCGACTCGGGATCATGATGCTCATGATCATCCGAGAACGGAGACAGCTTCACGATAACCGCCACACTCAGAACAATCATGCAGAGTGCTTGAAGAACAACAACTGCTTTTACTACCCCGTATTTCTTCATCTCCCCAATGCCTCCGGCATTATTGCACAAGATTTGGCTTTGCCTGGTCAACCAGCTCTTGCAGCTGTTTCCCGTCAAACGTATAAGCCTCGTTGCAATAATGGCAGACTACCTCTGCCTTGCCGTCTTCCTCAATAATCTGCTCCAGCTCCGATGCCCCTAAGCTGATCAGTGTCTGCTCGACGCGCTCCTGCGAGCATTTGCACTGGAACTTCAGATCCAGTGAATCATGAATATGCAGATCATCGCCGACCAGCCGGCGCAGAATGCCTTCCGGTGTCTGGCCTTGCTCAAGCAGCTGTGTAACATGCGGAATCGCACCCACAGCCTGCTCAAGTCGGGTTATCTCCTCGTCGGTGAGACCCGGCAACAGCTGAATAATAAAACCTCCTGCATGAGTGACGCTTTCATCCGGCTCTACAAGCACGCCAAGACCCACTGCAGAAGGCGTCTGCTCCGATACTGCAAAATAATAAGTAAAATCCTCCCCCAGCTCTCCCGAAATGATCGGCACGCTGCCGAGATAGGGATCTTTGAGGCCAAGATCCTTAATAATATGAAGATAACCGCTGCGCCCCACTCCGCCGGCAACATCAATCTTCCCGTGCTCATTGCTTGGAAGCAGCACATTCGGGTTATCGACATAACCGCGTATCTCGCCATGTGCATTAGCATCAACAACGATTTGGCCGATAGGACCGTCGCCTTTTACTTTAACGGTCAGCTGTTCTTCGCCCTTCAGCATCGCGCCCATAATAGCAGCGGCAGTTGCCGTGCGCCCAAAAGCAGCCGTTGCTGTCGGCATCGTCTGATGCCGCCGCTGAAGCTCGCTTACGAGCTGAGTTGTGCGGGCTGCAAATACGCGAATCTTGCCTCCCCATGCCGTGCCCCGAACGAGTACATCCGGTAACTGCACCATTGCCTATCCCTCCTGATTCCGTTCATAAATAATGCGCAATCCTTCCAACGTCAGAAGTGGATCGACTTCTTCTATCGTTTCCGATTCCGTACTAATTAACTCCGCCAGTCCGCCCGTTGCCACAACACGCGGGCTAACCTGAAACTCTTTTCTGATCCGGTTAACGATACCGTCTACTTGTCCGGCATATCCGTAGATGATGCCTGCCTGCATCGAAGTAACCGGGTTACGTCCAATAACACTCTTCGGCTTGACCAGTTCAATACGCGGCAGCTTCGCCGCGCGCTGATAGAGCGCCTCTGTGGAAATGCCGATGCCCGGTACAATGGCTCCGCCCAGATAGCTTCCCGAAGCATCAATATAATCAAAGGTTGTAGCCGTGCCAAAATCAACAACAATAAGCGGCGCGCCATATTTCACAATACCCGCAACGGAGTTTACAATCCGGTCTGCTCCGACCTCGCGCGGATTCTCATAACGGATATTCAAGCCCGTTTTAACGCCTGGACCAACAACAAGCGGCGTCTTGCGCAAATATTTCATGCAAAGCTGCTCAAGCGCACGCATCAGCGGCGGAACAACCGAGGAAATAATAACACCTTCAATCTGTTCCATCCGAATGCCTGCATAATGAAACAGATTGTGAATATTCATGCCGTATTCATCAACAGTTGCCGAACGATTCGTACTCAGCCGCCAATGATGCAGCAGGTCCTTGCCCTTATAGACGCCCAGAACGATGTTTGTATTGCCCACATCGATAACTAAAATCACGCAGGAGCGCCTCCTTTTTTGTCATTCAAATCAAGACTGATATCAAGTGCATTAAACGAGTATGTCAAACCGCCAACAGAGATGACATCCACGCCGCAGGCCGCAATGGTGCGCACCGTATCCAGTCGTACATTGCCTGATGCTTCAACAATAACATGAGGTGAACGGTTCTTGATAAGGCTGACTGCCTCCGTCATGAGCGGCGGCGTCATATTGTCGAGCATAATAATATCTGCCCCGCTGGCCAGCGCTTCTTCCACTTGCTCAAGCGACTCCGCCTCCACCTCAATCTTCATCGTATGAGGAATCGCGGCACGGGATGCTTCAACTGCCTGGCGGATCCCTCCAGCACCTTTAATATGATTATCTTTGATCATTACGGCATCGTATAAACCAAATCGATGATTGGCTCCCCCGCCTACCCGAACTGCGTACTTCTCCAGCATCCGGTGGCCAGGCGTTGTTTTGCGCGTATCCACTAAACGGACAGGCAAACCTTCTAGTTCGGCAACAAAAGCATTCGTCTTGGTCGCAATGCCGGACAGCCGCTGCATCAGATTAAGCGCCAGACGCTCACCCGTAAGCAGACTATGCGTACTGCCCTCTACGGTTGCAATAACCGTCCCCTTCTCCACATGCTCGCCGTCACTCACTTTAGCTTCAAACTGAAGTGAAGCATCAACGATCTCAAAAACAAGGCGTGCAACCGGGAGACCGGCGACCACGCCGCTCTCCTTCACATGGATAACAGCCGTAGACTGCGAGCCCATAGGTATAGTTGTTGCTGTTGTAATATCACCGCTGCCGATATCTTCAGCCAGCCAGCTGCGGATCAACTCGCGCAGGGCATGGTTATACGTGCCGAATGTTGTATCAAACATGAATAATTCGCTCCTCCGTCATTCCTTGCAGCCGGTGCATAACCGTATGCTTGCGCCATACCGCATCATTCTTTTCCGGGAAATCATCCCGATAATGCCCGCCGCGGCTTTCTTCCCGCTGAAGCGCCGATTCCGTTGTCAGAATAGCACAGGTCAGCAGGTTTGCGAACTCGTATTCCTCCCGCTTGGTCAATGAGGATTGGAAGAACGGCAGCTGCCGCTTTAGTTCCTCAAGTCCTCTCTCAAGACCATGAGCGTTACGGCGAAGACCCGCATACCGAACCATTACTTTCTGCAGTTTCAGCCTCTTCTCGACCACAGCCTGCATAGGCGTACTTCTGCGCTGCTGGTCGATCTCAATCACCGGATTTGTCTCCAGCTCAGGCAGCTTAATAATGCTGTCTACAATTCGTCTGCCAAATACAATCGCTTCCGACAGCGAATTGCTGGCAAGGCGGTTCGCGCCATGAACACCCGTAGACGACACTTCTCCGCATGCATACAGTCTTCTTATATTGGTTTCCCCGTTTAGATCGGTTTTGACTCCGCCCATCATATAATGGGCAGCCGGCGCAACCGGAATCCAATCGGTCGTCAGATCCAGCCCAAACTGCAAGCAGAATTCATAGATATTCGGGAAACGGTGCTTCACCATATCCGGCGATTCATGGGTAACATCAAGATAGACAAACGTTGACTTGGTCTCTTCCATCTCATTGACAATCGCACGCGCAACAACATCACGCGGCGCCAGCTCCAGCTGAGGATGATAACGTTCCATAAAACGTTCGCCCCGGATATTGCGCAGATAAGCGCCTTCTCCACGTACCGCCTCCGAGATTAGGAAACGCGGCGCGCCCGGATAACAAAGTGAAGTCGGATGAAATTGGACAAATTCCATATCCTGTATGAGAGCACCTGCCCGGTAGGCCATAGCAACACCGTCACCGGTTGCTACATCCGGATTCGTGGTGTAGCGGTATAATTGGCCCGTCCCGCCGGAGCATAGAATGGTCGCTTTGCCGCGCACGTACAGGCGATGTCCGTCCGGCTTCTGTACAATCGCTCCGCAGCACTCTCCGTCTTGAGTGACCAGGTCGATGACAAAGTGATCATCCCAAACGTCAATGCCCGGGTCCGCAGTTGCCTTCTCCGATAAGGCACGTACAATCTCAAAGCCTGTCGCATCGCCATTGGCATGAAGGATACGGCGCTGGCTATGCGCCCCTTCCTTGGTGAGCGCAAATTCACCGTTCTCCAGATCGAATTGCGTCCCCATGCTAATAAGGTTGCTGACACCCTCGGGGCCTTCGTGAACGAGTACATTCACAGCATCCTCCGAGCAAAGACCCGCACCTGCAATCAACGTATCCTCGCGGTGATACGCCGGTGAGTCCTCCTCCGAGATCACCGCGGCAATGCCGCCCTGAGCATAACGGGTATTGCTGTCGAGCAAAGATTTCTTCGTAATCATTAAGACAGAATGGTTATTCTCGCTTGCCCGAAGTGCGGTAAAGAGGCCAGCAATGCCGGCCCCGATCACAATAACGTCCTTCTCTATTACCGGCAAGTCCTCAATCGACAGATCAACAAGGTATCTGGGTATCATCATCTTCGTAATGCGCCTCCAAGCATAGGAGTAGCGCATGCTCCTCCTATTTAACGAGTAACATGCGCTCCAGGGACTTACGGGCCTCGTCCGCAACATGATCAGGAACATAAATTTGAGGCTGCATGGTTTCCAAGCATTTCACCAGCTTCTTCAAGTTGTTCACTTTCATATTCGGGCAAACCAAATATTTGGATGCAAAATGGAATGTCTTGTTCGGGCTGTCCAGGCGCAGCTGGTAGCCGGTACCGTCTTCCGTACCAACGATAAACTCCTGACAATCCGACTCTTTGCAATATTTAATAATGGCTGTAGTACTGCCGACGAAATCGCCAAGCTCTACGACTTCAGGGCGGCATTCCGGATGCACAACAAACTGAGCATTCGGATATTTCGCTTTCATTTCTTCAACGTCTTTCACAGTCAGCATATCATGGGTGTTGCAGTAGCCTTCCCAGATAATCATTTTCTTGTCTGTGTTTTGCTGAACGTAGTGGCCAAGGTTTTTGTCCGGTACCCAGATCACTTCATCGCCTTCAACCGAATTTACGACTTTGACAGCATTAGCCGAAGTACAGCAAATATCCGTTTCCGCCTTGATCTCTGCAGAAGAGTTGATATACGTAACGACGGTCGCGTTCGGATGCTGCGCCTTCAGCTTGCGCAGACCATCCACGTTAACCATGTCGGCCATTGGGCAGCCGGCACGTTCGTCGGGAATAATAACCGTTTTGTTAGGAGCAAGAATTTTCGCGCTTTCTCCCATAAAATGAACGCCGCAAAAAACAATAACGTCTGCATCGGTTTGTGCAGCCTTTTGCGCGAGCAGGAACGAATCCCCGCGGAAATCAGCCACCTCTTGAATTTCGTCACGTTGATAATAATGGGCAAGAATAATGGCATTGCGTTCCTTCTTTAATTGCATGAGCCTTTCACGCAGTTCACGATTCTGTTCCGCCTTGCGTTCCAGCGCCAGTGCTTCCACAGTTGATCCTCTCCTCTTATGAGGGATGGGCGATGAGTCCCATTCCGATTATGGCTATCCAGACTTTGTGAATTGATGCACAAACTATTTCAAAGTCAATGGCCTATTTATGATTCTTTTGTTAAGGTTTAATTTACTCCAGGTGCAGGATGCTGTCAATGTATTAAACAATAAAAAAGCCTCTTCTCCGCAGCAAATTTTGCATAAGGCGGAGAAGAGGGCTTTTATAGCTGCTACTGCTGCAGGAACCGGCTATCTTTTCGCCGGATCATACGGCTCGCCAAGCGCGCCCGGCGCAGACGAACGTCCTACTGCGCCCGCAAGCACGAGTAGTGTCAACAGGTAGGGCAGCATGTAGAAGAATTCATTCGGAATATGATGCGACCATTCGAACAGCTGCGCCCAATTGCGGAGCGCCTGCGCCATCCCGAAGAAGATCGCCGCGCCGGCTACGCCAAGCGGATTCCATTTGCCGAATATAACGGCCGCAATAGCAATAAAGCCTTGCCCGGAAATCGTGTTATGCGCGAAGTTGCTTGTTGTTGTCAGCGCAATTGTTGCCCCGCCAAGTCCGGCTAAAGCACCGCTCAGCATAACGCCGATATAGCGGTACTTCGTTACGCTTATACCAACTGTATCAGCCGAGCTCGGATGCTCTCCCACCGCGCGAAGGCGAAGGCCAAAGGTGGTACGGTACAATAGGATATAGCTGAGAATAACAATCCCGATCACAATATAGGTAGTTGGATAAGCAGTGAATATGCCTTTGCCGAGCAATGGAATATCCGAGAGTCCTGGAATAGCGACCGGATTAAACACATATTCCAGCGTTGGCGTTTGTCCGGAGCCTTCATACAGGCTCTTCGTCAGATAGATCGCAAGGCCCGCTGCCAGAATATTAATAACGACACCAACAATCGTCTGGTCGGCTTTAAACGTTATTGTGGCAACAGCATGCAACAGCGACACCACAAGTCCCAGAACAAGACCGGCAAGCAGGCCTACCCACGGGGCGCCATGCTTCATGCCTCCCTGAATAGCCTGATCCGTAAAGACGGCAGCACCAAAGGCTCCTGCAATCATAAGGCCTTCGAGACCGATATTTACCACACCGGACCGCTCGGAGAATAGTCCGCCAAGACCGGTGAAGATGAGCGCCGTCGAGAAGACAAGCGTTATGCTGATTAATTGTCCAATCGTATCGAGTGCGTTCATCGTGCACCGCCTCCTTCCGACTTGCCTTTATTCGAACGGCGAATCATAAATGGCTTCAGGAAGAACTTCACAAGTCCATGTGAAGCGACAAAGAAAATAATGGAGCCGATAACGATACGGACAATCTCCGGCGGCACATTCGCCCCAAAGCTCATACCCGCTGAACCATAGCTCAAACCGCCGAACAACACAGCGCCAAGAAATACGCCGATTGGCGTATTTCCGCCAAGAAGCGCAACCGCGATGCCGTCAAAGCCATAACCCCAAGAAGCTGCCATCACCGTCTGATAGCCAAAGACGCCCAGAATCTCGAATACGCCGCCAAGTCCGGCGAACACACCGCTGATAAACATGGAGGTAATGATTGTACGGTTGACGTTCATCCCGGCATACAATGCAGCATTCGGATTAAGACCAACTGCGCGCAGCTCATAGCCTTTTTTCGTACGCCACAAGACGACATAAAACACGATCAGGCCGATAATCGCAAACAGCGTGCCCCAATGCATCCGTGCATTCCCCATGCTCTCAGACAGCCATTTGATCGATACAAGCGCAGATTCGTGAATCGGCTTCGACTTCTGCTGGCCTTCCATCACAAGATAAGTACCCACGATATAGTTGGACAGGAAGAGGGCAATCCAGTTCAGCATAATGGAGGAGATAACCTCATTCACACCTCGCGCAGCCTTCAGGTAGCCGGAGAGCGCCGCCCACAGCCCCCCAAACAGACCGCCTACGATAATAGCCAGCGGAGCATGGAGATACCAAGGCAAGTCAAGTGTTACCCCAACAATCGTCGCCCCTGTCATCCCCATCAGGAATTGGCCGTCTGCACCAATATTGAAGAGCCCCGTACGGAATGCAAAAGCTACCGCAATACCCGTAAAAATAAGCGGCGTAATCGCACGAATCGCTTCGCCGATATCATATGGGCTGCCAAACAGCTTCTGTAACAGAGAGGAATAGGCAAGCCAAGGATCATAACCGCCGGCAAGCATGGCCAACGCACCGCAGAGCAGACCCAGAATAATCGCTACAAGCGGCACCAGGAAGGAGGACTTATCGAATATTTTTCTCATCGTGTTCATGCGATTCTACTCCCCTCCTTCTGATGACGCAGCTGCGGCTGCATCACCGGCCATCATAAGACCAAGCTGCTGATCGTCGCGATGATCGGCATCCACTTCACCCATTAAACGTCCTTCGTACATAACCGCAATCCGGTCGGACAAGGAATACAGCTCATCCAGCTCAAATGAAATAAGCAGAATGGCTTTGCCTTGGTTGCGTGCTTCCACAAGCCGCTTATGTACATATTCAATTGCGCCAATGTCGAGACCGCGTGTCGGCTGAACCGCGATAAGCAGATCCGGGTTCTTCCACAGCTCACGGGCAATAATCGCCTTTTGCTGGTTGCCGCCGGAAAGTGACCGGGCCTTCGCATGAATACCCGAGCCGCGGACATCAAACTCATCAACCAGCTGCGCAGCCAACAGATCCATCGCTTTAAAATCGATAAAACCGTTCTTGCCAAACTGCGGATCGAAATAACTGCCAAGAATCATATTCTCGCTTAGCGTAAAATCAAGCACAAGGCCATGTTTATGCCGGTCCTCCGGAATATGGCTGACACCGGCAAGCGACACTTGTCGCGGCGAACGGTTCGTTATGTCCTTGCCATTCAATTGAACAGTCCCGCCGTTTACTCCGCGCATGCCCGTAATGGCATAAATGAGCTCGCTTTGACCGTTTCCGTCTACCCCAGCAATGCCAAGTATTTCTCCAGCCCGAATCTCAAAGCTAATACCATCGAGCACCTGCTTGCCTTGCTCGCCTTTCATACGCAGCGAATCAACAGACAGCACAAGATCGCCAGGCTCCTGTTTCGATTTCTCGACTTCGAAGGTAACGTCCCTGCCGACCATCAGCTCAGCCAAATGCCGCTCATTGGTTTCCGAGGTTGGAAGCGTGCGAATAACCTTGCCTCTGCGGATAACCGTTACCGTATCTGCCAGCGCCATAACTTCCTTCAGCTTATGGGTAATGAGAATAATCGATTTCCCCTCAGCCGACAGATTGCGCAAAATTTCAATCAGCTCTTCAATCTCTTGAACCGTCAAGACAGCCGTCGGCTCATCGAAGATCAGAATATCGGCTCCGCGATACAAAGTCTTCAGAATCTCTACCCGCTGCTGCATACCAACCGTAATATCTTTAATCCGCATCTGCGGATCTACTTTCAATCCATAACGTTCGGAGAGATCCCGAACTTTCTGATTTGCTTGTCTATATTTCAAAAATCCCAATTTCGACGGCTCGTTGCCGAGCACAATATTTTCCGCAACCGTAAACGGCTGTACAAGCTTGAAATGCTGATGGACCATACCAATTCCAAGTTCAATTGCTTTACCTGCTCCGTCGATGACGGTCTTATTGCCGTTAACCCAAATCTCGCCTTCTTCCGGCTGATACAAACCGAACAAAATATTCATCAGCGTAGACTTCCCTGCCCCATTCTCGCCAAGCAGAGCATGAATCTCGCCCTTTTTCAATTCAAAATTAATGTTGTCATTGGCCACTAACCCTGGAAAACGCTTCGTAATCCCTTTCAGCTCAACAGCCGTTGTGCTCCGAACCATTCCGTCATCATCCCCCCCGGTGTTCTACCTGTATGGCAAAAAAGGACAAGGCCGGCTTCAAGCCGGCCTTGCCTTGATACAGCGACCTCAAATCATTTTCGCAAGGAAAATTATTTGACTGGCACCGTAATCTCGCCGCTGATGATTTTTTGTTTGTACTCTTCTACTTTTGCAAGGACATCAGCAGGAACATTCTTTGTCGAAGTCTCCGGCAAACCTACGCCATTGTCTTTCAGACCAAGCGTAACCACTTGTCCGCCTTTCCAGTTGCCGTCGATCAGATCTTTCGATATTTTATAAACGGCCTCTTCTACCCCTTTCATCATCGAGGTCAGCGTAATTTCATCGCCGAATTCAAGCGATTGGTCTTTGTCAACGCCAATTACCCATACATCCTTACCTGCGCCTTTACGGGACTTCGCTTCATTAAACACGCCATTGCCGGATGCGCCGGATGCGTGGAAGATAATATCAACGCCAGCGTCGTACATTGTTGCAGCTGCTTGCTTGCCAAGGTCAGGCTTGGAGAAGTCGCCTACATAGTTGATCTTCAGGTTTTTTGCCGCTTCAGGGTTAACCGCTTCGATACCGGCTTTAAAGCCTGCTTCGAATTTTTTGATAACCGGAATTTCCATACCGCCTACAAAACCGATTTTGTTCGTTTTTGTCACCATACCGGCAACTACCCCAACGAGGAAGGAGCCTTCGTTCTCTGCAAACGTAACGGATTCAACGTTAGGCAGTTGAACTTCGGCATCAATCAGCCCAAACTTGGAATCCGGATTTTCTTTAGCTACTTTAGTCATGGCATCTGTGAAAAGGAGCCCGATGCCCCAAGTCAGATCATATTTCTGCGATACGAAAGCCTTCAGGTTCGGCTCCATGTCAGCATCGCCTTTACTTTCAAGATATTTTGTTGCAGCGCCGGTATCAGCTGTTACTTTCTTCAGAGCCTCCCAAGCGCTTTGGTTAAAGGATTTGTCATTAACGCCGCCAACGTCCGTAGCCATACCGATCTTCAGCTTGGAGGCTGGTGCTTCAGAATTTCCTGGGGATGCAGCACCTTCGTTGCTGCCTTTGTTAGAGTTATTGGCTCCGTTGTCGCTCTTGCTTCCGCATGCGGACAAGACAACCGTCAGCGCCAGGATGATCATAAGCATGAAACCAACCTGTTTTTTCATTTCTGTTCTCTCCCCTGCTTTTTATTTTTTGGGCAATCGCACTATCGTTATTATTCTTGATGTCCACCGCCACTATTCTCCTTATTATAATTACAATCTAACAACCGTCAATCACATTATGTCAACTAATTTAACACAGAAATTATGTTCATAACCTACATCCATAATTATGTTACATTTGTGCAATATTTCCCGAAATTAGCGCAATAATTGCTCACACAGGTACCAATATATGTGTTTCTTATTACCCCAAAAAACTAAACATAAAACAAAAAAACAGCTGTCCTCCGTTTGCTCTTCGGCAAACATAGGACAGCTGTTGGATTCATTAAGATCCTTTGTTTGGATCTTCATCGTCTGGTTTTTGCTCATCCAGCTCAGGAGGCGTAATTTCGCCTGCATCACGGGTTTGAATGCGGACCTTCACGCCGCCGATCGTATCCACGATTGGCTCGGAAGAAGATTCAGCCGCAGTACTACCTTCTCCTGCCGGCTCATCTCCGCCTTCAAGGTCTCCGGATTCGATCAAATTCTTGATCTGCTCAAGCTCCAGCGTTTCTTCTTTAAGAAGCGTTTGAGCGATCAGATGTACTTCCTTGCTCTTCTCCGTTAACAACTGCTTCGCACGAGTGTAGCAATCATTAATAAAGAATTGCATTTCTTGATCAATCTCATAGGCGATCTTATCCGAGTAGTTCTGCTCGTGACCAAGATCTCTGCCGAGGAACACTTGGCCTTGTGACTGGCCAAACTGCATCGGACCAAGCTTATCACTCATACCGTATTCCATAATCATACTGCGGACGATGCCAGTCGCTTGCTTAAAGTCGCTGTAAGCGCCAGTACCAATCTCGCCGATAAACAATTCCTCTGCAACACGTCCGCCAAGCAGACCTGTTACTTTATCAAGCAGCTCCTGTTTCGTTACGAGCATACGATCTTCTTTAGGAAGCATGATGACGTAACCGCCGGCACGGCCGCGCGGAATAATCGTAACCTTATGAACCATATCTGCATGCTCCAGGAAGTAGCCGACAATCGTGTGGCCTGCTTCGTGGTAAGCGACGATCCGTTTCTCGCGATCGCTGATGACACGGCTTTTCTTCTCCGTACCTACGATAACGCGGTCAATGGCTTCATCAACCTCTTGCATCGCAATGTCTTTCTTATTGCGACGGGCAGCAAGGAGGGCTGCTTCATTCAGCAAGTTCTCCAAATCTGCACCGGTGAAGCCCGTCGTACGCTTCGCAATAACATCCAGCTTAACATCTTTATTAAGCGGCTTATTGCGAGCATGTACCTTAAGAACTGCTTCACGGCCTTTTACGTCTGGACGGTCAACCGTAATTTGGCGGTCAAAGCGTCCCGGACGAAGAAGAGCCGGGTCAAGAATATCAGGACGGTTCGTCGCAGCGACGATAATAATGCCTTCATTTGCACCAAAGCCATCCATTTCAACGAGCAACTGGTTGAGTGTTTGCTCACGCTCGTCATGTCCGCCGCCAAGACCGGCGCCGCGCTGACGGCCAACCGCATCAATCTCGTCAATAAAGATAATACATGGAGCATTCTTCTTCGCATTCTCGAACAAGTCACGGACACGGGACGCACCCACACCAACGAACATTTCCACGAAGTCCGAACCGGAGATGCTGAAGAACGGTACACCTGCCTCACCGGCTACAGCGCGGGCGAGGAGCGTTTTACCTGTACCCGGAGGACCAACAAGCAATACGCCCTTCGGAATACGTGCGCCAACCACGTTGAACTTGCGAGGATCCTTCAGGAAGTCAACCACTTCGACAAGCTCCTGCTTCTCTTCGTCGGCACCTGCCACATCCTCAAACGTGATGCGCTTCTTCTCTTCGTTGTACAGCCTTGCACGGCTCTTGCCAAAGTTCATCACTTTGCCGCCGCCGCCTTGGGCTTGATTCATCAGGAAGAAGAACAAAATAAATATGATCACAAAAGGAATTATGGAAGTAAGGAACGTCAGCCAGATGCTTGGTGTATCCATTGGCTTATAGTTCAGTTTAAATCCATATTGCTCCTCTGCAGCGAGAATATCTTCTCCCGCTTCCAGACCAACCCTTGCGGAGAAATTCTTCTCTCCATTTTTGGAGTCCGCAGGCGGTTCTTTATATTTACCTGAGACCAAATAAGTATAACCATCGTACTTCACGGTCAGTTCTTCAACATTGTTGGAACTGATCGCCTGGCGAAGCTGATCGTAACGAATTCCGACGGTAGTATTATTTTGGCTGCTGATAAACTGAATAATCCCAACCGTTACTAAAAAGATGATCAAATAAAATCCAGTATTACGGATGATCCGATTCATCCCCTACCTCCTCTCAAGACGCTTCTAATATTTTAACATAGCATGACTTTCCATCTCAATAGAACCAAAGGCGACGTCAAGACATGCTGGTTTAACCGCAAATTCTATTTCTCGTAAACTTCCGGCTTCAGAATGCCGATGAACGGAAGGTTGCGGTATTTCTCTGCGTAATCGAGGCCATAGCCAACAACAAACTCATCCGGCAGCGAGAAGCCCGTGTAGTCTGCTTCCAAATCAACCGAACGGCGTGCAGGCTTATCGAACAGCGTAGCAACCGTTACCGACTTGGCATTGCGGCGTTCCAGCACATCGATCAGATAGCTCAGCGTCAGACCGCTGTCAATAATATCTTCGACAATCAGGACGTCACGCCCTTCTACAGAAGTATCAAGATCTTTAATAATCTTAACAACGCCTGATGATTTGGTGGAAGCCCCGTAGCTCGATACCGCCATAAAGTCGAGCTCAAGTTTAATCGGCATCTCTTTGACCAGGTCAGACATGAATATAAATGCACCTTTGAGGACGCAAATAACGAGCGGATTGCGCCCGTCGAAGTCGCGGCTAAGCGTCTCCCCGAGCTCCTTCACCTTCGCTCTGATTTGACCTTCGTCATAGAGTACCTCTTTAATATCGTTCAACAAAATGTAAATCCTCCCATATCTTTCACTTTATAATTATGAATACAGCAGTGCTTCTTATTCGTTCTCCATGCGAATGAACAGGAAGTCCGTTGTCTCATGACCGGTTTGCGCATGACTCGAACGTCGGATGCCCGGAATCCAGAGCAGGCGGTTCTCCGCATCAACAATGAGCGGATAACGCTCTCGCTCGGATGGCGCGATCTTTTCGTCAACGAACATATCTTGCACTTTTTTGGAGCCGTTTAATCCTAAAACCTGAATTCGGTCGCCAGGCTTCCGATTACGAACCGCAAGCGGAAACACGAGTTGATCTGCATCAAAGCAAACTTCGTTCCTTCCTGTCGGCTTTATCGCTTCGCCCCGCTTCTGCCATTCCAGACACAGCGTTCGACCTCCGGCCGTTATATGCACCGTTCCCGAATCGCGGGATATCGAATAGGCGTAGCCCTCTTCAGATCCAATCGAGGCATTCAGCACTCGCACCCAGCGGATGCTGCTATACTCGCGCATGCACCGAACGCCCGAGCCTGCATCATATCGCCAGGTACTCGGGGCTGCAGGAGCTGCCGCAAGCCGCATCTTCTCAATTGCGTCAAAGGAGGCAATTTCTGCATCCTTCGAAAGATAATTTAATATTAGTTTAATCAATCTTCTTTGTAAAGCGACATGAAGGCCGTTCAGCATCCCGGCATCTACCTTGCATTCATTCGGAGCTGATATCACAAGATTTGCAAACAGCCTCCGCCCTTCATGCTCCATCCAGTCATCCTCTGCTCCTGCCACATCGGCCATCCGACGAAGCGAGTGGGTAAGCTGAGGGTTAAATTGTGAAAGATAAGGAATAACATCAAGCCGAACGACATTTCGAAAATAATATCGCTCATTGTTGCTGCTGTCGAGACAATAAGGAATATTCTGCCCCGCGCAATAATGCACAATGTCTGACTTGTTCATACGAAGTAATGGCCGTATAAGTTCCACGTTTTTTTCCCGCCGTCTGGCTGCCATACCTGCAAGGCCGGTAAGACCTGCGCCGCGGATGACTCGCATGAGTACCGTCTCCGCCTGATCATCAGCATGATGCGCCAGTGCAATGGCCGATGCGCCATACTTCACTGCCGTCTCATGCAGGAAGGCATAACGCTTGTCTCGCGCAGCAGACTGGGCATTCATTCCCGTTTCTTCTATGTATGCCGGCATATCCAACTCAATCATCTCAAAGGATACGCCTAGCGTCGCCGCATATTGGCGGACAATCTCCGCCTCCTGCCGCGATGCTTCCTTACGGAAGCCATGATTGACATGAGCAGCAATAATCGCAAGCTGATCCTGCTGTGCCGCCCTCCAGAGCAAATGCAGCAGAGCCATCGAATCGGGACCGCCGGATACAGCGGCCACGATCCGGTCGCCCTTCGACCATAACTGTTCAGCCGCCGCGTACTTCATCATTTCAGTCAGCAGCTTATGGTCTCCCGTTTCCATATGCGTATTTATCTCCCCATTCCCTTCATTTCAGGCTCCTGTTTCTTTTATATACCACTCATATACTGCTGCGAAGCAACCAGTAAAGCGAGATGCCCAGTACAACTGCCGATACAGCGGCAAGTCCCTTCAGCCATCCGGGTGTCTTGGAGCCTTTCACCCTCGTATCCCTTCGGTGCAACAGTCTGCGCCAGGCTTCTGCACCTTCCGAAGCATCATAAAACCGCCCCGCCAATGCCTGCTTCAACCATCCCGCTACAGGAGACAGCTCCTTGCACTCACTGATCAATCGTTCGAGCTCTTCAATCGACCGCGTCTGCGGCAGCCCTCCTGTCAGAGCATGAAGCTTCTTCGGCTCATGAAGCATCATGCAGAGTACAGCAAAGGAGAATAAATCATATCTGGCATCCGCTGATCGCGAGCCTGCATTCCAGAAGCCGCGATCATAAATCTCTGTAAACTGACGAATACCCTTGCCCATTGCCGTCACGCCGCCGTAATCAACAAGCTCCACGTACCCGTAATCGGATACGAGCACATTGTCAATCTTGAGGTCGCCAAATACCCAGCCCTTGCGGTGAAGCTCGGCAAGCTTGCCAAGCAGGTTAAGACCAATAAGCGGAAACCACTCCGGCCCGTTCTTGGCCAAAAACTCCGAAATCGTAACTCCGCGCACATATCTCATAATATAGAAGGGATACTCTTTGCCGTCAGGCCCAAACAGATCATCCACTTCATAGAGGTAGGTATGCTTCCGGTCTTGTTTCTCGAGCGCTTGCAGAACGTTTATCTCCGACTGTAAATCAATCGCATCCATTCCTACCTTCAGCGCGCACCAGCCGCGGTCAGCATGAACGAGATAGACTTTGCCGTTCGCTCCCTCTCCAAGCAGCCGCTCGACACGATAACGGGAATGCTTCCATTTGCCCGTTACAACAGCACCGCGGCGGAGACTTAACTTAAACGACGTAGTCACTCATCATCCCATCCGTTTCATCATCTCTGCCCTTCTTACCATAATCCCCTTGCCGGTAAAAATCAATGACCTGCATAATCGCCGGCCCTGTCGGCGTTGTCCCGCTCATCGGAAATTTCGTAAATATAGAAGAAATACCTTTCAAATTATCTGTCCAATCCAGATCCAGCTTACAGTCCTCTCCATACTTGCTGCTTGGAAAATGGAATACCGCAATTTCACTGTGCCCCTGTCGCGCTTGCAGGCTCAGCATCAGATCATGTATCGCTTCCTCCACAGCACGCAGCTTCGGCTTCATACTGGCGCTGGCATCAATTAATAATGCGACCTGCAGCTTGGAGGTTTCTCCCAGCTCATCAATTACCCGGACGACCTCACTGCGCTTCTCAGGCGGGAGCGCTTCGATCGATCCGTTGCCCAGCACCTGCTTCAGCTCCTTCTGCACAGCCAGCTGAATCGTTTGAACCGCTGTTTTCCGCGTCATCATTTGAACCGTCTGCGACAGCTGCCGCATATTCACAAGCCTGCTAAGACCGCCTCCAGCACGGGCAATTTCTTCAATCTCGGATGCACCGAGTTCTCCCACATCACCGTAATCGAGAATGCCTACGACATTCAAGGCAATCCCTTCCGCCTTTGCATGCGCTGCCGCTACAACCGGACTCATCCCGACATTGGAGCAGCCGTCCGTCACCAGCAATATTTGCTTCATTATTTTTCACAGCCTCCTCTTTCAAAACAAGCATAACTTCTCTATCAGTTTTGCCGTTTGAAGCGAGGGATAAACCGTTACATTGCCCTATTTCCCGAGAAATTATGCGGTTGTTCTAGTGAGCTATACATCAATTTTTCAAGAATAAGAACGTATAGTGCTTCACCTCGAATGATGTGCCGCTCCTCTAAGGATGAAGCCGGATGCAAAAAGGCCCCCGGCTAAAGCGCAATCTGCCGCGCTTCAGCCTGAGAGCCTGCATCCGCCCATCTATCCTCTGCCTCCTTCAGCTAACCGTACGGGGCCGCTCCAGCCGGGTAAGCCCAGGCCATCGGAATGACGCCCATTCCGGCAAATGCTTATCAATCCGTGCGACCAGCACGGTCATGTCATCAACAATATCACCCTCATGATGCCTTACAACCGTCTCTAATAAGGCATCGGCCATCTCCTGCGGATCCTCCGTCTTCAGCTCCTGAATGATCCTCTTCATCCACATCTCCTTATTCACCGCATGACCCGGCGCATCATAAATCCCGTCGCTCATCATGACAATCGTGTCGCCCGGCTCCAGCGGCATCGAGATCAAATCAAAATCGATATCCTGCAAAATCCCAACCGGCAAATTATTCGCCGTAACCGGAATCACCTCGTTTCCTCGTTTAATAAAGCTTGGCGTAGAGCCAATCTTCATAAAGGTCGTCCTTGCTGTATATAAATCGATCATCGCCAGATCGATAGTCGCGAATACCTCATCCGGTGATCGCAAGAGAAGGATCGAATTAACCGATTTGATGGCCAGCTTCTCATCCATCCCGGATTTCAGCAGCTGCTGCAGGATCGACAGGGCTGCGCTGCTCTCCTGCCGCGCGCGCTCCCCGTTACCCATCCCGTCGCTAATCGCAACGGCAAACTTGCCGTTGCCAAGCTCGAGCATGCTGAAGCTGTCTCCCGACAGCAGATCGCCGCCCTTGGCTGCGCCCGCAATGCCCGTCTCTACCTCAAACTCCTTGGCTGATCCAAATACCACAAGTGTCGGCTCCCCATTTTTCTCAGGCGGCCTCTCCGACTTGACAGCCACATGCTCGCCTAGAATATCCGATAAGAGCGGCGCAATAATTTTGCGGCATTCGTCGTAGCCTCTGGCAAAATGATGATACAGCTCGATCTCCACATTCCCCTCCTCCAGATTAATGACCTCGATTTCCTGTATGGATAAGCCTAATCCCTCCAATGCTTCGCGAATTTGTTCCTCCTGCAGATGAAGCGTTTGTCCCTCCCTCTTAATCTCCCGGGCCAGATCCTCCATCACCTGCGATACGCCCGATAATTGATCCGCCACAAGCTGACGGGAATCGAATATTTGTTTTTTCCAATGCATATCATTCTTATAAAGCTCGTACTCCTGCTCGATAATGCCCAGCACCTGTGCCGGCTTCGTGCAATGAGACGCCCATGTGCGCGGCATATTATGGGACGGTATGCGGTCCTCCTCCACCGCCGAGATCATATCCTTCATCATTTGATAGGTTTGATAGTACTTGCCCTCCCAGCAAGCCCGATTCCGATGGCAATCCGCACAGCTTCGTGCAGATACCGATTGCATAAAATGATTAATCTCCTCCTCCCGCTTTATGGCCCCTGCCGTATCATTCAACTGCCCGAAGCTCTTCGAGAGCTGGCGGAACACCTCCGAATATTGCGATACCCGCTCCGCGGTCACATCACGTACACGTTTGGCATACTCATGCTGCGACTTGGCATGTTCGTTTGTGCCCGGTACATAGCGGGCGATGGTTCGAATCATAATTTTTGGGGTAAGCATAAGCAGCACGGCGGCTGTCACGGATTCCCAGGTCGAAGTCATCACATCTGATCCGCTGCCGACATAGATGGCAAGGATTGAAGTGCCCAGCAGCATGCCGAAGGCAACGGCGGCTTTGCCTCCTTCCCGCAGAAGACCAGCCAGCAGCCCTGCGAAAGCAAGCAGGCTCATCTGCACAACCGCATTAAAGTCGGCAAGGCTCAGGATAAGCCCGGCTACCACCCCTACACAGGCGCCAAGCGGAGCGCCCCCTGCCAGCGCAAACAACAGCAGCAGGAACCGAGACATAATATGTTCAACGGAGAGACCGTAAATTTGCCAGCCTACCGCCCCGGTCATGACGGAGGCAAGCAGAATCATGAGGCATATAATTTCCTCATTCTTAAGCGAGGTGGTCTTCTTCGACATGGTTAGAACCGGTATGGCTTGAATAAAGACCAGCGTAAGCACAAAGCTAAGCGCCGCCTCTACCACCACCATCATAAATCCATACCAGCTCATCGCATCTCCTATGAAGAGTCCAAATAGCTGCACAAGTAAGGTGGAGATAAAGACAAGTAAGGGTGCAGTCCCGAGCTCCGCCTTTTCGTAAGCCTCCAGGCCTTTAAATAAGAGGAATAGAACGGCCAGCTCCATCCCGATCCATAAGGGTGCAGGCGATACCGCGAACCAGCTCCCGGCCACCAGCGATATCGCTGTCCAAGCAAATGCGTCTTTTCGAAGAAAGTAAACGACGGCAAAATAAGCAGCAGCAAAGGGCATTAAAGATTCCAATATGACAGCCCGTCCAAGCAGAAAGCCGAGCGCGACCAGCATAATCGTCCACTTCTTGGCAAGAACTAACTGGACAGCCCGTCTGGAGGATAACCATCCCCGGCTTTTATCCATTATGGAACGTCCCCACCCCATTTGTTGTTCTCCTGCAGGAAACATAATGACATTCTCCTTCTTCATAACAAGCACCACCCATTCCGGTTTATTGTGGTTCCCATTATAGGAGCATGTCCGTATAAAAGTTTGTCAGTTTAACGTGGGTGTACAAAAGTTTTTTCCGACAAAAGCCAAAAGGTCATCCCATAAATTGTCAACGCTTTCAAAACCGCGCCATTACTGACTTCAAACCTGACACAAGACTATTGTCACATCTGCCGCTTCAACAAAAACCGTCGCGTCGCGCCTTCTGCAGTCTGCGACATTTTTGTTTTCTGCTGTCGGGATTGCAAGGAGTATCGGGGAAAACAAGAAAAACTTTTTTTCAAAGGAGGTATATTTTTTGGAAAATAGGCATACGAGAGGGTCAAAAACGATTGTGCGCGGCCCTATTTGGAGGAAAAAGAGCTCAAACCATATGTAAAGCTTATACCGCAGCTACCCGAAGAAGGAGGAAGTCTGCCTTTATGCGGGAAGTTTGTCATACTGTACGGGATAAATACCCTTTGCTGTGCTTAAGTAAACATAAAGATCTGCAGAACGGGTGAAAAAACCACTATCGAGGCAATTCGAAGATGAGCGACCGTAGTTAGCGGTTGGTATTATCGCCGAATGGACTATACAAATTCCCCATAAACGGAAATTATATAGTCCATTGCGGTAAAAAAGGCAGAACCGTTTAGGTTCTGCCCTCATATGATTGTATAAAATCCAACTTAGACCCGTTTGGCACCGCGGCCGCCGCGTTTGCCTTCGGTATTTTTCTTCAGGGAGGAAATCCGTTCTTCGCTATCTTTCAGGAAGCGAGACATTTTATCCTCGAATGACGGTTTGTTGTAAGACGGTCTGCCAGCCGACTGCTTGTTGAAAGGACGTCCACCACGATCTTGACCGCCGCCTCCACGGTTAAAACCTCCGCCGCCACCGCCTGTACGCGGTTCACGTTGTGGTGCTGCTTGGCCTTCTGGCCGGTCAACTGCCTGTTTAATGGAAAGTCCGATCTTACCGTCCTTATCAACGTTGATCACTTTGACTTTAACTACATCGTCAATTTTCAGGTGATCCTTCACGTCTTTGACGTAGTTATCGGCAATTTCCGAGATGTGAACGAGCCCTGTGACACCCCCGGACAAATCGACGAATGCTCCGAAATGCGTTATGCCTGTCACTTTGCCTTCTAACTTGGCTCCTACTTCAATTGCCATAAAATAAAATGTTCCTCCCTAAGCTAAATAGCGTTACTATCGTGATTATAACCGAATCGTCAAAGTAAGGTCAACAGACGTTCACCCGTTGTGGTGTCTATTTAATGACCTGGATCTGCTGTTCGCCGGGTGTAACCATTCCTTGTTCTTTCGTTGCCAGTTGGCTGATATATTCCGGATCGTTAAGCCGATCAATATGCTGCTGGAGTTGTGTGGACTGCAAAGTGGAATCATCTACCTGCTTTTTGATCTCCGTTAATTGCACTTTTGTGGCACGGGCATCCTTAATTTGTCCAATAAATGTATACGCCGCCCAGCACATAAATAGAGTGATGAACATGGCCCATATGCGTAAGCGGCGTTTGGAGCCGGCGTTCCCTGTCGATTGATTGGCTACGGCAGTCGTCATAACGGTAAACCTCCTAAAAAATGAATGATCAACCAAAACACTATTTTGAGGCCATTGTGATGATTATGATTCATGCTTCGAAAGCATAGGCTGCGTTAAAACAGGCGTTTCCATAATTTAATAACGCCCGAACAAATCTTGTCCCATTTTGCTTTAAGCTGCAGGCTTAAGAGACGTGCTTCGAGCCATCGCCACAGTGGACGAATTAGCGGACCGAGCAAGAAACGTAGCAAAAGCCAAAATGGTCGAACCAATTGTAGCACAATTTTTAGCAGGAAAATAGTGAGTGCAGTCCCAAATCCGATTAGGACACGGATAAACCGGTACAACAGAAAAATCGGCTTCACGATGAGAAGATCAAAGGTCCGGAGTATGAACCGGATGAAAGCTCGTACCGCTTCAATGAGCCATTTTACAATACCGATAACCGGCTTGCTCAGCAGCCAATAATAGCCTAGTACGCCAATAAGCAAGCCGAGAAAGACATACGCCCGCACCTCGCCGTAGTTGCTGGCATACAGCACCCGAAACACAAGGAGCGATGCGGCCAGCCAGTACACCATATCGAGTACCGGCAATGTCCATCGAGGAAAGCGCAATTCATTCGACACGACCCGATAGCCGTCGAAAATTACGCCCAGCCCGATGCCGGACAGCAGCATCATCCCCATTGTAAAGAACTGCAGGCTTAAGGAGGTCACTTAAACAGCTTCCCGAATAAGCCTTTTGATTTGGCCGAGGCATTGCCGTCCAAATAGGCGAGTGAATGGACAAGCCCCTCAATTGCAACCAGGTTCTGCTCGAGGTTAAGATGCTTAATATGCAGGTTTTGCCCTTTTATCATCAGGAAGCCAAGTTCGGTATCGAGCAGAAACTCTTCGCTGTCGAAACTTTCCACATTCAATACGCCGGTAATTTCGAGCAGCTTGCGGTTCAGCATTTTGACTTCCTGCCGCTTCTGCCCTTTGCTTTGTTCAACCATTGACCCGTCCCTCCACTTCGAAAGCATAGCTTGAGACTAGCTTATGGGAGTTGGACGAACTTTAGAACAGCTGCTCCCGGCAAATCTACTCTTTCATATTCCCGCTAGAGTTATCTGGCACTCTTTACACGTTTGAGCTGAGCCACGATAATTACGCTGATCACAACAAGCAGGAACCAGGAGCTGATCTTACCCAGGTGGACAAGATGCCAGGTATGCTCTTGGTCCGGGTAGGCCCATGCTCCCATAAACGTCGAAATATTTTCTGCCAGCCAGATGAAAAAGCCGATGAGAAGGAATGACAGCACAACATGCATGCTGTACTCCTTGCCGTATACCTTGTAGGTGAACGACGTACGGTAAAAGACAACAACCAGAAGGATCGTCAGCCCCCACCGCAAATCCCATATATAGTGATGGGTGAAAAAATTCAAATAAATGACCGCACAGACCATAACGGCGTATTTCTGCCGCGGCCAGCCGCGTACGGAAATAGAGAGCCTTCTCCATGCCTGACAGATGTAGCTCGCGACACTAGCGTACATAAATCCGCTGTAGAGCGGTACCCCAAACAGCTTCGACCAGCCTTCGCCCGGATATGACCAAGACCCCATATGCACTTTGTACAGTTCAAGCATCAGCCCGATGATATGGAACATGCAGATAACCTTTAATTCGTCGATAGTCTCCAGCTTAAATATCACCATGCCGGCCTGAGCAATCAGACAGATCAGCAGCAGGAGATCATAACGGTGAAGGTATGGGATCGATACAACCTTCGTAACCGCCAGAGAGGCAAAGATGATAACCGGGAAAACACAAGACATCGCCTGTTGATAGCCAAAAATAAAGAGCTGCCGGATACGGCGGAACCATATGGTATTTAATAAGGGCTGCAATTCCATATGTATGCCCTCCTCTCCATAATGAAAAACCATCATTAAAATACCATGGTTTTTATCGTTTTACAATAAATAATTAATGATATCATTGAGATATTTGTTGTTTAAAATCAAAAGGAGCATTCCTCTCTACAGAGAAATGCTCCTAGCTTATATTGCTTATACCGTTACAGCAGCTTCTTCAGCTGCCTTGGCGGAAGCCGTATTTTGTTCCGTTCTAATCTTCAAATACAACACAAGAGGCAGGATAACCCCAAGCAAAGAAATCCAGTCTACAAACAGATAATAGAGTGCAACTGAGAATCCGTTAATGAAGTCCACTCCGACAAATAGTTTGCCTGTGACCCAACTGACAAAAAAGGTAAAACCCTTGATGACAATACCATATCCGATAAAAGCCCAGAATTGCCCCTTAGCCATATTACGGCTGCTCTCCAGCGGATTCGTCACCGACGTATTCTCGATAGAGACTACGGCCGGCAGCAGCAGAAGCCGCACATACATAAAGAGGCCCGGAATGATAAAGAGCAGGAAACCTGCGGTTAGAATGACGCTTTGGAGAAAATCATACATGATCATCCGCAACCATTTGCGCATTCCCCATCGGTATGCCTGAGCTATATTCCCTTTTTCGTCCCGCAATCTCTCAATTAGATAATGAACGACTACAGGCGTTAAGAGGGTCAGGAAGAGTAAAGAAATAAGAACTGTCCGAAGTGAATCCATGGAATCGGAGGCAGGGTGAAAGCCATAATAAGAGATCAGTTCAATCGGCACGACCGTAATAGCCGTTATAAACAGCAGTACTCCGGCATTTTTAATAAATAGAGAAAAGGTTAGTCCTAATACCCCGCCGCCGTTTGATGGACGGATCTCGGGCAAATTCGTCATTGCTGGAATCACAGCTGCTTTCCCCCCTTATCTGAGCACATAAAAGAGCTGTCACAGGAATAGTGACAGCTCTTGTTGGTTTACCAGCCGAGATTATCCTCGCGCGGGCGTTGTTCTTCCTTGATCAAAGTGTAAAGCTCACCGGCTTCATCCTTACGGGTCGTCTCCGCAATCCGTTCGACACGAACGGTCACAGTCTTCTGTCCGTATTGGATCGTAAGCTCATCCCCTGGTTTCACTGTGCTGCTTGCTTTCGCTTCACGGCCGTTGATCCAGACGCGTCCTTGTTCGGACACATCCTTCGCTACTGTACGGCGTTTGATCAACCGGGACACTTTGAGGAATTTATCAAGACGCATATTCTTACTTGATAGCGTCTTTCAGTTTGTTGCCTGCTTTAAATGCAGGAACTTTCGATTCTGGGATGGAGATTTCTTTACCCGTTTGCGGGTTGCGGCCTACGCGGCCGGAACGTTTACGAGTTTCGAAAGTACCGAAGCCGATCAGTTGTACTTTATCTCCGCCTGCAAGCGCGTCAGTAACTTCGCCGAGGAAGCCGTTCAGTACCGCTTCTACGTCACGTTTAGTCAAACCGCTTTTTGTTGCAATGTTGTTGATCAAATCTGTTTTGTTCATTATTAATATCCTCCTAAATTCATTTCGCCAGGTTTGTTCGGTCAGCGTTTTCGTTCAACGCTCCGTCTGTTGGTAATTTTAAGCATACACACAATACGATGATACTTATTCTGCTTGTCTTTTAAAAAATCCTGCTGCACGAGAAAAAATTTTACCGAAAGATGCAGAAATGTTGCGATTAATGGCGAATTCGCGCCCCTATTGTCGCTTCGCTTCTTCCCACCAACGATCCATTTCTATTAAATCAGTCTGGTCAAAAGTTTTGCCGTTTATACGAAGCTGCTCCTCAATATAAGAGAATCGGCTCTTAAATTTTGCATTTGTGCGAGAGAGCGCCTCCTCAGGATCTGCATGGACAAAGCGGGCAGCGTTCACAACTGCAAATAGTAAATCTCCCAGCTCTCCTGCCTGCTCTTCCGAATCTTTTGAATCTATCGCTTCACGCAGCTCATGCAGCTCTTCTTCAATCTTGCTGAGAACCGGTTCAAGCTCTTCCCAATCGAAGCCGACCTTCGCCGCTTTCTTCTGCAGCGCGTATGCCTTCATAAGCGCCGGCAAATCCTTCGGAATGCCGTCCAGCTGCGACTTGCGGGCATCTGCTTCGCCTTTGCGCTTCTTCTCCTCCGCCTTCATCTGCTCCCAGTTGCCAAGCGCTTCGTTTGCATCCCCGGCACTGCGGTCGCCAAACACATGTGGATGGCGGAAAATCAGCTTCTCGTTCAGACTTTCAATAACGTCATAGACAGAGAACGCTCCTGTCTCCTCTTCCATCTGGCTGTGCAGCATCACCTGCAGGATCACATCGCCAAACTCCTCCCGCATATTGTCGGGATCATCGTTATCGATCGCTTCAAGCGCTTCGTACAGCTCTTCGATAAAGTTCTTTCGGATAGACTGATGCGTCTGCTCACGATCCCATGGGCAGCCCTCAGGGCTGCGAAGAATTCCAACGATTTCATGCAGACGGTCGAACGTGCGGTTAAGGACAGCATCGTCCTCCGTACGGGGCACCCATATCAGAGACAGATTGCCGAATCCCGGTGTCCGGTCGAGCTCATAGAGCGGAACCTTGATAATCTGCTCCTCCCCCGTTACTCCAAGCGCGTGCCCCACAACAACCTCGTAATCATCCGGGTAACGCTCCATCAACGCGAGCTTTACATCCGATGCTGTATAAGCATCATAGACCTGCCCAATAATCGTATGTACGCGCGGCTGCACATGAGCAGCTTTCAGTTCGGCCGCATCAAGCAGCGCAAAGCCTTCAATCGGATCAATGCCAAGACGGATAAAAGCTTGGTCAAGGAAGCTTTCGCCCCCGATAATCTCGAGGGTGATACCGGCCAGCGAGCAGCGCTCGCGCAGCAGCTGCACCGTGCGTTCTGCTACCATTGGATGCCCCGGCACGGCATACAGGATTGGCGCAGATGCTTCCTGCGCCTTGCGGACAAGCGTATCCGCTATTGTATCATAAACCTCCGGAAAGGTGTCATGCTGTTCGTATACGCTGTCAAAGGACGTGTAAGCAAGCTGATGCTCCTGCAGCAACGACATGACCGGATGCTGCTCCGTGCGAACATAGATCGCTTCAGCCTCCTGCAGCCGCCGCCATACGCCAAGCGTTAATTGATCGGGATCACCGGACCCCAGGCCTACTATCGTTATCGATTGTGCCATTTTTTGAATAAGCCCTCCTTGCCAAATGCAGATTCTACACGTAGTATACCATTTCTTACATGCAGATTAATAATAACCGGCGGGCAACGGCCTATCCCATGATGATGGGCGTTAGCGATTAAGAGGAAATTTTCGTGTTGCAGTACATGGTTGGTGAGGGCGGCGGTTGGAGATTTAGGTATAATAAAGGCATTGAGAGACAGGAAAGGAGCTGGCCTTTCATGAAAATTGTCATAGCACCCGACTCTTTCAAAGGCAGTTTGTCCGCCGCCGCAGCGGCGGACGCTATCGCACAAGGCGTCATGCGATGTATACCGGAGGCTGCTATTATTAAGCTGCCAATCGCCGATGGCGGTGAAGGAACATTAGACAGTCTTCTCGCCGCGGCGGGTGGACAACGAGCGACCATTAGCGTAACCGGCCCGCTCGGGACTAACGTCAGCGCTTCTTACGGAATAATCGGACAGACGGCCGTTGTTGAGATGGCTGAGGCCTCCGGCCTTTGTTTATTGACGGAGGAACAACGTAATCCTGCACTAACGACAACCTTTGGGACAGGCGAGCTTATCCGTCATGCGCTTGACCGCGGAATCCGGCGGTTTCTGCTCACCGTTGGCGGCAGTGCAACCAATGACGGCGGTGCAGGCATGCTGCAAGCGCTTGGGATGCGGCTGCTTGACCAGCATGGCCAAGCTGTTCTGCCCGGCGGAGGCAATCTGAGGAACATTGCCGCGATTGACGACAGCTTGTGGGATCCTCGTATAGCCAGGTCTTCCTTCGTCATTGCTACAGACGTGCAAAATCCATTCATCGGCGAGCACGGCGCTTCCCGAATTTTCAGCCCACAAAAAGGGGCCTCGCCTGAAATGGTGGAGCAGCTCGAGCAGGGCATGACTATTTGGGCAGATCTTATTGAAGCCAAGACGGGTACCCGGCTTCACGACTGCTCGGGTGCAGGTGCAGCTGGCGGCTTATGCGGCGCTTATCTGGCTTTCTTCCCCGCTTCCATGCAACGCGGCATTGATGTCGTCCTTGAGCATGCCCGGCTGGAGGAGCATCTGGCAGGGGCTGATCTGGTCATAACCGGAGAAGGCCGTATCGATCACCAGACGGCCTTCGGCAAAGCACCGATGGGCGTCGCCCAACTGGCCAAGAAGCATGGAATTCCCGCAGTTGCATTGGCTGGATCAGTCGGCTCCGGCATTGATGTACTTCATGCAGAGGGCATTAGCAGCGTGCATAGCATCATGAATACACCGATGACCTTACAGGTAGCAATGGAGCGTGCCTCCTTCCTGCTTGAACAGACGGCTGAGCAAGTGATCCGTACTTTTCTGGCAGGACGCGAAAGCAAACCATAAAGGACCGGAGGTCTGTTGAAATGAAATATGAATGGAAAAAGAACGACAAGCAGCTTTATCTGCCCCAAAAATGTCCCATTTACAGTACGTAGAGGAACTGAACTTATTGACGCATATGCGATTTCAGTTCAGAAATGTATCTCTTCCGGTTGCTGTTGCCATTTTAAAGCTTGAACTAACTCGATTATACGAGGCTTTAAAATGGCAAACGCTCCGCTCCTCCAGAGATACAATCCCTCCCCTCAATCAATTGCTATATAAACCGCAATAGGCTGCCCACTAAACCGGGCAGCCGAGCTATTTTAGAAGTGGCCTGAGTCCACCAGGCCCACAATAAAAGATTAGGCCGCCCAACATCAGTGGGCGGCCTAATCTGTCTATAAAAATCGCACTTTGTGCGGTTTTTGATCGTATTGCGATCGATAGATAGGGTAAAGGAAATATACTTACTGGAAGAGCGTAGCGCTTGCCTTTGTACCCATGAAATCTCGCCTGAGCGAGTTAATTCAAAATTTCATGGGTACAACAGCAACTGGAAGGAAGTATATTTTCTGCCCCCGCCCATCATCGATCACACACTAGCAGTCTAGCTAAATCGCGGCAGCCAATCCCCATGAGCCTCGATCAAATCATCACACAAAGCCACAATATCATCCATCGACAGCTCCGCCGAAGTATGAGGATCCAGCATAGCCGCATGGTAGATATGCTCTTTCTTCTGCGTCAACGCTGCTTCAATCGTCAGCAGCTGTGTATTAATGTTCGTCCGGTTGAGTGCAGCCAGCTGCGGCGGCAGATCGCCAATATACGTCGGATTGATGCCCGAGCGGTCGACAAGACACGGAACCTCTACGCAGGCTTCCTTCGGCAGATTGGTAATCAGGCCGGTGTTCATAACGTTGCCGCCGATTTTGAACGGTTTGCCCGTTTCAATCGCTTCCATGATGTGAGATGCGTACTCATGGCTGCGTTTATGCTCAATATTGCTGTTTGCAAGCAGTGATTCCCGCATGTTGTTCCAGCCTTTGATCTGCTCGATACAGCGGCGCGGATACTCATCCAGCGGAATGTTGAAGCGGTCAATCAGCTCCGGATAATTGCGCTTGATGAAGTACGGATGATACTCGGCATTATGCTCTGACGATTCCGTAATGTAATAGCCGAACTTCAGCATCATTTCGAAGCGGACCATGTCATGATGCTTCTCCTTCTGCTTCTCCGCCGCACGGCGTTTGATCTCCGGATACAGATCCACACCATCCTTCTTCACTTCCAGCAGCCACGCCATATGGTTGATGCCTGCAATCTTGGATTCCACGCCCGTAGCGTCCATCTCCAGGCTTTTGAACAGATCGGACACGCAAGCCTGTACGCTGTGACACAAGCCCACCGTTCTAACGCCGCCCGCCGTCGACAGCACATTCGTCAGAACCGCCATCGGATTCGTATAGTTCATGAACAAAGCGTCCGGACAAACCTCGCGCATATCCTTTGCAAAATCAAGCACAACCGGAATCGTACGCAAGTTGCGGAAAATACCGCCGATGCCAACCGTGTCCGCAATCGTCTGGCGCAGACCATATTTTTTCGGAATCTCGAAATCCGTAATCGTACATGGATCATAGCCGCCGACTTGAATCGCGTTAATAACATATTTAGCACCGCGGAGTGCTTCTTTGCGGTCGGTATAAGCTTTAACGACACAACTGCTTCCGAGCGATGACTTCATATTCAACAGCAGTTGCTCAGAATCGCGCAACCGCCCTGCATCAATATCAAACAAGGCAAGCTCGAAGCCTTGCAGCGGCTCCGTTGACATTACGTCACCCAGTACATTTTTCGCGAATACCGTGCTTCCCGCACCTAGAAAAGTAATTTTAGACATCTTTGCTTCCGCCTCCATTTTCGTAAAAGGAATTGACTCCTCCACTATATATCCGAAGCAGATAAGCGAACATGGCAAAGCCTCTTATTTATTTGTCATAATCCCATTTCCTTATGACGAGCCGGCCTCCCGGCTTTATAATGATGATATAAGCTGTGTACCATCCAAAACTGGAGGGAACCGTCCTATGCCGATATCCGAAATTCATCTGCCGAGTCCGGCAACAGAGCGTTATATGGACTTAAGCCTGTTGTTCTGGGGCAAGCAGGATTGCGATCCCGGGCATTATTGGGGTCCCGGTCTGCGAGATATGTACATTCTTCATTACATTCACAGCGGCACCGGGCTATTCCGGTTAGGAGAGCTCAGCTATGAGCTTCATGCCGGACAAGGCTTTCTTATCATTCCGGGTTCGCTTGTGTATTACAAAGCAGATGAGAAGAATCCCTGGACCTACTCCTGGGTCGGACTCAAAGGGCTTCATGCAAAATCTCTGTTGCAGCGGGCCGGGCTTAACCCAGCAAGTCCGATATTCGACGCGACAGAGCAGAAAGAATTTTTTGAATCCGTCTATGAACAAATCCATCAGGCCCTAGAAGATCATCCCGGCAGCGGGGATCTGTTCAGTCAAAGTCTTCTGTATCAGTACATGGCCCGACTTATCGCCTGCAATAAGCAGCCCTCTGCCCCGGCGAATGCCGTCAATACGAAAGAGGCCTACATCAACAAAGCGGTTGCTTTTATCGAGAACAGCTACAGCCTCCCGATTTCCGTTCAGGATATCGCGAATTTCGTTGGGCTTGACCGTACTTACTTATCCGGCTTATTCAAAGGGCAGCTAGGCGTCTCCTTGCAGGCCTTCCTGCTCCGTTTCCGAATGAACCGAGCCGTTGAGCTTCTGCATCATCAGGAGCTTACGATTGGCGACATCGCCCGCTCCGTCGGCTATACCGACCCGTTCCTGTTCTCGAAAATGTTCAAGAGGGTGATCGGCAGTTCCCCCCGGGCATCCCGGGACCATATCAACCGCAACACCACATAAAAAGGCTTGGTTTCCGGTACGATGCGATTTGCAGTCGTTTGACGGGAACCAAGCCTTTATTTTCGCCCTTATTATTGTTCCATTTGCTTCGCCAGGAAGCCTGCCGCCGTCTCCACCATTTTGGTTTCCATCTGCGACATTTTGACAGCGTCGTCTTTGCTTAGCAGTACAACCGTACCGATTGGATCTCCACCAGCAACGATAGGTGCCGCAACGTAAGCGGAGTATGTGTCATGCATATCCTTAACGATCTCATATGTGCCGGAAGTGCCTTCCACCGTTTTACGGTTATCCATGCAGCTTTCCAGAATCGATCCGATCTGCTTCTCCATGAGCTCCTTCTTCGAAGCACCAGCTACAGCAATAACCGTATCGCGGTCGGTAATGAGCGTGACATGGTTCGTGCTTTCAAATAAAGATTCGGCATACTCCTTGGCGAAATCGCCAAGCTCACCGATTGGAGAATATTTTTTCAGTATTACTTCACCGTCGCGGTCAACAAATATTTCGAGCGGATCTCCTTCGCGAATACGTAAAGTACGGCGGATCTCCTTCGGAATCACCACACGCCCGAGATCATCGATGCGACGTACAATTCCAGTTGCTTTCATTTCTTGTTGCCCCACTTTCCTAGAGGATTTTAAGTCACTGGATACGATTTGCCTTCATAACAAGCGATTATCTCTATCCTCGCTTTGCATTTACGGGATAAAGCTTTCTCGCGGAAAAAGAATGATACAGCTAGCGGAGCGCCTGTTCAAGCTGCCGTCTTCCTCACTGTCGTTCGGCTGCTCTTATGCTTAGCGCGTTCGATAACGAATTCTTTTGTGAATCTGACCATAGTATTCATCGGCTCCCAATTTCTTATGCACGGCCATCCGCCGCATCATGCGGTTCTCCTGCTGAAGCCAGGCATATCGGATGAGTTCGATTAGACAAGCCGTAAGTCACCATTTAAAGCATTCCCTTCTATGCCAAAAACTTTGCTTCATTTCCTTCTTTTTAATAATTAACCCCACTAATTGTTCCACGTGAAAAAATTCCGCATGTACAAAAGCCATCGTTTCACCCCCTTTCAGGTAAAACGATGGCTCCATATTCATGATTAATCCGGATTTTTGGCGGAAGGTTTAGGAAGTCTGCCCGCCTTGCTCAGCGCTTCCCTGAGCAAAAACTCGATATGCCCGTTCACACTACGAAACTCATCATTCGCCCACAACTCGATGGCACGGTGTACATCTGGATCAAGCCGGAGCGCAAAAGCTTTCTTTTCTTTCCCCATTGGAATGCCCTCTTAGGAATACAGCGTGCCTGTATTAATAACCGGCGTTGCTCCGCGGTCCGAGACAATCGCGACCATCAAATTATTGACCATCGCAGCACGCCGCTCCTCATCAAGCTCGATTCCGTTCTCCGCCAGCTGCTTCAGGGCGGAATCCACCATGCCTACTGCGCCTTCTACAATTCGTCCGCGGGCCGATACGATTGCAATCGCCTGCTGGCGCTGGAGCATGGCGCTTGCAATCTCAGGCGCATAGGCCAGATGAGTCAAGCGGGTCTCCAGCACTTCAACCCCGGCTACCGCAAGCCGGTTCTGCAGTTCATTCATCATCTCCGACGCTACCTCGTCGGCATTACCGCGCAGCGACTGTACTTCATTATCAGTGAAGGTATCGTAAGGATATTGCGCAGCAATATGACGAACAGCTGTCTCACTTTGGATCTCCACGAACCGCTCATAGTTATCGACATCAAAGGATGCTTTCGCCGTCTCTGTTACTTTGAACACAACAACGGCGCCAATCTCAACCGGATTGCCCTCCGCATCATTAACCTTCAGCGTCTGGCTGTTGAAGTTACGGACCTTCATCGATACTTTCTTCTTGTTCGTAAACGGTACAACGATCCACAGACCGCTGTCGCGGACAGTACCTACATACGTACCAAAGAACGTAATCACCTTCGCCTCATTGGGCTGAACAATCGTAAGCGAGGAAACCGCCACAACAAAAATCACTTCAAGCAATATACCAAGAACGATTAGAAAAGCATTCGGGTCCAGTTGATCAGACCCAAATATGATAAGTGCAATACCGCCTGCAAAGGAGATGATTGCAGCAAGCAGTGCTAGAAATCCATTCACATGCCAAGCTTTGTATTCCTTCATAAGAAACACCCCTCATATTGTTTTGATATAATTATGATATCACTTTTTACAAAAACAAGGAAGTCCTTTGCACTAAAAAAGCTGATCCCATCATTTGCATGATAGGACCAGCCCTCTTGATTGATTTTATTTAGCCGCTGGCGATTCGCTCGCTGCAGGAGAATCGGATGCCGCCGGCGATTCCTTTGCACCTGGAGATGCGGATGCGTCAGAAGAAGCTTCAGGCGATGCTTCAGGCAAAGTGATCTTCACATCTTGCTTCGGCATTTCGTCTGTCATAAACGTATTCATATGGTTGTAAGCCACCACGCTTTGTACTTCTTGCTTCTGCTCGTCCGTAATTTTGTCATAAGTCGCTTGGTCGCGTTTCTCGACCAGGATGACATGATAGCCGTATTCGGTCTCAACCGGATCGCCGATTTTGCCGATAGGCTGCGTCAGAGCCGCATTTTTGAAACCTTCTACCCAATCGGTTGCTTTCTTGTCTGCGTATTGGCCGCCATTATCCTTCGAGCCTGTGTCGTCGGAGTACTCCTTCGCGAGAGCCGTCCAATCGCCGCCTGCATCAAGCTTCGCTTTCACTTCTTTTGCACGGGCAAGGGCTTCCTCTTTCGTACGGAGTGTCTTTGTTGAATCCGCAGGATCGGTTGTGCTTACAAGAATATGACGAACCGTTACCGGGTTGTAGTTACCGGTGTTTTTCTCATACTCGGCTTTCATCTCTTCGTCGGTTACTTGCGAGTTCATATGCTCAACCACAACCAGCATCAGGTTGAGGTACGTTTTTACATCTGCTGTTGATACTTTTTTATCATCAAGCGTTTTCTTCACGTCGGCATTTGTTTTGAGCGTGTCTTCGAAGCTCTTCATCTGCTCGTCCGTTTCATCGCCGGCTTTTTTCTTGGTATCTTCGGAAGCAAGGGAAGCAAGAATTTTGTACGATACGAACTGCTGGAGCAGCTGCTCCTTGAATTGCGGGATTGCAATCACTTGCTCGTAGCCCGGCTGCATAATGTTAAAGATATCGAGGTACTTGTTGAATTCCGGTTCTGTTACATTGCCGTCCTTATATGTCGCAACGACGGTGCCTGTGCCTGCCCCTGCGAAAGTGAGGCCCGAGGAACCCTCTTTATCCTTCTTATTACCGCAAGCCGCCATAATCGTCATGACAAGCACTGCCGCGATAACGAGCAGCGCGCTTCTGCGCCATGTCGATTTGCGTGTTGTATACAACATGCTGAATCCCCTTTCAAATTGAGAAGTTTATTGTATTGTACCAGAAAACGACAAGCCTTTGCTATAAGGTGAAGCGGTTTTCGCCATCCTCTGGCAGCTCAGCGCGTTTCTGTTAAGATTTGCTGGTGAAATATAGGCCTGGCAAAGAGAACAATTATGCTCTTCTTGCTTCTTGAGAACATTATGTCTTTGCATCCTGCAAAGCCTCTTCGCTTTTTCTTGCATCCTTAAATTTCTTAAGGAAGCCCTCAAGCATTTGTACCTTCTGATCCATTTCCAATCCTTTTCCGCGAAGCAGAAGTGATGGATGATCATCCTGCAGCGCGCCCTGGCGGAACCGGTTCTCGTACTGCATGCACAGCTGATCCACCAGCTTGCGGTCAATCCGCTTCTTCTCACGCTCGCCGAAGCGGACGATCAGATCGTCGCCCTTCTGGCTGATCTGCTCGATGCCGTATTGCGAGCCGTATACCTTCAGCCGTCCAACCGAGAGCAGGTTATCCACGGCCTGCGGCAGATTGCCGAACCGGTCAATCAGCTCCTCCGCAAGATCCTCTGCTTCCTCAATAGACTGAACGGTAGCAACCTTCTTGTAGATCTCGATCTTCTGAATACTGTCGTAAATATAATCCGATGGCAGGTAAGCATCGATACTGATATCAATGAGCGTTGTAACGCGGCGCTCTTCCTTCACTTCCACGCCTTCCATCTCCGCTTTCCGCTTCGCAATTTCATCAGCCAGCATCTGCGAGTATAGATCAAAGCCAACGGATGCAATAAATCCGTGCTGCTCCGCGCCAAGCAGATTGCCCGCTCCGCGGATGGACAAGTCACGCATTGCAATCTTGAAGCCGGAGCCAAGCTCTGTAAATTCCTTGATTGATTGCAGACGCTTCTCCGCTACCTCGGTAAGCACCTTGTCCCGTTGGTAGGTGAAATAGGCGTAGGCAATCCGGTTCGAACGGCCAACCCTGCCACGCAGCTGATACAGCTGAGAGAGTCCCATTTTGTCCGCATCATGCACAATTAGTGTATTCACGTTCGGAATATCGACCCCGGTCTCGATTATGCTTGTGCTGACAAGCACATCGGACTCACCGTCCAGAAAATCAAGAATGGTCTTCTCAAGCTCCTGCTCCGACATTTGGCCATGACCGACCGCTACCTTCGCATCCGGCACAAGCGCGTTGATCTGCTCGGCCATTTGGTAGATCCCTTGCACACGGTTATACAGATAATAAACCTGGCCGCCGCGTGCCAGCTCCCGCTCAATCGCCTCGCGGACAAGGGATGTGCTGTATTCCACGACATACGTCTGCACCGGGAAACGGTTCTCAGGCGGCGTCTCGATAACCGACAGATCCCGCACGCCCAGCATCGACATATGGAGCGTCCGCGGGATTGGCGTTGCGGTCAGTGTCAGCACATCGACATTCGTCTTCAGTCTTTTGAGCTTCTCCTTATGCGACACGCCAAACCGCTGCTCTTCGTCTACGATCAGCAGGCCAAGATCTTTGAAGATCACATCTTGGGAGAGCAGACGGTGCGTGCCAATCACCACATCAACTGTACCCGCCTTCAACCCCTTCATCGTGTCCGTCTGTTCCTTGCGGGAACGGAAACGGCTGAGCACCTGGATATTAAACGCAGAACCGGAGAAGCGCTCGCGGAACGTCTCGTAATGCTGCTGCGCCAGGATCGTTGTGGGCACCAGCACCGCAACCTGCTTTCCTTCAATAGCCGCCTTGAATGCAGCGCGGACTGCCACCTCGGTTTTGCCATATCCTACGTCGCCGCACAGAAGCCGATCCATCGGCTGCGGCTTTTGCATATCCTTCTTGATCTCCTCAATCGCCCGCAGCTGATCGCGTGTCTCATCGTACGGGAACATCGCTTCGAACTCATTCTGATATTCTGTATCTTGACCAAAAGCAAATCCGGGCGCTGCCTGACGCTCCGCATACAGCTTGATCAAATCGTCAGCAATGTCCTGTACCGATGCACGGACTTTATTTTTCGCCCGTACCCATTCACTGCCGCCCAGCTTATTAATCTTCGGCTCCTTCTCTTCGGAACCGACATACTTCTGAATCATGTCGACCTGCTCGACCGGTACGGACAGCTTATCGCCGCCCGCGTACAGAATGTGCAGATAATCCTTATGAATGCCTGCAATCTCCAGCGTGCCGATACCGACATATTTACCGATACCGTGATTCTGATGAACAACATAATCGCCGACCTTCAGCTCGGTATAGCTCTTAATCCGCTCGGCATTATCGATCTTCTTATCTATACGGCGTGCCTTGCGCTGCTTCTGCGAGAACATCTCGCCTTCCGTAATAATAACAAGGTGGGACGATGGGAGCTCAAAGCCGGATTGCAAATTGCCCTCAATCAGCATTGGAGGTTCAATATGATAATCCTGCAGCACACGGCGGATCCGGTCGAGCCGCTCGCTGTTGCCGCCCAGCATCATCACTTTCGCGCCGCTCTTCTTCCAGCGTTCCATCTCCGTTTTGAGCAAATTCATCTGCCCATGGAAGTCTTGCATCGCGCGGCTTGTTATATTCAGAATATTTTGCGGCTGCGAATGAGGAATTTGCCGCAGGAAGAGAGACATAAACAATGTCTGGTATTTGCGGTGATGCAGAATATCATCCGATTCCCGGGCGAGGACAAAGGTTGGCAGCGACTTTCCGTTAGAGAGCAGATGCGTCGACCACTCCGCCTCATCGCGCTCCAGTTGGCGTGCCGTCTCGATCAGCCGTGTCGGCTCATCCAGGACAAGCACCGTATCATCCGGTACATAATCCAGAATGGTCTGTCTTTCCGGGTAAAGCAGAGATATATATTTATAGATTTCAGAAAAATAGACTTGCTCTCGCAGCTTCTCAATCTCGCCGCCAATCTCCTGACGAAGACGATCCTTCGCGGTACGGTCCGTCATCTTATCCAACTGCTGGGCAAGCAGAGAAGCCGCATGCTCCGCCGCTGCTTTGAAGCGGCGCTCATCCGCTACAATCTCCTGGCAAGGCGTTACTGTAAAAGTCTGCAGGTTATCGAGCGAACGCTGGTCGGATGGATCGAAGGTACGGATGGAATCTATCTCGTCCCCGAACCACTCAATCCGGTAAGCAAGCTCAGCCGTAAGCGGATAGAAATCCACGATCCCGCCGCGGACACTCATCTCGCCTTTGGACTCCACACGATCCGCACGAACATAACCAAGTCCGGTCATCTGGCGCAAGAAAGCATCCAGCTCCAGCGTATCGCCAACCTTGACGTTAATCTTGGCATCCGACATAACACCCTTAATCGGCTGATAGCGGCGNACGCCGGAAAATGGCACGACAACAATCCCGCGGAAGCCTTCGGACAGCTTGATCAGCACATCCATACGCTGCGCCAGCGTCTCAGGACTTGAGATCGCTGCTTCGGCAGCTACCAGCTCATTCGCGGGATATAACAATACATCATTGGCAGAGAAGCATTCCTGCAAATCCTCTGCAATCTTCTGTGCAGCATACATATTATGCGTAACAACGAGCAGCGGACGGTCTAGATCTTCCTTCACCGCCGCTACGAGAACTTGCCTGGAAGAGCCTGCAAGCCCCGATATCATCTGTTCGCGCATTCCTTTGCGGACACCGGCAATAATCGACTGTACGTCCGGATCCGCGGCAAAAGCCTGTACTAACGCTTTCAATCGTGAAGGCACCCCGTTTCTATACACAAGACACAACCAAAGGAATAGAAGCATTCTTACAAACTGAATCATCGAAAAGAAGCCTCAGCCGGATGCTAAGGCTAATAACTCTATGGTATTGCACCCCGAATTATTGAAGGGGGTTAACGACGAGCAGCAGCTCCGGATTTGCTTCCAGCGCCTCGCGGCAGTAGTCGCAAACGACCTTGACCGTTATATCGCCGTTCAAGTTATACGCTATTATATCGCTGCGCTCCTCGGGGGTCAAGAAATGGAAACCAAGTCTCGTCTCCGAGATTTCTTTCTCATCAATCGTCCCCATTGGCGTCCGGCAGTGCCGGCAAATATAGTTTACAGCCATATGTATGCCTCCTGAAGAATGGTTATACCCTTCAGTATGCCCGTTTTGCCCGAGCTTAGGCGGTTACTTGTTAAACTTGGCCATCGTATTGTCAAAGCTAGCCTTAAGGGAATACTCCACGGCGTCACAGGCTTGCTCAATCATGCTTTTCAACGCTTCCTGCTCGCTCTTCGGAAAGTTATCCAGCACATAGTCGGCAATATTGCGTCCCGGCTGCGGCCGTGAAACACCCATTCTGACCCGGTTGAACTGCTGTGTCCCCAAATGCTGAATGAGCGACTTAATGCCGTTATGGCCTCCCGCGCTGCCCTGATAACGAAGCCGGATTTTGCCGATCTCCGTATCCATATCATCGTAAACAATAAGTCCGTCTTCCAGATCGGCTTTGAAATAATCCATGAAGCCCCGTACCGATTCACCGGACAGGTTCATATACGTCATCGGCTTAATCAGGACAACCTTCGTGCCTTGAACATTCCCCTCGCCGATCAGCGCTTTACATTTGCTCTGCGTCACTTGAATATTCCAACGCCGTGCCAGCTCGTCTATCACCATAAATCCAACATTATGCCGCGTGCTTTGATAGGTTGTGCCGGGATTCCCAAGCCCTACAATCCACTTCATGCTATCCTGCTCTCCAATCTCATTTGCGTATGTCTTATTATTCTACACGAGGACAACATTCCCTGCATCAAGATGAAACGGCTGCGCCGCCCTTAGAAGGAACAGCCTGCGTTTCACTGATAAAATATACTGAAACTTATGCTTTCTTGTATATCCGGAAAAGGAAGAAACGGTATCTGCCCGCAAGGGCCGATACCGTTCGTCTTGTTGCTTCTTATGCGTGTTCAACCTCATGCATCTGCGCTTCCGTTGAGCGCGATACGGCTTCCTTCGCCTCAACTTCCTGGGCTTCCGCTTCCTCAGCCGTCAGATCCTTCTGAGGAACCAGGACAGTGACGAGGACAGCCGACGGATCCGTTACAATCGTCACGCCCGCCGGAGCCTGAACATCGCCAACGAGATAACTGCTGCCCATCAAAAGACCGGTTACATCAACCGGAATCGAATCCGGAATATCTCCCGGCAAACAACGCACCTCCAGCTCATGCAGCAAAGCCTGTACAATGCCGCCTTCACGCTCGCCCTGCGAATCGCCTACCAAGTCGATACGGACATGCGTTGTCACTTCCTCATTCATATTGATTTGCTGGAAATCAACATGGAGCAGCTTATGTGATATCTTCTCGCGCTGTACCTCAGCAATCATGACCGACTGCTTGCCTGCACCCGGAATATCAAGGTCGACCACCGCATTCGGATGGGAGCGCAAGAGTGCGAGCAGCTCCTTCTCGGGCAAGGCAATGGAAGCCGGGGAAGCAAGCTGCTTGCCGTAGACTACGCCAGGCACTCTGCCGCTCGCCCTTAAGCTGCGAAGCTCGCTTTTGGTTTGCGTTATTCTTGGTTCTGCCATCATTGGTATGGACATGGGTATGGAAGCCTCCTAAAAGTCAATTTCCATATCACTTTGCCCAACCTCTGGAAAACCTATTCTTTCTTGCTTCTTTCTTTCTTCGCTTTCGCCCGTGCACGAATCTTATCCGCATAACCCGATTTATTCTCCTGACGCTGGCGGGCAATCGCCATATCCCCTGCCGCTACATCCTTTGTCACAGTAGATCCGGCCACCACATACGCGCCTTCACCAACCTTGATTGGCGCAATCAGGTTCACGTTGCTGCCTACAAAAGCGTTATCGCCAATTTCCGTGAGCGCTTTGTTAAAGCCGTCGTAATTGACGGTAATCGCCCCGCAGCCGATATTAACGTCTTTGCCAACGACCGCGTCACCCACATAGCTCAGATGCGATACCTTGCTTCCGTCACCAAGCGTTGCATTTTTCAATTCGACGAAATCGCCAATCTTGCAGCCCTCGCCAAGCTTCGAGCCCGGACGCAAGTTCGCATACGGACCTACCGTGCTGTCTTTGCCAACAACCGAATCGGCAACTGTCGAATATTTCACCGCTGCGCCGTTATGGATCTCAGCGTTCGTAATATCGGCCTGAGGCCCAATAACGCAGTCTTCGCCAATGACCGTTTTGCCGCGCAGAATAGTTCCTGGATATACAATCGTATCTGCCCCGATACGCACATCAGCTTCAATATACGTATTAGCAGGGTCAATAATCGTTACCCCTTCAATCAGATGCCTTCTGTTAATGCGCTCGCGCATGAAGCCCTCGGCTTCTGCCAGCGCGACACGGTCATTTACCCCAATCGCTTCCGCCAGATCTGCCGTGCAATAAGCCTGCACCAAATCTCCTGCACCACGGAAAATGCCGATTACATCGGTCAGATAGTATTCGCCCTGGGCATTATCGCTTTTCACTTCTGCCAGTGCAGCGAACAGCTTCTTGTTGTCGAAACAATACGTGCCTGTATTAATCTCTTTCACGGCTGCTTCTTCGGCCGAGCAGTCCTTCTGCTCGACAATGCGTTCTACGGCGCCGTCTGCACCGCGAATGACACGACCATAACCCGTCGGGTTATCAAATGATGCCGTCAGTACTGTCGCTGCCGCGCCGCTTGAGGCATGAAGCTCAAGCATCGATTGAATGGTCTCTGCCCGGACAAGCGGGGTATCGCCACAAATGACGATAGTGGTGCCTTCTTCCGATCCCAGAAGCGCCTCTGCCTGGCGAACAGCATGGCCGGTGCCAAGCTGCTGCTCCTGCAGCACATATTCCGCACGGTCGCCGAGGTAGCCCTTTACCATCTCCGCCCCATGGCCTACAATAACAACCGTCCGCTCGCTTTTTGCCTCATGAACAGTATCGAGTACATGGCCAACCATCGGTTTGCCGCATACTTGATGAAGAACCTTATATAATTTAGATTTCATCCGTTTGCCTTGTCCGGCAGCCAGCACAATCGTCATCACTTTCAACCGTAATTCCTCCTACACTACCTATGTTGTTAAGACTATATCCCATTATACGCAAAAAGAAAAGAGAGCCTCTCGGCCCTCTTTTCTATTAGCCCCCATTCGAAACGGCGGTGCCATCCCAAATCGGGACGTAATCCGTTACTTAGAGATTAGGCTTAAGCTCCTTCTTCAATTGCAACTTCCTCTACTGCTGCACGCTCGTATTCAGCGAGTACAGCAGCTTGGATTTTCTCCCGGGTTGTCGAAGAGATTGGGTGAGCGATATCCCGGAATTCTCCATCCGGCGTACGTTTGCTTGGCATTGCCACAAACATGCCATTGTTACCATCGATGACGCGAATATCGTGAACAACGAATTCATTATCAATCGTGATGGAAGCAATAGCTTTCATACGCCCTTCCGAATTTACGCGGCGGAGTCTGACATCAGTAATTTGCACTTGTGTTCACCACCTTTGCCTATCTGAGACTTGGTGTATACTTCCACATTTTTGTGCAAATTCCTTCTGCTTTTTTGGAAAAAAATGCGATATTTAAAATTATTTTTTAAGATTAATTTTTTTTCGTTTCTATTCGACAACAGTCGATGCAATGAGCTCGATTTCGACAAGGACATCCTTCGGAAGCCGCGCCACTTCAACGGCTGAACGTGCCGGCTTATGGTCGCCGAAATAGGAGGAATAGATGCCGTTTACAATTGCAAATTGATTCATATCTTTCATAAATACTGTTGCTTTTACAACATTATTTAATGTTACTCCCGCTTCCTCCAATACTGCCTGTAAATTACGGAATACCTGATGCGTTTGCTCTTCAATTCCGCCCTCTACCAGCTCGCCTGATGCGTTTAATGGGATTTGACCCGATGTGAACAGCAGGTCCCCCACCTTAATAGCTTGCGAATATGGCCCGATTGCAGCCGGTGCTTTATCTGTAGCAATTACTTGCAGCTTCTTGCTCGTCATCATGAATTCCCAGCCTTTCTATAATTGTGAATTAAGAGTTGAAATAGTTGCCCGGAATAACCTTTGTCTGCTTCGTCTTCAGGTCAACGGCCGTCAATGTCGCAAGCGATACATAATCCTCGAGCAGACGCTCTTCATGCTCCACCTCGCCCGATTCTACAAATACGCCAACTCCCGCTACCGTCGCCTTGAATTCGTAAAGCAAATCCATCATCCCTTGGATTGTACCGCCAGCCTTCATGAAATCATCAATAATAAGGACGCGGGACTGCTCCTTGAGGGCACGTCTGGCAAGGGACATCGTCTGAATCCGCTTGTTGGAGCCAGATACATAATTGATGCTTACCGCCGAACCTTCCGTCACTTTATTATCTCGCCTTACAATCACAACCGGCAGATTGAGGCAGGCCGCCGTTGCATAAGCAAGCGGAATTCCTTTGGTCTCCACCGTCATAATCACGTCGATATTTCGGTCAGCAAAAGCTGTCGCAAACATTCGTCCAACATCGGCCAGCAGCTCCGGTTGTCCCAGCATATCGGTCATATACAAATAACCGCCCGGAAGTACCCTCTCAGGCTGTTCCAGTTGGCGGCAAATGTTGTCCATAATCGATAAAGCTGTGGAAGTATGCATCTTAGGCGTGTATTTCACGCCTCCTGCAGCACCGGCAAGCGTATTTAATTCACCGAAGCCTTCTTCCTCGAAGACCTCTTTTATAATGGCCAAATCTTCACTGATGGAAGACTTTGCAGACTGATAGCGATCAGCAAATGCTGTGAGCGAAATTAACGTGTGGGGACGACTCAGCAAATATTGCGTCATCTCTACCAGTCTTGCACTTCGCTTCAATTTTTTCAAAGCCATTCCCCCCACTAAATCCGAATAATATAAAGTCAATATAACATTTTTATACGGATTTAATCAAGAAAAACGTCAGCATTATGTCAGCATTCTTACCACGTAGACTTCTTTGCAGAATCCGCGAAGTCCATTATAGATACGTGGAAGCTTGGCTTCCTTCGAGACTAGACCAAACACCGTTGGTCCGCTACCCGACATTAGGACGCCATCAGCACCTAGCTTTTGCATGCTTTCTTTCAGCTGCAGTACTTCCGGATATAAATCCAGCGTCACATTCTCCAGAACATTGCCTAATCCGTTGCAAATATCCGAGAATGAACCTCGCTCAATGGCCGACACCATATCTGCTGTTGAAGGATGGTTCTTCAACTCATTCGCCCGCAGTTTGCCGTAAACATCAGCCGTTGATACGTTAATTGGAGGTTTGGCCAGCACAACCCAGCATTGCGGCGGATTGCTGATCCGCTCCAGCTTCTCACCGCGGCCGCGCGCTATAGCTGTACCGCCTGTTACGCAGAACGGTACATCAGAGCCAAGCTCCGCTCCAAGTCGGCACAGCTCGTCCTCCGCGATGTTAAGCTGCCACAAGCGGTTCAGGCCGCGCAGCGCAGCGGCTGCGTCGCTGCTGCCTCCAGCAAGCCCAGCGGCTACCGGTATCTTTTTATCCAGATGAATATATACGCCCTTGCGGACATCGTAGCGCTCTTTGATCAGACGTGCGGCCTGGAAGGCCAGGTTCTTCTCGTCCAGCGGTATGTATCCGGCCTGGCTCGATATAATAATCGTATCCCTCGGCAATTCCTCCAGCTCCAGACGGTCGGCCAGATCGACCATCGTCATGATCATCTCGACTTCATGGAATCCATCTTCCCGCTTCCGGAGAACATCGAGCAGCAGGTTGATTTTTGCCGGAGCCTTTTCGTAAATTTTCATGGCAAGCTCTCCCGTTCGTTGTTAGCTAAGCAACATTATAGCAAACGGGCACAAGAAAAGCTAAGAGACCAGCGCCAGCCTTAAGCGCTCCGTTCTCTTAGCTTCCGTTAACCACTGTTGTTCCTTGTTATTGCTGTCCGTGCGAACGGGCTGCGGCTTGCTCTGCAAGCTGGATTGCCCTCTTCACCATATTGCCGGCATCCTTCGTACTAATACCGCCCCAGCCTTCCTGCTCTACCTTGTCGATAAAACCCAGGTCCTTCGCCAGTTCATATTTCAGCTGCTCGGACATGACACTTCTTCTACGGCTCATGATCCTCGCACCTCCTGTCCTTAGAAAAGAATGTGATTGCAGCTTAGTATGTGACAGATTGGCCGTTGCTTATACAGCAATCCGGGACTACATGATCTAAAGGCGCGAGGGAAACGGATTGGGCCATCCTTAGGAGGAGCAGCTTGCGTTCGAATGAAAGATAAGCATAGTACGATGGCAGCTTTATGATTCCTTATATGCTGAAAAAAAACGCGAATCCCTTGGACCCGCGTCTAAGCATGCTGCATGCATCTATTGTTGAATATGGGTAATTCGGACTTGACCTTCATCATTGCACACGGTCACTTCCACCGACTCTGTCAGTATATCCGCATAACTGTAGGAAACGCGCTTAAACGCGTGAGACTCCTGGTCCAGTTTGACAATGAAAACAGAAGGGTAGATTTCTTCCAACGTACCGGTGCGTTCGATGGTCTTTCGCCGGCCACCATTAGCTCGAAGACGGATTTTGGAGCCTACATGAGCTTCCAAATTGCGTTTAATTTCCAATAGCGCATTTTTTGCCATTGTCCACTACCACCTCTTTCCTTGTCCATTATAACCAGGAAGAGGGGTTTTGTCAAATAAGGAGAAATATTATATCAGCCATCTAGTTTTCTTGTCAACGGTGTTTTCACCCATTTTTACGAATTTGATGCATATTCGTCTAAAACATGTACATATTAAGAGGTTATCTTCATACTTGCAGTGGATTGGGTTACCTTTTTGGGCTTTGGAAGACCCATCCGGTGCCGCCCCATTGTCTCAATACCTCCTACCCCGTCAATCCCGCTGATGGTGCCATGGATCACATCCGAGAGGTTGATCGACTCGCGCACCGATGTGTAGCTCGCCTTAATAGCGATATAAACAGGATCCAGGGCATGGATCAATATTCTTCCCGGGGAGCTCGCAAAGTTAGAGCCAGACTGCAGCAGCGCTTCGAAGTGCGATTGGCATGCGCCAGCCACTACAACAAGCCCATCCATGTTTTTCTCATATTGCCTGGCAACACGTACCGCATTCACGAAATGCTGCGAGTTTTTGTAGCTGCTCAGGCTGTACAAATCTTCACCTTCCCGGTTCTTCAAGACACCGTCATGGCCGGTAATGACAACGATATCCGGCTTCACCTGCGGCAGCAGACGATACAGCAGTTGTGCCATCTGCGATTCATGGGCATGCACGCCATGTGCGGGTACCTTCATCGTCTGGTACAATTGCATGCTTTTCCGTAAGTAATTCCCGTCCCCGTCCAAATGAAGCACCTTGCCGGGCAGTTCAAAATATGACTGGCTTTGCTGCTGCAAAACAGCCCGATCATGGCTCGATAATACAGTCAGATGCGCTTTTTCCTGCCGCATACGTTTTAGAGAGTCGTTTACTTTTATCCTCACTTGCTGCCGCGCGCTTGTCGATTCCGGGTCATCAACAACCGACAAGTCGGGAATTGGCGCATCCGCAAGCAATCGGTAATCCGTGCCTTTCAATAATGCTTTATCTGATCGCATATCTTCAACTCGGAACAGCACGTCACCGCCATAGGATTTGCGGACGACCAGGTCCCCTTGCTTCATGGGTAAATCACCTCTTCGTTTATCGTATGGGTAGATGGCGCGGAATGTGCGGAGAAAATTGAGCGATGGCTGAATGGCGAATTGCTTCGGCTGCCGCAACAAGGGACGGGGTATCTCCCTTGGGTCGCTGTTGTTGTCTGCACTTTAATCTGAATTTATCTCTAAGAGGCAGCAAAGTGCCGACAAAGGCGAACGCTCCGCTTCTCCGGGAGATACCCCCTTACCCTCTTGCGAGGTAGCCTGCGCTGCTCAAAAGCCTCCACACATCCCTTGTGGAAGGAGAGGATTGCCGCGCGTTGCTGCGCCCTGTGCTGCATAGCGGAGACAACAGGTGGCGAGCGGTGAGGATCGCGTGCATTATGCGTGTAGGTTATGCCTGCACATTCAGGGGACTAATAAGCTAATTAGCACGTCGTATATTCATAGCAGGCCGCTTAACACCTCAAGCAGAATAATCGCATAACAACGCCTGCATCAATAGCCTGCATGTGATTCTCACCACCTTGCGGCGTATTATAGATACAGCCTAAGAAAGGGACAATGCTGCTCATACGATCGGAACAACTTCACAATTGAATAGCAGTTGTCTACCTCCTCAGCAATCGTCAAACATGACCTTCAGCCACTGTTGGCAAACTAACCGATTATCAATTTTTTTGCCACCACCCTGCCGCCAAGAGTTAACCAAATTTCTGATACTACACCTAGTTCCGTTTACTTGAATTACATGCAACTGCGTAGTCATGCAATACTTATCCAACCCCCACCTCCTGCTCCAATATGTATTACCCGGGTAATCATCGTCTTCTTCATCTGGTTGCTGCCAGCAGGCAGGATATTGATTTGGTTACTTGATGGTGGATGACACGCTCAATCGGCTGTAAGAGGAAATTTCCAGCCTACAGAGGGAATCACAGATGCGCGAGACGTTGGAGAAGGTGTTTAAGATGGTTTTTTCGTGTTACAGAGTGGCCAGACGGGGCGTTTAGTGCGCTCAATCGGCTGTAAGAGGAAATTTCCAGCTTACAGAGGGAGTCACAGATGGGCGAGACGCTGGAGAAGGTATTTAAGATGGTTTTTTCGTGTTACAGAGGGAGCAGGTGAGGCGTCTAATGCACTCAGTCAGCTGTAAGAGGAAATTTCCAGCCTACAGATTCTACAGAGTGTGAAGATGAGACTGTATTCGGCCCACCCGACCGCCATTATGGCGGCTGGCGAGGTGGGTCACAGCCGCGCGCATGCCCCTGCGCGGCCACAAAAAAAAGCCGGCGGCGATACAGCTCGCCGCCGACTCATGGCCCCGGCCGCTCAAACAGGCCGGGCAAACTACCGCCAGCCCGCCGCCAGGAAGGCGCGGCTGATGCGGGCGAACTCGTCGAGGGACAACGTCTCCCCTCGACGGACAGGATCAATATCGCAGCTGATCAGCAGCTGCGTCATCTCCTCACGGCGTTCCTTGCCCACGAACGCCGTCAGATTATTCGCCAGCGTCTTGCGGCGCTGGGCGAAGCTCGCCTGGACGACGCGGAAGAAATGCGCCTCGTCTTCTACATCCACCGGCGGCTTCTCGCGCACCGCCAGCTTGATTACAGCCGAGTCGACATTCGGCTGCGGAATAAACACCGTATGCGGCACGATGCAGACAAGCTGCGGCTCGCAATAATACTGCACGGCTACGCTAAGGCTGCCGTACTCCTTGCCGCCCGGCTTTGCCGCCATCCGCTCCGCTACTTCCTTCTGAATCATGACGACGATATTCTCAAGCGGCAGCCGCTCTTCAAGCAGCTTCATCAGAATCGGGGTCGTCACATAGTACGGCAGATTCGCCACTACACTCACGCCGGTCACGTCACCGAAACGTTCTTCGAACAGTTTTTTCAGATCCAGCTTAAGCACATCGCCGTGTATGACCTTCACATGCTCCTCGCCCGCCAGAATGTCGCCCAGAATGGGAATAAGCCGGTTGTCGATCTCAATAGCCGTCACCGTGCCCGCCGCGGCAGCCAGATGCTGCGTGAGCGCGCCGATGCCCGGGCCGATCTCAAGAGCGCCTTTCGTCTTATCGAGTCCGGCCGCACTTACGATCTTATGCAAAATATTTTGATCAATCAGGAAGTTCTGGCCCAAGCTTTTCTTAAACGAGAAGCCATACTTCGCGATAATTTCCTTCGTGCGCTTCGGCGTTGCCACTTCAATCGCCTTCATATCGTTGCCGCTCATACCGTTCACTCCTGTCCCTGTTCCATCGTACGCAGAGCCTCCGCGAACTCTTCGCGGGAGATGCGGAAGCTGGTACACCTTTTGAAAAACTGCTTGCCGTTCGCATATCCGATTCCAAGCAGCTTGCCCATCTGAAGACGGCGGCCTGCCGCATCCGGATGCACGATAAGCCCCGCTTCCATCAGATCCTCCCAGGTTATATCTCCTGCCCCTGCAATCTCCTCTGTCCGAAGCTCGGAGAGCGCCTGACGAATCGCATCAGGGCTTGCGTTCTCGATTCCGATATCGCCCTTGTACATCGCCTTCTCCTGCGGCAGAAAAGCATGCTTGCAGCCCGGTACGCGCCGCGCGACAATTTTGCGGATTCTCTCGCCCGCATGATCAGGGTCCGTAAATATAATAACGCCTCTGCGTTCCATCGCCAGTTCGATCCGGCGCAATACTTCTTCGCCAACCGCAGAACCGTTTGTTTCGATCGTATCCGCTTCAACGGCCCGCTTCACGGCAACCGTATCGTCTTTGCCTTCCACCACAATAATTTCCTTAATCACAAGCGAACATTCCTTTCTAAAACAGCAACTTTCGCTCTTCATTCACCGTCAATAATCATGCAGCCCTTAATCATAGCCGTACAGACAAAAAGAAGAGGCAGCGCCTCTTCTTATAATGGCATATTTATCACTTAATTACGATAGCATGAAGCCATTAGCTTGCACTTGGCTTGGTTGGTCCAAGCACATATACGGTGTAGCCCTTTTTCCGGCCGAACTTGTTGGCGTAGCTGGTACTATCGAAGTAAACGTCAATCTTGTTGCCGTTGACGGCACTGCCTGTATCCTCCGCTCTGCGGAAGCCAATGCCTTCGATATATACCCACCAGCCGATTGGAATTACATCCGGGTCCACCGCGATTGTACGGCCTTCCTTCACTTTCGTGCCGGATGCCGTAATGCCATATCCCGGATGACCCTCACTTTTGCCCGTAGACTCTACCCCAGCTGAATAAGCAGTGAGAGTCACATTTTTCAAAATTTTCTTCGGCTTAAACGTAATGCCGCTTTTCGTATACGAGGCCGTGCTCGTACTGGAGAGCGTATGTACGTTTTTCTTCGAGCCGATTGCTACGACCTGACTGACCGTATGCTTCTGTACGACCTTATCGACCAGCTTGGAGGAGACGAGAACACCATTCTCGTACTTCTTCTCTACACGCTCGATGACGAGGCCATTCTTGCCGGTTTGCACCAGCTTTTCCTTCCCTGTCTCAAGGGTTGGATCTTGTTTCTTCACGATCGAGAACGGCAAAGTCCGTTCTGTCTCCGACACTTTGGTATCGACGCGAGTAACGGTAACCGTCATCGCCTTCGAGACAGCAGTATCGAGAGCGGGGGTAACCCTATCTTGATCGCGAACAGGAATATTTAATTTCCCGATCGCCGCCTGTACTGTTTTCTCTGTCGTGTACACCGTCGATGTTTTGCCATCCGCTTTTACGGTAACCGGAACCGCCTGCTTAATCTCGATGCGATCTCCGTCTTTGATGGACATATTCAGAGGATGAGATACCTCGTCATATGGTCCTACCGTTATAGCTTGTTCATCCAGTAGGCGTTGCAGGACCCATTGTTTTGTCTTTACAACAGTCTCTTGTCCGTTCACTACTACGGATACGCTCTTATCAGCCGATCCGTACAACAACACCAAAAACATGAAAGTCATAGCGATTGAGATAATTGCACTCAGAACAATTAAACGCAAATTTTCATGCTTCCATCGCATTGCGAAAGTCATGCTGGATGATCGCTTCCCATGGGTCTCCTTAGCCTGGATCATGCCCACTTCTATCGGTCCTCCTTCATAGCCCCGCCGCCAAACTGTTACGCATGATACTATTGACGCGACTATTAAGTATATTGGCGTGACAAGCACGCTCCAGTGTTATGGCCTCCCACCTCCCAGATCTGCCTACCGAAAGACTATTTCCGCATGAATCGAAAATAAAAAGAAGCCTTCGACAGAGGATCTGATCGTGGCTTCCTGGGTAATCAAGCATTCAGGAAAAGGTGAATACACGAGGTTGATCGCTCTCTATATGCGCTTACGGGGTTAGCTGACGGGTTCGGGCGAGAGAGCTGCCCTATCCACGGATCGAATGCTCATGGCAATCGCCGCAAAATTCACCCCTGGAAAATCAAAGCGCCGCTGATGCTCAAGACGTCTTCATCGTGCATCTGCTGACGTTGGTTCCCCCGTTCTCCAACTCGGAGATTAAGCGTAAACTGGAAATCCAATACAAAAATTAAATCTCTGAGAAAAATGATACCTTTCTGACCGCACAATTGTAAAGACGCGTTAAAAGACGATTTTAACGAAATTTTAGCATTCTGGAGGCAAAAAAGGGCGATTCCAACAAGTAAAAAGAGTTTTATCGTCGCTATAGTCTTTATTTCAGCGGTTTTATACCGTTTTTAAACAATACCAAAACATTTTTTACCGTTTGCGCTTGTAATAACTGCGATTTCCTCCTTAGATTTTCCTGTTATCTCGGCCGCCGCATCTGCGACTAAAGTAACATAAGAGCTTTCATTCCTCTTCCCTCTAAATGGATGTGGCGCCAAATACGGGGAATCCGTTTCAATGAGCAGACGGTCAAGCGGAACCTTCGCAAGCACCTCTTTTGGCACCCTTGCATTCTTGAAAGTAACCGGTCCGCCAAACGATATATAGAAGTTCATATCAAGACATAATTTGGCTGTTTCCCAGCTGCCAGAGTAGCAATGCATAACTCCTCCTACCTCAGAGGCCCTCTCTTCCTTCAGAATTCGGACGATATCCTCATGAGCATCCCGGTTATGAATAACGATGGGCTTGCCTAGCTTCCTTGCTAAGCGGATCTGTTCCCGGAATACCCGATGCTGGACGTCCTTCGGTGATGTATCCCAATGATAATCGAGTCCAATTTCCCCAATAGCCACAACTTTGGGATGGGAGCAAAGCTGCTCAATCCATTCCAGATCTCCCGGTTCCATGAAAACGCTGTCTACCGGATGCCAGCCCACCGCCGCATAAATAAAATCATATTTTTCCGCAAGCTCAATTGTTGTTGGAATTGTCTCCCGGTTAAAGCCGATATTGAGCATTAATTCAACCCCGGCCGCGCGTGCGCGCTCAATGACCTCCGTGCGGTCGCCGTCGAATTGCGAAGAGTCCAGATGGGTATGTGTGTCGAATAAAGATATCATCTTAGCTGCAATCTCCTTCTATATAAGTACTTAAATTTTGAATAGCTCCCTTACTCCATGACTCAACTGACCAGCTGCAGCAAGGAGAGGCTCAACTGGATAATAGATATGGTATTGTCCCTGGTGCAGACCGCTGATGGAGCGGACAATGTCGGATTTCACCGATATTTCACTTAAGCTGTTATCTTCATTTAACAGCAGAATCGGGGCCTTCTCCTCTTTTCCGCCTTTTTTCGCATCCGGGCGATAAATGTCGTAAGGCTGGTCAAATGGAAAATCAATCTCCATATGATAGTCTGGATTAAGGCCAATTTCGATGAATTGCCCCGCTGCTTCTTCTAATAAAGAATCCCCCGGATCATCAAGCGTAATGTATTTGTACAGCCGGCGGTTAAGGAACCTGTCACATAGTTCAGCAAGAAGGGTATCCTGCTCCTCAGCCCAAAACGAGAAGATAGTCTGCATATAGGCCTCGTCCAGCTTCAAATAATCCTGTACGGTAATTGTTCCATCGAGCAGCTTATTAACCGGTCCGGGAATCCATGCAAAGCTGTAGCCGTTATCGTACAACTCTTTCGCCCGGCGGGTAATTTGCCGCAATATAATCTCTGAGCTCCGTGTCACCGGATGGAAGTAGATTTGCCAATACATCTGATAACGGGACATCAGATAATGCTCAATTGCGTGCATACCGCTTTCCTTAACAACAATCTTTCCCTGGACAGGACGCAAGACGCGCAGAATCCGCTCCAGATCGAAGTTGCCGTAGTTAACTCCTGTGAAATAAGCATCCCTTAGCAAATAGTCCATTCGGTCCGCATCCATCTGACTGGAGATGAGACTAACGACAATCGGGTTCGGATAAGTCTTGCTGATGACCGAGGCCACCTTCTCCGGGAAATCCTCCGAGACGCGGCGCAGCACACGGTTGACCTCTGTATCCTCCAACAATATTGCACAGGTCCACTGCTCATGATGCGTGTCAAATACCTGCTCCAGCGAATGAGAGAACGGACCATGTCCAACATCATGCAGAAGAGCTGCACATAGCGCCAGAAGTCTCTCCTCCTGCGGCCATCCGGGATATTCATTGCGCTCAAACTGGGAAATGATTTTCCTCGTTATTTCATAAACCCCAAGCGAGTGGGAGAAACGACTGTGTTCTGCGCCATGAAAGGTCAAATAAGAGGTTCCAAGCTGGCGAATTCGTCTAAGCCTCTGGAACTCCTTTGTATTGATCAAATCCCATATCGTCTGATCCTGCACATAAATATATTTGTGCACCGGGTCTTTAAAAACTTTCTCTTCGGTCAGCTGCTGATTCATTCGCTTTTTCAACTCCCCTGTTCATGGTTTCGACACAAAACTATGAGATAATGTCGAACAATGTCGTAAAATAGTTTCCAAATTGTCGAAGCTGTTGTATTCTATAGTAAGATTAATATGACCTTGCTATAGAGTCAAATTCCTATAAATCGAGGTCTATCAAGGACTTTCTCGGTTGACTATTATGGGAAACGTTGGTATTATAGTAGCCATAAAAAGAAAAACTATGTCGAATAGTGACGAAATGTTATTTCCTGAGAGGAGAAACAAAATTATGATGAAATCTACTGGTATTGTTCGTAAAGTCGACGAATTAGGTCGTGTCGTTATTCCAATTGAATTGCGCCGTACGCTTGGTATTGGCGAGAAAGATGCTCTGGAGATTTATGTAGACGGAGAGCGTATCATGCTTAAGAAATACGAGCCTGCATGTATCTTCTGCGGCAATGCAGAAAACGTGTCTTACTTCAAAGGCAAAATTGTTTGCCATATTTGTTTATCTGAAATGCCTTCTCCTGTGACAAAATAAGAAATATAGGTTATAATAGAAATACATCAACTTGTTAATTCTAACCTTTTTATACTCCTTGATGCCTTCCTGTGCTAGAACCCGGCCAGGAAGGTCTTTTTTTGCCCAAATAACGCAGTAAACTATCGGTTTACTGCGTTATAGACATCCCGCTTCGGCAGACCACGATCCTGGGCCACTTTTTTTATCGCTTCTTTCCGATCCAATCCTTCGTTCTCATAATGGGTTACATGCTGCTCAAGTTCAAGTGACGCCCACCATATCTCTCCGTTATCTGCCATATCTCCTACCCCTGGAGCTGCGCCTTCTACTATAAGGCAGTATTCTCCGAGTGGCGGATTCTCCTCGAGAAAGGCCAGACATTCAGATACCCTCCCGCGTGCTGCTTCCTCATGACGTTTGGTCAACTCTCTTACCATCGCAATCCGCCTGTCGCCCCAATGCTCCAGTATCGCATCAAGCGTCTTCTTAAGACGATGAGGAGACTCATACATCATAAGTGTCCCTTCCTGACGGGCAAGACGGTTCAGCCATTCGGCAAGCGGTTTCTTGTCTCTTGGCGGAAATCCGGTAAACAGAAACCGGTCAGTCGGCAATCCTGATATGATCAAAGCGGATAAAGCCGCATTAGCACCAGGAATGGGTACTACGGGAATTCCCTGTTCTACTGCATCAGCTACCAGATCAGCACCAGGATCGCTTACTGCCGGTAATCCTGCATCACTAACCAAGGCAATAGATTGTCCTTCTATTAATAGACGGATAAGCTCGCTGCCGCTCGCCTGTTTATTATGCTCATGATAGCTGACTAGTCTGGTTGAGATTTCAAAGTGTGTAAGCAGCTTGCGTGTCTGCCTGGTATCCTCGGCGGCAATAAGCTGTACTTCCTTTAATGTCCGGATCGCCCGGAAGGTCATATCCTCCAAATTGCCGATTGGCGTTGCAACCAGATATAGAGTGCCGTACTCCGTCTGTTCTTTAAAGCTCTTTTGTATCCGTATCATCTGCCCGCTCCCTCTCATCTGTAACACAGCTGGCTGCTCTGCCCGCCTTATTCATATACGAAAATCGGCGGCAGCAGCCTAAGCTCCGGCTTGCCGTCACGTATTGCTTCTATTAATACCATATTAGCCTCTCCTTGCGCATTCGGATGGATGAATTGCACGCGCTTTGGCTCAAGCCGGTATTTCCGCATCGTCTCCATAATATCGATAAACCGTGAAGGACGGTGAACCATAGCCACCTTGCCGCCCGAACGGACAAGCCTTGCACAGGCATGAACAACATCATCCAGCGTACAGTGTACTTCATGACGTGCAATCGCATAATGTTCATTCTCATTGGAGTCTCCTGCTTTTACCGCCATGTATGGAGGATTGACCGTAACGGCGTCATAAATACCATTTCCCGCTTCTTTCATGAATATTTTAAGATCTGCTTCTATTATAGAGACCTGCTCCGACAGGTTATTCATCGCTACGCTGCGTCTTGCCATATCGGCTAGTCTTGGCTGGATCTCAACCGCATCAATCTGTGCATCGGTCCTGGTCGTGAGCAGCATCGGGATGACCCCGTTTCCTGTACAGAGATCAAGAATCCGTCCGCGTTTTGGAATGGTTGCGAACTTCGACAACAGCACCGCATCCAGAGAGAAGCTGAATACTTCACGGCTTTGAATAATATGAAGGCCTGTCTCCGTCATCAAATCATCAATTCGTTCATTTGGTTCCAGCCTTACTTCCTGCATGTCTGATCTAACTCCCCTAACATAAAGATACCGCCCTCAATAGCAAGGACGGTAAGCATACAATGTTCTGTTATTTATTGAGGAAGGATAAGCAGAACAAACAATCTCCTTCTGTCCGCAAATGCCCGTAGTATACGTTGCAAATGTGGAATCCTTCATGATACAGCCTAGCCAAATTATCATGCGCCTCACCGATGAGACCGGCTTGCTGCGATGTATCGTTAACCGTATCTTCCTCCGCATGCGCTGCAATCTCTCGTCGGGCAGGCTGAACAGCTTGTCCCTCCTTACGAGTAGCAGCAGACTTTGGCTTCGGCGACGTCTCACGTTTCAATATTTTGCGCAGCTGTTCATTTTCCATGCTTAGCTGCTGATTCTCTTCCAGCAATTCTTTGACTCGCTGTTTGAGAACACCAAGATGAACATGGAAATCGCCCATCCGGCTTTCTAATTCATCCATTTGATCAAAGATTTCTTTGTTCTCCAAGCTTTCACCCCAGAGCTTTCAAACGTAGTCGTTCATTGTTCCTTCACAACCACATCGTCGAGCGGCAGCTCCTTCGGTTTACCCGACACATCGAACAACTGCACGTACACAGACTTCGTGGAAGCGTTGATGCCCGTTACTTTGCCTTCGCCATAAGACGTGACGACAATCTTGCCAACGGAAGGAAGCTCCTCCCGCACGCTTTCATAATTGTCATGCTCATATTTCAAGCAGCACATAAGACGGCCGCATAATCCCGAAATCTTCGTAGGATTGAGCGATAGGTTCTGATCCTTAGCCATCTTGATCGACACCGGCTCGAAATCCCCAAGCCAGGACGAGCAGCATAATACACGGCCGCATGGCCCGATGCCTCCCAGCATCTTCGCTTCGTCACGTACACCGATTTGCCTGAGCTCAATTCGTGTACGGAACACACTGGCCAAATCTTTTACAAGCTCCCGGAAGTCGACTCTTCCTTCTGCTGTAAAGTAGAAGATGATTTTGTTGCGGTCAAACGTGAATTCCACATCAACCAGCTTCATCTTCAACTGATGATCCCTGATCTTGTCCAAACAAGTAGCAAAAGCGTTCTTCGCGGCAGCACGATTCTCCTCCACGACCTTCGCATCTACATCACTGGCAATCCGGATCACTTTCTTTAGCGGAAGGACGACGTCCGATTCACCGACTTCTTTCTGTCCAACCACGACCTTACCGTACTCGATCCCCCTGGCCGTTTCGACAATAACATGCTGGTCCTTGTCTACGGGGTGCAGGGCCGGATCAAAGTAATAAATCTTGCCCGCCTTCTTAAAGCGGACACCGACAACGTTATACAAGGATTTAGCCCTCCTGTAGGTTTACCAATAGTTGCTCGACAGCAAGCTGCGGGGATACGTTAGAGCGTATTCGCTTACCCGCTTCAAGGGTATGCTCGATGCAAGAGATCCAGCTCTCGATCGGGCGGTTAAACGCATGCTTGCTTATCCAGTCCAACTGATCTATATAAACAATACTTTCCTGCCTTCCGGCCTGAAATTGAATCATGTCTTTGAACCATAATACAAATAGAGACAACAATAGCTGTGCCTCACCTGCCAGGTCCGTTTTGAAAAATTGCTGCTGGGCGGTGAGCATTCCCGCGGTGAATCGGGTCAGACTCTCCTTCCCTAATTGTATCACTACGTTTCTGATTTCTGCAAACTGATTCTGTTGGATAATCTCTCTAGCACCGTCAAGTCCGGAACTCAGCTGCACAGCTGCACGGGCCAGAAGCGGCGATGCCCCTTCATCCACCAATGCCTGCAGCATTTCGCTTGAGGAGAATGGCAGAAACGGCACCCACTGCGCTCTTGAACGAATCGTCGGCAGTACGGCTTGTCCATTATCCGTAATCAATATGGCAACAATAGGAGAAAGCGGCTCTTCCAGAAACTTGAGCAGACTGTTTGCTGCCTGAAGGGTCATTGTCTCCGCACGCTCGACAATATATACCTTCCGCGAAGTTCCGCTTCCCCGGTAAGCAAGCTCTCTTTGGAGCTCGCGAATTTGATCAATCTTGATGGATTGTCCATCCGGTGTAATGGTAAGCAGATCCGGCTGATTCCCATTATCGAACTTCCGGCATTCCAAGCAATGATCACAAGCATCATCTCCGCCTGCTGTACAAAATAACGCTTTGGCGAAGGCTCTTGCCATAGCCTTTCTTCCTGTACCGGAAGGACCGTAGAACAAATAAGCATGCGATACTTTTCCGCTCTGCAGCGCATGCTTTAATATACGTTTTGCTTTCCATTGGCCGGCTACTTGTTCCATGCTCATTGCTTCTTCCTTACCCTTTCTTGTCTAAAACAATAAATTAATAAGAAGTCCGCGAATTTCCCCGATCCGGCCAAGCAGTTCAATTCTGCCTTGCTCGCTGTCCAGCAGCTCTTCTGCCATCGACACAAGTGCCGAATCAATCTCATCCAGCAGCTTGTATCGTTTGGTACGGCCTCTTCGATCAAAACCGTGCAGCTCTTTCAGCCCGATCCCGCGTCTAACCGTATCCTCGAGGAATCGCTTCACCATTTGCCGATACATCTTCAGCTCACGGACTGTCATCGTTTTGGCGAGACGTTCGCCTTGCCGATGAATTTCATCGAGCTTCTGCTGCAGCTGCTCCTGCGTCCGCAGAGCGTCCTGCTGTACTAGTGCATCGGAGAAGCTTCTAGTCGGAGCCGGCTTCGTAGCCGTATCTCCGCCTGTACGGTTCTGGCCAAGCGGCCGCCAGCTTTGATCGATCTTCATCGCTCAACACGCTCCATCAGAAATGTTCGAATCGCTCAACAGGAACGACAAATACCGCTGCGCCCCCTACTTGCACCTCTACAGGGAACGGAATGTACGAATCAGTCGAGCCGCCAATTGGAGATACAGGCGTAACCAATTGATCCCTCACCTTGCAGTTCGAGCTGATCACTTGCAATACTTCATGAACACGCTCATCTTCTATACCAATCATAAAGGTTGTATTGCCGGCACGAAGGAATCCCCCCGTACTTGCAAGCTTGGTTGCCCGGAATCCATCCTTCACAAGAGCATTTGACAGACGGTTGCTGTCCTTATCTTGTACAATCGCAATGACTAATTTCATCCTCATTCCTCCCGTTTCGTTAGGTTAATAGAACAGGCACAAAGTCATTCCTACGTTGTTTATTGCACATCGGCTGCGAAAAACCCTTTAAATCTGCGGTCAATCGTCAAAATAACTTCTTCCCGTACAACATTTGCCGCTTTTCCTGCATCTACCCTTACGATTCGCTCCGGAAACTGCTCAAGAAGCTTCTGATAGCCCTCCCGCACGAGCTGATGAAAAGCAAGCGACTCCAGATCCAGACGATTAACTTCACGTTCTCCTGCGGACCTGATCCGGGCCAAACCAACCTGCGGATCAATATCCATGTAGATCGTGAGCTGAGGCATTGCTCCATCCACCGCGAACCGATTGATAGACCATACCTCATCCATCCCAAGTCCCCTCGCGTGGCCTTGATAAGCAAGGCTGCTGTCTACGAATCGGTCACAGATAACAATCTGACCGTTCGCAAGTGCCGGCATGATCTTCTCAACCAGATGCTGGCGTCTTGCAGCTGCGTACAACAGAGCTTCCGTCCTGGCATCCATGCCTGTATGACTGCGATCCAGAATAACGGAACGAATCTGCTCTGCAATCGGGATACCGCCCGGCTCACGGGTTGTAATGACGGCTTTGCCCCGCTGCTGCATCGTATGCACCAGATGCTCAATCAGTGTTGTTTTGCCGGCACCTTCGCCGCCTTCTATGGTAATAAAGATTCCCTTATTCAACCTCGTATGGCTCCTAACCTAAAGCTGCTGATGACTATACTTGCGTATAGTATATATTTTAACAAAGTTATAACAAAGCGAATACCCTTGTACAATTATTTTCGCTTAATTAACGCGAATATACGGCAATTGTCTGCATGGAACTGTCGACTGCTCCCTGAAATTTGGCTCCAGCCTCAGCTAATGTCAAAATATAGCGGATGAGCTCTTTAGTAAGCATCTCCCCTGGATAGATGATCGGTATACCGGGCGGGTATGGAATAATCATTTCTGCGGCCTCCCGACCTTCCGCATCGACTAACGGCATTCGGTGATGTTCCCTCTTTTTCCGGCTGAAATCCACTGGCGTTAACTGACCTGCAGTCCTCTGATCCAGTTCTATACTTGCTGAAACCATCGTTATATCTCCCTTAGATGGCTTGGTCCTAATCAAATGCTCAATCTGCTTACATGCTGCCTGCAGCTTTGACCTTTCGTCATCACTGGTCCGACTGCCCCATACCAGTACAACATGCCGGATATCGGCCATTTCGGCCCAGCAGCCTTGCTCCTCTAAATTTTTCTGAAGTTCAAACCCGGTTAAAGTGCCCGTACAATCCCACATTACAATTCTGAGCGGATCCAGCTTATCATATGCTGCCGACCCGTCTCCTGTTTGAAGTACCCTTAATGCCCCATCCGCTTGGAATATCCATTCCCTAAAAGCCTGTGCTGAGGCAACTCCGGGTTCAAACCATCCAGCCTGATGCCGGTCTACCATTACACGTGCTACGTCAAGTGAGGCCATTATTGGAAACGAAGGACTTGAGCTTTGAATAGCCGCTAGCACATCCTTTATGGAGTCCCTCGGGATTCGATCACCCTGCACATGGAGCATTGCCCCCATCGTTAAAGCAGACAATGTCTTATGAGTGGACTGTACGACAGCATCCGCCCCTGACTGGATAGCCGACTCCGGAAAAGAAGGATGAAACCCAAAGTGTGCGCCATGCGCCTCATCCACTAATAGCAGCTTATTATAACGGTGAATGAGCTCCGCATAGGTTGCCAAATTTGTAGTCATGCCATAATAATTCGGATTTGTCAGCATAACCGCCTTGGCCTCAGGGTACAACTGAAGGGCCTGCTCTATAGCCTCTATAGAAGGGGTAGTAGCCAGTCCCGTCTCCTCATCAATCCTCGGCATAAGAAATACAGCTTTAGCCCCTGCCAGCCCCAAACCGTTAATGACCGACTTATGGGCATTGCGCTGAACGATGATTAGATCGCCGGGCTCGCATACCCCCAGAATCATGGCCAAATTCCCCGATGTACTGCCTCCTACCAGAAAAAAAGTCTGTTCCGCTCCAAAGCACTTTGCTGCAAGCTCCTGTGCTTCAGCTATTGAAGATTCCGGATGATGGAGATCATCGGTCGACGACAGCTCCGTTACATCCAGCTTCATAATGGTAGACAACCATTCCTTCTCTATGGATTGTTCTTGATCATATATTTGTCCATAGCGGTGACCCGGTACATGGAAACTTTCCGGACCGCTCTCATAATGCCGTATCAATGCTTCAAATAAAGGGGCCCGTAAACGGTTCATAATGAAAAAGCTTCCCTTCTATCTATTTTCATCTATTGTAACGGATTTCTGGACAAAAAAAGAGCGGCATCCTATTAAAGAATCCGCTCAGGCATTTTTTTCAATAAATATCTGTTTCATTTGATGAATAAAGAAAGGGTACTTGGCATCCTTTACATCTGTACGCACCATCTCGGATTCACATGTCTCGCAAATAAACCCCGATACAATACGGATTCCTTCGCCCTCTGCTTTATCCTCCCCACAAATAATGCAGTGAAGCGCTTGATCTTCTACCATAGCATTCCCGCCTTTCTGGCATCCTATATAGCTATTATTATGGCATATATTCTAGCTGTTTATACTTGTTTCATAGCCCATTTCAAATATTTCTATATGGTATGCAGCATTCGCCTAATTGGTGAATCCAAAATTGCCGATATACTAAGAAGTAACATCAACAGTAAGAAGGGAAGTCATATATGCGTCAATCTTTAGCGGAGCAGCAAGCAGCCACGATATATCAATATCAGCTCATCCGAAAAAAGGTGATCCGTCCGGAGCTTGTCCAGAGTCATATCCTTATTGCAGCGATTCTGCTGGCTTTTCAGCTGCTGATGTATGGAATGGATGGCCTGTTCAGTTATCTCTTCGGTTTTGCCATCATTCAGGTCATTCATCTGGTCATCCTGCTGCTTGCCTTTATACGTGTAGAAGATGCCGTAGACCGGCGTTGGATTTGGGGGATCACTCCGCCATGGTTTGGATTTAAACCGGCTAATGATATTCGACTTGCTCTATACCGTCGTGTACACCGTCATCTCTTCTGGATTGGGATCTGTACCGTCGCTGTTATGTATCCGTGGCTACAGCCATCACTTCTAATCAGCATCTTCTGCTGGCATCTATGGCTCATCATTCCCCGGATGCTTTTATCCCTTGCTTTCCGCAAACAGCGAAAAGACGGTATTCTCCGCCTTCAAAAGAATGAAGCCTCCTATTATCATCAATAAAGCGTAAACTGCTGCACCATCCCTACCAGGAACAGCATACGTTTTGCAAACAAATATAAGCATTGTGTAATGCAAGCTTATACTTTTTTTATCCAAACAAAACAAAAAGCCTACCGCATATATGCGGCAGGCTCCTCACNTGCTTGGCGACGTCCTACTCTCCCAGGACCCTGCGGTCCAAGTACCATTGGCGCTGGAGGGCTTAACGGTCGTGTTCGGTATGGGAACGNGTGGTTCCCCTCCGCCATCGCCACCAAACGNANGACTNTTGGCTTATTCAAAGCTTGCGCCTTGAAAACTGGATGCGAAAGTTTGTTTCATCTTTAAGACTTTATAGGATAAGCCCTCGACCGATTAGTATTCGTCAGCTCCACACATTGCTGTGCTTCCACCCCGAACCTATCAACCTCGTCGTCTTCAAGGGGTCTTACTAATTGGGAAATCTCATCTTGAGGGGGGCTTCA
>Ga0065721_10004058_pt1 | contig 77228 bp, 74 predicted proteins | sample Mesricmetagenome_FD_59108 | JGI IMG/M metagenome (GOLD analysis project Ga0065721, IMG submission 59108) | Mesophilic microbial community from rice straw/compost enrichment Sample: eDNA_1 v2 (version 2) | ecosystem: Engineered > Solid waste > Grass > Composting > Bioreactor | place: USA: Davis...
AAGCTGTCGACCCGCATCAGCGGCACGGTGGACTTCATCAAGGTGCCGGCCGAAAACTCCGTGGAGCGTTCCTTCGCCTTCGCTCGCGAGACAACGATCGAGGCACTGGCGCAGGCTGGTCTGTCCGGTGATTTCGAAGGTCCGCTTTTTCTGGCTGCACCTCCGGTCGAGCCGGAATGGTCCGATCGTTTTGCGCTGGCAGATCGCTCGGAACCGTCGAAAGCAGAAGGCGACGCTTACGACCGCTTCCTCGCCGCCATGCGCGTTCGGCCGGATCCGGTGTTTCTTGAAGCCGTGCAGTTCGGCTCGATCTCCGAGCGGCTGGCCGACACATTCGGCACCCGCGGCCTGCCGGTGACGCTCTCGACCGCATGCGCATCTGGCGCAACGGCTATCCAGCTTGGCGTTGAAGCCATCCGCCAGGGGCGCACGGATCGGGCGCTGACCGTGGCGACCGACGGCTCGGTGAGCGCCGAAGCTCTGATCCGCTTTTCGCTTCTCTCGGCGCTTTCGACACAGAATGATCCGCCGGAAAAGGCTTCCAAGCCCTTCAGCAAGGACCGCGATGGCTTCGTCATCGCCGAGGGCGCTGCAACGCTGGTGCTGGAATCACTGGAATCGGCGGTGGCGCGCGGCGCAAAGGTTCTCGGCATCATGAAGGGCGTCGGCGAGAAGGCCGATCACTTCCACCGCACCCGTTCGTCGCCGGACGGTGGACCGGCGATCGCGACCATTCGCGCAGCTCTGACTGACGCCGGCATGGAAGAAGGCGGCATCGGTTATATCAACGCGCACGGCACCTCCACACCGGAGAATGACAAGATGGAGTACGGCTCCATGCTCGCCGTATTCGGCGACAGGCTGAAGGACATCCCGGTGTCCTCGAACAAGTCGATGATCGGCCACACGCTGACGGCTGCTGGCGCGGTCGAAGCGGTCTTCTCGTTCCAGACCATGCTGACAGGCACGCTTCCGCCGACGATCAACTACAACAATCCCGACCCAACGATCGTGCTTGATGTCGTGCCGAACCAGAAGCGGGACGCGGCGCCGACAGCGGTTCTTTCGAACTCCTTCGGTTTTGGCGGGCAGAACGCCAGCCTTGTCATGACCGTGGAACCGTCTTAGAGACACCGCCATTACGAATAGACGACGATTTGGCGCCCTTGCGGCGAAGGATGAACTATTATGCGCGCTCTGCAACTGATCGACGACCGCAGGCTTGAAGCAGTGGATATTCCTGAGCCCGAGGCTCCGGGTCCGGGTGAGGTGACGCTTCGTGTGAAGGCTGTCGCCCTTAACCACATCGACGTCTGGGGCTGGCGCGGCATGGCATTCGCCAAGCGAAAGATGCCGCTGACGATCGGTGCGGAAGCATCGGGCGTGGTAGAAGCAATCGGTCCAGGCGTGTCGAACGTGCTGCCGGGCCAACTCGTTTCGATTTACGGTGCCCGGACCTGCGGCCTTTGCAAGCCGTGCCGCGAGAAGCGCGACAACCTGTGCGAAAACGTCTCCGGCGTGCATGGCTTCCACCTGGATGGCTTCGCGCAGGAGAAGACTAACCTGCCTGCGCGCCTGCTGGTCCCGGCACCTCCCGGCGTCGATGCGGTCGCTGCGGCACTCGCACCTGTGACCTTCGGCACGGTCGAGCACATGCTGTTTGACAATGCGAAGCTGCAGCCGGGCGAGACAATCCTCGTCCATGCCGGCGGGTCCGGCATCGGCACGGCGGCAATACAGCTAGCGAAGAAGATGGGCTGCACCGTCATCACCACCGTGGGGTCCGACGACAAGATCGAGAAGGCCAAGGCACTGGGCGCTGATCACGTCATCAATTACCGCACCGACCGCTTCGAAGGCGTCGTGCGCAAGCTGACGAAGAAGAAGGGCGTCGACGTTGTCTTCGAACATGTCGGCAAGGACACCTGGGCGGGTTCCATGCTCTGCCTGAAGCGTGGTGGCCGACTGGTGACATGCGGTTCCACCTCTGGTGTCTCGACCGAAATGAACCTGATGATGCTCTTCCAGCAGCAGTTGAAGCTGCTCGGCTCCTTCGGCTGCCGGATGGAAAACATGGCGGACGCGATGCAGAAGATGGCGCAGGGCATCGTGCGCCCGGTCATTGATACCGAAGTCACCTTCGCCGAGATCGACAAGGCGCTGGAGCGCATGGAAGGTCGCCAGATCTTCGGGAAAATCGTCCTTCGCATGGATTGAGGAAACCTCTCGTGAAGATGTTCCTCACCCGGATCGTGCTCAAGCTGCGCAACTTCCAGCAATGGCTGGTTGCGACGCTGGCGTTCGGCTTCCTGAATTTCCTCAAGATATTCCCCGCTGACCCCGCCATCCGGTTCGCGGACTGGCTGGCGCGCCGCGTCGGGCCAAAGCTCGGGCGGCACAAGCTGATGCGGGTTAACCTGCGTAATGCCTATCCGGAGAAGACGGACGAGGAACTGGAGGAGATCGCGATAGCGAGCTGGGGCCATATGGGGCGGCTTGCCGCCGAGTATGTCTTCCTCGACCGGCTGTTCGACGTCGATCCGGAGCGCGCCGAGCCGGGCAGGGTGGAGGTGTCGGGCATCCCGATCTTCATGGATCTGCGCGACAACCCGCGGCCGTTTATCGTCTTTACCGCGCATACTGGTAACTTCGAGCTGTTGCCGGTCGCGGGCAAGGCGTTCGGCCTTGAAGTCACGGTGATGTTCCGGCCGCCGAACAACCCTTATATCGCCGACAAGGTTTTCGAGTTTCGCGCGAGCCGCATGGGTCAGCTCGTACCGTCGCATGCCGGATCGTCATTCGCGCTTGCGCGTCGGCTGGACGAGGGCGGCGGCATTGGTGTGCTCGTCGACCAGAAGTTTCGCAAGGGCATCAAGACGACCTTCTTCGGCAATCCCGTCCAGACCAATCCGCTCGTCGCAAAGCTCGTGCGGCAATTCGATGCGGAGGTTTATCCGGCCCGTTGCATCCGCCTGCCGAATAACCGTTACCGGCTGGAGATCGAGCCGAAGATCGACGTGCCGCGTGACGCGGCCGGCAAGCTCGATCTGCAGGCGATGGGCCAGTTGCTGAACGACAAGGTCGAGGCTTGGGTGCGCGAATATCCGGAGCAGTGGCTATGGTACCATGATCGCTGGCACATCAAGCGTTACCTATGATTCCGCAAAGCTGCGACCATTGCAGCAATTCATCGACTAGAAATTGCATCTCGACCGAGATGAAGCTTTAATCAGTATAGCTTTTGATTTTGCCCAAGCCGCATGAACACACAGCGGTTGTGGCCCCGGATGTGGGGAGGGGNTTTTTGGAAGCACTGATCAATCTCTTCTGGGCGAAATACGCTGACCTGCACGGCGCAATCGGTCGGCAGGATCTTGCCACCATTGCCAAGCTTGATGCAGAGCTTGATCCGCTTCTGGAGGCGATCTTCTCGACCCAGGCTCGCGACCAGGCGAGCGTCCTCATCCAGTTCCGCTTTGCGCTCAAGCTCCTGAAGGAAGAAGCTGACGATCGCGGTTGTGTGCGCCGCAATGTCCACCTCATGCAGATGCTCGTGGAACGTTATCTCGCCGGTGAGACGGCTGACGAGGCACAGGCCTCTGATGCGGAAGGCTCTGAGATTGCGAACATCGAGGATGCGACCGTCGATGGCTTCCTGGATGATGCCGTGCTTAACCGGCTGTCACAGCGGGTCATGGTTGTCACGCCGGGCTATCGGATCCTCTACACCAATGACACGAATGCGAGCCGCTTTGCCATCTCGCGCGAGCAGTTGATCGGCAAGCATGTCGCCGAGCTCGTTGGTCTCCATTGCTTCCGCAACGAGTTCAAGTCGGCGGTAGACCGATGCCTTGAGGGCAAGAGCCTGCCGTTGACCTATGCGGTGGACCTCGGCGGTGAAATCGTCGTCATGCGCTGCCGCATGTCGCCGTTTGCTCTCTCTCCATCGAAGCCGGCTTGCGCACTTGTCGTGATGGAAGAGGAAGCCGACCGCCGCAGGCGCCCGGCCGCTTGAGCGTCAGGCTTCGCCCTCAAGAACAGCTTTCAACGCCATAAGATCCTTCTGGACATGGGCGGCATCGGCCTCGAAGGCTTCCTCCGTCATCTCCGGACGCTTCAAGAGCGTGAACATCACTTCGGCGCCGTCGACATTGGGTACGACGCGCATGGGGTTGCCAACCACCGTGCCGTCTTCCATCGCGACTGTATGGTCGAGCACGCCGTATGGGTTCTCGGGTGAAAAGCGCACGCGGATCCTGCCGATCGGTCCGCCATCTCCGATCCATTCGTCACCGTCACGCCTCAAGCCTTCAGCGAGGCCGGACGCCCAATACTGCATGTTCTCGGGCTTTGACGCATAGGCGTAGACCTCCTGCCACGGCCGATTGATGCTAACGTGGATGATGCGTGCCTGATAGACTGCCATGGGTATCCTCCTCGTCGTCTCTCGGATGACCCAGCATAGCAATGGATGAGAACAAAACAAGATCGTGCGTGGCCGGGATGATCAGGCGTCGCTGAAATTTAATCGTTTCGCGTCGTCATCGGCTTGCTCACGACCTATATGGGTGTAACAACATCGCGCGAATCTTCAAATGGAGGCACATCCGTGGAACAGGCAGAAATCGGCCTAATCGGGCTCGGCGTCATGGGCTCTAATCTCTCGCTCAACATCGCCGAAAAAGGCAACAGGATTGCCGTGTTCAACCGGACCCCCGAGGCGACGCGCCAATTNTATGCGCAGGCCGGNGACCTCCAGAAGCAGATCATNCCCTGCGAAACGCTGGAAGAGTTCGTNGCAGCCATCCGTCCGCCGCGNCCGATCATCATCATGATCAAGGCTGGCGATCCGGTTGACCAGCAGATGGAGCTCCTGCGTCCATACCTATCGGCCGGCGACATCATGATCGATGCCGGCAACGCCAACTTCCGCGACACGATGCGCCGCTTCGATCACCTGAAGGATTCCGGACTTACCTTTATCGGCATGGGCGTTTCCGGTGGTGAAGAAGGTGCCCGCCACGGCCCTTCGATCATGGTCGGAGGCAAGGAAGAAAGCTGGAAGCGCGTCGAGAACGTACTGACGTCGATCTCCGCGAAGTTCAACGGCGACCCCTGCGTCGCCTGGCTCGGCGAGAATGGCGCAGGCCACTTCGTCAAGACGATCCACAATGGCATCGAATATGCCGACATGCAGATGATTGCCGAGATCTACGGCATCCTGCGCGACGGGCTTGGCATGAGCGCCGCCGAGATCGGCGAGGTCTTCGACAAGTGGAATAATGGTCGCCTCAACTCCTACCTGATCGAGATTTCCGCCACTGTGCTCAAAGCGGCTGACCCGATCTCCGGTAAGCCTATGGTGGACCTGATCGTTGACGCCGCCGGCCAGAAGGGCACCGGCAAGTGGTCGGTCATCGAGGCGCAGAACATGGGCGTTGCCGCGACAGCCATCGAGGCTGCGGTTGCTGGCCGTATCCTGTCGTCGCAGAAGAGCGAGCGCGAAGCAGCCGAAAAGATCTTCGGTCTTCCGAAGATTGCCGACCTGCCGAGCGACAAGGCGGCCTTCATCAACGATCTCGAAAACGCGCTGCTTGCCGGCAAGATCGGCGCTTATGCGCAGGGGTTCGCGGTCATGGCGGCTGCCTCGGCCGAATACAAGTGGAACCTGCCGATGCCGACGATCGCCAGGATCTGGCGTGCCGGCTGCATCATCCGCTCGCAGTTCCTCGACGAGATCACGTCCGCCTTTACCAAGGATCCGGATGTCGCCAACCTGATCGTCACCCCGGCCTTCGCACAGATGGTCAAGGATACCGATGGCGCATTGCGTCGTGTCGTCTCCTTCGCAGCGCTCTCCGGTCTGCCGGCGCCGGCGCTGGCTTCCGCGCTGTCTTACTTCGACGCCTACCGTCGTGGCCGTGGCACGGCAAACCTCATCCAGGCACAGCGTGACTTCTTTGGCGCGCATGGCTTCGACCGCATCGACGGCGTCGACAAGCACCATGGCCCGTGGGGCAGCGGCCTCGGCGAGTTTGCCTGAGACACAAGTTCCAGAAGGGCTGCCCGCAAGGCGGCCCTTTGTTTGTTTGCCCATGACATTCGAGGAGGGGACGCGATGAGCTGGCAGCCGGCCGCCAATCGTTATGAGACCATGAAATACAACCGCTGCGGACGCTCCGGCCTGAAGCTCCCGGCGATCTCGCTCGGCTTGTGGCACAATTTCGGGGACGACACGCCGCATGAGCGTAAGGTTGCCATCTGCCGCAAGGCGTTCGACCTCGGCATCACCCATTTCGACCTCGCCAACAACTATGGCCCGAAGCCCGGCAGCGCCGAACTGGCCTTCGGCCAGATCCTGCGCGAAGACTTCAAGGGTTACCGCGATGAACTGATCATCTCGTCAAAGGCGGGCTACAACATGTGGCCCGGTCCTTATGGCGAGTGGGGCAGCCGGAAATACCTCATCGCGTCCTGCGACCAGAGCCTGAAGCGCATGGGCCTCGACTATGTCGACATCTTCTATTCCCACCGCTTTGATCCGGACACGCCGCTTGAGGAGACCTGCGGTGCGCTCGATCATATCGTTCGGTCGGGCAGGGCGCTTTACGTCGGCATTTCATCCTACAACTCGCGACGCACCCGCGAGGCGATGGCGATCCTCAAGGAGCTCGGCACGCCGATCCTGATCCATCAGCCCAGCTACTCAATGATCAACCGCTGGGTGGAGGAGGACGGGCTGCTTGATACGCTGGAGGAACTCGGCATCGGCTCGATCGTCTTCTCGCCATTAGCCCAGGGCATGCTGACCTCGAAATATCTCGGCGGCATCCCGGAAGACAGCCGCGCCGCCCAGGGCAAGTCGCTGCGGCCGGCGTTCCTGAATGACCAGAACATCGCCAACCTGCAGGCGCTGAACGCCATCGCAGAGCGCCGCGGCCAGACGCTCGCGCAGATGGCGATTGCTTGGGTCCTGCGGGGCGGGCGAGTCACGACGGCGCTGATCGGTGCAAGCCGTCCGGAACAGGTGGAGGATTGCGTAAAGGCGCTTGATCGGCTTGACTTCACGGCAGAAGAACTCGCCGAAATCGACAGATACGCGACAGACGCGAACATCAACATCTGGGCCGCTTCCGCCGAACGTCCTGGCCCGTCGCGTAACAAGTAGAAACGAGGTCGTGCCCGGCGCCTGTGTGCCGGGCATCTTTTTCGCGCAATTCTGAGTTACGTGCCTCAGGAGGAGAGACATGATTCGCAATCCCATCCTGCCCGGGTTCAATCCTGACCCGTCCATCTGCCGCGTTGGTGAGGACTACTATATCGCTACCTCCACATTCGAGTGGTACCCGGGCGTCCAGATCCATCATTCACGCGATCTCGTGAACTGGACGCTGGTTCGGCGGCCTCTCGAGCGCGCGAGCCAGCTGAGCATGCGTGGCAATCCGGACAGCTGCGGCATCTGGGCGCCATGCCTCTCCTATGGCAATGGCCTCTTCTATCTGGTTTATACCGACGTGAAGCGGCTCGACGGCAACTTCAAGGACGCCCACAACTACATCGTCACCTCACCCACTATCGAGGGTGAGTGGTCGGACCCGGTCTATGTAAACTCCTCCGGCTTCGATCCTTCGCTATTCCACGATGACGATGGGCGGATGTGGTTCCTGAATATGCAGTGGAACCACCGCACCGAGAGTTATGGCGGAGCACCGAAGCACCCGGCCTTTGACGGAATCCTGTTGCAGGAATGGGACCCGCAGGCGAAAGCACTGAAAGGTCCGATCAAGAACATCTTCGCCGGCAGCCCGCTGGGTCTGGTCGAAGGCCCGCACCTCTTCAAGCGCAATGGCTGGTACTACCTGACGACGGCTGAAGGCGGCACCGGCTACAGCCACGCCGTGACGATGGCGCGTTCGCGTACAATCGACGGCCCGTATGAGATGCATCCGAACACCCACCTCATCACCTCCAAAGACGATCCGGATGCCGTGCTGCAGCGGGCAGGGCATGGGCAATATGTCGAGACGCCGGATGGACAGCCTTACCACACGCATCTTTGCGGCCGGCCGATGCCGCCCAGCCGACGCTGCACCCTGGGACGAGAAACTGCGCTTCAGAAGTGCGTCTGGAAGGACGATGACTGGCTGTATCTCGCTCAAGGTGGCGCCGTGCCGGATGTCGATGTTCCGACGCCAACCGACGTGGAGCCCGCGGAGAAGCCACGCCGCATCGAGCGGCAGTTCAACGAAACAAAGCTGCCGAAAGATTTCCAATGGCTGCGCACGCCGCACCCGGAACGGATTTTCAGCCTGGATCAGCGGCCGGGCTAGCTGAGGCTCATCGGCCGCGAAAGCATCGGGTCCTGGTTCGAGCAGTCGCTGGTCGCGCGCCGGCAGGAACATCCTTCCTTCCGCGCCGAAACCGTCATCGAGTTCGATCCTGAGACATACCAGCAGGCGGCGGGGCTGACCCACTACTACAACCGGCACAAGTTCCATGCGATCGTCGTGACGCTGCACGAGAAGCTTGGGCGCGTCGTCACCATCTTCTCATGCCCTGGCGATTTTCCGCATGCGCGAATGATCTTTCCGGTGGAAAGCGGCGTCGCGGCTCCGCAGGGCGCACTGCATCTTGCCATGGAGATCCGCGAAAACGACCTGCAGTTCTTCTGGCGCGCTGCGGGTGAGCAGGGGTGGCAGAAACTGGGGCCGGTGCTGGATGCCGGCGTTGTGTCCGATGAAGGCGGTCGCGGAGAACATGGCTCCTTCACCGGTGCCTTCGCTGGAATGTTTGCTTTCGATACGTCAGGCCGAGCCAAGCCGGCAGATTTCGAACACTTCGTCTACGAGGTGCTTTAGATGTTCGCAGGGTGCTTGAATAGGTCCCACTAACATACGATCTTCATTACGAAAACGTAATCTGAAATTCAGTTTGCGTTCATCGGCGAAAACCTAGTCTCCTGGTCGTGAAACATCAGGAGACAGTCATGAAAAAGTTCTTTGCCATCCTCATCTCTGCTACCGTTCTTGCCTCGCCGTTCGCGGCGCAGGCCCAGGATTGGCGGAACGGCCCGGATCGCGGTCGCCATGTCGAAAAGCAGATCGACAAGCGCGTCCANGTGAACAAGAAGGTCGTTCAGAAGAACCGCTGGGNGCGTGGCCAGCGCATCAAGGCTGCCGACCGTCGCCGGATGGCTGAGATNCGCGACTACCGTCGCTACCGGCTNTCCGCTCCGCCNCGCGGCCATCACTGGGTCAAGGTGGACAACAACTACCTGCTGGTTGCCATCACCTCCGGCATCATCTCGAGCATCGTTGCCGCTTGGTAATCCTCTCGAGGACGCGGGCCTCCCGCGTCCTCACCAATTCGCCCGTCACGTTCGCTGTGACAGGCATTCCGTGATCGAGCGCGCCAGGCCACGCATCATCTCGAAATAGAGGTCGGGTCCGGCCTCCAGCGTTGCCGCTTCCGGATCAAGCGTGCCGGAGCGTGCCGCTGTTCCTTCCGTCACGACGGCAACCAGCTTGGGTTCAAACTGTGGTTCGGAAAACACGCAGGTCGCGCCGAGATCGGCAACCTTCTTCCGGATCTCCTTCAGCCGCTCCGCGCCCGGCATCATCTCCGGGCTGACAGTAATCGAGCCCGCGACCGTCATGTCGTAACGTTTCTCAAAATACTGGTAGGCGTCATGGAAGACGATGAAGGCCTTGTCCTTCACGGGTGCGACCGTCGTCTTGATCTCGGCGTCCAGGGCATCGATCTGGCGCAGCAACTCGGCCGTGTTAGCCTGGTAGGCGCCTTCATTGGCCGGATCGACCTTGATCAGGCTCCGTTCGATCGCCTGCGCCATGGCTTTGGCATTAACCGGGTTCAGCCAGAGATGCGTATCGAATGTGCCGTGGTCATGGTCGTGCTCGTCATGGTTATGTGAATGGTCTTCGCTTGCAGCATGAGCGTGGTCGTCATGATCCTCGTCGCCATGGCCATGAGCTTCGAACGGACCACCTTCGCGAAGGGCAAGCTTTTCGAGGCCAGGCGCGTCTTCAAGCGCGACGACTTCAGCCTTGGCGGCGAGGGCGCCTAGAGGCTTTTCCAGGAAGGTTTCCATGCCGTGGCCGACCCATACCACGAGATCTGCGTTTTGAAGTGCGCGTGCATTCGATGGCTTCATGCTGAACGTATGCGGCGAAGCAGCGCCATCCACGATCAGTTGCGGCTCTCCGACGCCTTTCATGATCGCGGCCGTTAGCGAGTGGATCGGCTTGATCGACACGACCACTTCCGGCGAAGCGAAGGCACTCGTGGCGCCGACGAGCGCGGTACCTGCTGCGGCGAAGAACGAGAGAGGCTTCATATACAGCTTCCTATTTCTCAGATGTAATGTTATTACATTAATTGCGTTATGCTATAACGTGTGCCATGACGCCTGACAACAGGGAAAGAATGAAAAGATGCTGATGAGCAATCGCGTCGCAGCGCAGGCGGTGCGCGACGAGCAGCTGGTTTCGCTGGTGAATGCGGGTGTGTACCGCGACGGGCGCTGGCTTGTGCGCGGCGTGGATTTGAGCATCAACCGCGGCGAAGTCGTGACATTGATCGGCCCGAATGGCGCCGGCAAGTCAACAACGGCCAAAATGGTGACCGGGGTGCTCAAGCAGGACGAGGGCTCGGTGACACGCTCGTCCGACATGCGGATCGGCTACGTGCCGCAGAAGCTCGCGATCGACTGGACCATGCCGCTCTCCGTACGGCGATTGATGCGGCTCACAGGGTCGCTCTCCGATGCTGATCTCCTTGATGCGCTGGAGGCCACCGGCATCCGCCATCTGGTGGATTCCGAAGTGCGTCATCTATCCGGCGGCGAATTCCAGCGGGCGCTCTTGGCGCGGGCGATCGCACGCAAGCCGGACCTGATGGTACTCGATGAGCCGGTGCAGGGCGTCGATTTTGCGGGCGAGAGCGCGCTGTACGACCTCATCCGTTCAATCCGCACTTCAACAGGCTGCGGCATCCTGATGATTTCGCATGACCTTCATATGGTCATGGCTGGCACGGATACGGTGATCTGCCTCAACGGCCATGTCTGCTGCCGCGGCACGCCGGACACCGTCAGCCAGAGCGCCGACTACCTGAAGCTGTTCGGCAATACACGTTCCCTTGCCGTCTATAGCCACCACCACGACCATACGCATCTGCCGGATGGCCGGGTGATGCATGGCGACGGCTCGATTACCGACCACTGCCATCCAGACGACGGTCATCACCACGGCCATGACCATGGGCGCCATGACGATCATGACCACGATCATCCGGGCCACGATCATCCGGGTCACGATCATCACGGCCACACTCATCACCACGCCGCGACCGAAGACAGGCAGGACAATCATGCTTGACGACTTCTTTGTCCGCGCCCTGCTCGCCGGCATCGGCGTGGCCCTGACCGCCGGGCCGCTGGGCTGTTTCGTCGTCTGGCGCCGAATGGCTTATTTTGGTGACACGATGGCTCACTCGGCCTTGCTTGGCGTGGCGCTGTCGCTGTTCCTCGAGGTGAACTTGCTGCTTTCGGTGTTCGGCATCGCCGTGGTGGTCTCGTTAATGCTGCTCGGCCTGCAGCGCAAGCAGTCGCTGTCCGCCGACGCATTGCTTGGCATCCTCTCTCATTCGGCACTGGCGATCGGCTTGGTCCTTGTCGCCTTCATGACCTGGGTGCGCATCGACCTTATCGCCTTTCTGTTTGGCGACATCCTTGCCGTCACCCCGGCAGACATCGCCTTGATCTGGGGCGGTGGCGCGCTGGTCGTGACTGCACTTGCCTTCCTCTGGCGGCCGCTGATCGCCTCCACCGTCAGCGAGGATCTGGCCGAAGCGGAAGGCATGAAGCCCGCCCAGGCGCGGCTGTTTTTCATGCTGCTGATGGCGCTGGTGATCGCAATCGCCATGAAGATCGTCGGCATCATGCTCATCACCTCGATGCTGATCATTCCTGCCGCAACGGCGCGTCGCTTCTCCGCAAGCCCGGAGGTGATGGCGGTACTCGCCTCCCTGATTGGCGTCCTTGCTGTCGTGGGCGGCCTGTTCGGCTCGCTGCACTACGACACGCCGTCTGGTCCTTCCATTGTGGTGGCCGCACTCCTACTTTTCATCCTGAGCCTGCTGCCTGCCGCCGGCAGAAAGACGTCCGGCCGCGCCGGCAGCAAGGGAGTATGATCCATGAACGCACCCGTGTCCTCGCCTTCGCTGACGAAGAACCAGACGCTGGTCTTTGACGTGCTGAGCCGCTCGGAAGCGCCCATGAGCGCCTATACGATCCTCGATAAGCTACGCGACCACGGCTTCCGGGCGCCACTGCAGGTCTATCGGGCGCTCGACAAGCTGACCGAGCTTGGCATCGTGCACCGGCTCGAAAGCCTCAACGCCTTCGTGGCTTGCGCTCATCGGGAAAGTGCCTGTTGTGGCGCGGGCCATGGTCATGGCACCGTCGCCTTCGCCATCTGCGATAGCTGCGGCCAGGTATCCGAGTTCCATGACCACGAGGTTGATCATCGCCTGGGCGACTGGGCCAGGGGAAGGGGCTTCAGACCAGCCAAAACCACCATCGAGATCCGCGGGCTTTGCCGTGGCTGCGCCGCCTAGAGCGGACGCAGGTCGCGAGCGAAACGCTTCCAGTTCGCCACGTAACGCTCGGCAGACTGCCTGAGTTTTTCCACCGCCGCGTCATCGAGCATCCGGATTGCCTTTGCGGGTGAACCGACGATGAGCGAATTGTCGGGAAATTCCTTACCTTCGGTAACGAGCGCGTTTGCGCCCACCAGGCAGTTCTTGCCGATCTTCGCCCCGTTGAGGATCGTCGCGCCCATGCCGACCAACGAGTTGTCGCCAATCGTGCAGCCATGGATAATCGCGTGGTGGCCGATCGTGCAGTCTTCGCCGATCCAAACGGGGTGGCTCGGATCCGTGTGGATCATCACCCCTTCTTGGACATTGGAGCGCGCGCCGACAACGATCGGTTCGTTATCGCCGCGCAGCACCGTGTTGAACCAGATGCCCACGTCATCGGCGAGTTCAACGCGGCCAATAACGGTGGCGTTCGGTGCGATCCAGTACCGATCGGGCGTCGGCAGGCTCGGCTCGAATTCTCCCAAGGCATAAACGGGCATCTTACGTCCTCCCCGAAAATAGACTCAGCTGACGGTGAGCGACAGGGTGCCGATGCCGTCGATGGCGCAATCGACCTTGTCGCCGCGCACCACTGGACCAACACCAGCCGGCGTGCCGGTCATGATCACGTCGCCCGGAGCGAGTACGAACAGTTTCGAAAGCTCTGCAATGATTTCCGGCAGTTTCCAGATCATCTGGTTTAGGTCGCCGCTCTGCTTGCGCTCGCCGTTGACCTCGAGCCAGATCGCCCCCATTTCAGGATGGCCGAGTTCGGTTGCCGGTACGATGGCAGACACCGGAGCCGACTTTTCAAAGGCCTTTGCAGCTTCCCAAGGGCGGCTCATCTTTTTCGCGACGTCCTGGAGGTCACGGCGGGTGAAATCGATGCCGACGGCATAACCATAAACCTTGGACATGGCGTCGCTGACAGGGATATCCGACCCGCCATCGGCCAGTGCGACGACCAGTTCTACCTCAAAATGTACGTTGCTGGAGGCCGACGGGTAGGGGAAGGTGTTGCCGTTAAACAGATTGTCCGCGTTCTTCTGGAAGAAGAAGGGCGGTTCGCGGGATGGATCATGCCCCATTTCAATCGCATGGTCGGCGTAGTTGCGGCCAACGCAATAAACCCGGCGCACCGGAAACTGCTCTGTCCTGTCTTTGACATCGAGCAAGACGGGTTCTGGAGACGGGATGACTGTGGCGCGCATGAATGGGTCCTGATCAACAAATGGGGAGGGACATTCGGGGTCCCCTTTTGAAGGCTGCCATGGATAGTCCGGTTCGGGCAAGCCGCACAACTGGCAGATCGGGCTGCTTTGGGGTATGGAGCCCGCAAAAAGGATTGAATGGATGTATGCTGAGGCGCTGAAAGACGGCCGCAAGATCTTTGCGGTGGCCCCGATGATCGATTGGACGGATCGGCACTGCCGTTTCCTGCATCGACAGCTGTCGAAGCAGGCCCTTCTTTATACCGAGATGGTGGTCGCCGACGCGATCATCCACGGGCCGCGCGAGCGTCTCCTGTCTTATGCACCGGAAGAACATCCCATCGCACTCCAGCTCGGTGGCTCGGATGCCGGCAAACTGACGGAAGCCATCCGCATCGCCAGCGATTACGGTTATGACGAGATCAACCTCAATGTCGGCTGCCCATCCGACCGCGTGCAATCCGGTACGTTCGGCGCCTGCCTGATGCGCGACGGCGCGCATGTCGCAAGCCTCGTTGAGGCCATGAAGAAGGTGTCTCCCGTTCCGGTCACGGTGAAGTGCCGGATAGGCGTCGATGACCAGGAACCGGCCGAGGTGCTGCCGGAATTCCTCAGCCAGATGATCGGCGCCGGCGCCGACGCGATCTGGATCCACGCCCGCAAAGCCTGGCTGCAGGGCCTGTCGCCAAAGGAAAACCGCGAAATTCCCCCGCTGGATTATGCGCTGGTGCACCGGATGAAACGCGAAAACCCGAACGTCTTCATCGGCATCAATGGCGGCATCGGCGATCTGACGCAGGCACGCGAACATCTGGCGGTGATGGACGGCGTGATGCTCGGTCGAGCAGCTTACCAGAATGGCGGACTGCTGGCTGGCGTTGATGATCTCCTTGGCTCGGGCGCGGCGGCCGAAGGCTGTAGGCCGGAGATCGATTGGTTGGCGTTGCGCGACACCATGATGGAATACGCGACAGGCGTGATCGCATCAGGCGGGCGGCTGCATCACGTCACGCGCCACATGGTAGGCCTGTTCCAGGGTTACGCTGGCGCTCGGCGCTTCCGGCAGATCCTCTCCACCGACGCGACACGCCCGGGTGCGGGTGTGGACGTGATTGCAGCCGCTTTCGCTGCCGTGGATATCGAAGGGGGCGTCACGCGGCTCGCAAGGTAATCATCAGGTCCTTCTGATTCGTTGTTAAGCGGTTTTGCGTGTGCCGCGTTGTCCACAGGTCCTGGATCTCTAAACGACATGTGAACAAAAAGAGAAGGTGCGACTGATTCCGCTTTGGAAACAGCTACATCATCGCCCCTTGCCAAATGAGAACAAAAAGAGTACATGTTGGTTATCGGCTGCTTCATTGCTTGCACGGCGGCAATAACCTAAAGGTGGACCAAACATGGCACAGAACTCATTGCGGCTCGTAGAGGATAAAGGCGTGGACAAGAGCAAGGCGCTGGAAGCAGCACTTTCGCAGATCGAACGGTCCTTCGGCAAAGGATCGATCATGAAGCTCGGCGCAAACGAAAGCGTCGTCGAGATCGAAACAGTTTCGACGGGCTCGCTGAGCCTTGATATTGCACTTGGCGTCGGTGGACTGCCTAAGGGGCGCATCATCGAGATCTACGGCCCGGAAAGTTCGGGTAAGACAACGCTTGCATTGCAGACGATCGCGGAAGCCCAGAAGAAGGGCGGCATCTGCGCCTTCGTTGACGCGGAACACGCGCTTGATCCGGTTTATGCGCGCAAGCTCGGTGTCGATCTGCAGAACCTCCTGATCTCGCAGCCGGATACCGGGGAACAGGCCCTCGAAATCACCGATACGCTGGTGCGTTCTGGTGCCGTTGATGTCCTGGTGGTCGACTCGGTTGCCGCTCTGACGCCGCGCGCGGAAATCGAAGGCGAGATGGGCGACAGCCTGCCGGGTCTCCAGGCCCGCCTGATGAGCCAGGCGCTGCGCAAGCTTACCGCCTCGATCTCCAAGTCGAAAACGATGGTGATCTTCATCAACCAGATCCGCATGAAGATCGGCGTGATGTTCGGCTCCCCGGAAACCACGACGGGCGGTAACGCTCTGAAGTTCTACGCTTCGGTTCGCCTCGACATCCGCCGTATCGGCCAGGTCAAGGAACGCGAAGAGGTGATCGGCAACCAGACCCGCGTGAAGGTCGTCAAGAACAAGATGGCGCCTCCCTTCAAGCAGGTCGAATTCGACATCATGTATGGCGAAGGCGTCTCCAAGACCGGCGAACTGGTCGATCTGGGTGTCAAGGCCGGCATCGTCGAGAAGTCCGGGGCCTGGTTCTCTTACAACAGCCAGCGTCTGGGGCAGGGCCGCGAGAATGCGAAGACCTTCCTGCGCGACAATCCTGAAGTGGCCCGCGAGATCGAAATGTCGCTGCGCCAGAATGCAGGGCTGATCGCCGACCGGTTCCTCCAGAATGGTGGGCCGGACGCAGACGACGGCGATATGGCTGCCGACCTGTAAGCGGTACCGCCGCACTCGGAGTTTACTCCACCGCTTACGGTCCAACCGGTCGTGCATGAAAATGCGCGGCCGGTTTCTCGTTTTGTCCGGGGCGGGGCGGCTGGACAGCTAAAGGTGTGGACGGTACAAGCCTTTGGTTTTTGAACATCCAGACGGCATCCGGCGGTAAAAGGGCGTAGCATGAGCGGCGTGAATGAGATCCGGTCGACATTCCTCGACTACTTCAAGAAGAATGGACACGAGGCTGTCGCCTCCAGTCCGCTGGTGCCTCGCAACGACCCGACCCTGATGTTCACGAACGCCGGCATGGTACAGTTCAAGAACGTCTTTACCGGCCTTGAAAAGCGGCCATATACGACCGCCGCGACGGCGCAGAAATGCGTGCGCGCAGGCGGCAAGCACAACGACCTCGACAATGTCGGCTATACGGCGCGCCATCACACCTTCTTTGAAATGCTCGGCAACTTCTCGTTCGGCGACTATTTCAAGGATCGTGCGATTGAGCTCGCCTGGAACCTGATCACCAAGGAATTCGGGCTCGACGCCAAGCGCCTGCTTGTCACTGTCTACCACACCGACGATGAGGCATTCGACCTCTGGAAGAAGATTGCCGGGTTGACGGACGACCGGATCATCCGGATCCCGACCAGCGACAACTTCTGGGCCATGGGCGATACCGGCCCTTGCGGTCCCTGCTCGGAAATCTTCTACGACCACGGCGACCATATCTGGGGCGGCCCTCCCGGTTCTCCCGATGAAGATGGCGACCGCTTCATCGAGATCTGGAACCTCGTCTTCATGCAATACGAGCAGGTCACGAAGGACGAGCGCATCGACCTGCCTCGTCCGTCGATCGATACGGGCATGGGCCTTGAGCGTGTAGCAGCTGTCCTGCAGGGCAAGCACGACAATTACGACATCGATCTTTTCCGGGCGCTGATTTCGGCTTCGGAAGAAGCAACTGGCGTCAAGGCNGAAGGCGACCGCCGCGCCAGCCATCGCGTCATCGCCGACCACCTGCGGTCGTCTGCCTTCCTGATCGCCGACGGGGTGCTGCCGTCCAATGAAGGCCGCGGTTATGTCTTGCGCCGCATTATGCGTCGCGCCATGCGCCACGCCCAGTTGCTCGGCGCGCGCGAGCCGCTACTGTGGAAGCTGCTGCCGGCGCTGGTTCACGAAATGGGTCGCGCCTATCCGGAACTGGTGCGGGCGGAATCGCTAATCTCAGAAACGCTTAAGCTGGAAGAAAATCGTTTCCGCAAGACGCTGGAGCGGGGCCTGACGCTGCTGTCCGACGCCACCACGACGCTCGGCAAGGGCGATATGCTCGATGGCGAAACGGCCTTCAAGCTCTACGACACCTACGGCTTCCCGCTCGACCTGACACAGGACGCCCTGCGCGCCCGTGAGATCGGCGTTGATGTGGCAGGCTTTACGGATGCTATGGAGCGCCAGAAGGCAGAAGCACGCTCGCACTGGGCCGGCTCCGGCGACAAGGCGACCGAAACGATCTGGTTCGAGCTCAAGGAGAAGCTCGGCGCAACCGAGTTCCTGGGTTACGACACGGAGACGGCCGAGGGTGTGATCCAAGCCATCGTTCGTGACGGCCAGGCTGTCGAAACAGCGGCTGCCGGTGAGCAGGTGCAGGTTGTGGTCAACCAGACGCCGTTCTATGGCGAATCCGGTGGCCAGATGGGCGACACCGGCGTGATCTCCGCCGATGGCGCCAAGCTGACGGTGTCGGACACCCAGAAGAAGGGCGAAGGTCTCTTTGTTCATACGGCAACTGTCGCTGAAGGCACGCTGAAGGTTGGTGATGCCGTGGCGCTGACGGTTGACCATGCACGCCGTTCGCGGCTGCGTTCCAACCACTCGGCAACTCACTTGCTGCATGAGGCCCTGCGCGAAGTGCTGGGAACGCATGTCGCACAGAAGGGTTCGCTGGTCGCGCCCGAGCGCCTGCGTTTCGACGTGTCGCATCCCAAGCCGATGTCGGCAGAGGAACTGCAAAAGGTCGAGGATATGGCGAACGCCATCATCCTGCAGAACGCGCCGGTTACGACCCGCCTGATGAGCGTCGACGATGCGATCGCCGAGGGCGCCATGGCGCTATTCGGTGAAAAATATGGCGATGAGGTTCGCGTCGTTTCCATGGGTACCGCGATTGATGGCCCGAAGGCAGGCAAGCCTTACTCGATCGAGCTGTGCGGCGGCACCCATGTCAATGCTACCGGTGATATCGGCTTGGTTCGTGTTCTTGGTGAAAGCGCCGTTGGTGCCGGCGTTCGTCGCCTCGAGGCCGTCACGGGTGAGGCGGCACGCGCCTATCTTGCGGAGCAAGATGAGCGGGTGAAGGCTCTGGCCGGCGCGTTGAAGGTCCAGCCGGGCGAGGTTCTGTCGCGCGTCGAGGCACTGCTTGATGAGCGCCGCAAACTCGAAAAGGAACTTGCGGATGCCAAGCGTCGGCTTGCCATGGGCGGCAGCACGGGCGGATCGGACAGCGACGTGCGCGAGATCGCCGGGGTCAAGTTCATGGGCAAGGCACTCACCGGCATCGATGCCAAGGACCTCAAGGGCCTGGCGGATGAAGGCAAGGCGAGCCTGGGCTCCGGCGTCGTGACGCTGATCGGCGTGTCAGAGGACGGCAAGGCAAGCGCCGTGGTCGCGGTGACCGCGGATCTTGTAGGCCGCTTCAGCGCTGTTGATCTGGTGCGTGTTGCTTCGGCTGCGCTCGGTGGCAAGGGCGGCGGTGGTCGTCCCGACATGGCGCAGGCCGGTGGTCCGGATGGCGCCAAGGCTGAAGAAGCCCTCCAGGCAGTCGCAGCAGCGATCGGCGCGTAAGAAACAGACGAGCGGGCTTCAACGGCCCGCTCCTGATGTCGAGGATCGGCAATGGGCATCAATGCGGACATCGGGGATGACCTGGACGAGGTCGTCGACGGGCTCGTTCCGGCGTTGTTCCGCAATGCTCCAAGCTCGGTTTCGTTCAACAAGCTTCGCAAGCGCCTGCTGCGGCAGGTCCGCCAGGCGTTCGATGACTTCGGCATGTTGTCAGGCCAGAAGCGTTGGCTGGTTGGGCTTTCGGGCGGCAAAGATTCCTATTCGCTTCTCGCGGTCCTACTGGATCTGCAGTGGCGCGGCCTGCTGCCGGTCGAACTGATCGCCTGCAACCTGGATCAGGGGCAGCCGAACTTTCCGAAGCACATCCTGCCTGAGTTCCTTTCGTCGATCGGGGTCAAGCACCGCATCGAGTACCGCGATACCTACTCGATCGTGAAGGAAAAGGTGCCTGCCGGCGCCACCTATTGCTCGCTCTGTTCGAGGCTTCGCCGCGGCAACCTTTACCGCATTGCGCGGGAGGAGGGCTGTGACGCCTTGGTGCTCGGCCACCACCGCGAAGACATCCTCGAAACCTTCTTCATGAATTTCTTCCATGGCGGACGCCTCGCGGGAATGCCGGCGAAGCTGTTGAATGATGACGGCGATCTGATGGTGCTGCGCCCGCTCGCCTATTGCGCCGAAGATGACCTGGCGAGGTTTGCCGCGGCGATGGAATTTCCGATCATCCCCTGCGACCTTTGCGGTTCGCAGGACGGGCTGCAGCGCAATGCCACGAAGCAGATGCTCTCCGATATCGAGACGCGTATGCCTGGCCGCAAGGACACGATGTTGCGCGCACTCGCGCACGTCAATCCGTCCCACCTGCTGGACCCCAGCCTGTTCGATTTCTCCGGCCTTCAGGCCAAAACGTCCGACTAAAGCACCTCCGAAAGATCCCCATGACCATGCCGCTCGACATTGCGAAGCTAGCCGACATCTTGCGCCTTGCTGCCAAGACCGAAATCCTGCCGCGTTTCCGCAGGCTTGGCGGCGGCGACATCTGCTCAAAGAGCGAACCGAGCGATCTGGTGACCGAGGCCGATGAAGCGGCCGAGCGCCTGATCCGGCGTGAACTGGAAGCGCTTGCGCCCGGCGCCCTGTTCATCGGTGAAGAATCAGTTGCGGCCGATCCGACACTGTTGGGCAAACTGGCCGACGCAGAATTCGCGGTGGTGGTGGATCCTGTCGACGGCACCTTCAACTTTGCGTCCGGTATCCCGGCCTTCGGCGTCATGGCGTCGGTGGTCTGGAAGGGCGAGGCGGTTGCCGGCCTCATCTATGACCCGATGGGCGACGATTGGGTAATGGCCGAAAAGGGTGCTGGCGCTTACCTGCGGCGGCCGGATGGCGAGGCGATCAAGCTTTCCGTCGCAGAGCCGCGCCCGCTCGAAGCCATGGTCGGCATGGCATCCCCCGGCTACTTCTTTGGTGAACGACGCGAGCAGATCCTTGCCAACCTCGCCAAGGTACGGTTCTTTGCCAACTACCGCTGCTCGGCGCACGAATATCGCACCTTCTCGAGCGGTCATGTTCAGTTCGTGCTTTACAACAAGCTGATGCCCTGGGACCACCTGCCGGGCACGTTGATCGCGGCCGAAGCTGGTGGCCATGTGGCCCGGTTCGATGGTTCGCCTTATCGCCCGCACCATTTGGATGGCGGGCTGCTTGTCGCAACCTGCAAGGACAGCTGGCAGATGCTGCGGCGAGAGATCATCGGCAACTGATCACCTCTCGAACGAGACAATGAAAAGGCCCGCACCACGACTGTGATGCGGGCCTTTTTGTTTGGGTGCCGGAAGCCTTGCGCCCCGGCATTTCCGTCAGACGCGCGGATTGTGCGGCTGGAAGACCTTGCCCTTCTCGCCGATCAGCACAAACACGAGCCCGATGATGGAGACGGTGAAGAAGCCGGCGACCATGGGAAGCGCTGTACCATCGAAGGCTTGGCCGATGATGACGCCGATGATCGAGCCGCCAACCGTGCTCATGAAGCCGAGCACCGCGGATGCCGTTCCGGCAACGTGACCCAATGGCTCCATTGCCAGCGAGTTGAAGTTCGAGCCGATCCAGCCAAACTGGAACATGGCAAGCGCGAAGAAGGTGAGAAACAGCAGGAACGGCATGGGCTGCGGTCCGAAAACCTGCACGAGCATCCAGATGAAGGTCACGGTGATAAAACCGAACAGCGAGCCGTGCGACAGCCGCCGCATCCCGAAGCGACCGACGAAGCGGGCGTTGAGGAAGGATGAGGCCGACATGAAGACTGCCACCGCCGCGAACGCAACCGGGAACCAGGCGCCCAGGTGGTAGATGCCCATGTAGACCTGCTGGGCCGAGTTGATGAAGCCGAACAGCGCACCGAAGATGAAGGTGCTGGAGATCGTGTAGCAGAGCGCGATCCGGTTCGTCAGCACGATCCGAAAGGCGTCGAGGATGGAAGACGGCGTGAACGGCCGCACGTCTTCCGGGTTCAGCGTTTCCGGCAGGCGCTTGTACATCCAGATCCCGATGGCAAGGGAGACGACCGCCATGAACACGAAGATCAGGTGCCAGTTGCCGAGGAACATAATGATCTGGCCGGTGCCCGGCGCAATCACCGGCACCACCATGAACACCATCATGATCAGCGACATGACTTCAGCCATGGCGCGTCCACCGAAGACGTCACGAACGATTGACACGGTGATGACGCGGGTTGCCGCCGCGCCGGCACCCTGGATGAAGCGAAGCACGAGCATCAGGCCGAAGGACGGCACCAGCGCGATCGCCACGCAACAGATGATGTAGAGGATGATGCCGAAGATCATCGGCCGGCGACGGCCGAAGCGGTCAGACAGCGGCCCGAACAGCAACTGTGCGGCGCCGAGCCCGAACACATAGGACGAGACGACGTACTGGCGGTGGTTCTCGTTTTCGACACCGAGCGAAGCGCCGATCTCCTGGAGACCGGGCAGCATGATGTCAATGGCCAGCGCATTGAGGGCCATCAGCATGGCCATGAGGGCGATGAATTCCGCCCGGCCCATCCGCCCCAGACCTTGGGGAGTTGCGAGTGAAGGGTTTGTCACAATAGCTTCCTAAAACAATGCCAAAGGCGCCGCTCACGCGGCGCCTTGCAGAAAACGAAATTGAAACCGGAAAAGCTCCGGGAGCTGTTTAGGCCGCGCCGCGGACAGCGACGCCTTGCCCCTGCAGGTGAGTCTGCAACTCACCGGATTGGAACATCTCGCGCACGATATCGCAACCGCCAACGAACTCGCCTTTGACGTAAAGCTGCGGAATGGTCGGCCAGTTCGAGTAATCCTTGATGCCCTGGCGGATTTCAGCGTCTGCAAGAACGTTCACGCCCTTGTAGTCTACGCCGAGGTAATCGAGGATCTGCACCACCTGACCCGAGAAACCGCACTGCGGGAACTGGGGCGTGCCCTTCATGAAGAGAACGACGTCGTTCGTCTTCACTTCGTTGTCGATGAATTCGTGAATTCCGCTCATGTTCTTATCCTTTCACATGCGGTTTCAAGGACCGCTGCGCTTCGCGTTCCGCTTAGATAGCAATGCGCTCTGTCAAATTCCAGCGGAATAGTCGAAGCGGGGCGCTCGTGCCGCTGCTGATTTCCCGGGAGTTAGTCCTGTGGTGCTGAGGTCTGCAATGCGAGCGCGTGGAGCACGCCGCCCATGTTTCCCTTGAGCGCTTCATAGACCATCTGGTGCTGCTGAACGCGCGTCTTGCCGCGAAACGCCTCGGCGACCACTTCGGCCGCATAGTGATCCCCATCGCCAGCGAGATCTCGGATGGTGACCTTTGCACCCGGGATTCCGGCTTTGATCATGTCTTCGATGTCGCCGGGTTTCATTGGCATGGTGGGAATCCTTCCTGCAGCATTTAAACGAATTTCTTCGCACACTGCCTCAAACATCGGCGTTGGTCAAAGACCTCCGACAAACGATCCCCAGCCACGGGAGAGGAGGCTCATTACCTCGCCGATACCGCCTTTCGCACGCCTTCCACGGGCACAGCACCCTGCCGGCGCGAAAAGCGGAAGAGCCAGATGGCGCTCATCACCAGCACCATGAAACCGTATGATTCCAAAAGCTCCTCGGCGAAGACGATATCGAGTTTCTCCGCCACCTGGCTCGCACCGAGCACGATCGCGGTGAAGGCGAGCGGCCAGGACAGGCGAGGGTGGATGGCGCGCAACATGCCCCCGCGATGCCGCAGCTCAAACAGCGCAGTGGCGATCAGGAGCAGGCTGGCGATGACCGCGATGGTGATTGGCAGCATCATCTTGGAAACACAGAAGAACGACGTGTCGGCACGGCAGATCGGCATTTCGCGCATGAAGAAAATGGCTGCGATGCAGGCGGTCGTAATGGCAACGTAGCGGGCGAGGATGCTGAGCCTCAGCGCCGCTATTCCGGCCACGACGGCCGCGAAGGCGAGTGACAGCGACTGGAGGTCCTCGATCGGTCCGTCTTCCAGAAAGATTTCATGGACCGAGAAGCCGATGGACCAGAACAGCATGGACGCGACGAGATTAATGACAGCGGTGGCCACGAGCGCGTCGAGCCAGATACGACGATAGTGCCAGGTTGGGCCAGACGACCACAACCAGCCCTTGATAGACTTCAGCATATTGATTGCCCGACTCTTGAACGACAGCTGCGATAGTAACCGGCGCGGCGAAGGCTTCAACCGGGACAAGTTCTCGGCAGTGACCTGATCAGGCCATGAAGTTCGGGAACCAGCTCTCGTGTGCGATCGTCAGGTCGGCCACGGATACCGACACGACGTCATCGATCTTCAGCGTATCGCCTCCGACCTTGCCGAGCTTGCGGAACGGCACGGCCGCACCTTCCGCAGTGGCCTGCACGAAGTTCGCAAGATCCGCTTTCACGGCCAGCACATAGCGGGCCTGGTCTTCGCCGAACAGAAGTGCGTGAAGCGGACCCTTCTGCTCAGAAAGGCTGACCGTCATTCCCTTGCCCGAAGCCATTGCCATTTCGGCGAGGGCCAGCGCGAGGCCACCCGAGGAGATGTCGTGGCACGCCGTGACCTGACCCGCCTGAATCAGCGAACGCACGAAATTGCCATGGCGGCGTTCGGCATCGAGATCGACCTCTGGCGGTGGGCCGTCGAGCGAGTCGAGGATGTCACGCAGGTAGATCGAGGAGCCGAGATGGCTTCCGTCGACACCGATCATGATCAGCACGTCGCCCTCGTTGGCAGAGCCGACCTTCGCCATCTTCTGCCAGTCGGGCAGCAGGCCCACGCCGGCAATCGTCGGGGTGGGCAGGATCGCGACACCGTTCGTCTCGTTGTAGAGCGACACGTTGCCGGAAACGATCGGGAAGCTCAGCGCTTCGCAAGCCTCGCCGATGCCCTTGATGGCGCCGACGATCTGGCCCATGATTTCGGGCTTCTCAGGGTTGCCAAAGTTGAGGTTGTCAGTTGCGGCCAGCGGCTCCGCGCCAGTGGCGACAAGGTTGCGCCAGCATTCCGCCACGGCCTGCTTGCCGCCTTCATAAGGATCAGCCTCGACGTACCGCGGGGTGACATCCGAGGAGAAAGCCAGCGCCTTGCTGTGATGGTGTTCGATGCGCACGACGCCGGCATCGCCGCCCGGGCGCTGCAGAGAGTTGCCCTGGATGAGCGTGTCGTACTGCTCCCACACCCAACGGCGGCTGGACTGGTTGGGCGAACCGACGAGCTTCAGCAGCGTTTCGTTGTAGTCGGAAGGTGCGGGTACCTTCGACGCCGGAAGCGGCTCGCGCGGCGTGGAGGCAACCCACGGGCGGTCATATTCCGGTGCCTGATCACCCAGTTCCTTGATCGGCAGGTTCGCAACTTCCTCGCCCTGGTGCAGGATACGGAAGCGCAGATCGTCAGTCGTTTTGCCGACGATGGCAAAGTCGAGGCCCCACTTGACGAAGATCGCCTTGGCTTGCTCTTCCTTTTCCGGCTGGAGAACCATGAGCATGCGCTCCTGGCTTTCAGATAGCATCATCTCGTAGGCCGACATGCGCTCTTCGCGCACCGGGACCTTGTCGAGGTCCAGTTCGACGCCGAGGTCACCCTTGGCGCCCATTTCGACGGCAGAGCAGGTGAGGCCAGCCGCGCCCATATCCTGGATTGCGATCACGGCGCCGGTTGCCATCAGTTCGAGGCAGGCTTCAAGCAGGCACTTTTCGGTGAAGGGATCGCCGACCTGGACGGTCGGACGCTTCTCTTCGATCGACTCGTCGAATTCGGCAGACGCCATGGTCGCGCCGCCAACACCATCACGTCCGGTCTTGGCGCCCAGATAAACGACGGGAAGGCCAACACCCTTCGCTTCCGACAGGAAGATCGCGTCGGATTTTGCAAGGCCGGCTGCAAATGCGTTGACGAGGATATTGCCGTTGTAACGTGCATCGAACTCAACTTCGCCGCCGACAGTCGGCACGCCGAAGGAGTTTCCGTATCCACCTACGCCGGCAACAACACCGGAAACGAGGTGCTTGGTTTTCGGGTGGTCGGGTGCGCCGAAGCGCAGCGCGTTCATGGCAGCGATCGGCCGTGCGCCCATGGTGAAGACATCGCGCAGGATGCCGCCAACGCCCGTTGCAGCGCCCTGGTAGGGCTCGATGTAGGACGGATGGTTGTGGCTTTCCATCTTGAAGACGACGCAGTCGCCGTCATCGATGTCAACGACGCCGGCGTTTTCGCCAGGTCCCTGGATGACCCGCGGGCCCTTGGTCGGCAGCGTGCGAAGCCAGCGCTTGGAAGACTTGTAGGAGCAGTGCTCGTTCCACATGGCGGAGAAGATGCCAAGCTCGGTGAAGGTCGGCTCGCGTCCGATCAGGTCCAGGATCCGCTGGTATTCGTCCGGCTTCAACCCATGGGAAGCGACGAGTTCGGGCGTGATCGCGATGCTGTTCGGAATGGTCATGTTCTTCTCTGGATTGAAGGGGGCCAAGCTCTAAGCGGGGTCTTTAGCCTATGTCGCCGGATGGCGCGACAGGAAAATGCTGCTGTGCACCTTCGTCTTTAAGGCCGGAAACGAAAAGCGCCGGACTGAGCCGGCGCTTGGGTACTCGTAGGTGCTGCTGGCCTCAGAACTTGTAGCCGACAGCCAAGCCTGCATAGCTCAGGCCATCGTTCTCGTCGCAAAGATCTGCGTTGGACGAGTGTTCGATGGTCGCCATCACGCGCCAGTTCTGGTCGATGTTGTAGCCGAGAGCGGCTGCTTCATGGAACTGCAGACGGCAGCCAACCACCGGACGCTTGTTCGGATCATCGAGGCTGGCGTCCGTCACTGAACCGCCGAAGCTCAGGTCGAGGAAGAACTTCTCGGTGAAGTTTGCGGTCCAGGTGAAGCCGGCAAAAGCCTGGTTTGCGCCGCCGGTCGTGGAAACGATGGCGCCGACATGGACGCGCGGCCGCAACACGTGGTCAAGAAAGGTCGTCGCACCGCGCTGGTCGAAGGGGTCGAAAAAGACGGTAGCAGACGGGAAGACGCCTGGTTCGAACGTTTCCTTCTCCTGAATGGAGGCCGAAAGTCCGAAGCGGACTTCGTCGAAAATCTGTTCCTGTGCCGATACCGGCGACGACAGCAGCGCGGCTGCAGCCACTGCTCCCGCGACCGATCCCCAAAGTGCCCTGCTCATTCCACTGCTCCCCTCGGCGCATGCGCTTGCCCGAACACCGAAACCGGCTCAGGTCACCTGAGTCGATTGGTACAATGGGACATGACAATCGTCCAGACACCGCCGATTCAACCGCTGGTCGGGCGTAAAAAAACGACAAAGATTCGGGAAGTAGGTGCAGAGCTGCAACAGCTACGGGAGGTTGAAGGGGCCGGGCGGCCCTCAGCAGGCGCTGTCGCCACCGGCCCAACGCATGACGTCGCGCTTGATGCGTTCGCCATCCGGGCCGCTCATCAACGGTCCAAAAGCATCGAGACGCGCCGGAGTGCCTTCAGCCTGTACCACCAGCATCGGCCGTGATTCCGGGCTGTTGCGCGGCACTGCGAGGATGCGGGGGCGGCCGGAGAAGGAGTTCAATTCCGGTGCCAATCGGTAAGGCTTGAACGTGACATCACCGGACTTGAACCAGCACGCATTGGCCGCAAGGGCAACTCGCTCCATCGTCGGAAGGGCTCCGCGATTGGTAGCAACCGGGGCAGGGCGTTCCGGCTTGCATGCCGACAGGGTGAGCACGGCGGAACAGGCGAGCACGGAAACCGGGAGGCGATGGCGCAGCATTTTCTTGTCCTGGGCCTGAAGGCCGGGATGGAGGATGATGACGTAAGGCGAGAGCGGCGTTAAGCGGTTGCCGCCACCACATCAAGCGCGGAAGCGAAGATGCCGCGACCGTCGCTGCCGCCATGGGCAGATTCGATCAGGTTTTCCGGGTGAGGCATCATGCCAAGCACGTTGCCCTGGCGGTTCATGACACCGGCAATGTCGCTCAGGGAACCATTGGGGTTGGTGCCTTCGGCATACCGGAACACCACTTCGCCGCGGTCTTCCATGCCGGCCAAGGTCTCGGGATCAACGAAGTAGTTGCCGTCGTGGTGGGCGACCGGGCAGCGGATGATCTGGCCCTTGGCATAAGCGCGGGTGAAGTCCGTATCGGCGTTTACCACCTCAAGCTTCACTTCCTTGCAGACGAACTTGAGCGAGGTGTTGCGCATCAGGGCGCCGGGCAGCATGCCCGCTTCGACCAGGATCTGGAAGCCGTTGCAGACGCCGAGCACCTTCACGCCCTTTTCAGCCTTCTCCTTGATGGCCTGCATCACCGGCATGCGGGCGGCAATGGCGCCGCAGCGAAGGTAGTCACCGTAGGAAAAACCGCCGGGAATGACGATGAGATCGACGTCATCCGGGATCTCGGTCTCGGTCTGCCAGATGGTGATGGGGGCCTTGCCGGAGATCTTCGTCAACGCCGCAATCATGTCGCGGTCACGATTGAGGCCGGGGAGTTGGACGACAGCGGACTTCATGGGTGTGGTTCAAACCTTGGCTGTGCCTCGGCCAGCTCGCGCCGCTCAAGGCTATTGTCGATCAGGTCGAGCGCCTCGTGCCCGGCCTGCGTCATGTCGATCCTGTCGCTCCGCTCACGCATCGTGTCGAAGCTTGGGCAGGAGGTCATCCGTGACATCGGCCACCGCTTGCGCGGCAAGCGTCAGTCGATCGCGATAGTGTAATTCTCGATCACCGTGTTTGCCAGAAGCTTCTCGCACATGGCCTTCAGGTCCGCCTCGGCCTTTGCGTTGTCGGTGCCGTCGAGCTCAAGATCGAATACCTTGCCCTGGCGAACCTGGCCGACGCCGGAAAAACCAAGGCTGCCGAGAGCGCCTTCGATGGCCTTGCCCTGCGGATCGAGAACGCCGTTCTTCAGCGTGACAGTCACGCGTGCCTTAATCACTGATCTACCCCCAGCTTACTTTACCAGAACCGGGCCGGTGCCACGGATCGGTTCGTTTTCATTGATGATGCCCAGACGGCGTGCAACTTCGGAATAGGCTTCCAAGAGACCGCCCATGTCGCGACGGAAACGGTCCTTGTCCATCTTCTCCTGGGTCGTGATGTCCCACAGGCGGCAGCTATCCGGCGAGATCTCGTCAGCAAGGATGATGCGCATCATGTCGCCTTCGAAGAGGCGGCCGCACTCGATCTTGAAGTCGATCAACTGGATGCCGACGCCGAGGAAAAGCCCGGACAGGAAGTCGTTGACGCGGATGGCAAGCGCCATGATGTCGTCGAGTTCGGCGGGGTTTGCCCAGCCGAAAGCCGTGATGTGCTCCTCGGAGACCATCGGGTCTGCGAGCTGGTCCGACTTGTAGTAGAACTCGATGATCGAGCGCGGAAGAACCGTGCCTTCCTCGATGCCGAGGCGGGTCGAGAGCGAACCCGCGGCAACGTTGCGCACGACGATCTCGAGCGGAATGATTTCCACTTCCTTGATCAGCTGCTCGCGCATATTCAATCGACGAATGAAGTGCGTCGGAATGCCGATCTTGTTGAGATGCGTGAAGAGGTATTCGCTGATGCGGTTGTTCAGCACGCCTTTTCCGTCGATGACGTCATGCTTCTTCTTGTTGAAGGCGGTCGCATCATCCTTGAAGAATTGTATCAGCGTCCCTGGCTCCGGTCCTTCATACAGGATCTTGGCCTTGCCCTCGTATATACGGCGGCGACGGTTCATATCAGCTTGTCTCATTGTTGGCGCCGTCAGAGGCGCAAGTGGTAGTTCTGCGGTCCCTTATCGGAAAAGAACGCGTTTCACAATGCGGCGTCCTGCGGCAGTTCCTTGAAACCGGCCGATCGGGACGTCGCTCCGGCGATTGCCCTGTGGGCAGCCATGCGCGGCGCTTTGCCTCGCCTCGCTTAAATCCTCATCAGCGCTAATTGAACTTCCATTGTGTTTTGATTATGGGGTCCGGCAGCACCTACATTGGGAGACTTGGCATGACCGGTATCAGCGATCGCGAGAAAGCTTTCGAAAACAAGTTTGCACACGACCAGGAACTGAAGTTCAAGGCGCTCGCTCGACGCAACAAGCTGCTGGGCCACTGGGCTGCCGGCATCATGGGCAAGGCTGATGCCGAAGCTTATGCCAAGGAAGTCGTGGCCGCCGATTTCGAGGAAGCTGGCGACGAGGACGTTTTCCGCAAGATCCGCACTGATTTCGATGCTGCCGGCGTCGCCGTCTCCGATCAGGACATCCGCACCAAGATGGTCGAACTCCTGGGCGAAGCGGTAGCCCAGATCGAGAAGCAGTAAGTACGTTCCCAGCGCCGCCAGCAGATGCTCGCGGCGCTGGTTCAACACACGCCGGTCAAACTTTCAGGCGGCTCAAGAACTGAGCGAACACCATCGTCGCTTCGGGCCAGGGTCCGTGACCGGATTCCGCATTGATGTGGCCTGATTCTCCGGCATCGATCAGTAGCGATCCCCAGGCAGCAGCAACATCATCCGCGTGTTCGTAGGAACCGAACGGATCATTGCGGCTGGCGATCGTCAGTGACGGAAACGGCAGCGGTTCGCGCGGGTAGGGGCCAAAGGTCATCAAATGCTTTGGCCGGATCTTCGGGTTCTCCACCTCGGGCGGCGCGACCAGGAACGCACCGGCCACCGGCTTGCGAAACTCCGGCACGGCGTGCATGACCGCAGCCACCCCCAGCGAATGCGCGACGAGAACCACCGGCTTCGTCGCGGCATTGACCTCTTCGATCACCCTTGCGACCCAATCCTCACGGACCGGCTTCGACCATTCCGCCTGCTCCACCCGACGGGCGGTCGTGAGCTTCTGCTGCCAGCGGCTCTGCCAGTGGTCAGGTCCGGAATTGGTATAGCCGGGAACGATCAGTATTTCTGCTTCTGATGCTTTCATGCCGGCTATCTGGGTCCAATCGCGTGCGATATCAAGCTTCGCCGAAGACGCGGCGGAAGATCGTGTCGACGTGCTTGGTGTGGTAGCCGAGATCGAATTTCTCGCGGATGACGTCTTCCGATAGCGCTGCGCGCACCTCCTGGTCGGCCAGAAGCTCCTCCAGGAAATCCTTGCCTTCTTCCCAGACCTTCATCGCGTTGCGCTGCACGAGGCGGTAGGCATCCTCACGCGACACACCGGCCTGGGTAAGGGCAAGAAGCACACGCTGCGAGTGAACAAGGCCGCGGAACTTGTTCATGTTCTTCATCATGTTCTCGGGGTAGACGAGAAGCTTGTCGATGACGCCGGTCAGGCGCGCCAGCGCGAAGTCCAGCGTTACGGTGGCGTCAGGGCCGATCATGCGCTCGACGGAGGAGTGGGAGATATCCCGCTCATGCCACAGCGCGACGTTCTCCATCGCCGGCATGGCGAAGGACCGAACCATGCGCGACAGACCGGTGAGGTTCTCGGTGAGCACCGGGTTGCGCTTGTGCGGCATGGCCGACGAGCCCTTCTGGCCCGGCGAGAAATATTCCTCGGCTTCCAGCACTTCCGTGCGCTGCAGGTGGCGGATTTCGGTTGCCAGGCGCTCAATGGACGAAGCGATGACGCCAAGCGTTGCGAAATACATGGCATGGCGGTCGCGCGGGATAACCTGGGTGGAGACCGGCTCTGCCTTCAGGCCCATGGCGGCCGCTACATGTTCTTCGACGCGCGGGTCGATATTGGCGAAGGTGCCGACAGCGCCGGAGATGGCGCATGTCGCGATCTCGTCGCGCGCAGCCAGCAGGCGCGTCTTGTTGCGATCGAACTCGGCATAGGCCTGCGCCAGCTTCACGCCGAAGGTGGTCGGCTCCGCATGAATGCCGTGGCTGCGGCCGATGGTGACCGTGTTCTTGTGCTCGAAAGCGCGACGCTTGAGCGCTTCCAGGAGCTTGTCCATGTCTGCCAGCAGAAGATCTGTCGCGCGAACAAGCTGCACGTTGAAGCAGGTATCGAGCACATCCGACGAGGTCATGCCCTGGTGGATGAACCGGCTGTCCGGACCGACAAACTCGGCCAGGTGCGTCAGGAAGGCGATAACGTCATGTTTGGTAACGGCTTCGATCTCGTCGATGCGCGCGACGTTGAACTCGGCCTTGCCGCCCTTTTCCCAGATGGTCTCGGCCGCTGACTTGGGGATGACGCCGATGGCTGCGAGTGCATCGCAGGCATGTGCTTCGATTTCAAACCAGATGCGAAACTTGGTTTCCGGAGACCAGATGGCCACCATCTCGGGCCGCGAGTAACGGGGGATCATGAATTATCGTTCCTGTGGATTTCAGCGCCGCTGTAGCAAGAAGCGCCGGTAAGCTCAAGTTTTGAGAATCAACGTGTGGGTGGAGCAGCCGTCTTGATCGGCACCGCGATCCAGCGACCGTCGGGCCCTTCGAAGCCGGCGCTGAGCACCATCACGAGCGCCACCTCAACCGTGCCGCCACCAGTGGTTTTGCCGGCGACAATGCCTGCAAGCCGGTATCCGCTGACACAACCGCGGGAATTGGGGATGCGTTCGTCGTCGTACACGAGGTCGTTCACGGCCTCGCCATCCCGCTCGGTGAACCGCAGGCGGAACGATACCTTCTGCTCGATCACGCCTTCGCAGGCCGGATCCGGCGGCTCGGGAATCTCTTCCAGCACAAGGGTGCTCGGCTCCTCGATCGGCGGCAGTACCGAGACATGCCGGTAGCGGATCTTGCGCGCGTCAACATCCGACTCGGTGATCGGATTGAAGGCGAGAAATTCCGCCGGCTGATTGTCTATCTCATGGGTATCGAGCAGCGTTTCCGCGGCGCTCTGAACCTTCCATCGCGCCTGGGCAAGGCTTGCTCCGTCCTCTTCCAACCGGGCGCGGAACGGCGTGCCGGGAAGGTAGGTGTCCTTATCAAGGTCAACGGTATAAATGTTGGCATAAGGAAAGCCGGAGCCATCCTGGATACCGTATTCCTCGAAGGCGAAAACCGCGCCATCTGGCGAAAAACCGATCGGTCGGATGCTTGCGATATCGCCTGCCTGGGCCGGCGCGGCGGCTAAGGCGACAACTGCGCCGAGAACAGGCAGGCTAAGCAGGTGGCGCTGGCGTCTCATCCTCGACCATCCCCTGCAGCTTGCTTGAGGCGTGCGATGTTTTCGCGATAGGCGGTGACGCCTTCACCCTTGTAGACGGCGGAGCCTGCCACGAAGACGTTCGCGCCGGCATCGGTGGCGGCGCCGATGGTTTCCGCCGTGATCCCACCATCAACCTCCAGCTCGATCGGTCGCGCGCCGATCATCGCCTTGGCAGCACGAATCTTGCCGAACATCGCGGGGATGAATTTTTGGCCACCGAAGCCTGGATTGACGCTCATGATCAGGATGAGATCCACGTCGTCCAGCACGCTCTCGATGACCGAAAGCGGCGTTGCGGGGTTGAGCGTGACACCAACCTTCTTGCCGAGGTTACGGATCGTCTGGAGCGACCGGTGAAGATGCGGACCGGCTTCGGCATGCACCGTGATGCCATCGCAGCCAGCCTTGGCGAAGGCTTCAAGATACGGATCAGCCGGCGAGATCATCAGGTGGCAATCAAAGAAGGCGGAGGTGTACGGCCGCAGCGACTTGATGACGTCTGGCCCGAAGGAAATGTTGGGCACAAAATGCCCGTCCATCACGTCGAGATGCACCCAGTCAGCTCCGGCGTCGACCACATCCTTGACCTCCTGGCCAAGCCTGGAGAAGTCCGCGGCAAGAATGGACGGTGCGATGCGAATGGGCAGGGTCATCAACGTGTTCTCCGGTTGTTGGCGCCCTCTACCATTCAGATGCGAGAGGAACAACGGCTAGTCGGTTACGGCCGGTGACAGCACGAAGCCCGAGCCGCGCCATTCAAGCAAACGGAACGGGTTGTCGGCAAGCTCGTGGTTCTCATCGAATCGGATTGGTCCAATGGCGGTGCCGAAGCTCTTACCCGCGAAAGCCGCGTGCGGCTCTTGTTCGGCAGTCACCGCCTGGTGAGCAAGTTCAACCGCTGCATAAGCCGGCAGCATATAGCCTTCGACCTCAAGCCCATTCGCGCGAAGTGCAGCGACGGCCGGTGCGGCAGAGGGAAGCGATGCGTAATCAGGAATGCCGATCGCCAAGACGCCATCAGGTAGCGGAACGGGGCGGTTGGGGCCGCGCAACGTGTCACCGCCGAGCAGCGTCAGCGGCACGTTCTCGGCTGCTGCATCGCGCGCAATGATCGCGGCATCGTTGCGGTCCCCGCCGAACAAGGCATGGGTGATGCCGGCCTTGGCCAAACGGCGAACAAGCGCGATCTGCTGCTCCTGCCCGGGGCGGAATGTGTCGGTGAAGGCTGGCGTCATGCCCTTGGGTTCGAGTTGCTCGCGGACCGCTCCCACAAGCTCGCGTCCATAGATCGTACCGTCTTCGATGAAGGCGACCGGCTCTGCTTTCCACAGGCGCAGGATCGTCTTGGCAAGCTGCTCTGCTTCCGCGCCTTCGGCTGGCGCCATCCGGAAAAAGGGCCAGTTGTTGCGCAAGGCGTCTTCCATGAGGATTTTCGAACGCACCGAGACCGTAATGGAGGGGATCTGCACGGTATTCAAGATAGGAAGTGCCGTGGTCAGGGTCTCGACGCAGAGAAAGCCGACTGCAGCGGCAACCTTGGCGTCGGCGAGCGCCTTGGCAACCGACGCTCCGTCTTTTTCTTCGCAGCTCTCTTCGACCTCGACCAGCGTATCACCAACGGCCTTGGCGGCAGCCCGTGCACCCTCGAAGATCTGCGTGCCCAGCAGTGCGTAAGGTCCAGAGCGAGGAGCAACAACGCCGATCACCGCCGCGGCTGCGGGCTGAGAAGTGCCGATCACGGCCAGCAGACCGGCGATGATGAGACGTTTGGCTGTCATGCATTCCCTGCCATTTCACGTGTCTCGACATTTACCCCTCTCGGCCGAGCCGTCAAAGAGATTCCTGTCGGTAGCGGATTTGCGAGCGGCTGCGTAGACTTCATGCGTCCGCCTTACCATATTGCCTGAACACGCCGAAGGTGATCTGTTTCGTTCGCTCTCCCGTTCGCGGGAGATCAAGGTCCGCTCCGGCCGGGAGGAAACGCCGGCTGCGGATCAACAGGTTGCCGTTGAGGGAATAGCTCATGCCAGACGACACCATGCGCGCTCTGCCTGCCTCGATCGACGAAACCATCGCCATGCTTGGCGCTGAGGATTATCTCGCCGGGCGCGCTCTTGGCACGGTGGTTTTCCTGGCGCTGAAGATGAAGCGGCCGCTGTTCCTGGAAGGCGAGGCGGGTGTCGGCAAGACGGAGATCGCCAAGAGCATCGCCAAGGCGCTAGACCGGCCGCTGATCCGCCTGCAATGCTACGAGGGGCTCGATGTGTCCTCTGCCGTCTACGAGTGGAATTACCCGGCGCAGATGCTGGACATCCGGCTTTCGGAGGCGGCTGGCGTCAAGGATCGCAACGCTATTGAGGCCAACCTGTTTTCGGAACGCCACCTGATCCGTCGGCCGGTCCTGCAGGCGCTCGGCGAACCAGGCGGAAAGCCGCCCGTCTTCCTGATCGATGAACTCGACCGCACCGACGAGGCATTCGAAGCCTTCCTCCTGGAAGTGCTCTCCGATTTCCAGGTGACGATNCCCGAGTTCGGCACNATCAAGGCNGANGAGCCGCCGATCGTCATCGTGACGACCAACCGCACCCGCGAAATCCATGANGCCCTGAAACGNCGCTGTCTCTACCATTGGGTTGATTATCCCGATGCCGCGCAGGAACTGGAGATCATCCGGCGCAAGGTGCCGAACTGTCCTGACATGCTGTCGCAGCAGATCGTGGCCTTCGTGCAGAAGCTCCGAACGCTGCAACTGTTCAAGAATCCCGGCGTGGCGGAGACCATCGACTGGGCGACGGCGCTGACCGAACTTGATCGGGTGGCTCTCGATCCGGAAACGATCGCCGATACGCTTGGCACGCTTCTTAAATATCAGGAAGACATCGGCTGTGTGCGCGGCGGCGAGGGCGAACGTGTGCTGGCCGAGGTCAAAACCGAACTGCAGGCGGCGGGGTAGGCATGTCGGCGGGGTCGGACAAAGCAGCGGGAAACGGTAACGGCTTGATGGTCAGTGACCAAGCCGCAGGTTCTGGCCGCTTTGCCGACAACCTCGTCTATTTCTCCCGCGTCCTGCGCCGCGCAGGTCTGAAGACGGGACCGGCCGCTGCGGCGGACGCAATCGCCGCCGTGGATGCGATCGGGATTGGTTCACGCGAAGAGTTTCATGCGGCGCTATCGGCGGTTTTCGTCAAGCGGCACGAGGATCAACCGGTTTTCGACGAGGCGTTCGAGCTGTTCTGGAGGCCGAGAGATCTTGTCGGCAAGATGATCGCACTGATGTCCCCCAAGGCGCTGGCCGGGCGCCAGAGGGAAAAGCAGAAGGCGGGATCAACCCGGGCCGGCGAGGCGTTGACCGCCGAGCAGCAGGGCAAGCCTCCGAAACAAGAACCGCAGGTCGAGGTCGATTCCCGCTTCACTGTGTCCGCCAACGAAGTCTTCAAGCACATCGATTTCGCGCAGATGACGGCCGCAGAACTCGCCCAGGCGCGGCAGGAACTGAAAAAGCTCGCCTTACCGCTCGACAAGGTTGCGACGCGCAGGTTCAAGACGTCACATCGGCCACCGATCATCGATCCGCGGGCGACGATGCGCCACGCGATGCGAAGTGGTGGCGATCTCATCCTGCCACGTTTTCGCCAGCGGAAGATGACGCCACCGCCTCTTGTCATCCTCGCCGACATTTCCGGCTCGATGAGCCAGTACACGCGGATCTTCCTGCAGTTCGTGCATGCGCTGACAGAGAAGCGGACGCGAGTGCATACCTTCCTGTTCGGTACGCGGCTTACCAACGTGACGCGCGAGATGCGGCGGCGCGATCCGGACGAAGCGATTGCGCTTTGCAGCGATGCGGTTCGCGACTGGTCCGGCGGAACGCGGATCGGCTCGACCTTGGGCGAGTTCAACCGTCTTTGGTCGCGACGCGTGCTGGGGCAGGGCGCCGTCGTGCTTCTGATCACCGACGGCCTGGAGCGGGAAGGCGTGGAAGAGCTTGAAACCGAAATGGACCGGCTGCACCGGTCGTGCCGCCGGCTCATCTGGCTGAACCCGTTGCTGCGTTTCGACGGTTTCGAACCCAAGGCGCGAGGCGTCAAGGCGATGCTTCCGCATGTGGATGAGTTCCGTGCGGTGCACAATCTACAGTCTCTTGCTGACCTCGCGTCAGCTTTGTCGGCAAACATGACGAATGCCGCAGATCCGCGGCGTTATCTGGACATGAGGAGGGTCGCATGACCTCGACAGCAACTTTGGACCCACTCACCACTGCGCAAGCCTGGAAGCAGGCGGGACGTGACGTCGCCATCGCAACCGTGGTTGAAACCTGGGGCTCGGCTCCACGGCCGACCGGCAGTCATCTGGTGATTGACAATGACGGCAACTTTGAAGGCTCCGTTTCGGGCGGCTGCGTCGAAGGCGCCGTCATCACCGAAGCGCTGGACGTGATCGGCAGTGGCGCGCCGAGGATGCTGGAATTCGGCGTGGCGGACGAGACCGCGTGGCAGGTGGGGCTCTCCTGCGGCGGGCGGATCAAGGTTTATGTCGAAAGGCTCGGCTGATGCAGCTTGACCTGCTGAAACGGCTGAACGCTGCCCGGAAATCACGGCAGGCGGCGGTGGTGGTGAGCGATCTCGCAAGCGGCGAGGTGCGGCTGATCCTCGAAGGGGAGCCGGTCGCCGGTCCTCTCGGCGACGAAGTGGGAAAGGTCTTCCGCAGCGGCAAGGCGGGAATGGTCGAGGTTGAAGGAAAGAACCTGTTCCTGAACGTCCATCTTCCGCCGCCGCGCATCCTCGTTATAGGCGCGGTGCATATTAGCCAGGCTCTGGCGCGCATGGCGCCCGTTGCGGGATACGACCTGACGATCATTGACCCGCGGACTGCCTTTGCAACGGAGGAACGCTTCGAAGGCGTTGACCTTGTCGCCGATTGGCCGGAGGATGTGCTGAAGGACCGCCCGCTGGACGCCTATACGGCGCTTGCCGCAGTCACCCACGATCCGAAGATCGATGACTTTCCGCTTTCGGAGGCGCTGCGGTCGGGTTGTTTCTACGTTGGAGCACTCGGCAGCCGAAAGACGCATGCCAAGCGCGTCGAGCGCTTGAAGACCTTGGGACGATCGGACGCGGAGATCGCTCGGATCTCTGCACCGATTGGGTTGGATATCGGCGCCGCAAGCCCAGCCGAAATCGCGCTCGCGACGCTGGCGCAGATCGTGCAGGCCTTCCGCCGCCGTGACATTGTCAGTGCTGGGTGACCACATGAAGTATGGGCAATTTTCTCTCGCGGAAGCAGAGGGCACAATTCTCGCGCACAGCATCCGGCTGTCGTCCGGCCGCCTTTCGAAAGGCGCTGTTGTGACGCGTGGGGAAGTCGAACGGCTCGAGGCCGAAGGCGTCGAGACGGTGGTCGCGGTGCGGCTTGATCCAGAGGATCTTCTGGAGGATCAGGCGGCCGAGGCCATTGCAGGCGCCATCGCACCGGACGGTTTGCGTTTTTCTGCCGCTACGACGGGGCGCGTCAACGTCTATGCGAAGGAGAATGGCCTGTTCGTTGCGGACAAGGCGGTCATCGACCGGCTTAACCGCATAGACCCGGCCATTACGCTCGCAACCGTGGCTGATCACGCTGCAGTGCGTGCCGGAGACATGGTCGCGACGGTCAAGATCATTCCTCTGGCTGTTCCGGGTCTGAAGGTCCAGGAGGCTGTTGAACTTCTGCAAAATGCCACGCCCTTCGAGGTCAAGCCGTTCCATCCTCATGCGGTGACATTGATCGCAACAGAGCTGCCGTCGCTGAAGACCTCGGTCATGGATCGAACGGCCAAATTGCTGGAGCAACGCCTGGCACCCTCGGGTAGCCGCCTGGTTCGCGAGATCCGGATCCCGCACAACGCCGACCGGCTGACGGAGGTGCTTACGGAACTCCACGTCGGTGGTCCAAGTGATCCTGCCATGGTCATCATTTTCGGGGCATCGGCAGTCGCCGATCCGCAGGACGTCATTCCCGATGCGATTCGTCGGGCGGGCGGAGAGGTGGAACAGGTTGGCATGCCGGTCGACCCGGGCAACCTGCTTGTGCTGGGATGGATGGACGATGTTCCGGTTCTGGGGGCACCGGGCTGCGCCCGCTCACCGAAGGAAAACGGTTTCGACTGGGTGCTGAACCGTCTGTTGGCGGGCGAGGTGCCGACCTCGTACGATATCACCGGCATGGGTGTTGGAGGGCTGCTGATGGAGATACCGACGCGGCCCCGACCACGCGATCTCGCCGAGAAGACGCCGGCAGTCGCCTCGGTTGCCGCGGTCCTGCTGGCGGCCGGCCAGGCGCGGCGGATGGGTAGCGATGGGCAGCACAAACTGCTTGCGGAGTTCGAAGGCGTGCCGCTGGTACGCCGTTCGGCGCAGACCCTTTTGTCATCGCCGGTCAGCCCGGTTGTCGCCGTGACGGGCCATCGGCAGGAAGAGGTTGAGGCCGCTCTGGCTGACCTTGACCTCATAACGGCTCATAATCCGGACTTCCCGTCGGGCATGGCAAGCTCTCTCGTCACCGGATTTTCACATCCGGCAGTCGCCGAATTCGATGGCGTCCTGGTGATGCTCGCCGATATGCCGGGTGTGACCGCTGAGCACATAAGGATGCTCATCTCCGCGTTCCGCGGCGCGGATGGCAGGGCGGTGGTTCGCGCGGTGTCGAATGGCAAGCGGGGTAACCCGATCATCTTGCCAAGAGCCACCTACCGCGCTGTCCTGCGGCTGGAGGGTGACGTTGGCGCGCGCGCCATCATAGAGACATCGGGGCTGCCGGTGGTAGATGTGGAGATCGGACCGGCCGCTCATCTCGATGTGGATACGCCGGAGGCCGTGACGGCCGCGGGCGGCGCCCTGAGGGCATAGCGATGGCGATGGACAATGCCGCCATAGAAGAAATGTTCGAAGGCCTCGGTCCCGTATCGATCCGACGGATGTTCGGCGGCAAGGGCATCTATCACCAGGGCCTGATCGTCGCGGTTGATCTTCACGACGAGATCCTGCTCAAGGCCGATGCCGTCAGCGGACCGGAATTTGCGGCGGCCGGCGCGCGGCAGTGGGTCTACCAGAACAAGAAGGGCACGCCGGTGCCAATGCCTTACTGGACGATACCGGATGAGGCGCTCGATGACCCGGACGAGATGCGAAAGTGGGTCCGCCTCGCATTCGAAGCCGCCGTGCGTTCAAGTGGCTAATCTGGAATACATTGTTCGGGGGAAAGGGGTTGATAACGATAGTAAGCCACGCTTACTATCTGGCTGTACTGGAGGCAGCCGGGACGGGATCCCGGAGATGGCTCGCTTTGATCTATCGCTTTTCATGAAGAGTGCCGCTTCGGATTTCCGGAGCGGCTTTTTCCTTAACGGCGGGCGAACTTTTCAAAAGCGACCTGCGCGAAGGCGGAAAGCGGCTGCGGCAGGTTGTCGAGGTCGAACCAGCCGATGTCCGAGAGCTTGTCCGGCTCGGTGAGCTGAGCCTCACCGGTGAAGTCGCTCGTGATATAGATGAGCGAGACCCAATGCTGCCGGTCCGCTTTGATGATCTGCTCGGTGGGGCAAAGAAACTCAACCCGGCCGATCTTGAGCCCGGTTTCTTCTTCCGCTTCACGGCGTGCGGCGTCCGCAGATGGCTCCATGGGATCCACCTTGCCACCAACAATGTTCCAGAAACCGGCTTCCGGTGCCTTCAGGCGCTTGCACAGCAGGACCTTGCCGTCGTCGCGCTGAAGCACAAGCCCCACGCCAACGCCGGGAAAGTCTGTCCCGGGTTTTGCGGACATCTTGATGACTGCATCAGGTGCGGGCGTTTGCGACGATCAGCATGAAAGCCGGGATATCGTCGCCGAAGCCGACCGGAGTCGGGCCGTCGTCGTGGTCGCGATGGTGGCGCGAACGACGATCGCGAGCGTCGTCGTTGGCAGGATAAGGCCGAGCACTGCGGTTGCCGCCGTTGTTCTGCGGCTTCCTGTCTGACTTGCGCTCAGGTCTCACGTTTTCCACTCTCTGTTCTTCGACAGCCTTCTCGGCTTCGATCTGGACTTCCGGATTCTTTGCCTCGGCCGGCTCGGCACGCTCGCGGCTGGACGCACCACGGCGACCGCGGCCACGTTCCTTGCTTTCGTCGCGACCCTTGCGCCCACGACCGGTGTCATGGCTCTCCATTGGGGCGGGCAGGGCCGACAGGTCGCCGTTCAGCCACTCGATCTTCTCGTTGATGAGCTTTTCGATGGCGTCGAGATATTTGGTGTCCGACTTGGTCACGATCGTGAACGCCGCACCCGAACGACCCGCACGACCGGTACGACCGATACGATGGACATAGTCTTCGGCGTGAATCGGCACATCGAAGTTGAAGACGTGGCTGACGTCAGGGATATCGAGACCGCGTGCAGCGACGTCAGATGCAACAAGCAGCGTGATCTTGTTGTCCTTGAAGTTCGCCAGCATCGTGGTGCGCGAACGCTGGTCCATGTCGCCATGCAGCGCCCCGACCGAGAAGCCGTGGCGATCGAGCGACCGGAAGAGGTCGGCGACGTCCTTCTTGCGATTGCAGAAGATGATCGCGTTCTTGAGATCATCCTGCGCCTTGATAAGGTCGCGGAGCACTGCGCGCTTTTCATAGTCCTTGGAGTGGGACGCGACGAGGCGCTGGGTTACGGTCTTCGCCGTGGAAGACGGCTTTGCAACCTCAATTCGCTCCGGGTTCTGCAGGAACCGGTCGGCGAGCTTCTGGATCTCCGGCGGCATGGTCGCCGAGAAGAACAGCGTCTGCCGGGTGAACGGGATCATTTTGGCGATCCGCTCGATGTCCGGAATAAAGCCCATGTCCAGCATGCGGTCGGCTTCGTCGATGACGAGGATCTCGACGCCGGTCATCAAAAGCTTGCCGCGCTCGCAGTGGTCAAGCAGGCGGCCTGGCGTGCAGATCAGCACATCGGCGCCACGCTCAAGCTTGCGATCCTGTTCATCGAAGGACACGCCCCCGATCAAGAGTGCGACGTTGAGCTTGTGATTCTTCCCGTATTTATCAAAGTTCTCGGCCACCTGCGCGGCCAGTTCGCGGGTCGGCTCCAGGATCAGCGTGCGCGGCATGCGCGCACGAGCGCGACCCTTTTCCAGAAGCGTCAGCATCGGCAGAACGAAAGACGCCGTCTTGCCGGTTCCCGTCTGGGCAATACCGCAGATATCGCGGCGCTGCAGCGCAGGCGGGATCGCCCCAGCCTGGATCGGCGTGGGTGTCGAATAACCCGCGTCAGTGACAGCGGACAAGACTTTTTGGCTCAGGCCAAGTTCAGCAAATGTGGTCAAAGGAAGTTCTGTTTCCGTTCCGGTTCTACGCGAACATCTAGACAGGCAAGCCCCGGAAAAGGGGCGCCAACTGGCCGCGACATAGGACCTAAACGCCGGAAAGTCAAGGAAAGCGGGCAATTCCGCTGTGCATTTGGTGAATGAACATCCTAAAGATCGATCCCTCTAGCGATATCGCGCGCATGACGGGAGAAGGTGCCTTGAGGGACTAGTTCAGGTAGCTGCCCAGCTTCATTCCAGCATTAAGGAAATGGACCGGATCAACGGGATTGGAATCGCGGCGGACTTCGTAATGGACATGCGGGCCGGTGGAGCGGCCCGTGGACCCGGCGCGGCCGATGACGTCGCCAGTCGCCACCGTGTCTCCTTCGCGAACGAGAATGCGCGACAGATGGCCATAACGGGTGGTGATCCCCTGGCCGTGGTCGACCTCGACCAGGTTTCCGTATCCGGTCGCAGGCCCGGCGATGGTGACCTTGCCACTGCCGGTGGATTTTACCGGCTGCCCCGTTTCAGCCTTGAAATCAATGCCCGCGTGGAGCGCCAGCCGCCCGAGGAATGGGTCGATTCGGTTGCCATAGCGGCTCGTGACCGGATGGCCGGGGGCAGGGTTCCCGAACGGCAGGTTGCGGGCGGTCTCGCGCACGCTCTCGAGCCTGCTCAACTGGGCGTCAAGTTCTTCGAGCGAGGCATCAAAGCCGCTGATGTTGAGTTGCGGCGCGACATAGGGGCCGCCGACGCCCTCTTCCGCCCTGTCGCGCGTCTCGGCTGTTGCAACGGAAACGCCGGTCTTGCGCAGGATGGTGGCAATCGCGTCCGCCGTTTCCGCCGCTCCGGCCGCAAGGTTATTGATCCGGGCGAGCTGTTCCTTCTCGATGTTCTTCAGCGACAGCGTCACCTTTGAGAAGACACGGTCAGCACGATCCGCCATGTTTTCCCGAAGCGGCGTGTAGCCGAGGGCTGCTACGGAGGTAGTCGGCTTCTCAGCGGAGAGCAGCTTGCGAATCACAAGCGCTGCGTCACGTCCGCCCGACAAGGAAGCCTGTTTCTCCTTGGTGTCGTCTGCCTTCGGTTCTACCGTGGAATCGGTGAGGCCGGACTCCTCGGCGCGGTTCAGCAGGGAGCCGAGCTTCCCGTGGCGGGAAAACAGCGCGTCCTGCTGTTCAAGAAGCTTCTCGACCTTCTGCTCGACGACCTGCTGATCGAGCAGCTGGCGCGACGTTATGCGATCGAGCTGCGCGCGGAGCGCGGCAATCCGGTCCTCGTATTCATGCTGCATGCGCGCCTGCCGCGCCATGGTGGCGCCGATCAGGTCGTCGCGGATGACGAGGTAGGAGGTGGCGGCGAGGTAGCCAATTGCAAAGACGCCAAGGGAGCCGAAGACGAGACCAGCCATCCATGGCCGGATCGTCATGTGGCGGATCTTGTCACCGCTGGCGAGAATCAGAACGTGCTGCTGTGCGCGTCTACCAAAAACTCGACTGTCGCTTCCCTTACCCACGCGATTCTCCCGGAGATACGACTCATTCGGTCGCTTTCGCTGCGTTAGAAGTACACATGGATATGGTTAACGTTCGCTTTAGCGGGCACTTACTCAGGCGTTGCTGGTCGATGTCAGTGACCTGTAAAAGGACGGGGTGAGCCCCGCTTCGGCGCGTGCCACATCGTTGAACGGCGCCTTCAGCGAGCCGCGGAAATTCGCGCGCACCAGTTGCTGGAACATTGCGGCAGGATCACGCCGCTCGCGGGCACACAGGAACCTGAACCACTTCGCGCCGATCGCCACATGGCCCTTCTCGTCGTTGTAGATGACGTCGAGCACCGCGGCCGTTTCCATGTCACCGGTTTCTCGCATCTTCGCCTGCAGCGACGGCGTGACATCCAGCCCACGCGCCTCAAGGATCAGCGGAACGACGGCGAGCCGCGCCGTCAGATCGTTGCGGGTGGAATGCGCCGCCTGCCACAGACCGTCATGCGCGGGCATGTCGCCATAGTCGGCGCCGAGGTCGTTCAACCGCTCGCGCACCATGCGGAAGTGCTTGGCCTCCTCGAACGCCACCTGCATCCAGCCGTCGAAGAAGGAGTTCGGCACCGGTTCGGTGGCGAACCTGGCGACGATATCGAGGGCAAGGTCGACGGCGTTGAGTTCGATATGAGCGATCGAATGGAGGAGGGCGATTCGCCCCTGCTTTGTATGCAGCGATCGTTTTGCCACGGCCTTCGGAGGCACGAGCTCGGGCTTCTCCGGCCGGCCGGGACGATCCGGCAGCGGCGGATCGAGTGGCGAGCGCAGCGACAGCCGCCGTTCGAACCAGCGTGTGGCACTTTCCTGCGCCAGTCGCGTCTTTCGGTCGAGATCGGCTGACATGATTGCCGCGGTCGCTCCGCCGCGCAGGGACGTGATTGCAAACTCTCTGCTCATCGCTGCCTCGCTTAAAGTGCCTTTGCGCTCGCCAGGACTTCTTCTGCATGGCCGGCGACCTTCACCTTCGGCCAGATCCTGGCGATCTTGCCATCTTTGTCGACAAGGAATGTCGTGCGCTCGATCCCCATGTAGCGGCGTCCATACATGGATTTCTCCTTCCAGACGCCATAGCGCTGTGCAACCTGAGTGTCTTCGTCCGACCCCAGGATGAGGGACAGGCCATACTTCTTGGCGAATTTGTCGTGCTTGGAGACGCTGTCGGGCGAGATGCCGATGACGGCCGCTCCGATCGCCTCGAACTCGGGCGCAAGCTCGGTAAAGGAGATCGCTTCCTTCGTGCATCCGCTCGTATCGTCCTTCGGATAGAAGTAGAGGACGACCGGCCTGCCCGAGAAGGCGCTGAGGGATATCCTGTCGCCGCCGTCGCGAGGAACGTCGAAGTCCGGAGCTGCATCGCCAACGGTCAAATCAGCCATGGATTTCCTTTCTTTCGCCTGTATCTTGAGTGATATTCGCCGCAATCGGTATATAGTGGCGGGTGCGTCGTCCAGACCAATTGCGTCCTGATGGGCTGCAGAAGCAGAAAGATGAGTTCTCAACCTGATGGCGGAAATTCGAGGTGAAAGGGTTCGTTTCAGCCGGAAAGAAATCCGCCCCTTGCACGAACTCCCTTCTGCCCAGGTAGAAGATCCACTCATCGTCCATTGCCCGCCGCCGCGGTCGCGGGTGAAGCGCATCGGCAAGACCTGCGTGCTGTTTTTCATGCTTGTCATGCTGGCGATCAGCAGCGCCGTTTTTGCCATCGAAGGCGGTATTGTCGACGGCGCCTTGTCATCGCGCGCGCAGACCGCCCTCAATTCGGCGATCGGGCCACGTTATGTCGCCTCGGTCGGCTCGGCCGCGATCCGATTTGATTCCCGTTTCCGCCTGGCTCTCGAAGCCCGCAATGTCGACATCGTGGAGCAGGCGACGGGTGAACACTTAAGCCGCGCCGGTGCCATGCGCATGGCGGTTGATCCCATCGCCCTCCTGAGCGGCCGGGTCTCGATCAAGAACATCGAGGCTGAAGACATACGCCTTGATACCGCGCAACTGCCAGACGGCGACCCGCTTCCGTTGTCGGATGTCCGCGTCGATGCCATGCCAGCCTTGCTGGAACAGGCGTTCCAGCGGTTTGATGAGGCGCGAGGTCTCATCGAGCGTACGGGGACCGGCTCCGCCCGCATCTCGGGCATTCAGATCCTGTTGCCCGCCGCGCCTGGGCGCAAGCCTGTCACGCTGATGGTCGAAGATCTACAGGTCGCACGCAGCGCCGAAGGCGAGATCGAAGTCGGCGGCGTGATCAGTCTGAATGATCGCAAGGCAAAGTTGACCGCAGCCTCCAGCACCGTGAACGGTGTGACGACCGCACTGTCAGCGCGGCTTCAGGGGCTGGAGGTCACACCGTTTCTTCTCCAGCGCACCGATGACGGGCGTCCGCGCGAGGGGTTTGAAGGCAATCTTGACCTTGAGCTTGCGGCGACCCGCTCGCGCGAGCAGGTCAAGCCGTCGATCACCGCCAAGCTCCGTCAGTCTCCGGGGCACTTCTACTTCGACGGCATCCAGCAGACCTTCTCGGGCGCTGAGATCAACGTCGCATACAACTTCGCCAAGAACTCTGTCGAGCTCCTGGAGTCGGAAGCTCGCTTCGGGCCGACCATCGTGCCCTTCACTGGCGCAGTCATCGACCTGAACCGCCTCGATCCGAACGATACCCGGCTGGGTTTCGGGCTCGACCTGCTGGTGAGCGGCGGCACGGCTGTCGGCGCGACGGAAGACGAGCAGCCGGCGCGGTTCGACCTCAAAGCGAATGGCCGCTACCTTTCGGCGGATCGCGAGCTTCAGTTCGACGAAATGGCCGTCTCCAGCCCGCTCGGGCGGATGGCCGGCGCGCTGAAGGTTCGATTCAGCAACGAGTCGCCGGAGATCAGCTTTGGTGCGCAGCTGCCGGAAATGCAGGTCACGGGCGTCAAGCAACTCTGGCCGTTCTGGATGGCGCGAAAGCCACGCGACTGGGTGATGGAAAACCTGTTCGGCGGCACGGTCACCAACGGATCGATCGCAGTCTTCATCCCGGCCGGGCGTATGAAGGGCCCGGGGATCCCGATGGAGCTCAACAAGAACGAGCTTCAGATCAGCTTCGATATCGCCGAGGCGCGAATGAACCTTCCAGGCGACGTTCCGCCGCTGCGCAATATCAACGGTCGCTTCGACCTCAAGGGCGAGGTCATGAAGGTCGATGTGGCGCGCGCCGCCTCCTTCTTCCCGTCGGGTCGCTCCGTTGCGGTGGAAGGTGGACGCTTTGCCATTGCTTCGACTTATTCCCAACCGCTGATGGCGGACCTGACCCTGAAGGTTGCCGGTTCCGCAGACGCCGTGACCGAGCTTGCCAACTTCGAGCCGATCGGCGCATTGAAGGGCACGGGGTTCAAGCCGGATGATTTTTCTGGGCAGGCTCGAGTCGACCTGACAGCCCGGATGGGGCTGATCAAGGCGCACAACCCGCCCAAGCCGACATGGAACGCGCACGCCGACCTCGACAAGGTCGACCTCAAGCCGGAATTCTCCGGTCGGAAGATTTCATCGCTCTCGGGAACGCTCGACGTGGACAACAAGGCCGCCCGCCTTGTTGCCAAGGGCAATATCGATGAGGTACCCGCGGATATCACGCTGGTCGAGCCCGTCGATTCCTCTTCCTCCGTAAAGCGGGAGCGGGTCGTAAAAGCCGTGCTCAACAATGCGCAGAGGGAGAAGCTTGCTCCCGGCCTTTCCGATGTCATTGACGGGACGATCACCGCCCAGTTCACCCGCATCGATGAGAAGCGTCAGGCGGTGTCGCTCGATCTCGGGCGCGCCACCCTTTCAGTGCCGTGGATCGGCTGGACCAAAGGCAGCGGCGTTCCGGCCAAAGCGGAATTCGACCTATCGGAGGATGGCGAACAGGTCGATGTGCGTAACTTCAAGCTCGACGGAGAAGGCTTCGGCGCCAAGGGGGAGCTTGCGCTGGCCGGCGGCTCGCTTGTTTCTGCCAACTTCGCGCAAATGCAGTTGTCACCGTCGGACAGCTATGCCGTCTCCCTGAAGCGCACAAAGGGCGGCTTCGACGTCAGCATCAACGGATCGGTTGTCGACATGCGGCCGGTGATCACCGCGCTCCGTTCTGGCAGTGAGGGCAGCGGGTCCGGCAAAGGCGGCAAGAGCGATACCGACAACACCACCATCCGTGCCAAGGTCGACCGGATGATCGGCTTCCACGACCAGAGCCTCTCCGACGTCACCTTGCTACTTTCGACCCGTGGGGGCGATATCAAGACGGCCGACTTTTCCGGCGTGACCGAAAGCCGGCAGGCGGTCGTCAGCCGCATGAATGGCGGCGACACGATCTCTATCACCAGCGGTGATGCGGGCGCGGTCACCCGCTTCCTGAACCTCTACAGCAACATGCGCGGCGGCCTTCTGAACTTGCGGCTGCGGGAACAGGGCGACGTCTGGACCGGCGCGATCGACCTGCGCAGCTTCTCTCTGATCAACGAGCAGAAACTTCAATCGCTCGTTTCCACCGCCGACCGTGAGGGGCGCACGCTCAGCACCGCTGCAAAGCGGGATATTAACGTGACGTCGGCCAAGTTCCAACGTGGTTATGCGAGCCTGCTTTATCGCAACGGTTCTCTCGCGGTGGAAAACGGCGTTGTTCGCGGGGAGCAGATCGGCGCGACCTTCCAGGGATTGGTCCGGGACGCCAAGGGGCGCATGGAGATGACCGGCACCTTCATGCCTGCCTACGGCCTGAACCGCTTGTTCGGCGAGCTTCCGCTGATCGGCGCGATCCTCGGGAATGGGCGCGACCGTGGTCTGCTCGGCATCACCTTCAAGCTGGAAGGCCAGTTCGACAAGCCGAAACTGACGGTCAATCCTCTTTCGCTGATCGCTCCCGGCATCTTCCGTCAGATCTTCGAGTTCCAATAAAAAAGGCCCGCATGAGCGGGCCCTTCAATATGCTCGGTGCCTGATGATCAGGCGGGGCGCACGAGGATGTGCTTCTTCTTGCCGAGCGACAGCTTGATGACCTGATCGGCCGTCACTTCGCCGCTGCCGATCATTTTACGTTCGTCGCTGACCGGCTGATCGTTGATCCTCACCGCTCCGCCCTGCACGTGACGGCGTGCTTCGCCATTCGAAGCCGCAAGCCCGGCGCGGACGATCAGCGACAGCAGGCCGATACCGGCCTCCAGTTCGGCAGCCGGCACTTCGATCGAAGGCAGGTTGTCGGAGAGCGCACCTTCTTCAAAAGTCTTGCGAGCCGTTTCCGCAGCCTCTTCGGCAGCCGCGCGGCCGTGAAGNATCGCTGTCACTTCGGTNGCGAGGATCTTCTTTGCCTCGTTGATTTCGGAACCGCCNAGCTGGGCCAGCTTGTTGATCTCCGACATCGGAAGCGTCGTGAACAGCTTNGCGAAGCGGACGACGTCGGCGTCTTCCGTGTTCCGCCAGTACTGCCAGAAGTCGTAGACCGGCAGCAGATCCTTGTTCAGCCAGACGGCACCGGACGCGGACTTGCCCATCTTCGCACCGGACGAGGTGGTCAGGAGCGGCGAGGTGAGGGCAAACAGCTGGGGCGTCCCCATGCGGTGACCCAGATCGATGCCGTTGATGATGTTGCCCCACTGGTCGGAGCCGCCCATCTGCAGGCGGCAGCCAACGCGCTTGTTGAGCTCCACGAAGTCATAGGCCTGGAGGATCATGTAGTTGAATTCCAGGAATGACAGCGACTGCTCACGATCCAGCCGCGTCTTGACGCTGTCGAAGGAAAGCATGCGGTTGACCGAGAAATGGCGGCCGACATCGCGCAGGAACTCGAGGTAGTTCAGCGGGCGCAGCCAGTCGGCATTGTTAATCATTAGGGCCGGATTGCCGGGGCGATCGTAGTCGAGGTAGTTTGCGAACACGTGCTTCAGCGACACGATGTTGTCCTCGATCATCTCGACCGTCATCAGCTTGCGGGCTTCCTCCTTGAAGGAAGGATCGCCCACCATGCCGGTGCCACCGCCCATCAGGGAAATCGGCTGGTGCCCGGTCTGCTGCAGCCAATGCAGCATCATGATCTGTGTCAGGTGACCGACATGCAGGCTCGACGCCGTCGGATCATAGCCGATATAGGCAGTCACTTTTTCCTTCGAGAAAAGATCGTCGAGACCAGCCTCGTCGGAGACCTGGTGGATGAAACCGCGCTCATCGAGCGTGCGAAGGAAATCAGACTTGAACCTGGACATTGTTTATCTCTGGCAGATGTGTGGTGGCCGCGCTCTACCATTATTTTCCACGGCAATCACTGCAAAAAGTGACGCAGGTTTTCCATTCGCATGAGGTCGCGACCCATGAGCAGCCGGATAAAACCCGGGTTAAGGACAAACTTCCTGCCGTCTTTAACATTTTCTTTTTGTGTATGCCCCTAGACGGGGAAAGGCGATTTCGTCCGGCACACGTTCCGCGATTGATAGGTTATGTCTTCTGCCGTGCTTTTCCTGGTGGTGAATTTTGTCATCGCCACCTGCTTCAGTGCAGTCTTTGCAGTCATCTCGGTTTATAGCCGGTGGCGCCGGGTCGCCATGTCCTTCGCAATCGGTCTTGGCGTCGCGTCGCTCACGATGCTCTTCGAATTTGGCGTTGCTTACGCGGCCGACGCGCGTCCCTGGTCCGCCGGGGTCTATGGTACGGTGCTGGCCGGCATCGTCTTCCTGTGGGCCGGCATCGAGGAACTCTATCGAAAGCCGGTATCGGTCTGGCACGGCGTGCTGGTGTTTGTGGCCGGTATGGCGATCTATTTCATCACGCAAAACATTCCTCGTGGGACCTGGCTTTACCCCGTCCTGTATCAAGGTTCCTACGCTGCGGTCGTCTTCGCCGGCACCTACACGGTGTTTCGTTCGAGCCGGCGTGAGCCGCTGGATCGGGCTTTGGGTTTCGCGCTTCTGGTCGGCGCCCTACATTTCCTCGTTAAAGCTGGCCTCGCCGTTGCACTTGGCTCCGGGGATTCGCCCAAGGATTACATCTCAACGCATTACGCCATTGCCTCACAGAGCATCACGGCCATCATCATCGTTGCTGTGGGGCTGTTGCTGCTTGCAATCCTGACCGTGGACCTGATGGCTGAAGAGCGTGGCAAGGCCGAGCGCGACAGCCTTTCGGGACTGCGCAACCGCCGTGGTTTTGAGAAGGACGTGCAGGTCGCGATGCTGGGTCCCGTACGGGGCCCGCATTCAGTCATCCTTTGCGATCTCGACCATTTCAAGTCGATCAACGATACCTATGGCCACCACGCCGGTGACGCTGTGATCATCGCCTTCGGCAGCCTTCTCAATCGTGAGGCACCCGCCGGCGCAATCTTGGGGCGGATCGGTGGCGAGGAGTTTGCGATCTTCCTGCCCAACACGGAGCTATCTGCAGCCGTCGCGGTCGCCGAACGACTGCGATCCGGGATCCGGGGCATGGACGTGCCGGGCATGCCGCAAGGTTTTGTCGTGAGCGCGAGCTTTGGGGTTTCGACTTTTTCCGGCGACAAGGGCTTTGAGGATGCGGTGCGCAATGCCGATGCCGCGCTTTATGATGCCAAGCGGGCCGGTCGTAACCGCGTCCAGACCTTCCAGCCGGCGCGAGTCGCGGTTGCCGGCAAATGGGGCGGGCTCAGCATCGTCCGCTAACTGTCCGCTACAGGGCGGATACAAAAATGGCCGCTCACTGGCGGCCACTTTCATTCATCTTTTAAGTGTTTAGCGGATGCGCTTGGCGGCCGGCTCCGGCACGAGTTCACCGTCGAGGCGACGATCAAGGTAATCCTCGCACTCTGCCATCAGCTTTTCCACGTGTCCGTTGAAGAAGTGGTTCGCGCCTTCAACCGTACGGTGGGTGATCAGGATGCCCTTCTGCGTCTTCAGCTTTTCCACAAGGCCGTTCACGTCCTTCTCCGGCGCTACCTTGTCGCTGTCGCCATTGATGATGAGGCCGGACGAAGGGCACGGCGCCAGGAACGAGAAGTCATAGATGTTCGGCTGGGGAGCGATCGACATGAAGCCTTCGATCTCCGGTCGGCGCATGAGGAGCTGCATGCCGATCCAGGCGCCGAAGGAATAACCGGCAACCCAGCAGCTCTTGGAATCAGGGTGAAGGCTCTGCACCCAGTCGAGAGCCGACGCTGCATCCGANAGNTCGCCNGCACCATGGTCGAACTCGCCCTGGCTNCGCCCGATTCCGCGGAAGTTGAACCGAAGNGTCGTGAAGCCACGCTTCTGGAACATGTAGAAGAGCTGGTAGACGATCTGGTTGTTCATCGTGCCGCCGAACTGCGGATGCGGATGAAGGATGATCGCGATCGGTGCGCTCTTTTCCTTAGATGGCTGGTAGCGACCTTCCAGGCGGCCTGCAGGGCCGTTGAAAATGACTTCGGGCATCGGTACTCCGGTCAACGTGCTTGAGGTTCTGGCGGGTTTTTCGCGTCGAGTTTGACTTGACGAAGCCGCTCAGCTTTTCTAGAACCCAGTTTAGAACCATTCGAAACTTTGGGCAGTCCCTTCGGATGCCCGGTGGGACGTCTCATAAGGCAAGGCTGGCCGAAAATTCAAGGAAAATGCGGCCTTCGGCTTCCCTTAGTTATCGACTTATTTAGATTCGGAACCTGATCAGGCAATGGCGTTGAACCGCATATATCTGGACTGGAACGCGACGGCGCCGTTATCGGCGGCCGCTCGCGCGGCCATGCTGGACGCCTTTGACTTGCCGGGTAACGCATCATCCGTTCATGCCGAGGGTCGCGCAGCGCGCAACATGCTGGATAAGGCGCGCCGCCAGGTCGCAGCACTCGTTGCAGCAGAGCCTGCAAACGTGACCTTTGTCAGCGGCGCGACGGAAGCCGCAAACTTCCTGCTGACGCCAGATTACCGGATGGGCCGGGCACCGATCCGGATTGGCAGGCTCTATGTATCTGCGATCGAGCATCCAGCTATCCGGGAAGGCGGGCGGTTTGAGCCCGTGGATGTGGTCGAAGTGCCTGTGACGCCCGCGGGCGTGCTGGATCTCGTGGCGTTGGAGAGCCTGCTGTCGGCGCATGACAAGACGATTGGCATGCCGATGGTCGCGGTCATGCTCGTCAACAATGAGACGGGGATTATCCAACCTGTCCGGGAAGCTGCAGCGCTCGTGCATGCTGCTGGCGGGCTGATGATCGTGGATGCCGTGCAGGCGGTTGGTCGCATGGGGGTTGATATCCAGGCTCTCGATGCAGACTTTATGATCATCTCGTCGCACAAGATCGGCGGTCCTAAGGGTGCCGGTGCAGTTATTTGCCGCGGTGAAGTACTGATGCCGAAGCCGCTGATCCGCGGTGGCGGTCAGGAAAAGGGACACCGCTCCGGCACGGAAAACTTCCATGCCGTTATCGGCTTCGGCGCGGCCGCGGAAGCGGCAGGAGCCGATGTCGCGGAACGAAATGGCGCTATCGAAGCTCTTCGTGCGCGTTTGGAAGAAGGCATGCGGCGGGCAGCGCCGGACGTCATCATTCATGGTGCGTCGGTTGCAAGAGTAGCAAACACCAGCTTCTTCACCTTGCCGGGGCTGAAGTCGGAGACCGGCCAAATCGCCTTTGATCTCGAGGGCGTCGCTTTATCGGCTGGCTCGGCCTGCTCGTCGGGCAAGGTCGGCGAGAGCCACGTGCTGACGGCCATGGGCCATGATCCGAAGCTTGGGGCACTGCGCATCTCGCTCGGTCCGGAGACCACGCAAGCCGATGTGGACCGGGCGATCGCTGCCTTCGCGAAAATTGCTGGTCGTCGGAAAACGACCGGAGAGGCAGCCTAGCTGTCGACACTTTGCGGAAACGCAAATTTCCGCTTGCCAAAAGGTGTGAAAACCGCCTTCTGGCGCCTACATGAGGGAGGCTTACGTCCTCCTGAAAGAAAGACAGAATTGCCGGAATTTGACCCGGCAAGATTTGGAGTATGACATGCCTGCTGTCCAGGAAACCATCGATCAGGTCCGCGGGATCGACATCGATCAGTACAAATACGGTTTCGAAACCGTCATCGAAGTGGACAAGGCGCCCAAGGGGCTTTCAGAAGACATCATTCGCTTCATTTCGGCAAAGAAGCAGGAGCCGGAATGGATGCTCGAGTGGCGCCTGGATGCTTACAAGCGTTGGCTCACCATGGAAGAGCCAATCTGGGCGCGCGTCGATTACCCCAAGATCGACTTCAACGACATCTACTATTATGCCGCTCCGAAGAACGTGACGGGACCGACGTCGCTCGATGAAGTCGATCCGGAACTGCTGAAGACCTATGAGAAGCTCGGCATCCCGCTTCGCGAGCAGGAGATCCTGGCTGGCGTCAAGACTTCGAAGGTGGCCGTCGACGCCGTGTTCGACTCGGTCTCGGTTGTCACGACCTTCAAGGAAGAGCTGAAGAAGGCCGGCGTGATTTTCATGTCGATCTCGGAAGCCATCCGCGAACATCCTGACCTGATCAAGAAGTATCTCGGCTCGGTCGTCCCGACCTCCGACAACTATTACGCAACGCTGAACGCTGCCGTGTTCACCGACGGATCCTTTGTTTTCGTCCCCAAGGGTGTTCGCTGCCCGATGGAGCTGTCGACCTATTTCCGTATCAACGAAAAGAACACCGGCCAGTTTGAGCGCACGCTGATCATTGCTGAGGAAGGCGCCTATGTGTCCTACCTCGAAGGCTGCACCGCGCCGCAGCGCGATGAAAACCAGTTGCATGCTGCCGTGGTCGAGCTCGTCGCGCTCGATGATGCAGAGATCAAGTACTCGACGGTTCAGAACTGGTTCCCGGGCGACGCCCAGGGCAAGGGCGGTATCTACAACTTCGTCACCAAGCGTGGCGATTGCCGTGGCGCACGCTCGAAGATCTCCTGGACCCAGGTCGAGACCGGTTCGGCCATCACCTGGAAGTACCCGAGTTGCATCCTGCGCGGTGACGACAGCCGTGGCGAGTTCTACTCGATCGCCGTTTCCAACGGCCACCAGCAGATCGATTCCGGCACGAAGATGATCCACCTCGGCAAGAACACGTCGAGCCGTATCATTTCCAAGGGTATTTCGGCTGGCAAGTCGAACAACACCTATCGTGGCCAGGTTTCCATCCATCGCCGGGCCGAAAACGCACGCAACTTCACCAACTGCGATTCCTTGCTGATTGGCGACAAGTGCGGTGCGCACACGGTTCCCTACATCGACGTGAAGAACGCCTCAGCCAAGATCGAGCACGAGGCAACGACGTCGAAGATTTCCGACGACCAGAAGTTCTACGTGATGCAGCGTGGCATTCCCGAAGAGGAAGCGATCGCGCTCATCGTCAACGGCTTCGTCAAGGAAGTCATCCAGGAATTGCCGATGGAATTTGCTGTTGAGGCGCAGAAGCTGATCGGCATCTCGCTCGAAGGCTCCGTGGGCTGATCGCCCTTTCAACGAATTCGCGCCCCGTGCGCCATGAACTATGTCCGGAAAGAAATTAAGATGCTTGAGATCAAGAACCTGCACGCTCGTATCGCTGAAGACGGCACTGAGATCATCCGCGGCCTGAACCTGACGGTTAAGCCGGGTGAGGTCGCCGCCATCATGGGCCCGAACGGCTCCGGCAAGTCGACGCTTTCCTATATCCTCTCGGGTCGCGAAGACTACGAAGTCACCGAAGGGGAGATCCTGTTCAACGGAGAGAATATCCTTGAACTGGATCCGGCAGAGCGCGCCGCCAAGGGCGTCTTCTTGGCCTTCCAGTATCCCGTGGAAATCCCGGGCGTTGCGACCATGCAATTCCTCAAGGTGGCGATGAACGAGCAGCGCAAGGCACGCGGCGAAGCCGAACTGACAACGCCGGACTTCATCCGCCGCGTCAAGGAAGCTGCCGACAAGCTGAAGATCGACCAGGCCATGCTGCGCCGTCCGCTCAACGTCGGTTTTTCCGGCGGTGAAAAGAAGCGTGCCGAGATCCTGCAGATGGCGCTGCTTGAACCGAACCTCTGCATCCTCGACGAAACCGACTCTGGGCTCGACATTGATGCCCTGAAGATCGTTGCCGACGGCGTCAACGCCCTGAAGTCTCCGGACCGCGCCACGATCGTGATCACCCACTACCAGCGCCTGCTCGACTATATCGTGCCGGACACCGTTCACGTCCTCTACAAGGGCCAGATCATCCGCTCCGGCGACAAGTCGCTGGCGCTTCAGCTCGAAGAAAACGGCTATGCCGACATCATCGGGGAAGCTGCGTAAGGCGAAGGAGAAGCGTGATGAACATGCAGACGACACCTCGTCTCACCGCCGCCGAATCAGCCCTGGTTGAAGCCTTCAGCGGCCAGATCGGCCAACTGCCGGGCAACGGCGCCGTTATCGGCAGCCGTGATCGCCTGCTCGACGACCTGAAGAAGTCGGGCCTGCCGACGCGTCGCATCGAGTCCTGGCACTATACAGACCTGAAGACGCTGCTCCGCAGCGTGCCTGCGGCCGCACCGGCTTCTGCCATCGACCCGATCGCTCCAGTGCTCGAAGGCTCTACCGTTCTTTCGGTGCTGCAGGGGGCTGCGACTTCCGAGGCTCCGATCGATGGCGTCGAAGTCACGACCTACCACGATCAGCTGGTGGATGGCTCCGCTGCAGCTTCGCTGACGGCACTCGACAAGGACGACGCCATCGGGCGCATCAACGGCAGCTTTGTTCGCGATGGTTTTGCCCTCAACGTGCCGGCCAATTCCGAAGTGGCGCAGCCGATCGAGCTGCAGGCGCTGCATGCGAGCGGCCAGATCCACACCCGCTTTCCCGTCACCTTTGGCGCGGCATCCAAGGCGACGATCGTCGAGCGTCACCAGTCGGTGACGGAGGGCGATGCTTTTGTTTCGTCGATCAGCGACGTGGTGCTGGAAGACGGCGCGGAAGTCACCTGGATCATCCTGCAGCAGCAAGGTGCCACTGACACGCATCTCGGCCAGATCCGCATCAAGCTCGGTACGGAAGCAAAGCTTCGGCTGTTCGTCGTCAATGCCGGCGGCAAGCTGGTTCGCCAGGAACTGCGGATCGAAGTTGAAGGCGAGGGCGCTGAGCTTACGCTGCGTGGCGTCAACCTCCTGGGTGGCGACAGCCACACGGACGTGACGCTGGTGCTTGGCCATAATGTGCCGAACACCAACTCGACGGAGATCATCCGCAACGTCGTGTTCGACAAGGCAAGCGGCGTGTTCCAGGGCATGATCCGGGTCGCGCCGGATGCCCAGAAGACGGATGCGAAGATGGCATGCAACACCTTGCTGCTGTCCGACGACGCGGATTTTTCGGCGAAGCCCGAACTTGAAATCTTCGCTGATGACGTGATCTGCGGCCACGGCGCAACCGTTGCCGATATCGATCGCAACCATCTCTTCTACCTGATGGCGCGTGGCGTGCCGGAGAACAAGGCGCGAGCCATGTTGGTCAATGCCTTCGTGGCTGAGATCGTCGAAGAGCTGGAAGACGAAGCGCTTGTCGAGGCGCTGGAAGCGATCATCTCGACCTGGCTCGAAAAGCACGCCTGATCGGCGTCGCTTTTCGATAGGCGCTCAAGGAGAATGACGATGGACCAGAACGTGCAGTCTGGCGTCTTTGACGTGGAAGCCATCCGAAAGGATTTTCCGATCCTGTCGACGATGGTGCATGGCAAGCCCCTGGTCTATCTCGACAACGGAGCGTCCGCGCAGAAGCCGCAGGTCGTGATTAATGCCATCAGTCACGCCTATTCAGCTGAATATGCGAACGTCCATCGCGGCCTGCACCATCTGTCGAACGCTGCTACGGAAGCCTACGAAGCGGCGCGCGAAAAGGTGCGCCGGTTCCTGAACGCGGGTTCGATCGACGAGATCGTCTTCACCAAGAACTCGACGGAAGCGATCAACACGGTCGCTTATGGTTGGGGGATGCCAAAGATCGGCGAAGGTGACGAGATCGTCATCTCGATCATGGAGCACCACTCCAACATCGTGCCCTGGCATTTCCTGCGGGAGCGTCAGGGCGCGAAACTTGTCTGGGTGCCGGTGGATGACGAGGGCGCCTTCCACATCGAAGACTTCGAGAAGTCGCTGACGGAAAAGACGAAGCTCGTCGCCATCACGCATATGTCGAATGCACTTGGCACCGTCGTTCCGGTCAAGGAGATCTGCCGCATCGCCCACGAGCGGGGTATTCCAGTGCTCGTTGATGGTAGCCAGGGTGCGGTGCATATGCCGGTCGATGTCCAGGACATCGACTGCGACTGGTATGTGATGACCGGGCACAAGCTCTACGGTCCGTCCGGCATCGGCGTGCTATACGGCAAGACGAACCGCCTGAAGGAAATGCGCCCCTTCCAGGGTGGCGGCGAAATGATCTTCGACGTTACCGAAGACAACGTCACCTACAACGATCCGCCGCATCGGTTCGAAGCCGGCACGCCGCCAATCGTGCAGGCAATTGGTCTCGGCTATGCACTCGACTACATGGAGAAGGTGGGTCGTGCCGCGATCGCTCGCCATGAGGCCGATCTTGCGGCCTACGCGGCAGAGCGGCTGCGGGCCATCAACTCGCTGCGCATCATTGGCAATGCGCCGGGTAAGGGCGGCATCTTCTCCTTTGAGCTTGCGGGGATCCACGCGCACGATGTGTCCATGGTGATCGACCGTAAAGGCGTGGCGGTGCGCGCCGGTACCCATTGCGCCATGCCGCTCTTGAAACGCTTCGGCGTCACCTCCACATGCCGGGCATCGTTCGGCATGTACAATACGCGCGCGGAAGTAGACGCGCTTGCCGATGCGCTGGAATATGCGCGCAACTTCTTTGCCTGAGGATGATGCCATGGCCGTCGAAGAAACCGAGTTCAAGTGGGATGCCCGCGAAGGGATCATCCAGTCGGCAATTCCCGCAGATGAACTCGCACGCCTGTCCGACGACATCGTCGCGGCCCTGAAAACGGTCTACGACCCGGAAATCCCTGCCGACATCTTCGAACTCGGCCTCGTCTACAAGATCGACATTGAAGACGACCGCATGGTGAGGATCGTCATGACCCTGACCGCGCCTGGTTGCCCGGTTGCCGGCGAAATGCCTGGCTGGGTCGAGAACGCCGTTGGCGCCGTGGAAGGCGTGTCTGGCGTCGAAGTGGAGATGACGTTTGATCCGCCGTGGACGCCCGAGCGTATGTCGGAAGAGGCCCAGGTGGCTGTCGGCTGGTATTGATCCATTTACATCCAGATCTTACATTGATGCCATGAAGCGGCGGGCCTTGAACCCGCTTGCGGAAGGAGAATAGTCCCATGGGTTTTGCAGTGATGACGATGACGGAGGCAGCCTCCGCGCGTGTCAAGCAGATCGTCGCCGGTTCCGGCCCTGATGCAAAAGGCGTTCGTGTCGGCATCAAGAAGGGCGGCTGCGCCGGGATGGAATACACCATCGATCTCGTGACCGAGCCGAACCCGAAGGACGACCTCATCGAGCGGGATGGTGCGCGCGTCTGGATTGAGCCCTCCGCAGTGCTTTATCTCCTTGGCACTGAAATGGATTTCGAAGTGACCAAGATGCGCTCCGGCTTCACCTTCGTGAACCCGAACCAGACGTCTGCCTGCGGCTGTGGCGAGTCTGTGGAACTGAAGCCCGCTGATCTGGCAGCACTCGCCAAGCAGCGTGAAGCCGAAGCCCACGCCTGACCCAAGGCAACATTCTCTTTCTTTTTCAAAGGGCCGATTCCGGCCCTTTTCTTATTCGTGGCGCAGGGCTTCGATCGGATTGAGCTCCGCCGCCCGGCGCGCCGGGAAGTAGCCAAAAATCATGCCGATCGCTGCGGAGAAGGCGAAGGCAAGCGTGATGATAGTCGGGCTGACCACGAACGGCACCCCGAGGAAATTGACGACGCCGAAGGCGAGGCCGAGGCCCGCGACAATCCCCGTCACACCGCCGAAGATCGACAACATCACCGCTTCCACCAGGAACTGCGTCAGCACCTGACGTTCCAAGGCGCCGATCGCGAGGCGAATGCCGATCTCACGCGTTCGCTCCGTAACAGACACCAGCATGATGTTCATGATGCCGATGCCGCCCACAAGCAGGCTGACGGCCGCCACTGCACCGAGAAGCCCGGTAAGCAGCACCGTCGTGCCGGTCATGGCTGCGGCGATCTGCGACATGTCGTTGACCGAGAAGTCATCCTGGCGGCCGATGCCGATGCGACGACGTTCGCGCAGCAGGTTCTCGACATCCGATTGAACCTTGGCGGTCGAGACGCCATCCTGTGCGGAGAGGATGATGCTGGAAATGGTCGTCGTGCCACCGATGCGGCGCTGGTGCAGCTTGAGCGGCATGATCACCGTGTCATCCTGATCATCGCCCATGCCGGACTGGCCCTTGACCGCCAACACGCCCACTACTGGGCAGGCGACATTGCTGACGCGGATGTTTTGCCCCACGGGATTGGCCGACCCGAACAGTTCCTTGCGCACCGTCTCGCCGATGATGCAGGCCGCCTGGCTGCCGCGGTCCTCGTTCGGCAGGAACTCGCGACCGAGCGCGATCGTCCAGTCCTGGGCGATAAGGTAGTCGTTGGTGGTGCCGATGACGCTGGAGGAATGGTTGGCGCCGCCCGCAATGACCGTTGCCGTGCCGCGGTTCACCGGCGCCACTGCGCGCAGGCCGCTGACCTGGTCCTGGATTGCCAGGACATCCTTATCAGTGAAGCGCTTGGCCTCGCTGCTCGCACGCCCCGGGCCCCACTGGCCGGGACGCACGAAGAGCGTATTGGTACCGAGCCGCGACAGTTCTGCCTGAACCTTTGCAGTGGTGCCATTACCGACCGTGACCATGGCAATCACGGCAGCGACGCCGATGACCACGCCGAGCACGGTGAGGAAGGACCGCAGCATATTGCGGCTGATGGCCCGCCAGGCGAGCTTTGCGGTCTCAAAGAACATCCTCGGCCTCCGCGTTCTGGAGTTCGTCCGACGCAAGATGCCCGTCCACGAAGCGCAGCAGGCGCTTGCCGTAGGCTCCGATGTCCTCCTCGTGCGTCACCATGATGACCGTGATGCCATTGTCACGGTTGAGCCGGGTGACGAGGTTCATGATTTCGACGCTGGTCTTGGTGTCCAGGTTGCCGGTAGGCTCATCGGCAAGCAATACGGCCGGATCCGTGACGATGGCGCGGGCGATTGCCACGCGCTGCTGCTGGCCGCCGGACAGCTCCTGCGTCGTATGGTTTTCCCGTCCGGCAAGTCCCACCTGCTCGAGCGCCAGCAGCGCACGCCGCCGTCGCTCCCGTTGCTCCATCCCACGATAAACCAGCGGCAACTCCACGTTCTCGACCGCCGAGGTGCGGGCAAGAAGGTTGAAGCCCTGGAAGACGAAACCGAGCATGTGACGGCGCAGCAGCGTCAACTGGGAACGGTCAAAGGCGCTCGTCGGGATTCCCTGGAAAAGGTATTCCCCGGATGTGGGCACGTCCAAGCCGCCAATGATATTCATTGCGGTGGACTTCCCAGAACCCGACGGCCCCATGATCGCGACGAACTCGCCGGAGGTGATGGACAGGTTGATCTTGTCCAGCGCGCGAATGGTGGCTTCACCACGACCGTATGATTTCGAAAGGTCCTTGAACGTGATGAGGGGAGGCAGCGTCATCTCGGCCCTCAGTTGTTACGTGCGACGGCGTCCGTCACCAACTGGTCGCCAGGCTTGATGTCACCCGAGGTGACAACCGTGAACTCACCGTCTGTCGCACTTGTTTCGACCCGAACCCGCTGCGGTGGAGCACCATCGCGACGGACGTAAACGGCGCGGGTGTTCGCCGCGGCATCATCGGCACTGCCGCCGCGGTTTCCACCACGCGGCCGGGGAGGCGAGAAGAGACGGGTCAGGAAGTTGCCGCGAGCGCGTGCGGTCGTTGGCGGAGAGTAGCGAAGTGCCGCATTTGGCACCAGAAGGGCGTCTTCAACAGACTTGACCGTGATGTCTGCCGTTGCCGTCATACCAGGGCGCAGCAGCAGATCACTGTTGTCGACCGTCAGAACCGCCTTGTAGGTGACGACATTGGAGACGGTTTCGGAGGCAAAGCGAACTGCCTGGATGGTCGCCGGGAACTGCCGCTCCGGATAGGCGTCCACCGTGAAGACCGCGCGTTGCCCTTCCTGCACCTGGCCGACATCGGCCTCATCAACCGCCACTTGCAACTCCATCTGCTTCAGGTCGCCGGCGATGGTGAAGAGCACCGGCGCATTGAGGGATGAAGCAACCGTCTGGCCGGGGTCCACGGCCCGCGTCAGCACGATGCCGTCGATCGGCGACACGATCTTGAGCTTTGCAAGATTGAGCTCGGCCAACCGCAAAGCTGCTTCGGCGGACAGCACGGACGCTTCCGCGACTGATTTGGCGGCGAGCGCCGACTGGTAGGCAAAGCGGGCGGCATCGAGTTCCTGTTGCGTGGAGATGCGGTTCGTCACCAAGCCGGTCAGACGGTCGAACGCGTTTTTGGCGGAAGCCGCTTCCGCTTCTGCGCGCAACACGCTCGCCTGCGCCGACGCCAACTGGGCGCGGGCATTCTGGACGTCTGCCTCCTGCTTGCTCGTATCGAGCTCCGCCAGCACCTCGCCCTGCTTTACCGCGCTGTTGAAGCTGACATTGACCTTGCGGACCGTGCCGGAAAGCTCGCTGGAGATGTCCACCTGGTCGGTGGGCTGGACGGACCCGGTTGCCGTGACTACGACAGACAGATCCCCAAGCTTGGCGGGGCGTGTTGTATAGTCATAGCGTGGACCGCTGCTGCCCATGTAGAAGTACGCGACGCCGGCGACCACCAGAATTAGCAGTGTCAGCAGCGGCCAAAGGAACCTGCGTTTCTTCCGTCCACCCTGCGAGCCGGCCAGGATCGCGGCCAGATCAGGCTCGGAACGTTTTGCCGCTGGGTCAGGCGCATTCTGCATGTTCAACCGATACTCCTTGCAATGCGGCTGCATCATGACGGAAAGCAGCCACCGTCTTGCGCCTTCCATGACATAGGTCGCGCCTGCGTCCTACTTAAACATCGGTAAGGTGACATACGGCGCGTAACCGCCAGCTTCTTTTGTGCACCATGCATCCAACGGCATGTTCACGCGTTCCTCACGCGCAACAAAGGAGATCACCATGATCGAAGCAGGACAAATCAAGGAACATGCCGAAGTGATCGGCGCCGATGGTGCGCATGTCGGCACCGTTGATCGTGTCGAAGGCGGTCGCATCAAGTTGACGAAGAAGGATAGCGGGCAGGGCAGGCACGAAGGCCACCACCACTTCATCCCGCTTGATCTCGTCGCTGATATCGAAGGTGACCGCGTGCGCCTTTCTGCAAACGGCGACGTGGCCATCACTTTCGAAGAAGAAGACGGCGGCAAGAGCGTCCAGTAAAAGTGTTCGAAACAAAGAAAACCGGCGACCTAAGATCGCCGGTTTTCGTTTGCCGTTACTGCGACAGGGCAGGCACTCCGAAGCGTTCGGGCAAGAATGCTGTTTCAGCCGGTGGACCGCTGAGACGGGCGGATTTCGCTGCGGCCGTTACTGTCGGCGTTTCCGGATGCATCAGAAGCGCTACGAGCAGTCCGCCTGCGACGGCTGATCCAAGTGCCAACATCATTTCTGTATAGTCATCGCCAACCCTCCTTGTTGCAGGAGAACAACGTCAGGCGCGCCTTGTTCCTCAGTATGTGCGGCAGTTCGAAAAGATGAAATCTCTAAGTTAGTTCATTGCTGAAAGTTCAGCCGGCGAGGCCAGTAGCGTGCTGTCCCCGATCGACTTGTCCATATACTTGAATACCAGAATACTGAGGACCGAGCCGAGCAGGACCAAGAATATGATGCGCATGCGTTTCTCCTTCGGCATGGTAACGGCATCACCAATCCAAGGTTCCGCTGCGCGAAACACTGCTTCGTGAAGTCTTCGTGGCCGAGCTACTTTGAGAGCCGTGTGGGCCTGCGTCAAATCAAGATCTGATGAGGATTCCGGCTTCCGCGGCGGCATCCGCAAAAGCCTTGCGCGCGTCTTCCGGCTTGCGTTTGCCGGCATCGACAGCGGCACAGACTGCGAGCGCGCGATCGAGAAGCGTGCCATCCTCGGTCGGCCAATCCTCGATCATCGCCCATGCTGCTGCCTGGGTGGTTTCGATGGTTGTCTCAACCGGCGGCTCGCCGAGCCGCACGAGAACGGGCTTTTTCCAGGGAGTGTTCATGCTGTGTACGTTTCCGGAATGGTCGAACGCGTAGGATTCGGCGCTGCGCTTCCTGATAGAAGTCCACGGCATCTTATTCCAGTGTCTTCTGTAGGAAGTCGCGCTTTTCGGCTCGACCAAAACGCTAAGGGCACCGACCGCTGAAGCGGGTGCCCTTAAAGCTTTGAAGATGCGTATGTTGGCAGGCCTGCCGCGCATGCACAGCCCGGTTACGGGATCACCCACCTGCCTATTCTAAATTAGCGGAGGCCAAGCAGGCTCAGAACGGCCAAGATAATAACGACTGCGCCGACCAACCAAACGATGCTGTTCATGAGAAACCCCTTTCCGATCAACCATCAGCGAATGCTGACGGAGTGGAAAATGCACAGCCCCGCTTGTTGTTCCCGCCAAGCCTTCAAGACCTAGCGTTCACGCACCGGTGCCGAGGCTGATGCGTTTGACACTACCTTCAGCGCGATCAGGAAGAACACGAACAGCGGGGCGAAATAGATCCGTCCGTCGTGCAGCGGGAAGATCACGTATTTCGCGGCGACCGACAGGAGACACGTGAGCAGCAGGACCTGCGACCTGACGTCAGGCACCGCGTGGCGGAAATAAATCCGCACCCCCAGGGACAGCGCGACGACATAGGCTGCAAGCCAGGTGTTGTGAAAGAGGGACCGGTAGAGGTTGAGGCCGATGGCGGTCACGTAGACCTTCAAGGAAAAGTCCGGCCTGAAATTGGTCATGTCCTCCTGGATCTGGTAGGTGGAGAACCAGAAGTGCGGCCACCAGCCGATGCTGTGCACGCTGTGGTCGGCAATCCGCCAGCACACGAAGCTGACTGCGAAGGTCAGTGCAAAGATCCTGATATTTCGGTCGCCGAGGTACCAGGCGAGCGCCATCAAGATCCCCGCGACGGCGATCTGGTCGGGACGGGTGAGGATGGCGAGAAACAGCAGGGCTGAGCCCAGCCAGTTTCTTTCTCGATCATAACTGAGAAGCGCGGCGATAAGCAGAGCGTTGCCGAGAAAATCCGGCTGCTGCGTCACAGCAAATCCCTGCAGTTGCAGCACGAACATCAGGGCCACCACCAGCGGTGCGAACCCGGAGAGCCGCGTTGCGCGCAGCCACAGACCGATCGAAACGGACAGAATGATGACCGCCACCGCGTTGATGGCATCGAAGGCCGCGAGCGGCCCGACCAAACGCTCCAGGACCTGCAGCAGCGAGATGTACAACCACTTTATCTCGTACATGCCCAACATGGACATGAAGGCGGTCGCGTCGGTGAACTGCCGGTGGCGGTAGGCATCCAGTTGCGTCAGTTCGGTGAATTCCTCAACCGACGTGGCCTGTTGAAGGATGGAATAGGCGTGCTGATGAATCTGTTCGGCGGAGCCGAACTGATCCCGCACGCTGGCGGCGATGTAGGGCAGGGCGTCCCAATTGTAGATGGGCCGGAGTTGGGCGATTGCCAAAAACGCGATGGTGAAGCCGGCCAGGCTGAGAAAAGCAACGATCCCCGCGTGGCGCCAGTAGAAGGTGCTCGCTTCCCTTGCCACGGACGCAGCAAAAGCTCTCAAAGCACCACGAAAGCCATCATCTTTTCTGGCATCAAGCATCTGGTTCTACCGTCCTGTGCCGTGGGCGCAATCAATTGTCGCCATCGTCGGAATCCAGCATCGTCGGAACATTAGGGACGGGCTGCCCTAAACGAGCGTTAATTCGACGCTATCGCGTGGCAGAGGTGCGATCTAGGCTTAACGAAGGGGAAAAGAGGCGGCCGAATCCAAATGTTTCGGGCGGGCGTACGTGGGGTGCAGAGAAGCACCAGTGTCGGTTTCGGCGATATGCAGTGTTGCAAGGAAGGTGGTGAGAGCGCAGGGATTCGAACCCTGGACCTACTGATTAAAAGTCAGTTGCTCTACCGACTGAGCTACGCTCTCCCATGGCCGCGGCGAGCGCTTGCCTGAAAGTGCGCGGAACATATGCAGGCGCCCTTGTGGGGTCAACCGCAAAAACAGCAAAAATGTGGGCGGCCCCTCCTTTTTCCACGGGGCCGTCGAAAAGGTGATTGGCAAAGTTCCGCCCGACCCATTACCTGACGCCTGGGTGGGCGCGGTAGCGTCACCAAGTCGGAGCGTGACGTGTCGATTGCCGAAATTTCCTTGTTAAGTGCGCTGATTGCCGGTGCGCTTTCGTTTCTTTCTCCTTGCGTACTCCCACTCGTGCCGCCGTATCTCTGTTACATGGCGGGCATTTCCGTCGACCAGTTCCGGGGCGGCACGTCAGGCGCGGTCGCCGAATCGTCGGCGCGACGCGCCGTCTTGCCCGCCGCTTTGGCTTTCACGCTCGGTTTTGCTACCGTCTTCGTCGCCCTCGGTGCTGGCGCCTCGACAATCGGCGTTTTGCTGCGACAGCATCTCGATCTCCTGTCGAAGATCGGCGGCATCATCATCATCATCATGGGCCTGAATTTTCTCGGGGTGCTGCGCATCGGCATGCTGTCTCGCGAGGCGCGCTTTCAGGGGGGCGGGCAACCTGCCACGCTATCCGGCGCCTATGTGATGGGACTTGCCTTCGCCTTTGGCTGGACGCCGTGCATTGGGCCGGTGCTGGGAGCTATCCTTGGCGTCGCCGCGTCGCGGGAGACGGTGGGTGATGGCGCCATCCTGCTCGCCGTTTACTCCCTTGGCCTTGCGGTGCCGTTCTGGATCGCCGCAGGTTTCTCCGGCGCATTCATGCGCTTCCTCGCGAAGTTCCGTCGGCATCTCGGCCTGGTGGAGAAGGCAATGGGCGTGTTCCTGATCCTGACGGGCCTTGCCTTCATCTTCGGTTTTGTCACCTCCGCGGCCATCTGGTTCCAGCAGACCTTCCCAATCCTGATGCAAATCGGCTAACCGGACTGATGGCTGATATCATCGCATTGCTTCTGCCCTTCTTCGGGCTGATCCTCATCGGTTACGTCGCGGCCAAGGTGACGCGGCAGCCGGCAGAGGCGCTCGGCTGGATGAACACCTTCATCATTTACGCGGCCTTGCCGGCGCTATTCTTCAAGCTCGTGTCCCGTACGCCGGTCGAAGAGTTGACGCGGATCGACTTCATCCTCGGCGAGGTCGGTGCGACCTATCTCGTGTTCTTCACGCTGTTTGCCATCGGATACGTCATCCGCCGCAATTCACTCGCCGATTGCACGATCCACTCCTTTGCCGGCGCTTATGGCAATATCGGATACATGGGGCCCGGGCTGGCGCTGCTTGCGCTCGGCGAAGCTGCCGCTGTGCCGGTGGCGCTGATCGTGTGTTTCGAGAACGCCTTCCATTTCATCATGGCGCCCGCGTTGATGGCTGTCGCAGGCGGCGACAAGCGTCCGGCCGGAGAGGTCGCGATCGATATTGCCAGGAAGGTCGCGGTGCACCCGTTCATCCTGTCGACGGTCTTCGGCTTTGCCTTTGCGGCCTTTGCCGTGGAGCCGCCGGACGCGTTCAGCACGCTCGTGGATTACCTGGCGCAGGCCGCAGCCCCCTGTGCGCTGTTTGCCATGGGTGTGACGCTGGCGCTGCGGCCGATCAAGCGCGTGCCGGTCGAGATCGGTTACATTTCGCTCGCCAAGCTCGTCATCCTGCCGGCAACGACCTATGTGGTGCTGTCGCTTGTCGGCAGTTTCGAGCCGGTTTGGGTTTACTCAGCGATCCTGCTGTCGGCGCTGCCAACGGCCACAAACGTCTTCGTGCTCGGCCAACAATATGGCGTGTGGCAGGAGAGGGCGTCCGCCAGCATCCTCATCACGACGATTCTGTCTGTCGCGACACTACCGGTGGTGCTCTACCTCATCCATTCCGGTGCCTTACCGGCGGACCTCCTTCCGTAAGGACTCCATCACTGCCCGCAGCCCACGACCGGGCTCGATGCCTTCGCGCATCAGCAGGTTTCGGAGCGGCGGTGCGTTGGTCAGCACATGTAAGCCTGCGGCGCGGACCATCTGGGTCGGCAGGAAATCCGACAACAGCGAACGGTTGAGGAGATCGACACCCAGGGTGCGGGACATCACGTCGGCGCGGCGGCGGCTGTTGAAGTGGTCGCCGGCATCGGCACGGATGGCACGGTCCGCGTCACCCGTCGCGAACTCGTCGTGCAGGGAAATGATATCGCGCAGCGACAGGTTCAGTCCCTGTGCGCCAATCGGCGGGAAGGCATGCGCTGCCTCACCGATCAGTGCCAAGCGTCCCTTGCCGAAGCGGTCCGCCATCAGGCTGGAGAGTGGCCACGCCTGCGGCGCGCCTTCAACTGTCACCTTGCCCAGCATAGACTGCATGCGCTCCTCAACGCGGCGCGAAAGCTCCTCGATCGACAACTGGAGAAGCTCTTCTGCCTGTTTCGGCTTCACCACCCAGACTAGGCTAGAGCGGGAACCGGGAAGGGGCACCTGCGTGAACGGACCGCTCTCGGTATGGAACTCGGTGGAGATATTGCCGTGTCCCAGCGAATGGCCGAAGTTCAACACAAGCGCGGTCTGCGGATATGACCAGCGCCGGGTGCCAATGCCAGCAGCCTCGCGCGCCTTGGAATTGCGGCCATCAGCAGCCACGACGAACTTGGTTTCGAATACCGAGCCGTCACTGAGCGTCAGCGCCACCTTGTCGGATCCGAAGTCGTAGCTTGATACCTCGCCGTCGTGCCGCTCGATGTTTGGCTCGGCCGAGACGGCAGCGTCGAGCACATCCAGAAGCGCGTGGTTTGGCATGTTGTAACCGAAGGCATAGAGCCCAACATCCTGCGCCCGGAACTGCGCCGTCGGCGCCCTCAGCAGGCGTCGCGTGCCATCGATGATCTGCATAACCGAAAGTGGTGCGGCAGACGGAGCGATGTCCTGCCAGACGCCCAGCCGATCGAGGAACTGGATGGAATGGTCCATCAACGCGGTGGTCCGGTTGTCCTTCTGGCTCGCCGGCGGCGCAATGGCCAGGACCTTGCGGCCAGCCCGTGCCAGCGCCAGTGCGGCGACCGACCCTGCCAGCCCTCCACCCACAACTGCGATTTCCAAACCTTGCATACCGGTCGTCCTGCTTTGCATTCCTGAACAGCGCGTTATGTAGAACGCCGCGGCAGCCTTATCCATGGGGTAGCGTGCCGCATTGGTGAAAAGGCTGGGATGGCTGGCGCAGCGCGCCGCAGACGGTTGCAATGTCACCTGTTTGGCCGCATACCTGCCGAACTGTCGAGGAGTGGATGCAGGGCGTGATCAGACGAATCTTCAATTATCGTAAGGTGCCCTACGCGGAAATCCGCGCCTTCTCCGTCCATCTATTGACTGCGTCCGGGTCGTTCCTGGCGTTCCTCGGGGTTGTGGCTGCGGCGGAGCGGCGTTTCGTCGACATGTTCTGGTGGCTTGGGCTCGCGCTTCTGGTTGATGGCATCGATGGCCCGATTGCCCGCAAGGTGAAGGTAAAGGAAGTCCTGCCGAACTGGTCGGGCGACACGCTCGACAACATCATCGACTACGTCACCTATGTGCTGCTGCCGGCCTTTGCGCTCTACCAAAGCGGCATGATCGGCGAGCCATGGTCCTTTGTCGCGGCCGGTGCGATCGTCGTATCAAGCGCGGTCTATTACGCAGACATGGGCATGAAGACGGACGAATATTTCTTCTCCGGCTTCCCCGTCGTCTGGAACATGGTGATCTTTACGCTCTTCGTGATCGACGCGAGCGCCACAACTTCACTTGCCGTGGTTTCGATCGCCGTTATCCTCACATTCTTCCCAATCAACTTCCTGCATCCGGTCCGCGTCAAACGGCTGAGGCCGCTCAACCTTGCGGTCGGCTTNATCTGGTGTGCGCTCGGCGGTTACTCGCTNCTNCTGCACTTNCAGTCGCCGGACTGGGTCATCTGGGGCGTGGTCATCAGCGGCATCTACCTCTTCTGCATTGGNGGCATCCTGCAGGCTTTTCCAAACCTTGGAAAATGACGTNTGGTGTTAAGTAAGCCGCACCTTTGGTGTTGTGCGAAGCAACAAAAACGGTATCAATATGTCATCGGCCGCTCGGGTCCTGCTTGTGAAGCGGCTGCAAAAAACAATGCGCTGTCATGCCATTAAGCCTCGTTAGAAGGTGGCAAAGTCGGCGACAGGGGGTTCGGTGACTTTATCCGCAGGTCCAACAAGCGTTCCGCTTTTGTCGGTCCGAGGTTTGACCAAGCTGTTCGGGAGCTTTGCGGCCTGCAACGGCGTCGATCTCGATATCGCTCCGGGCGAAATCCACGCATTGCTGGGCGAAAACGGCGCGGGCAAGTCCACGCTGGTCAAGATGCTATTCGGCGTGCTGCAGCCGAGCGCAGGCGAGATCCTCTGGGAGGGTCGCAGCGTCGCCATCAATTCTCCGGGTGAAGCGCGCCAGCTTGGCATCGGGATGGTGTTCCAGCATTTTTCCCTGTTCGAGGCGCTGACGGTTGCCGAAAACATCGCCCTTTCTCTCGACCCGAAGATATCGCTCGCAAAGATTTCCGACGAAGCCGCCGCCTTGTCCAAGGCATATGGGCTGCCGCTCGACCCGAATGCCCATGTTGCCGACCTTTCCGTGGGCGAACGCCAACGCATCGAGATCGTCCGCGCGCTGCTCCAGAACCCGAAGCTGATCATTCTTGACGAGCCGACCTCGGTGCTGACGCCGCAGGAAGCGGACCGCTTGTTCGAGACACTGTTCAAGCTGCGGTCGGAAGGGCGCTCGGTGCTTTACATCAGCCACCGGCTCGAGGAAGTGCAGAGGATCTGCGACCGCGCAACGGTTCTCCGGCACGGCAATGTCACCGGTGCGTGCGACCCGAAGCAGGAGACGCCGGGCTCGCTCGCCCGCATGATGGTAGGCTCGGAAGTGGCCCAGGTTCATCGTGATGGCAGTGCCGCGCTTGGTGAGGTGGGGCTGGAGGTCAGGAACCTCAGCGTTCCGGCTCGCACACCATTTGCGATGTCCCTGAAGAATATCTCGATGACGGTGCGTGCTGGCGAGGTTCTCGCGGTCGCGGGCGTGGCCGGCAACGGCCAGAGCGAATTGTTCGATGCGCTATCTGGCGAATTCCCCGTGGCCGATGACGCGGCAATCCGGATCCGCGGCAAGGCAGTCGGTCGCCTGGGTATCAACGGTCGGCGCCTGTTGGGTGCCGGGTTCGTGCCGGAAGAGCGTCACGGGCACGCGGCCGTCTCGGCCATGTCGCTATCGGACAACCTACTGCTCGCCCGCAGTCGTTCGGACAAGCGGGCGTTTTTGTCGGGCGGTGCGGCCTCGATCATTCGCTATGATGCAATCCGTTCCGCCGCCCGCCGCATCTGCGAGAAGATGGACGTGCGCAAGAGTGGCGACGACCCGCTTGCCGGGTCACTGTCCGGTGGCAACCTGCAGAAATTCATCGTCGGTCGTGAGTTGGATCGGCAGCCGACCGTGCTGATCGTGAACCAGCCGACGTGGGGCGTGGATGCCGGGGCCGCAAGCCGCATCCGCCAAGCCCTGATTGACCTGGCCAAGGCCGGCTCGGCTGTGGTCGTCATCAGCCAGGACCTCGACGAGATCTTCGAGGTGGCGACGAACATCGCGGTGATCTCCGAAGGCAGGCTTTCTCCAGCCGAGCCGGCGGGCTCGCTGACGCTGGAGCGTATCGGACTGTTGATGGGGGGCATTCACGAGAGCCATCCTGTGCCGGAGGCTGCGCATGCGCATTGAACTTCAAAAGCGCGCGCGCGTCTCGACGCTCTTCTCGATCGTATCGCCGATACTGGCTCTTGCTTTGACGCTGGTGTTCGGCGGCATCATGTTCTGGTTGCTCGGCAAAAGCCCGCTCGGAGCGCTCCACAGCTTCTTCATCGAGCCTTTGCTGGAAGTATGGTCGCTGCACGAGCTTGCTATCAAGGCCGCGCCGCTGATCCTGATCGGCGTCGGCCTTGCCGTCTGCTACCGGTCGAACAACTGGAATATCGGCGCTGAAGGTCAGTTCACGATCGGCGCAATTACGGGCTCGATCCTGCCGGTGCTGAACCCCGACTGGCACTCGCCGCTGATCCTGCCGCTGATGTTGGTCATGGGCATGCTGGGCGGTGCACTATATGCCGGAATTCCAGCGCTCCTGAAGACACGGTTCAACACCAATGAAATCCTGACGAGCCTGATGCTCGTCTATATCGCACAGCTTTTCCTGGACTGGCTGGTGCGTGGACCGTGGCGCGACCCACAGGGCTATAACTTCCCCCAGACCAAGAGCTTCCAGATCGAAGCCGTCCTGCCGGAAATCCTGGCGTCCGGGCGCGCGCANTGGGCCTTCATCTTCGCCATCGTNGCGGCNATCGCGCTCTGGTTCATGATGCGCTTCATGCTGAAGGGCTTTGANGTGTCTGTGCTTGGCCANTCGGAGCGGGCAGGGCGTTTCGCCGGTTTTTCGGCGCGCAAGATGGTTTGGTTCTCGATGCTGCTGTCCGGCGCCCTGGCGGGTCTGGCGGGCATTTCTGAAGTTTCGGGCTCCATTGGCCACGTGCAGCCGAGCATTTCGCCGGGCTACGGCTTTACCGCGATCATCGTAGCATTCCTCGGTCGCTTGAACCCCTTAGGGATCATTGCGTCCGGCCTCGTTCTTGCACTCACCTACCTCGGGGGAGAGGCAGCACAGCTGTCGATCGGCATTTCGGACAAGGTCAGCCGCGTCTTCCAGGGCCTGCTTCTCTTCTTCGTGCTCTCCTGTGACACGCTGATCCACTACCGCATCCGCTTGCACTTCGGACGCACAAGACCTGCCGAGGTGGCCGGCTGATGTTTGAAGCGATCCTCCTTACTGTCATCACCGCCTCCACCCCGCTGGTCATCGCCGCGCTTGGCGAGCTGGTGACTGAGCGCGCTGGTGTGCTGAATCTCGGCGTCGAAGGCATGATGATCATGGGCGCCGTTTGCGCCTTCGCCACCGCACAGCTCACCGGCTCGCCCTACCTTGGCATCCTCGGCGGCATCCTGGGTGGTGGCCTGTTCTCGCTGCTGTTCGGTTTCCTGACGCTGACGTTGGTCGCCAACCAGGTAGCGACAGGTCTCGCCCTGACGATCCTCGGCCTCGGCCTGTCCGGCCAGATCGGTGAAAGCTTCGTCGGCCAGTCGGGCATCAAGCTGCAGCCGATCGCCATTCCGTTCCTGTCGCAACTGCCGCTAGTAGGTCGGGTGCTCTTCGCGCAGGACCTGACCTTCTACCTGTCGATCGCGCTCGTCATTGGCATCAGTTGGTTCCTGTTCAAGAGCCGTGCAGGGCTGAAGGTTCGGGCGATCGGCGACAACCACGGCTCCGCCCACGCGCTCGGCATCCATGTCATCCGCACGCGTTACCTTGCGGTGCTTTTTGGTGGCGCCTGCGCCGGGCTTGCCGGAGCGCAGCTGTCGCTCGTTTACACCCCGCAATGGGTCGAAAACATGTCAGCTGGCCGCGGCTGGATTGCGCTTGCCCTCGTGGTGTTCGCGTCATGGCGGCCATGGCGCGTGCTCGCGGGCGGTTACCTTTTCGGCGCCGTTACCATCGGCCAACTTCACGCGCAGGCCTTCGGGCTTGGCGTGCCCTCGCAACTTCTGTCCGCACTTCCGTATGCGGCCACTATTGTCGTGCTGATTATCATCTCGCATAATCGCCGCACGACCCTCATCAATACGCCGGCGTCGCTCGGGAAGCCTTTTGTGCCCGAACGGTGACCGCGATACCAGATCACGTGCTTCAGCCAGTAGAGGTTAGGAAATGAAGAAACTGATTATCGCACTTGCCGCATCGGCCGCCCTGCTGGGCGGATTCTCGACCGGCGCCCAGGCCCAGGAAAAGAAGAAGGTCTGTTTCATTTACGTCGGCTCCAAGACGGACGGCGGTTGGACGCAGGCTCATGATATCGGCCGCCAGGAGCTGCAGAAGACGCTGGGCGACAAGGTCGAGACGCCTTATCTCGAAAACGTCCCGGAAGGTCCGGATGCCGAGCGCGCGATCGAGCGCATGGCTCGTTCCGGCTGCGCGATGATCTTCACGACTTCGTTCGGCTTCATGGACGCCACTGTCAAGGTTGCTGCCAAGTTCCCGGACGTGAAGTTCGAACATGCGACCGGCTTCAAGGCCGCACCTAACCTCGCGACCTACAACTCTCGCTTCTACGAAGGCCGCTACATCCAGGGCCAGATCGCCGCGAAGATGTCGAAGAAGGGTCTTGCCGGCTACATCGCATCCTTCCCGATCCCGGAAGTTGTCATGGGCATCAACGCCTTCGAACTTGGCGCTAAGTCCATCAACCCGAACTTCAAGCTGAAGGTGGTCTGGGCCAACACCTGGTTCGACCCGGGTAAGGAAGCCGACGCAGCCAAGGCCCTGATCGACCAGGGCGTCGACATCCTGACGCAGCACACGGATACGACGGCCCCGATGCAGGTTGCCGCAGAGCGTGGCATCCCGGCATTCGGCCAGGCTTCCGACATGATCGCGGCCGGCCCGAAGACGCAGTTGACGGCCATCGTCGACACCTGGGGCGCTTATTACATCAAGCGCACGCAGGCGCTTCTCGATGGCACCTGGAAGTCCGAGCAGATCTGGGACGGCCTGAAGGACGGCATTCTAACCATGGCGCCCTACACCAACATGCCTGACGACGTGAAGGCGATGGCGGAAGAAACCGAAGCCAAGATCAAGTCCGGTGAATTGCACCCGTTCACGGGCCCGATCAACAAGCAGGACGGTTCGCCGTGGCTGAAGGCCGGTGAGAAGCCGCAAGACGGCGTGCTGCTCGGCATGAACTTCTACGTCGAAGGCGTGGACGACAAGCTGCCGCAGTAAGCGGACCGCAGAACACTCAAGGGGCGTCTTCCGGCGCCCTTTTTGTTTCTGGCCTACACACTGCGTTTGTCGCGCGGCATCCAACTCGGTGCTACAACCCGCGCGATCGTAGATAGGGAGATTCGTGTATGAGCCGCTCATGCCTTGCCGTGATCCTGGCCGCCGGTGACAGCACCCGGATGAAGTCATCGAAATCGAAGGTGCTTCATGACGTGGCCGGGCGCCCGATGATCGCCCATGTCATGGCGGCGGTGGCTTCGGCCGGTGTGTCGGATGCAGCCCTGGTGGTTGGTCGCGATGCGGACGCGGTCGCCAAGGCGGCGGCACTGGAGGGCTTGAACGTCGAGACCGTTCTGCAGACCGAGCGTCGCGGAACGGGGCATGCCGTGCTGACGGCGAAAGATGCGATCATGCGGGGCTATGACGATATCATTGTCACCTACGGTGACGTGCCGCTGGTGCAGCCGGCCTCGTTCGCGGCAGCGCGCGAAAGACTTGCAGAAGGTGCAGATGTCGTCGTCATCGGCTTCCATACGGAGAACCCCACCGGCTACGGCCGGCTTCTGGTCGAAGGCGGCGAGTTGATTGCCATCCGTGAAGAACGCGACGCAACGGACGAAGAGCGCAAGGTAACCTGGTGCAACAGCGGCCTGATGGCGATCAACGGCCGCAAGGCGTTGGCTTTCCTTGAGCAGATCACCAACAACAACGCCAAGGGCGAATATTACCTGACGGATGTAGTGGAGATCGCACGCTCCGCTGGCGGCAAGGTGGTGGCCGTGGATGCACCGGAAACCGAGGTGGCCGGCTGCAACAACCGCGCCGAACTCGCCTATCTCGAAAAGCTGTGGCAGCAGCGCCGGCGCCACGAACTCATGGTTTCGGGCGTGACGATGATTGCTCCGGAAACGGTGTTCCTGTCGTTCGACACAAAGATTGGACAGGACGCGGTGATCGAGCCGAACGTCGTCTTCGGTCCAGGTGCCGTTATTGAGGAAGGCGCCATCATCCACGCTTTTTCACACATCGAGGGCGCCCGCGTCGCAAGTGGTGCGACCGTGGGCCCTTTCGCACGGTTGCGCCCTGGTGCAGATCTGATGGAAGGCTCCAAGGTCGGAAACTTCTGTGAGGTGAAGAATGCGACGATCGCCGAAGGCGCGAAGGTCAATCACCTGACCTATATTGGCGACGCGGCGGTGGGCGCCAAATCGAACATTGGAGCAGGGACCATCACCTGCAACTATGACGGCGTGAATAAACACAAGACGACGATCGGCGCGAACGCATTTATTGGCTCGAATTCCTCCCTCGTTGCGCCAGTGACGATCGGGGATGGATCCTATGTGGCCTCGGGCAGCGTCATCACCGAAGACGTGCCTGCCAATGCGCTGGCGCTCGGGCGCGCGCGGCAGGAGGTGAAGCCGGGGCGCGCCAGCGTGATCCGTGAGCGGGCACTGGCTCTGAAGGCCGCAAAGAAGGCGTCCAAGTAAAGTTAGGCACTGTAGGTCGAAGTTGCATTTCAGTCGTTCATCAAATGTGTGATCGGAGGACTTGCGGCGACCAGGGAAGCCGCTAGGTCTTTGCCGGCTGAGCGGAGCGTGAGGGGTTGATATGTGCGGGATTGTTGGGATCATTGGACAGGAGCCGGTTGCCGGTCGTCTGGTGGATGCACTGCGGCGGCTTGAATACCGCGGTTACGATTCTGCAGGCGTCGCCACTATCCATGACGGCCGTCTCGACCGCCGCCGCGCCGAAGGCAAGCTCTTCAACCTTGAAAAGAAGCTCGATGAGGAACCGCTTCCCGGGATCATCGGCATCGCTCATACCCGCTGGGCCACGCATGGCGTGCCGAACGTAACTAATGCCCATCCGCATTTCGTGGATGGCGTTGCCGTCGTCCACAACGGTATCATCGAAAACTTCTCTGAACTGAAGGACGAACTGGTCAGCGACGGCGCGGTCTTCCAGAGCCAGACGGATACGGAAGTCGTGGCTCACCTTCTCGCGAAATATCGTCGGGAGGGCATGAGCCAAAGGCAGGCGATGCTTGCCATGCTCAACCGCGTATCCGGCGCCTATGCTCTGGTGGTGATCTTCCAGGACGACCCGAACACCATCATGGCCGCACGCTTCGGGCCGCCGCTTGCCATCGGCCACGGCCGCGGAGAGATGTTTTTGGGCTCGGACGCCATCGCGCTTGCGCCTTTCACCACCGAAATCACCTATCTCATTGATGGTGACTGCGCGATCATGACGCGCAACGGCGTCGAGATCATCGACTACGACGGCAAGCCATTGGTTCGAAAGAGCCAGATCTCGCAGGCCACTGCCTTCATGGTCGACAAGGGCAACCACCGCCACTTCATGGAGAAGGAGATCTACGAGCAGCCGGAGATCATCTCCCATGCGCTCGGACACTATATCGATTTCGCAAGCCACACAGTGAAGCCGAACCAAAGCGATATCGACTTCGGTGCTGTCTCCGGTCTCGCCATCTCGGCCTGCGGCACGGCCTATTTGTCCGGCCTCGTCGGCAAATACTGGTTTGAGCGTTATGCGCGCCTGCCGGTTGAGATCGACGTTGC
>Ga0065721_10000997_pt1 | contig 77154 bp, 71 predicted proteins | sample Mesricmetagenome_FD_59108 | JGI IMG/M metagenome (GOLD analysis project Ga0065721, IMG submission 59108) | Mesophilic microbial community from rice straw/compost enrichment Sample: eDNA_1 v2 (version 2) | ecosystem: Engineered > Solid waste > Grass > Composting > Bioreactor | place: USA: Davis...
AACCGCGACCCCTCCGACTTGTGTCGGAGTGCNCTGAACCAACTGAGCTAAACTCCCATAATAAATTTAGAACTTAACTTTTAGGAGCACTCTTCCTGAACCGCGACCCCTCCGACTTGTGTCGGAGTGCGCTGAACCAACTGAGCTAAACTCCCATTTTCTTTGTCGCCGCGACCTTTTGTCTGACGGGATTGCAAAGGTAAAAACTATTTTTATTTCACCAAATTTTTTTCACTTCTTCTGCTGCTATTTTTTGCCTTTCAGGATACGCTTCACTGCCTTACCCAGCTTGTTCAGGTTAGCCAGTTGCTCCTGTATCGGAGTAAGGGTAAGGTCTTCAGGCTGCACCCCTGCTTCCAGGTACTCCATCTCCGTTTGTTCGGGGAAGATCAGTATGATATTGTTATCGCGGAAATACCTGCTTAGCCTGGCAGGAATATGGTCCATATAAGGACTGTAAGACAACGTGCCTTTACGGGCGGAAACTACAGCCACCAGGTCGTCCCGGCTGACCTCCCGGGAAAATGCCTGAAAATTCTCCAGGTCTGCAAAGGGTTTAAAGGTCACCTCCATGCTTATTTTGGCATACTGGATAAATGCCTCCACCGCTGCTTTCGTTTTTTCCTGGCAATAGATCTGCGGACGGGCGCCTATCTGTTTGGCCAGCATCAGCATCTTTTGCAGGTAGTGCAGGAAACCTTTTTCGTATTCCGTATTGCGCGGCAGCGCCAGCACCAGCTTTTTAGCAGTGTTCATGGGATGATGAAAATCGCATACATAGATGGTCTCCCATACACTTCGCAGCACGTTATCCAGCGTGGTGCCGAAGATAGAACCGAATAAGCGGTCGGTAGTGCTGGTCTTGTCGGTCCAGCCAAGGATCACATCTGAGATCATCAGCTCTTTGGCCGCACGGGTAATACCGTCTGCCACGTTCAGGTCAACCCGGGTGATGGCTTTAATATGACTTTCGGTAGCAGCGGCATGTATAATCGCTGCTTCCATCATCTTATTGGTGAGGTGGATCTTTTCTTTCGCCTCTTCATCATCCTGTACTACGGCCAACGGATACACCGGCGTATCCGCATGCGGATCCTTGATCATTAACGCCAGATCAAGGAGGGCTTCCAAACGCGCGGAATTGGATACGGGTACCAATATACGCTCCGGCTCACTGTCTGGTTCAGGCTTACGCTCCGCTTCCTGGATGGCTACCCTGCGGCCTGCATTCTCTGTAACAAAAGAGCCTACCAGGCAGGTAACCAGTATCAGCAGCACCGTACCATTCAATACATTTTCATTGATGATACCCATGTTATAACCGATCAGTATAACGGCGATCGTGGCTGCAGCGTGTGCACTGCTGAGACCAAATATCACGTTGCGCTGCGGAACAGTGTAGCGAAAGGAAACCTGGGTAAAGAAAGCGGCCAGCCATTTGCTCAGCAGGGCCATAGCCGTTAACGATGCGGCAATGATCAGCGCTTCAGGTCCTTTTAAAAGCACCCGGAGGTCTACCAGCATTCCTACACTGATCAAAAAGAAGGGTATGAACAGCGCATTGCCTACAAAAGCAATACGGTTCATTAAAGCAGAGGTATGCGGTATCAGCTGGTTTAGCGCCAACCCTGCCAGGAAGGCCCCGATAATACTCTCCACACCCGCCAGTTCCGCCAGGAAACCAGCCAGGAATACCAGCGCCAGTACAAAGATGAAGTGGGACGTTTTATCATCCTTGATCTTTTTAAAGAACCAGCGCCCTATCATCGGGAATATCCACAGGATGATCGCTGCGAAAACAACGAGCGATACACCCAGGCGGATCCAGAAATAAGTATCCAGGTGACCGGATGCAGCGCCGGTGATCGCAGCCAGGATCAACAGCACCGCTGTATCCGTTATAATGGTACCGCCCACGGTTACTGTTACCGCCTCATTCTTGGTAATGCCCAGGCGGCTGGCCAGCGGATAAGCTACCAGGGTATGCGTGGCAAACATACTGGACACCAGCAGTGCTGCCATAAAATTGAAGTGCAACAGATAGGTGCATACTATATAGCCCAACAATAACGGTATGAAAAAAGTGAACGCGCCAAATACCAGGCTGCGATACCGGTTCTTACGGAATTCAGCCATATCCAGCTCCAGGCCTGCGAGGAACATGATGTATAATAAACCTGCCTTACCAAAAAGGTCGATGCTGCCTTTTTCTATGATCTTAAACCCATGGTCGCCAATAGCCATACCGGCCAGTATAAGGCCAATAATACTGGGTATGCGGAACTTGCGGAGAATAATGGGAGCCAGCAGGATAATGAACAATACCAGCGAAAAAATAGGGATAGGATCCTTTAACGGCAGACTAATATCCAATAATAAAACTGTGCCTTTCAAAACATACATAAACTTTCAATTTTCAGCTCCTCCATAGACGTTCAGGTGCAACTTACAAATTAATAATTAATCGTTAATGATTAATAGCGAACTCATAATATTGTTTATAGGCCAACTACTACCTTTTCCCGATTTTAACTGTAATTTTGCGAAAAAGCCATGTAAATTATCATGAGTCAGCGTACAGAAACAGGCACTGTTACTAAAGAATGGGAAGATATACTAGTTGCGGAAGACGAGCAGTTCCCGTTCAGCCTTATTGTGTGGAATGATGATGTTAACACCTTTGACTGGGTGATACAATCGCTGATAGAGGTTTGCGATCATAGCCCCGAACAGGCAGAACAATGCGCCCTTTTTATACATTACAATGGCAAATACGCCGTAAAACACGGCGAATACACTAAACTGCGCCCCATGTGCGAAGCGCTCCTTGACAGGGGCATCAGCGCAACTATTGAAGAAGCAGTGGAAGGTTAAAATGATATTTTCTCTTACACAACACCTCAAATTCCCCCCCGTACATCTGGCTGAGCCCGACGGGCTGCTGGCCACAGGAGGCGATCTTTCCATAGACCGGCTGATACTGGCCTACCGGTCCGGCATATTCCCCTGGTATAGCAAACCGCCCGTACTGTGGTGGAGCCCCGATCCCCGCTTTGTGCTCTTCCCGGAAGAGCTGAAGGTGTCTGCCAGCATGAAACAGGTATTGAAAAAACAGGTGTTCCGCATCACCGTGAACCAGGACTTCGAGGCCGTAATAGGACATTGCCGCTGTACCTACCGCCGCGGACAGGACGGCACCTGGATCACAGACCCCATGCAGGAAGCCTATACGCGGCTGCACCGGGAAGGCTACGCCACCTCTGTAGAATGCTGGCTGGATGATCAGCTGGTAGGCGGTCTCTATGGCGTGCGGATGGGCCGGGTGTTCTTTGGCGAATCCATGTTCTCGCATGTCAGCAATGCCTCCAAAGCGGCCTTTATCACTTTTGTACAATCGGAGCAGGCCAGCGGCCTGGCTTTAATAGACTGCCAGGTACATACCGAGCACCTGGCCTCCCTCGGCGCCCGCTTCATCAGCCGCGCCTCCTTTATGGATCTGCTGTCAACACATCTTGATTGATATTATATCCCTCATCACAGGGAAATGGTGTAAATTATGCCAAACTTTACCCCACAGTTTCTAAAAATTTACCACCATGAAAAGAACAGTTCTCTTACTTGTAGCGATCGTACTGGCTGTTTTTGCCGTTAAAGGCCAGGGCATGACCCAGGAAGAAAGGGCCGCTATTGTCAAACAATTCGAAGACACAAAAGCAAATCTCCTCAAAGAGGTAAACGGCCTGAGCGATGCCCAGATGAAGTTCAAACCCGCGCCCGACCGCTGGTCTGTGGCAGACTGCCTGGAACACATTACCGTATCGGAAAAAGGACTTTTTGGTATGGAGCAACAAGCCATGGCGCAACCCGCTAACCCCGAAAAAAGAAAAGAGATCAAAGTAACAGATGAAGTCCTTACCCAGATGATTGCCGACCGCAGCAAAAAAGCCAAAGCGCCTGAGCAGATACAGCCTAAAGGCTCTTTCTCCACCACTGCCGAAGCCATCCAGGCCTTCACCGAACAACGCGACAAGATCATCGACTACGTCAAGAACACTAACGATGATGTTCGCAACCACGTGGCAGACATGCCCATGGGCTCCCCTATGGATGCCTACCAGATCCTGATACTTGTTGCTACCCACAGCAACCGCCACACCCAACAGATCCAGGAGGTAAAGGCAGATGCGGCTTTCCCGCAGCAATAATTAATGATTAATAATTAAGAATGAATAATTGATAGTAGAAAGACATAAGGAACAAGCTTATCGCACAGCTCACTTATTATTGATTATTCATTCTTAATTCTCAATTTTTTNGAGGTCTCTTCTTATTAAAACTCCCCTCAAAAAAACACCGTATTCCCCGGTAGGCGCCGCAGCCGCCTGTTTCATGTATGTTTACCCGGCTGGAAGAGAACTGGAAGGCGATGCCGCAGGAGCTTTCCTTATCCTTGTACTCACCTCTGTTAGGACCGGTAAAATGCCCCACACCGGCTAATTCGCCTTTACAGCTGCCATTATCTTTAGAGAAGGTGATAAAGAACTGGAATGTTTTAGGATCCTGCCCGTCGCGGATGGATACAATGCTCATATCGCCGGAGCTGTAGTCTGCAGAATATTTATGTTTACGCGGCAGGGTATCAATGGGATTGAAGATCTGCCCGGGTGTGACAGGCCCGTTTGAATTGGTCATGATCAGGGTCAGTTTTCCGTCGGCAGCGGCGGTATAGAAATCTTCTTTCAGGGAGCTGCGCGATGGGCTCAGCTCCTTCTCCGTACTGATCTTCACCAGGAAGCGGTTGTCCAGCGTAAAGCTGATGTTTTCCTTACTGCCCGTATTCTTCCTGGCTACCAGCATTTGGTTCAGGTATTGCCCCTTGGGGCTCACCAGGCAGAGATAGGCGGCTATATTCGTTTTATCTGCCGCCAGTACTACAAAATAATGCAGGTTATCTGACGCCAGGTGTGCCAGCGGAAAAAAGCGGACCGCCGCAGCTTTGGGAAAATCTGCCACACCCAGGGAATCGCTGAGGAATTGCCGCAATAGGTCCTTTTTCAGTGCCAGCGAATCCGTAGGGCGTTGCTGCCCCAGGGAGTCCGCCTGCAGCCGGTAAGGAACCTGCTGTTCGGGAAATAAGGCGCTGAAATCTGCAAATGTGAGCGGACGGTCGCCCTTCGTTTGCTTTTCCTTAGACTTACAACCTGCCAGCATAACCACTGCCAGTAATAATGCTAACAACCTGTTCATGCGCATTTTACAATTTAACCGCCCAAAAGTTAAAGAAAATTTTGATATATAAGTTAAAAAATTCCAAGTTCCGGATACCAGATACTAAATTCCAAATACCAAATTCCAAGTTCCAAATACCAGATTTAAACTTACACATGCCATCTTTTTCAAAATACCAACTATATGCCAACTTCTTCATTTTGGAATTTGGTATTTGGTATTTGGAATTTCTAAGTTAGATTTGTCTAAATTTTATTTTAGACCTTATGAATTTATCGGTAGCTGAGGAGAATTACATCAAATCTATTTACAAGCTGGAAGAAACAACGGATGGCGTGACCACAACAGGACTGGCCTATGAGCTGGATACCAAGCCCGCTTCCGTTACAGACATGGCCAAGAAGCTGAAAGAAAAGAAACTGATAGATTATGAGAAATACCAGGGTATCAGCCTTACCGCCGAAGGTAAAAAAGCCGCGCTGCATATTATACGGCGGCATCGCCTGTGGGAATGCTTCCTGGTAGAGAAACTGGATTTCAGCTGGGAAGAGGTGCACGAACTGGCGGAAGAACTGGAACATGTAAGAAGCGAGAAACTGACCAACCGCCTCAGTGAATTCCTCGGCAACCCGGTCATCGACCCCCATGGCGACCCCATTCCCGATGCCCAGGGCAAAATGGGAAAGCAACGCACACAGGTATCGCTGGATCAGGCGCGCACCAAACGCCTGGAGGTAACAGCCGTATCCGATAAATCCACCGCCCTGCTGGAATTCCTTACCGCCAAAGGCATCCGCCTGGGTACCCAGCTGGAAATAATAGAGCGTTACGAATTTGATAACTCAATTGAAATAAAGATCAGGAATCAACCGGCTTTTACCATCAGTGAACAGGTAAGCAAAAACATCATGGTAAGACCGGTGTAAGCTCATACGTATATGGACCATACTGCTACATCGCTGAGTGAAGTACATCAGAGTATAGACACAACCGCACGTTCGCGCTGGAAAAAATTATTATCCTTTTTCGGGCCTGCCTACCTGGTGAGCGTAGGCTATATGGATCCCGGCAACTGGGCCACAGACCTCGCGGGGGGCAGCCAATACGGTTACAAACTGCTATGGGTGCTGCTGATGAGCAACCTCATGGCCCTGCTGCTGCAAAGCCTGAGCGCCCGCCTGGGCATTGTCCGTGGCCGCGACCTCGCTCAGGCAAACCGCGAAACCTACCCTCCTACTATCAATTTCCTGCTTTATGTGCTGGCAGAAATTGCCATCGCCGCCTGCGATCTGGCAGAAGTGCTGGGCATGGCCATCGGTATACAGCTGCTCACCGGGCTGCCACTGGCCTATGGCGTAAGCATCACCGTGCTGGATACTTTTCTGCTGCTGATATTACAGCGCTATGGCATCCGCAAAATGGAAGCTTTCATCATCAGCCTGGTAGCCATCGTAGGTATTTCCTTCCTGGCAGAACTGGTGATGGCCAGGCCCGTGATGTCTGAAGTGGTGACCGGTTTTGTGCCGGTGATCCCGGATAATACAGCGCTGTACATCGCCATCGGCATCATCGGCGCTACCGTTATGCCGCATAACCTGTACCTGCATTCCGCCCTGGTGCAAACGCGCAAGATACAACGCGACGACAAGGGCATCAGGCAGGCGCTCAAGCTCAACTTTATAGACAGCACCGTTGCGCTCAACCTGGCCTTCTTTGTGAACGCAGCCATACTCATACTGGCGGCCACCGTGTTCTTTAAAACCGGCCGCACCGACATTGCCGAAATACAGGACGCCCACCAGCTGCTGGAACAACTGCTGGGCAGTAAAGTAGCGCCTGTCCTCTTTGCCGTAGCGCTGATTGCCGCGGGACAGAGCTCCACGGTGACCGGCACCCTCGCGGGGCAGATCGTGATGGAAGGTTACCTCCAGCTGCGTATCAACCCATGGCTGCGCCGCCTGCTTACCCGCCTGCTGGCCATTGTTCCGGCGCTGCTCACCATCCTCCTGGCAGGCGATGATAAAGTAGGCGAACTGCTTGTTTTCAGCCAGGTGCTGCTCAGCCTGCAACTGGGCTTTGCCATCATTCCCCTCATCCATTTTGTGAGCGATAAGAACACCATGGGGTCATATGCCGTTAAACCATTTACAAAGCTCGTCAGCTGGCTGATCACCGCTATACTGGTATACCTCAACCTCCGTATGGTGTTCACCGGCGCATTCGATTATATCAGCCGCGATGGCAATGGCTGGATAGACGCCCTCATTATTGCCGGCGGCATCGGCTTTCTTGTCCTGCTGATCATCACCGTGGTATACCCCCTGCTGAATAAATACCGGCAAACGGCTAGCGTGCGCATCCACCCTTCGCAGCTGTCACTGGGCACCATGGAAAAACCGGAATACTTCCGCATCGCCATGGCGCTGGACTTCAGCAGGCACGATGAAAAAGTGATCACCAACGCCGTGGCCTACGGTAATGAACAAACGGAATACCTGCTGATACACGTAGTAGAAAGTGCTTCCGCCAAATACTTCGGAAAAGATTCAGATGACCTTGAAACCCGCAAAGACCAGGAGCAGCTGGATACCTATCTCGCACTGCTGCGACAGCATAATATCAGGGCCAGGGGCATACTGGGTTACCGGCATCCTGCCAAGGAAATTGTTCGCATTGTGAAGGAAGAAAAAATTGATTTCCTTGTAATGGGCGGTCATGGTCACAGGGGTATTAAAGACTGGATATTCGGGGCTACCGCCAATGAAGTAAGGCACCAGGTAAAAGTGCCGGTGCTGGTGGTACAATAAAACTGCTTTATTGCCATGCAACATACTTTTCAACCAGGCGATCAGCGGCATTTTACCCGCGTAGTGCGGGAAGAAGACTGCGCCGCCTTTGACAACAATATGGTACACCCGGTATATAGCACCTTTGCGCTGGCAAGAGATGCAGAATGGTGCTGCCGCCTGTTTGTTCTGGACATGAAAGAAGCCGATGAAGAAGGTATTGGCACCATGATCAGTGTACAACACCGCGCACCGGCTAAAATAGGCAGCAGCGTTACGTTTACAGCTACCATCAGGCAACTGCAGGGCCATGAAATTATCTGCAGCTTTGAGGCCAGAACAGGTAAACAGCTCATCGCTACCGGAGAGCAGGCCCAGAAAATACTGAAGAAAGAAAAGCTGGAACGCTTATTCAGCGGGCTTTAGCAGCACGCTTTTAACAAAACATTAGTATAAAGCTTTCTTAATATACTCCGCACCCGTGCCAAACCGGAACAATGTTTGAACTATACATGGCGAACCAAATGTTATTTAGCCATGTCTAAGAATAGTAAAGAATATGTTAAGAACAACATCCAGGAATTAGCTATTGGTAACTATTTAAGTTATCCCGAAGATTACAGTCCTGCCAGGCAGGAAACGGAAGTTAATATCCAATCGCTTGCGAAAGGATATTGGGATGTTCGTGATGTGAAGGAAATACAACGCGACGAAAAACTGGGTATAAACCTGGAAGACTATATCAGCTGGACAAAAGAAGCCTTCCGGGCATTTGTACAGCAGCACGCAGACTCACTGAACTAGCCCATATACTTGCCATAAAAAAAGGGGCCGATCTACCGACGGCCCCTTTTTGCTTTTATTCCTTAGTGAAACTGATTGATTTCAGACTGATCTCTCCCTCATCCACCTGCACACGCAATATGTGCCTGCCCTTTTTAAGCTTCGTTTTTCCGCTTATCTTTTTTCCATCCAGCCATATGCCAGCTTTATCTGTACCCGGCTGCAGGGAAATGGTATAATTCCCTTCCTGCCGCACCTGCAGCGTATACTGCAGCCACTCGCCGCCCTCAAAATTGCTGACAATATACCCATCTTCGTCCCTGATATCCACACCATCATTGCGGTATACACGGCCGCGGTTACCGCCCTGTAGCTTCGGATCTGACACGCGGTAATTGGCGCTGTCTTTATCATAATAGGCTACGCCATTGGGGCCCAGGTCATAATCCACTGCAGCCAGCGTAGTGTTGCCTGCAATGATATTCGCCTGGTAAGGCAGCGCTGCAGGCTGAAACGGCTGACGGATCATGGCATCCACTACATCACGGTGAAAAATGTTGCGTTCCGTTTTAGTATCAGCTGCCAGCTGCATCACACCTTTGGCAGCATCTTCTTTGGAGGGTTTGGGCCCTTTGCCTGCCCAGAAATCTATTATCTGCTGATACTGTGGGTTCACAGGTATCTGCAGCGGGTTGTTGTTACCCAGCTTTTTCAGCGGCCACCATGACCAGCCGATGTTATTGCTTTCCAGCAGGCGGATGGCAGCTGTGAACCAGACATTGGAGTTCTCACCGGTTTCTCCCAGCCACACCGGTATATTATACTCCGTTCTGGCTTTGAGGATATGCCGGATAGACGCCTCATCATTGAAGTTCCAGTACTTGTGATAGCTCAGCACCATGTTATTGTCCCAGGGCGGCAGTATGCCGTTGTAATTATTACCCCAGCCGTTGCCTTCGATGATGATGATATGTTTTTTATCCACTTCGCGGATGGCGGCCGTGATCTCCTGCATCAGCTTTTTCAGCGGCGCATTCGTTTTTTCCTTTGTGCCGTTCTTGTCATTGACAGGATCATCAAATCCCCAGTTAGGTTCATTCAGAATATCGTAAGCGCCAATCCAGGGCTCATCCTTGTAACGGTCTGCCAGCTTGCGCCAGAGGGCGATGGTCTTCTCCTGCTGCGCGCGGCTGTCCCACAGCGACGGCTGTGCAGTATCGCGGTCGCTGATGTTCAGGTCATTGCCTTGTCCGCCCGGTGCCGCATGCAGATCCAGGATGAGGTACATATCATTCGCCTTACACCAGGCCAGCAAACTGTCTGTAAGCGCAAACCCTTTTTCCAGCCAGGTGTTTTGCCCGGCTACCGGTTCCTTTTCCACCGGCAGCGTGTACAGGTTGTAATGCATCGGCAACCGCACTGAATTGAAGCCCCAGGCTTTCAGCGAATCAATATCCTGTTTACGTGTGTGGTTAGCCAGCCAGGCATCGTAAAAGGCCTGTGTTGTTTCAGGGTCTGTCAGCTCCTGTATCCGTTCGCGGATCCTGTGCTGCTGTCCCGGTCCGTTAACACGCAGCATGTAGCCCTCCTGCAGCATCCATCCGCCGAGGCCCATTCCCCTGAGCAGGACATTCTCATTTTTCTCGTTGACAATACGGGTTCCGGAAGCTCTGAGGAAACCCTGTGCATAAGTGATCGTGTTCGATAGCAGGCCGGCAGTGATGATAGCGGCCATGAAAATATTTTTCTTCATGATGACGTGGTAAGCAGGATAAGCCTGCGGAAGGCTTAAAATAATAATAAATGTCAAATAAAACGAGGGCTGCCCCAGGAAATTGAGACAGCCCGTTTATATACAGATTAAATGGCCTGTTTCCAGGTTGCTGCCCGTATCTTTTCCATATCCGTCACCAGCAGCATAATGTTCATAGGATACTTCAGGCTCTACAACCCCAAAGCTGTTTTCAACCTGGGATAACCCGTTTTGCTCACGGGCACTTTGGCGCCGGTTCTCAGAATGGCCAGGTGGTTCTCTTTTTCATAAGGCTCTATACGTGTTACCTGGTTCACGTTCAATATATATGAACGATGTACGCGGGCAAACTGCTGAGGGTCCAGCGTTTGCTCAAAGAAGGCCATGGTTTTGTTCTTGAGGAAAGCGCCCTCCTGGGTAATGATCTTTACATAATCATCTGCCGCTTCCAGGTAATGTACCTCCTGCACGGGAATGATCTTGATCTTGCCATTGATCTTTACCACAATGCGGTTGCTTTGTGTGGGTATGGAAGCAGCGGCTGTTTCCAGCAGCTGGCTTGTTTGCGGGGGCGCAGCGGTGGTAGCAGCCGCACGGCTGGCCAGCCATTTCTGAAGGGCTTTTTCAAAACGATCTTTTGAGAAAGGCTTCAGCAGGTAATCCACTGCATTCACTTCAAAGGCGCGGATCGCATGCTCTTCAAAAGCGGTGGTGAATATAACGGCCGGCAGTTCCTCCACCAGTTCCAGCATCTCGAAGCCATTGATCTTAGGCATCTGGACATCGAGGAACAGGATATCGGGCTGATGCTGCTGAACAGCTTTGAGTCCTTCGAAGCCGTCGTTACACTCCTGCAGTACCTGTACCTGTGGAAAGGACTGCAGGTATTCTTTCACGACTTCCCGGGCCAGCGGCTCGTCATCAATTATTATGGCTTTTATCATACGTCTGAGGCACTTTAATTAAGGTAGTAAAAATGTGTTGGTCACTGCTGGTTTCCAGCAGATCATGACGGGCAAACAGGAGGTACAGCCTGCGGCGGATGGAGCTGAGGCCAAAGCCCGTGCCCCTGTTAGGCTGCTGTAATGCGCTGTCGTACGGGTTCTTTACCTGCACGTACAGCATATCATCCTGCTGCCAGGCTGCTATGGTGATGGTGATCGCATCAGTTGTGTCGTACAGGCCAAACTTAATGGCATTTTCCACAACGGGCTGCAAAAGCATGGGCGGCATCTGCAACAGTTCTGATTCAGGTGTGGACTTTACCTCGGTAGAAAGGCGGTGGCCAAAGCGCACCTTTTCAATATCCAGGTACCATTGCAGGTATTGCAGTTCTTCGGGCAGCGGTATCCAGTGCTGGTCTTCCCTTTTGAGTGTACCGCGCAAAAAAATCAGACAGCTTCAGCACCATCTCACGCGCCTGCTGCGGACGAATGGCGATCAGCGCATTGATAGAGTTCAGGCTGTTGAAGAGAAAATGCGGCTGCAGCTGCTGCCGGAGTTTATACAGCTCTGCTTCCCTTGACAGTCTTTCAGCGGCTTCCCGGCGTTGTCCTTCTTCTTTCTGCTCGGCCATATCATACCATACCAGGGCTTTAACCCCCATGGCAGTGATCACCAGCCAGGCCACAATAAAATGTACCGGCATAGCTTCGTTCAGCCATTCAGTATAGCCGCGCTCCTGCGGAAAGATTAATCTCAGCAGCCAGTAAGTGATGGCCAGCCATATGGCAGACAGCACCGTACTATAAGAAAGTACAAAGATGTACTTCCCCTTAGCCGGACGGTAATAAGCCAGGTTCTGCGTGATGATGCTCACCTTAGCCGACAGCAGCAGAATATGCACCGCACTATCCACCCAGGCTGTAACCGGGCTAAGGTGAAACCATTGTATCAGCAGCACACCATACACCAGCACTGCAATGTAGGTGGTTACCACCATCACCCAACGGAAATACTTATCTGCCAGAGGTCTTTGAGCCATTACGATTTACTTCAAATAGTGTATTGCCATCATCTCATGTACCACTCACACCGCAATTCTTAATTATTAATTGTTAATTCTTAATTCAAATCTCAATCGTCTGCTGCTCCTGCAACTGTGTAGACTTCATCTGCAGCCACGCTACATACGCCGTAGCGTCGGCCGGTTCTTCTATGCGGGAGTACAGCTCCATACCGTCAGACAACTGATCGAGGGTGAGCAGTTCCGGTACATTGATAAATTTCCATTCTACCAGTTCCTGGCGCTGGTTCCTGAAGGCATATTGTTCCTGCTGACCAATTTCACGCGCCTTTTGCGCTGCTTCCTGTTTACTCTCCGCACTGATCAGCCGCAGCTGTTCATCAAACTGGGGCATATGGTTGCCTGTTCCGCAAATGATCTGGTAAACTATTTTTGCTACATACCAACGCATACAATCTTAATTTTAAGGGTTTAAAGAAGCCGCACGGGGCTTTGTCTTCTTTGAATACAGGTTTATCAATAACTTTTTATGTCAATGCCGCCGAATATACAGAGGCCTTTCAGTACCAGTACTTTCCCCGGGTCCTGGGTCATGAGTTCCGGCGGGCGTTTTTCTTCCACGCCGCCAAAGATGGTATTTACCTCCAGTTTTACCTCCCAGTTAGCCGGTACCACCAGTTCAATACCGCCAAAAATAGCCGTGGTCTCTATCACCACTCTGCCGTTGAAGTCGGCCTGGGTAAAGTTTACTTCAGAGCCGCCAAAGATGGCCGTCACATCGCCTCCCTGGAAATTTTTGGACAATACCACCCGGTTATCGCCGCCGAAAATGGCCGTACAGCTGAGGTAGTCGCCCCCGTTGGGGCCCTGAACGCTTTCGTTGTAAGAGCCGGCGTTCCATCCCTGCGCCCGCCTGGCGGGGAGCCTGCCCCGGGACCACCTGTCATCCCTGCCTTCCCAGCGCCGGCTGTAAGGTCGTTTGAGCAGCATATAGATGCCTATCACCACCAGCACCAGCGGCCAGCCATACCGCCGGATATTGAGCTCCATAGGCATAATGTCCTCCATCAGGAAAATACCACCTACCAGTATCATCACCAGCCAGGGTCCTCCCCTGAACTTATGCCGGATGCCTAACAGCACGCCCAGCGCCACCAGTATCATCTTCCACGAGAAGATCCACCGGGGTACATCCAGGTGCAGGTTGTGCAAAAAGAGAAATGTGCCTATCACTATGAGTATCAATCCTCCCCAGGTGCCCTTACGCCGTCTTTGTATAGTATTCTGATCTTCCATTATATTTAGAATTGTGATACAAAACTATGCTGTGAACGCTCCCCCTTCAACTCCATTTAGGTTAAAATTACCCGGGTTCCGGTAAACGGCGGGAAAAGACCGGCGAAAAAAATCAGAATGCTTTACCTTTGCGCTCGATTACATCACATAAAGTAATTGTATTATGCCGGCAGAAAAGATCTTAATGACCAATGGGCAGTTAAAAGTTCCCGACCATGCTATTATTCCTTTCATTGAAGGCGACGGTATAGGACCCGACATCTGGCGGGCCAGCGTACGGGTATTCGACGCCGCTGTGGAAAAAGCTTATGGCGGTGCACGCAGGATTGAATGGAAAGAGGTACTGGCAGGCGAAAAAGCCTTCCAGCAAACCGGAGAATGGTTGCCGGCAGCCACCCTGGCAGCCCTGAAAGAATACCTGGTATCTATCAAAGGGCCTCTCACCACCCCGGTAGGCGGCGGCATCCGCTCACTGAACGTGGCCATGCGCCAGGAACTGGACCTGTACGCCTGTGTAAGGCCGGTACGCTGGTTCAACAAAGTGCCCTCTCCCCTCAGGCATCCCGAGCACGTGAATATGGTGATATTCCGCGAGAACACAGAAGATATCTATGCCGGTATTGAATATATGTACGGTACGCCCGAAGCGCAGAAACTGCTGCACTTCCTGCAGAATGAGCTGGGCGTGAAAAAGATACGCTTCCCCGAAACCTCCTCCCTGGGTATCAAACCGGTATCCAAGGAAGGTTCTGAAAGGCTGATCCGTTCAGCTATCCGCTACGCCGTTGAGCATAAACTGCCCTCCGTAACCCTGGTACATAAAGGCAACATCATGAAGTTTACCGAAGGGGGCTTCAAAAACTGGGGCTATGCCCTGGCCAAACAGGAGTTCGGCGACCAGGTATATACCTGGGAAGAATGGGAAGCCACCAAAAAAGACAAGGGCGAAGAGGCCGCCAACCAGGAAATGAACATTGCCCTGGCGCATAAGAAGATCCTGATCAAAGACGTAATTGCAGACAACTTCCTCCAACAGATACTGCTGGCTCCCCAGGAGTTCAGCGTGGTAGCCACCCTGAACCTGAACGGCGACTACATCTCCGATGCTGCCGCTGCAGCAGTAGGCGGTATAGGCATTGCCCCGGGCGGTAACATTAACTACAGCACCGGGCACGCTGTTTTCGAAGCTACCCACGGCACAGCGCCCCGCTTTGCCAATACCAATTCTATGAACCCTTCTTCCGTAATACTGAGCGGCGTGATGATGCTGGAATACATGGGCTGGAAAGAAGCTGCCGATATTATCGTGCATGGCCTGAGCACTGCCATTATGCGCAAACGGGTGACCATAGATTTCTATAAGCTGATGGATGATGCCACCCTGGTATCAACCAGCGAATTTGCAGACGAAATCATCAAACAACTGTAGAAAATCCAAATTCCAAATTCCAACATCCAACATCCAAACACCACGCATGAAAGCACTTACCTGAAGTAAACGGCTGGAAAACAAAGTGCTTTTGGAATTTGGATTTTGGATTTTGGAATTTATATTTAGGTTTTACTTGCTTGAATAGTTGTAGATAACCTTATTAAAATCTAAAAAACTCACCTGAAATGGCAGAAAAGATCAAAGTCGCTAATCCGGTTGTGGAACTGGACGGAGATGAGATGACACGGATCATCTGGAAATTCATTAAAGACAAGCTGATACTCCCCTACCTGGATGTTGATATCAAATACTACGACCTGGGCATTGAGCACCGCGATGCTACCAACGACCAGGTAACGGTAGATGCCGCCAACGCGATCAGAGAGATCGGCGTAGGTATCAAATGCGCTACCATCACCCCCGATGAAGCCCGTGTAAAGGAATTCAACCTGAAACAGATGTGGAAGTCGCCCAACGGCACTATCCGCAACATCCTGGATGGTACCGTATTCCGTGAGCCCATCGTTACTGCCAACGTTCCGCGCCTGGTGCCCAACTGGACCGCTCCTATCTGTATAGGCCGTCACGCATTTGGCGACCAGTACCGCGCTACCGACTTTGTAACCAAAGGCAAAGGCAAACTGACCATCACTTTTGAAGGTGAGAACGGCGAAACGATCCAGCACGAAGTATACAACTTCAAAGGAGACGGTGTTGCCCTGGCTATGTACAATACAGACGAGTCTATCAAAGGCTTCGCACGCGCCTGCTTTAACCAGGCCCTCATGAAGAAATGGCCGCTGTACCTGAGCACCAAGAACACCATCCTGAAAAAATATGATGGCCGCTTCAAAGACATCTTTGAAGAAATTTACCAGAACGAGTTCAAAGCCGAGTTTGACAAACACAAGCTGGTGTATGAGCATCGCCTGATCGATGACATGGTGGCCAGCGCCCTGAAATGGAACGGTAACTTTGTATGGGCCTGTAAGAACTACGATGGCGACGTACAATCTGATACCGTAGCACAAGGTTTCGGCTCCCTGGGCCTGATGACCTCCACCCTGATCACGCCAGACGGTAAGGTAATGGAAGCAGAAGCTGCTCACGGTACCGTTACCCGTCACTACCGCGATCACCAGGCTGGCAAGCCTACCTCTACCAACCCGATCGCTTCCATCTTTGCCTGGACCCGTGGCCTTGAGTTCCGCGGACGCCTAGACAATAACCAGGAGCTGATCAACTTCTGCCAGGCCCTGGAACAGGTGTGCGTGGAAGTAGTGGAAAGCGGTAAAATGACCAAAGACCTGGCCGTATGTATCCACGGCAACAAAGTGGAACACGGCAAACACTTCCTGTACACAGAAGAATTCCTGCAGGAACTGGACAATGCCCTGAAAGCAAAACTCAAAAAATAAATAAGTAGTTTAAAAGTTTGAGCGTTTGAAAGTCTGAAGGTGTCCAACTGAAACAGTTGGTCCTTTCAACTTTCAAACGCTCCTTTTTTCAGGGGAACTGAAGGTCTGAAAAGCATCTCCCCTACCCGGACGCCTTCAAACGCTCAAACGTTTAGTATCCTATTAGTTTGCGCAGCCGCCTGTCCTCTCCATAAATATCTTCGTAGAACAGCAGGCGTTCATCCTGCACATCAGCTGAAAAATAACGGATGTAAATAGGAACGCGGCGGGAGAAATTTACCTGTTTCTTTTCCTGCATCGCCAGCCAGCGTCGCACGCTGTCGCGTGTATGACGCAGGGTATCATCCTGTATGAGGTACATGGCCAGGCTATCCCACTCCTGTACCCTCACACAGCCGTGGCTGAGGGCCCGGTAATTATTTTTGAACAGGCTGCGGTTATTGGTATCGTGCAGGTATACACTGTATTTATTCACGAAGTTGAACTTCATTATGCCAAGCGAATTATCTACTCCATCCATCTGCCGCAGCACATACGGAAAATGTTCCTTGTTCAGTTTAGTCCAGTCTATCGTATAGGGATCTACGGCATTGCCGTGGCGGTCTATCACCTCCAGGTTCTTGTCTGCCAGGTAATTGATATTCTTCCTGATAGCGGGCAGCATTTCCCTGAACACAATACTGTAGGGTACCCGCCAGTAGGGGAACATCATGAAATTGGCCATCCTGGAATTGAGTAAGGGCGTACGCGTACCGGGCGCCCCAACGATCACGCGCGAACGTAATACCACTTCCCCGCTGTCTACCACGGTCAGCTGGTAGGCGGGTACATTCACCAGTATAAAGCGGTTGGGCAGGGAATCCGGCATTTTACGCCAGCGTTCCAGGTTGAGGGCTATCTGCACCTGCCAATCGTACAGGCTGCGGTTCAGCATCTGGCGGGTCTTTTTACCAGCCACGCCATCGGGGTACAGGTTAAACTCCCGCTGAAAGGCCTTGATACCGTCTTTCAAAAGGCTGGTATCACCGGCCCTGCCGCTGGTATCTACATAGGCGCCCTGTACTAACCTGTTCAGCAACTGCTGTTTAAATGCCGGGGTATCCGTGTAGCTATCGGGGATGGTATCCCACCGGAGCCCCTGGTATTTTTCACGGAAAGCCAGCAATTGCTGCCTGAGGGTATGGTAAGCGCGGTGCGGCGGCTCCAGCTGCTGCAGGGTTGCCCGTATGTTCTTTTGCTGCAAGGCCTGTTGCAGCATATTTGCCAGTGTAATATCAGTGAACACGGAGTCTGTACGAAGGGTAATACTATCCCTTGGGGCCAGGCCAAAATGCAGGTGAGAAGCCATTTTCATGAAAGCGTCAGACAGCATCACATCTACTTTTGCCCAGAGGGCCGCGTCTTTACGGGCATTGCTGTCTGTTTTGATCTGGTACATGGCAGCGGTCAGCGCTCCGCCGTGATAGCGCTCCGGCAGCAAACCCGCATCCATGGCATGCTGCACCAGGTAAAGCATCGTATCGGCATTGCTGCCGGCAACACCCTTTTCAGACCATTGCGGCTCATTTTTCTGCTGTCCGTAAAAGAACTGCAACGCTGCGGAAGCAGCAGGCACACTATCCTCCATCATGCCGTTATTATCCGACATATACGTCAAACGTTCCGCTATATTCTCCGGGATAGCTTCGTGCAGCTCTTTTACATTCTTTACGATCACCTGCTGCCTGGGCGGCTTCTTATGCCTGCAGGCCATCATCAGACATACTCCTGCCAATAACCATACATGTTGGGTGATAAACTTACGACTCATTTAATACCTGTACGCTTGCTGAATAATACAGTGTTTTGCAAATACTGTGCTACTAATTAATCACCACCTGGAGCACACCTTCACAATTCTTAATTATTCATTATTCATTATTCATTATTAATTGCCTAACGGCAACAGTTCCTCTTGGTGAACAGTGATTGTATGAGCCGTAACAGGCCTGTTAATGCGTGCTTCATAATAACCGGGTTAGTGTCCAATTAAATGGTGTCAAGGGGGCGGCGTTTGTGCTCTTTTAACTGTTTGAACTGGCTGGGTGTAAGGCCGGTCACTTTCTTAAACTGGCCAGACAAATGTGCTACGCTGCTATAGCCTAACTGCCAGGCAATTTCGCTCAGGTTCAGCTCATCGTAAACAAGCAGTTCCTTTACCCTTTCAATTTTCTGCCGGATGATATATTGCTCAATCGTGATCTGCTCCAATTCAGAGAACAGGGTACTCAGGTAATGATAATCTTTCTGCAGACGGCTGGCCAGCAGGGTAGAAAAATTCTCCTTCATTTCATTCAGTGGAGAATGATGAATGGCGGTCACAATAATGTTCTTGACAGCCTCTGCCAGCTGCTGCTTTTTATCGTCTACCAGGGGCAGACCTTCCTGCTGCAAAGCATTTGCGATCACCTCCAGCCGTGCTGTATCCGGCTGGCGCGCCAGCACCGCCTTACCGAGCTGCACATCCACCACAGATGCACCCTCCCTTTCCAACACCGTCCTCACCGTTTTAACACAGCGCGGACAAACCATGTTCCTGATGTGCAATTCAAAACTCATCTGTAAAATTAAGCATTAACAATTAATAATTAATACTGCCTGTTATGCAGGCGTATGGCAGGGACACTTCCTTAATTATTAATTATTAATTCACGCCAGCTGCGCTGGCTTGGCGCACTCCTGTATCCGGTCCGCCAAATCCAGTAGTAGGGATATATTCATGCCCATACCGCCGGCTACCTCGGGGCGCAGGTAACCATCCAGGTCAGGCTCGTAGTAAACGTCCATTCCGTTTACGTTCACCCTGTAGCGTTGTGTATGTCCATTCAGCAGCTGAACATCGTACCTGTTTGCGTTCAGCTTAATCGTAAATGCCTTCATGTTATAGAATTTTGCTTTAACCACTTCTTACAAAAATCTAAACAAAAGTTACGCCATTCGGCGTAGATAACAAGCGAAAAAAGCATCATGAACCATTCAGGCTCAGCCAGTAGTGACACGAGGGAAGTAAGCTTCGCGAACGTATTAACAACTAACAGATAACAACTATAAACTTTTTTTAATTCACAAACCACCACCTGAAACCTACCCGCAGGCCAAAACTGTTATTGGGGTAGAGCGGTGCCAGGTAGTTATTGGTTTTCAGGAAGGTATTGAGATTTTCTGCCCGTATGTAGGAAGAAAGCGATTTAATACGGAAATGCAGGAAACCGGTCACATCGGGCAGGTTATAGGCTATCCGTTGTGTACGCTGATACACAAACTGGCCGGGAAGTGGAGAATAGTCGTCCGCATAGTAATCGGTATTGTACTTTCCTTCCAGGCCCACCATCAGGTTCAGGTTATTGAATATGCGGTTCTCGTAGGCAATACGGTGACGTGTCCAGAAGGTGGGCACATTCACCGGGCCGTTACCATGCACCTGCTGAAAAGCGATGTCCGCATACCAGTTCCAGTGCTTTACCTTGAAATGCTTGCTGAAAATGACCTCCAGCACGTTAAAAATGCCGGTAGACTGGGCACTGTGCATGTAGTCGCTGAAATAGGTGTAATTGCTGTAGATATAGTAATTAGCTACCAGGTTGTACCGCAGCTGTTTATTATCTGCCGCAAACTGCAGCTGGGTAATATTTTCTTTTGCCAGGTCGGTATTATACCAGCTGTCGCGGCTGTAGCTGAAGAACCGGTATACAAAAGAGGGCTCCCGGTTCACATTGCGGAACATCAGGCTGACGTTGCCCAGGGTTGGGTTCAGGTAGCGGCTCAGCATACCGCTCACGCTATAATCCCCGATGTTGCGGCCCAGCACATAGAACTCGCCTTTGGCAGAAAAGTCCCAGAGATCATTCTTCGTTTTATTGCGGTACTCTCCGTGCAGGGCCAGGTTATTGAACTGCAGGCGGGCATCATCCAGTAAATCGCCCTGGGTATGATCAAAGCGGGCGCCCACAGAAATAAAGTGGGCCAGGTTGCCCCTTACGGGAAACTGTACCAGTGACAGGTCGTTGGAGAGGGTGCGCCAGCGCTGATTGGCCCGGATGGTATCGCCTGCCCCACGGTAAACAATATCATAATGCCGGGTGTAATAGAAGGTATCCGGGTCATTATCCACAAAACCGAAGCTGTTTGCCTGTGAGCGGAAGGTATATTGTACCCTGAACACCGGATCGAACTTGTAGTACTGGGTGGTATCGTTCACTTTAACGGTATCGCCTTTGCCCCAGTCATACTGCTGCATCAGCTGTATGCCGCGCATGGCGTACTGAGATTTTACGGCGATGGTGGTACCGAAGAATGCGTAGGTAGGCACATCTGTATTGCCCAGGTTCACATCCAGGGTCCTTCTCTCGCTGTAGTCGCTGTTATTGAGCTGCTCGGGCCTCCGCAGGCCGCCGTTCTCGCCCCCGTTGAGCTTATTGTAATAATAGCTGAAATAGGTATGGGCGCGTTTATTTTTACTCTGGTAGTTAGCGGTTACCCGGTAACTGTCATGGTTGGTGTTCTGGGTACGGAAATAGCCGGGCGCATTGATCTTGCGATAATCAAAAGAAAAGTTGAAGTTCTCATTACGGTTCTGGGTATGCGATACCCCGATCACCTGCTCCTGCTTGGGCCCTATCAGGTATTGCAGTTCTGAATACGGGCGGGTGGTATTATAGTAACGGGCATTCTCATGGTTGAAGGTATAAATATCGTAGGCATGAAAACCTTCATCAAAGCCAGCCTGCATACGCGGACTAAAAATAATATTGCGGGCGGCCGAGCCGGTATTACCCAGGGTGGTATAGTTGGCAGGAATGCGCAGGTAGTTATTATAGAAATCAGCTACGGAAGAATCCAGGTGATGCTCTACCGGGTCTCCCTGGTAATAATATTTAAGGGTGATGGTATCTGGCCCGAGGTTGCGCTGCGAGGTATCCCGCTGCAAACGGCCGCCACCACCGCCAAAGTTACCGAAACTGCCTGTATTGAACTGCGCCATGGCCTGGCTGCCAATCATTACCAGCACACCCAGCATGATGAAAAAATGCCTCATTTGATTCATACTGCTATTAGCTATTGGCTTTTAGCGGCTAGCTACCGGCCTTTAGTGCATGTACCGCTAAAAGCCAATAGCTAAATGCTAAATGCTTTCTATCAATTCCCTGAAAATATGTGTTAATTTAGGTTCAGCTGCGCTGGCGGCCTGCAGCACTTCTTCGTGGGTGATCACATTTTCCTCTTCCCGTATGCCGATGTCCGTTATCACGCTCATGGCAAATACTTTTAACCCCGCATGAACGGCTACGATCACTTCGGGCACGGTGCTCATGCCTACGGCGTCGCCGCCGATGATGTGCATGAATTTGTATTCCGCCCGGGTTTCAAAGGTAGGTCCCTGTACGCCTACATATACGCCAGTATGCACGGCTATATTGGCGGCAGCGGCAATTTCCCCTGCCTTCGCTATGAGGGCTTTGGAATAGGGCTCGCTCATATCCGGGAAGCGGGGCCCCAGCCTGTCATCATTGGGCCCGCGCAGGGGGTGCTCGGGCTGTAAATTGATATGGTCGCGGATGATCATCAGGTCGCCCACGCTGAAAGCGGCGTTCATCCCCCCGGCTGCATTTGAAATGAGCAGGGTTTCAATGCCCAGTGCCTTCATCACCCGGATGGGAAAGGTCACCTGCTGCATGGAGAAGCCTTCATAGTAGTGAAAGCGTCCTGCCATCGCCACCACAGGGCGGCCCTTCATGGTGCCCAATATCAGCCGGCCATGATGCCCCTCTACCGTAGACACCGGGAAATGGGGAATATCCCCATAAGGGATCTCTGTGCGGTCAGCAATATCGCTTACCAGGCCGCCTAAACCGCTGCCCAGTATGATGCCTGCCACCGGCCGGATGCCGGAACGGCTGCTGATGTAATCAGTGGCATCCGCTATTTTCTTTAATAAGTCGCTCATTGATAGAAAAAGTTGTTAGTTATTAGTACCTCATTGTCAGTGATCTTTGCGCATAGCAACTTTCATACAAATCACTGACAACCTGCAACTGACAACCGGCAACTGTTTTTTGTTCGCGCAAAGTTATTTTTAAATTCACAAACCCTGTGGTTTTATATTTAAACATTAATGACCTATTTTAGCGGTCAAATTTTTTGACTGATGAATTTACATGAATACCAGGCGAAAGAACTGTTAAAAAAATATAACGTACCGGTACAGGAAGGAATTCCGGTGGATACTCCCGAAGCTGCCGCTGAAGCGTACAAACAGCTGAAAGTGCAGTTCGGTAATGAATTTGCGGTGGTGAAAGCCCAGATCCATGCGGGTGGCCGCGGTAAGGGAAAGATCCGCGGTACGGAGCAGAACGGCGTAAAGGTAGGCAAGAATGCAGAAGACGTAAAGACCATTGCCGGTAATATATTAGGCGGTGTGCTGGTGACCATACAAACAGGTCCTGCCGGTAAGCTTGTAAATAAAGTGCTGGTGGCACAGGATGTATACTATCCCGGCCCCAACCCTGTCAAGGAATTGTACCTGTCTATCCTGCTGGATCGTGCCAAGGGCCAGAATGTGATCATCTACTCCACAGAGGGCGGTATGGACATTGAAGAAGTGGCACACAAAACCCCTGACAAGATATTCAAGGAGTGGGTATTCCCCGGCGGACCGCTGCAGCCCTTCCAGGCCAGGAAGATCGCTTTCAACTTTGGCCTGAGCGGTGAAGCGTTCAAGAACATGGTGAAATTTGTGACCAACCTGTATAATGCATACGTTGGACTGGATGCCAGCCAGGTGGAGATCAACCCCCTGTTCAAAACTTCTGACGAAAAGATCATTGCAGTAGACTGTAAGATGATCCTCGATGATAACGCCCTGATGCGCCACCCTGACCTGGAAGCGCTGCGCGACATCACCGAAGAAGATCCTACAGAGGTAGAAGCAGGCAAATACAACCTGAACTTTGTTAAACTGGACGGTAACGTGGGCTGTATGGTGAACGGCGCCGGCCTGGCCATGGCAACCATGGATATGATCAAACTGAGCGGCGGCGAGCCTGCCAACTTCCTGGACGTAGGCGGTACTGCCAATGCCCAGACCGTAGAAGCCGGTTTCCGCATCATCCTGAAAGATCCGAAAGTAAAGGCTATCCTGATCAATATCTTTGGCGGTATTGTTCGTTGCGACCGTGTAGCCCAGGGCGTGATCGATGCTTACCAGTCTATCGGCAACATCAACGTACCGATCATCGTCCGCCTGCAGGGTACCAACGCAGAAGAAGCTAAAAAGCTGATCGAGGAAAGCGGCCTGAAAGTACAGTCTGCCATCCTGCTGAGCGAAGCCGCTGCACTGGTGAACAAGGCAGTAAGCGCGTAAACAAGCTGTCAGCATAAGATATATGCGGAGGGCGTATCAAACTTTTTGATACGCCCTTTGTTATTATAGACAGGCCTTCCCCGGCTGCTGTTCGTGTAAATACAGGCATTCCTTCCATGTACCCCCGCTCATTCCCGGGATACACCCGGGGATATTGTATAGATAACATATCGATATCGTACCCCTTAAAGAGCTACAATATCGCTACTATATGGCTACTATATGGCTACTATATCCCCGGAGATTTACCGGATCCGGATAGGGTTTTACTGCTGAATGCATCGAATATTGTACCTTCGTTGTCCATCCTTCATATATACCCTGCTTCTGTGGGGAGCAGACTTATTTTCTACATCAAAGTCTGAGTAATGCAACGTTTACGATCTTTCTTTTTATTCTGCTCGGGGGCGCATGTGCCTTTATTAAAGCGGGCGCCAACGGAAACCAACAAATACGGCGGTATCGGGGGCACTATTTTCTTTACCGGCCTGCTGGCCGCCATATCGGGCGGCTATGCGCTGTGGACGGTTTTTAATGAGCTGTGGGCCGCGCTGCTGTTCGGGCTGATCTGGGGCCCGATGATCTTTAACCTGGACCGTTATATTGTATCCAGCATGAAAAAGCGGGATCGCTTACTGCAGGAGGCCGGGATGGCTACCCCCCGCCTGGTGCTGGCGGTGCTCATCGCCATCGTAATATCCAAACCGCTGGAACTGCAGGTGTTCAACAAGGAGATCAAAGCCGAGCTGGTGACGATGGAACAGCAAATGTACAAAACGCAGGAAGACAAAGTTAAAGAACGCTACCAAACCCGTATCAACGAACTGAATACCGCCATTGCCAGGCTGAATGCCGGTATACAGGAGCAGGCCGCCCGGCGGGATACCCTGGCCCTGATTGCCCAGCAGGAGGCAGATGGTACCGGCGGCTCCATGAGGCGGAACCTGGGCCCTATCTACAAGGCCAAGAAAGCAGATGCCGACCGGGCAGCCGAAGAGCTGCGCGCCACTTCTGAACAAAACCAGCAGCTCATCAGCCAGCACCGCCGGGAACTGCAATCCATTGACTCGTCCATGAAGGCCGACCTGCCTGCAGCGGGCCGCAGCCGGCTGGACGGACTGGCCTCCCGCCTGGATGCGCTGGGCCGCCTTACAGACCGCAGCACGCCCATACGCTGGGCCAACTGGTTCATTATCCTGCTGTTCATTGCCATAGAATGCGCACCGGTATTTGTAAAGCTGATCTCTCCCCGGGGGCCCTATGACGATCTGCTGCAGGAGCACGAGCATGCCTTTGAGATACACCGCAAACAAAAGATAACGCTACGGGAAATGGCCTACGAAAAACGGATTGCCGAGGCCAGGGTGGTGACAGAATAACAAACCTCGGACAATTTCAACTGGCCAGCTCCACTTCATATATCGGGCTGAAAAGATAGATACGGTTGGTGGCTACTTCTTCACAGCGGTAGCGTTTACGTATTTTCTCTCCTTTTCTGAAGATGCGGCCGTCTTTGGTGCGGAAAAGCTGGTGCAGGGGGATCTGCTCAACGAAGAAATGATTTTCTTTACGTTTGTCGTACCGTTTAAGGGTGCGCATCAGGTTATCATCTGCACAGGAGCTGGCGGCCGGGTTTTGGATGCTCTGGCGTACGACATCTTCCACGTCCGGGGGCAGGAAGCCTTTGCCTACGAACTGCTTTAATATTTTGGAGAACTCGCCTTTCCACTCTTTACCATGAGAGGCTACCCGGTTGCCATAATGAATAAAAGTAACGAGGTGGGCTATTTCATGGAGGAGGGTGATGAGGAAAGCGTATTTATTCAGGTTGCCGTTCACACTGATGCGGTGGCCGCCCTTGCGGTCAGGGTGGCGATAGTCGCCCAGGATGCTCTGGCGCTCCCGGGTAAGGGTGAGATGCACTTTATACTCAACAATGTAGGCCATTACCTGCTCAAAAGTGCCATCAGGCAGGTAGGCTGCTAATGCATGTAAAGGCGCTTCCTGCTTCACAACCGGTTCACGTTTTTCTTTTAAGCAACTTGTACAGGCTCAATGTTTCGAACACGGTATAGACCAGGTACAAGAACATTAATGTAAAAATGGTAGCCCTGCTCACGTCGGGGCGTTTGATGAGGACGTAGACGGTGATCCCGATCAGGCATAGGAAAAGCTTAGCTGAACGTGGATGCATATACCATCCGGATAAAAACATGATTATTCGCGGCCGCCAGTCCCTTACGGCTCATGAAATAGGATAACCCCGTTATACCTGCGAGCACCACGTTACCAGCCAGTAGCACAGCATAATGCATGCCTGCGTCCAGTAAACGGGGTTTTAGAAATATGAACGCTCCATTCAGGATGGAGAAGATAATAATCAGTCTGATAAAAAAACGGTCATTCATTCCGCCGGGTGTCTTTTATAATTTGCCACAAAAGTAGTGTTAAACCCAGTAAAGAAAAAATGATCATGAATACAGGGAATGGCCATCCTGTCCGCTGGTCTATCTTATAACCAACGAATATGGCCAGGCCCAGTGTGGCCATCATCTGGAAGGCCAGGCCCGTCATACCGTAACAGGAGCTTGTTGCCGTCAGGCTTCTTCTCCTGTAGTGGCTTCTTCTTTGAAGAAGGACTTTTCATGTTTGTCTTTCACCCCCTCGTTATCGTCTGCTTCCATGTAGCAACGACCGTTGAACTTGGCAGTAGGCTCCATTTCAAAATGAGCGGTGTAAACATCCCCTTTCACAAAGGCGCTGCCTTTCAGGAACAGGAGCTCGTCTACCTTAATAATACCTGTTACTTTTCCCAGGATGTCTGCACTCTGGCATACCAGGTCGCCGGTGATCTCTCCTTCCGGACCTACCACGATCTTGGCTTTTGTGGATACCAGGCCATTTACCTGACCATCGATTCGGATATCACCTTCGCAAACAATATCACCCTGGATAGAGGTGCCGCTGCCAATGATATTCACATTTGAAGAAGGCAGTATCGCCTTGCTTTCGCTCTTTGAGTTACGGTTGTTGTTAAACATAGGTTTTCAAGTGTTTTGGCTTTTCAATTAATAGGATGAAGTTAAATAAAAATAATTAAATATTATCGATTTAATTAATAGGTACTGTTATCAACTTTAGGGACTTTCAGCATGGTGGTGTCTACTTTACCGGTGAAGTCTCCGTTTATGACCTGTTTGATATTATTCAGGTACTGGTCGCGGGCAATAATTGCATTCTCCAGCGAATCGGTACGTACTTTCAGTTTGATGAATTCCCGGCGCTGCTTAAGATCGCCATAGCCAGGTATATAATAGCGTAAAGGCGTGAATACCACAGTAGCTACCGAAATGGTGACCAGCAGTACGAACAGCGTACTCAACGCTACGTACACGCTCATCCTCGACAGTTTAAATGATGTGACTTCTTCATAGGTATCATCATTCATTATAACCAGGCGGTATTTATGATGTATTCTCCCAAGATCTCTCCCCTTTTTTTTGTTACGCTTAGCCATATGGTATTTAATCCGGCTAAAATTAAACAATTATATTATAAATAGCAGGTGTAAAAAGGAATTTCTCTCTTCCCCCTTTCGTAAAAAAATAGTCCTATCTTTAAAATATTTTTTAACATAAAGAGTTATAATAGTAGCCTATACACCCGGCATCCATGAATCGCTATCGGTCATTATTACTATATCTACTTCCCCGCGCTGTAAGTTTCTTGTTACTCAGTACTGGTCCTTTAGCGGTATCCGCCCAGAGCAAAGATTCGGGCAGCGTTCAGCGAAGAACGCCTGTTAAAACCCAGGTAGTCCCCAAAGTACAGGACAGAAGGCCTCCCTCTGAAAAGATGGCGGAGAAAAAATTTACCTGGAACCGGCGACTGATGCAGAACCTGGTTACCCGTTATAATTATTACTATAACGCCAAGATGAAGCTGGACAATGTTGTAAAGAATGTTGCCAGGCAGGGCCTGGATAATTACAACGACCTGCTGCCCTTTTACCCTTACAGCCTGCAGGACCTGGGCCTTAACAAGAACGACCTGGATTCTGTGATCATCAAGGCTTCTGTGGGTATCCAGATACATGACCCCCGCGGCAAATGGATAGATGACTGCTACCTGCTGATAGGCCGCGCCTACTTTTACAAAAGCGACTGGGAGAATGCGCAGAAAACCTTCCAGTTCATGAACATCGCTTTTGCCCCCAAGAAAAAGACGGACTATACCACCGTGATAGGCTCCAACGAAAATGACCAGATCTCCGTGGCCACCAAAGAGAAAAGAAAAGGCATCTTTGGCAAGGTGAAACATAAAAAGGCGCGTAACGATGCATTCCTGTGGAGTGCCAGAACGCTGCTGGAACAGAAAGAATATGACCAGGTGCAGGGCCTGCTTAACCTGCTGGACGCTGACCCTAACTTTCCGCGGCGCCTGGATGGCGACCTGGCAGAGGTACGGGCCTACAGCCATTATAAGCAGGGCCGTTATGCAGAGACCATCAACCCGCTGCGCGAAGCCATTAAGGAGAGCGATAACCGGGAATCCCGCGCCAGGATGTCTTTCATACTGGGCCAGCTGTACGCCCGCCAGGCAAAAGCTGATTCTGCCATGGCCATGTTCAGGAAGGTGATCCGCCAGAAACCCGATCCCATGATGGATTTCCAGGCGCGCATCCAGATAGCCCAGCTGAACGTGCAGGGCGGAAACGGCACACTGGAACAGAGCCTGGCCGCATTACGCTCCATGCTGAAGAAAGAACGTTTCATCCCCTACCGCGACGCTATCTATTATACCATGGCTACCCTTAGCGCGCCCTCCAACCAGGAGGCCGCCCTGGGTTTCCTGCAGCAATCACTGAAACAACCCAGCGACAACCCGGTACAGAAAGCGCTTTCCTTTAAAGCGGTGGCCGATATATATTACAGCCAGCGTAAATACCAGCTGGCCCGGAATTTTTATGACAGCACCGCCGCCGTAATGCCCCCTGAATTTGCGGATGCAAACCTGGTAAATGTACGCAAAGCCGTGCTGGGCGATGTGGCAGACCGGGTAACCGCCATTCAGCGGGAAGACAGCCTGCAGTGGATAGCCGCCATGCCCGAGACCTCCCGCCAGGCCTTCCTGGAGCAGATGGCCGCCAACATCCGGAAAGCGGCAGAAGAAGACCGCAGGAAAGCGGCCAAAGCGCTGGCAGGACAGGAAGAGGATAATAACAGTTTTAATAACGCACTGGCCATGAACAACCCCTTCGGCGGTAACGGCCCCCGCAACGGCGCCAATACCAACGATCAGGGCGACTGGTATTTCTATAATAATGCCAGCAAGGCATCCGGTTATTCAGAGTTCAAACGCCGCTGGGGCAACCGCCAGGCTGCCGATAACTGGCGCAGAAGTCAGCAGAACACCATCAACCTGGCCAATAACCAGCCGCTGACCGACCAGGTAAGCGACTCGCTGCTGACCGGCGAGGTGGCAGGCGCCAAAACCGTTCCGCCGGACAGCGTAACGGCGCAGAGCCTGGGCGCAGATCTTCCGCTGACGCCCGAAAAACTGGAGCAATCCAGGACCGTGCAGATGGACGCCTGGTTTGATCTCGGTAAACTATACCACGATAAACTGGACGATACCCAGCTGGCCATTGATGCGTATGACAGCCTGCTGCTGAAATTCCCCGACCATCCGCGTAAACCGGAAGTGCTGTACTCCCTTTACGTATGGCATAGCAGCCTGAAAGACCATACAGCGCAGGCAGACCGGTATAAAAATATGGTGCTGACCCAGTACGGCAACACCAACTTTGCCAATATCATTAAGTTCGGCGCCCTGCAGGACGTGGATGCTGATCGTAAAAAACAGATCTCCACGGCTTACGACGCTGCCTACACCGCCTACCGAACAGGTAATTACGAACTGGCGCTGGAGCGTAAACGCCAGGCAGATTCTACTTTCGGCTTCAACTACTTGGCCCCCAAATTTGATATGCTGGAGGCCATGATCATTGTAAAAACAGATACTACCGATGCACTGACAGACTCCCTGTTCCTGGGTAAAAGGGCTGTGGAGGCAGTGATGAATAAATACCCCGGCGATGAAGGCATCCATGCCCAGGCCCAGGCCCTGCTGGACGCCCTGAACCGAAAAAAAGACCTGGTGGCTTACCTGGCACAGCTGCAGATACAGAAAAGGGATTCCGGCGGCACCATGGTGGATGAGGATGTTTCCATCCGCTACCCCTGGCAAACGCCCAAGCCGCAGCTGGACTCTGCCACGCTGAAAACCGCGGCGCCCGGCGCAGCACCCGTTATCGCCGGCAATGTAACCGCCACACCGCCGCCACCCATGACGGTAACGGCCCCTCCCCCGCCACCCAAACCCGTAACGCCGTATAAGCTGAGCGCCACCAACCCGCATTTTGTGGTGCTGTCTTTCCAGAAAGTGTCAAAAGCCCTGCTGGATGAAGGCCTGGAACAGTTTACCCGTTACAACGCCAGCAAACATGCGGCAGACAAGATAGAGGTGGGCAGCTTTGTGCTGTCGCCCACGGAGGTAATGCTGGTGTTCCGCCTGTTCCCGGATGAGAACAAGGCCCTGGACTATTTTGATGAAATAAGGGAAGCGGCGCCTACTGATATTATTCCACGTATCCGCCCAACAGATTATAGTATGTTCGTTATATCCAGGGACAACTTCATTTTGCTGAACAGCACCAAGGACCTGCAGGGATACCGGGAATTTTTTGACAAGAACTATATTACGCAGTAAGCCCATTTGAACAGCCGCCTGGCAGACGGAAAGGAAGTAATAAAGCACCGGGGGGACTTGGTACGAAATTAGCGTTCTATACTTTATAAGGAACGCTGACTTTAGTTCAATTTATAATTTGTAATTAACTAATCCGTAATCAAACATTCCTAAGGCCCTGTTAAATTGGGGCCAAATCCTGGCAAATTTTCATAGTTTTGCCTGATTGTTGCACTTAATTTATTTATAATATTATCTGATGAAACGATCCGTAAAAATACTGTGGATAGTGGTTTTGGGTGGATTGGGGTTCTTTTTGCTATTAGTGTTACTGATTAACTTCCGGATCATTGGCAATATGCCTTCCATGGAAGAACTGGAAAACCCGAGAGCATCCCTTGCCTCTGAAGTGATCGCAGAAGACGGCACCATACTAGGGAAGTACTATTCTGTAGACCGTTCCAGCTCTGATTATAACGAGATTTCCAAAAATGTGATCAACGCCCTGATCGCTACGGAAGACGAGCGGTTCTATAAACACTCCGGTATTGATGCCCGCAGTACCATTGCCATCCCCTTTTACCTGATGGTGGGTAAAAAACGCGGATCCAGCACCATTACCCAGCAGCTGGCCCTGAACCTGCAGCAGGATAACACCGGCAACCTGCGCGCCACCAACCCGGTGAAACGTGCTTTCCAGAAGCTGCAGGAATGGCTGATCGCTGTGCGGCTGGAACGGAATTTCACCAAGCAGGAGATCATCACGCTGTACCTGAACACCGTAGCCTTTGGCGATAACGTATATGGTATTGAAAATGGCGCGCGTACCTTTTTCAGCAAAGATGCCGCCCATCTTTCCATAGAAGAAGCGGCCACCCTGGTGGGTATGCTGAAAGGTAATACCGTGTTCAACCCGCGCCGCAATCCCGCCGCCTCCCTGTCCCGCCGTAATACGGTGATAGAGCAGATGGAGAAGAACGGCTACATCACGGCTGCGGAAGCCACCAGCGCCAAGAGCAAGCCCATTGTACTGCGTTATAACAAGATAGATCACAATAAAGGACCGGCTCCTTATTTCCGCGAAGTGCTGCGCGATGAGCTGAAAGCATGGTGCAAGGACCATAAAAAGGCCGATGGATCTGAATATAACCTGTACCGCGACGGATTAAAGATCTATACCACGATCAATCCCCGTATGCAGCTGTATGCAGAAGAAGCAGTGTCCAAACACCTGAAAGACCTGCAAAAGGTATTCTCCGCCCAGAACAACATCAAAACCGGCAGCGCCTGGAAGCCCTGGCAGAAATACCTGGACCGTTATGTAAAAGAATCTGAACGCTACAGGAGCATGAAAGAAGATGAAGCTTCTGATGCAGAGATACAAAAGGCATTCAAAACGCCCACCAAAATGAAGGTGTTTGCCTGGAGAAGCCTGATGGACCCGGCCCTGAACGAGATAGACACTGTGATGACACCGCTGGACTCCATTAAATATATGCGCGCCGTTTTACAGGCCGGCTTTATGGCTATGGACCCTGAGAGCGGTGAAGTAAAAGCCTGGGTAGGCGGTCCGGATTTCCGTTATTTCAAGAACGACCACGTAGCCAAAACCCGCAGGCAGGTGGGTTCTACCTTTAAGCCCTTCCTGTATTGCTTTGCCATCATGAACGGTATGTCGCCCAATACCATGTTGCCCAATGAGCCTATCACCATTGGCGACTGGACACTGACCCGCAACTCTGAGGGTAGCGTAGGCGGCACCATTACCATGGCAGGGGCGCTGGCCCGTTCACTGAACCTGGTATCTGCCTATTTGATCAAACAGCTGGGCGCCAAGGCATTTGCTGATTTTGCCAAAAATAAGATCGGCTTTACCAGTGAGATCCCGCCGTACCCTTCCATTGCGCTGGGTACACCGGAAATATCCCTGTATGAAATGCTGCAGGCTTATACCATGTTCCCGGGCAGGGGCTTTATCTCCAAACCTATTTACATTACGCGTATAGAAGACCGTAACGGTAACATACTGCAGACATTTGCCCCTGAAAAACGGGAGGTGATCAGCGAAAATGAAGCCTATACGATGGTGAAGATGATGGAGGGCGTGGTGGGTCCCGGCGGTACGGGTGCGCGTATGCGTTTCCGTTATAAGATGGAAGGCGAGATGGCAGGTAAGACCGGTACCACCAACGACAATACCGATGGCTGGTTCCTGGGCTATACCCCCCAGCTGCTGGCAGGCGCCTGGGTAGGTTGTGAAAACAACTTCCTGCGCTTTAACACCACCGCCGTTGGTCAGGGCGCCAACACCGGACTGCCGATATGGGCTTATTTCATGCAGAAAGTATATGCAGATAAAACACTGAAGATTGACAGCAAGTCGCAGTTCCCCATTCCCGCTACCCTGCATAATGATATTTACCTGAACTACGATTCTAACGTACAACCCGGGGCAGAAGCGGAAGATGTAGGATCCGGCAGCGCCAGCGATTATATTGATGTAACGCAGTATGGCGAAGAAGCGGCTCCGGAACCGAAGAAGGAAGAACATAAAGAAAAGGAGAAAGAGAACGAAAAGAAAGATCATAAGCAGGAACAGCCTACACCGAAAGCCACTTATAACCCACCTCCCAAAAAGGACAATTAAACAATAATAAAAGCATTAATAAAAAAAGGACGCGGAGATGATCTCCGCGTCCTTTTTTTATTATCGATGCTTTACTTTTTATTTCTTCTTTCCTGAAGAGCGTTGCTGCATTTCCTGCTGGCGTTTCTGCATGTCTTCCAGGCGCTCCTGCCATTTGGATTTTGACACCGGCTTCTTCTTGTTCTCCTGGATCTGAGCGTGGATCTTGTCGTGGTTGATCACAAATGTCTGTAACACCCACTGTAAGGCGATACTGATCACGTTAGACAGGAAGTAATAGAAGGTAAGGGCGGCGGCTGTACGGTTAAAGATGCCCAGCAGCATGATCGGGAAGATGTAGGGCATATATTTCATCACCGGGTTGCTCTGATCGGCCATACCACGGTTGTAGAAGGCCAGGATCAAGCTGGTAGCCGTCATCAGCAGGGTGAAAAGGCTGATGTGATTACCATAGAACGGCACGGTGAAGGGCAGGTTCAGGATAGAATCGTAGGTAGAGAGGTCTTTTGCCCACAGGAAGCTTTCCTGCCTCAGCTCAATGGAGGACGGGAAGAAGCTATACATGGCTACCAGGATAGGCAGCTGCAGCAGGGCAGGCAAACATCCGCCCAAAGGATTCACACCTGCGCTCTTGAAGAGCTTCATCTGTTCCATACCGAAAGCCTGCTGGTCGTCGCCATGTTTTTTGCGCAGTTCGTCCAGCTCCGGTTTCAGCACTTTCATCTTAGCCTGAGATACATAGCTCTGGTAAGTGAAAGGCGCTATGATAAGACGGATAAATACGGTGAGCAGTATAATGATGATTCCGTAGTTGCCAATAAAGCCGCTCAGGAAGTTGAACACGGGGATGATGATCCACTTGTTCACATACTTTACGAAGGCAAAGATACCTGAGCCGAGGGGGATGATATTTTCCAGGCCGATATCGAAGGACTTCAGCGTTTTATAGTGGTTAGGGCCGTAATAGATCTCTATCGGGAAGCTGAAATCGTGTGCACGGCTGTACGGGATTTCTATGGTGGTAAATGTTTGGCCTACGATATTACCGCTCTGCGGCACTTTGGTATTCACTTCTGCCCCTGCAAAAGGCGTTTTGCGGGCAATGAAGGAAATATTGAAGAACTGCTGTTTTACGCTGAGCCACTGTTGCTGACCTTCCAGTTTTTCCTGGCTGGTGCGCTGCAGGGTGAAGTAATCGCGTTTACCATCGGTGAACTGGTAGTGCACCTGGTTGTTCATGCGTTCGTTCTCCATATCCAGCTCCTGCTTGTGCTGTTCCCAGTTCCACTGCAGGGTGAGGGTTTTCTGCGAAGCAGGCAGCACGTTTTCCAGTCCTACGCCATGGATGGTATAATCTACGGTATAGTTACCCGGTTTCAGGGTGTAGACCAGCTCCAGGTATTCTTCGGGCGTAACGGCTACGCGGTAGGTAAGGGTCTGGCTGCCATCTGCCTGGCGCTGTACCGGTGAAGCGGTAAAGAACAGGTCAGCGGTATTTAAGGTATGATTATTTACCGGCAGCTGAAGGGAGAGGCGGTTAAAGGAACCGTTCACCAGGATCAGCGGGTCGCCGTCGGAGGTTTTAAAATCTTTCAGCTGTACTGTTTCGGGCTGACCGCCTTTATTGGTAAAGGTAATCTTAACCAGTTCGTTCTCCAGTACGGTTTGCTGAGGGGTACCGGTGGCGGCGGCGGCAAAGGCGCCATATTCGCCGGCCAGCTGGGCGGAGTCTGGCGCCGCAGCGGCAGTGCCCGCGGTATCAGTAAGTATTTTCGGCTTATTAAGGTTAGCTATGGAATCCTGCCGGGCTTTTTCTCTCAGGGATTTTACCTGCTGTTTCTGGTTGAAGATAATATACCCCACCAGCAAAACACCTAACAGGATAAAACCAATGACCGAATTTCTGTCCATGAAATGAATTAAAATTTAGGCAGCAAAGGTAGTGAAAAGAAATTAGCTATCAGCTTTTAGCTGTCAGCCTTTAGTTAATAAACCGCGGGCCAATCCTGCTAAAAGCCAATAGCTAACAGCTAGCAGCTCAATATGTTATGTTATGGAAACAGCTATTAGCTTTTAGCTGTTGGCCTTTAGCTAATAAATTAATTCCTGATTAATTATGCTAAAAGCCAATAGCTGACAGCTGGCAGCTTAATCGTGGTGTACGATCTTCTTTTCTTCGGCTTTTACTTTCCCGTTCTTGCTCTCTGCATATTGTTTGGCGGCAGCGATGAAGTGTACGAACAGGGGGGCAGGCCTTTCCACGGTGCTTTTCAGCTCGGGATGGAACTGGCAGCCCACAAAGAACGGATGCTCAGGGAGTTCGATCATTTCCACCAGGGTGCTTTCCGGGTTGCGGCCGGAGAGTACCAGGCCTGCGTGCTCGAAATCGGTCTGGAACTGGCTGTTGAACTCGTAGCGGTGGCGGTGCCTTTCGCTGATGACGGTGGAGCCATATATTTCAGCGGCCCTGGAACCGGGTTGCAGCTCGCAGGTATAGGCGCCCAGGCGCATGGTGCCGCCTTTGGCGGTGATCTTTTTCTGTTCTTCCATGAGACCGATCACCGGGTGGGCGGTTTCCGGGTTCATTTCGGTAGAATGGGCGTCGGCCCAGTTCATGACGTGACGTGCGTATTCTACCACGGCCATCTGCATACCCAGGCAGATACCGAAGAAAGGCAGGCTGTTCTCACGGGCATACTGGATAGCCGTGATCTTGCCTTCTATACCGCGGTGGCCAAAACCGGGGGCTACCAGGAGGCCGTCCAGGTTCTTCAGCTTTTCTGCCACGTTCTCAGGAGTAATATGTTCAGAGTGAAGGTTTTGTACTACTACTTTGCACTCATTCACCGCGCCGGCGTGGATGAAAGATTCCAGGATGGATTTGTAGGCGTCCTGTAATTCCACATATTTGCCGATCAGGCCGATGGTTACTTTTGATTTGGGATATTTCAGCTTATCGAGGAACTCGCGCCATCTGGCGAGCTCGGGCTCTTTCTCGATGGGCAGGTTCAGTTTACGCAGGCAGATCACATCCAGTTTCTCGCGCATCATTTCCAGGGGCACTTCATAGATGGTGCTTACGTCGTTTGCCTCGATCACGGCGTCTACCTGTACATTACAGAAGAGGGCGATCTTTTTCTTCAGGTCGCGGTACATGGGTTCTTCCGTACGGCAGACGATGATATCGGGATGCACGCCGTTTTCGCTCAGGAGCCTTACGGAGTGCTGTGTGGGTTTGGTTTTCAACTCTTTGGCAGCGCGCAGGTACGGTATCAGGGTGAGGTGTACCACCAGGCAGTCTTCCTCTCCCAGTTCCCATTGCAGCTGACGTACCGCCTCTATATAAGGAAGGGATTCGATATCGCCCACGGTGCCACCCAGCTCGGTGATCACAATATCGTACTTACCGTCTTTCCCGAGCAGCAGGATGCGGCGTTTGATCTCATCGGTGATGTGGGGGATGACCTGGACGGTCTTACCCAGGTAGGCACCTTCCCTTTCTTTATTAATAACTGTCTGGTAAATGCGGCCGGTGGTCACGTTGTTGGCCTGTGAAGTAGGCGTATTGAGGAAACGCTCATAGTGACCAAGGTCCAGATCGGTTTCTGCGCCATCTTCGGTTACGTAACATTCCCCGTGCTCATAAGGGTTCAATGTACCGGGATCCACGTTAATATATGGATCAAATTTCTGAATTGTCACTCTCAAGCCGCGTGCCTGCAATAGTTTAGCCAGCGAGGCGGCTATAATTCCTTTACCCAATGAGGAAGTAACACCTCCCGTAACGAAGATATATTTTGCCATAAAAACTAAGTTCTGAAAAGATACATGACCTAAAAGGGAAGCGCCGGATGTTTGGTGTAACCTGTTCCTGTCATCATGTAGAATTACTTCCGAAGGTCATGCAAAGTTAACACAAAATTTTTACCAACCCGCAAACGGGGTTTTATTCCTTTGATTTATTATCCGGAATCGTGTGAATTCCCCTCTGGAAAATAAGTATCTTCGCGGCGGAAAATCGGACTAGTCCATAGCCGATAGTCCATAGTCCATGGCCGTTTACCGGTAAGAGGGTATACCAACCTGTGCGGGACATAGCTATGGAGCGTGGACTACCGGCAATGGACAAAAAATTTAAAAAAAACAATGACACTGACGCCTAAACATGCGCAAGACTCGGTGATCCGGATGACGGAGCTGGTGCTGCCCAACGACACCAATACTTTTGGCAATTTAATGGGGGGCCGGCTGATGTACTGGATGGACATAGCCGCCGCGCTTGCCTGTATGAAGCACTGCAGCGCCCCTGTGGTAACGGCGTCTGTGGATAATATCTCATTTGAAACCCCGATCAAGCTGGGCAACGTGGTACATATAGAGGCCAGGGTGAGCCGCGCCTTTACCACCTCCATGGAGGTACATATGCGGGTGTGGGGAGAAGACCCGGTGCAGCAGTACCGTTATAAATCGAACGAGGCCTTTATGACCTTTGTGGCCTTAGATCCCAATGGAAACTCCCGCCCGGTGCCGGCGATCATCCCCGATACGGAAGAAGAGAGGAAATTATATGACGGCGCCCTGAGAAGAAGGCAGCTTCGCCTGATCCTGAGCGGTAAAATGAAACCGGAGGACGCCGGAGAACTAAAAGCGCTGTTCTTCGAGACAGCCGGAAAATAACTTATACGCTTTTTACCAAGGGCTTAGGCCTTACCGTCCCATTCTGCATAGAACTGGCGCAGGAACTGTTCCATGAACTGGTGGCGTTCTTCCGCCATGATCTTCCCGGTGGTGGTATTCATGCGGTCTTTCAGCAGCAGCAGTTTTTCGTAAAAATGGTTGATGGTGGGGCCCAGGCTGTGCTTGTACTGCTCTTTGGTCATTTGCAGGTTGGGCTGGATGGTGGGATCGTACAGGGGGCGGTTCTTAAAGCCGCCGTAGTTGAAGGTACGGGCAATACCGATAGCGCCGAGGGCATCCAGGCGGTCGGCATCCTGGACAACAGCCAGCTCGGGCGAAAAAAAACTCCTGCCGGTGGTTACCTCCTTTAAAGGAAATGTGCTGAATGATATTTACAACGTGCCGGGTTACGGGTTCGGGGGTTCCTATACTTTGCAGAAAGTTACCAGCCTTTTGCGGGCCGATACTTTCGTCTCCGTTATGGAACTTGGAGTCAGCAATATCATGTAACAGGGCTCCCAGTTCTACTACCAGCATATCCACCTGCTCTTTGGCGCCGATGTGCCTGGCCAGTTGCCATACGCGATGAATATGCCACCAATCGTGCCCACCTTCAGCGTTAATTAACTCCTGTTTGACATAGGTAACGGTCCTTTCGATGTAATTTGTACTTAAGGTAGATTCATCCATAATTCATAACAAAGATACGATAAAACACCTTTACCGGCGCCCCTTTCGGGCCCGGTAGAAGGTAAACTATAGGGAAGCGGGAATCCTTATTGATGGGCTCACGGCGGGGTATAAACGCCGTTTTGCAGGTTGGCGCGGCATAAGGCGGCAGGTAAATATCAAGGCAAGTTTCTTTTCATGGCCTTCGCTGCCCGGATATTCAATGCTCCCCCGCCTATGACCGCTGGTTTCTTTATATATCTGTAAAATATAAGATCTTCACTTAAGTGGAGCAGAACCGATAACCGTTGCCGGGTTATTTAAAGGATGGTTCTGCTCCGCTGGCTGGTTTTGACTTTGGCATTATTCATTGGCGTTGTAACCCTGAAAAGCGGCTTTGTCGATAAAGATGGTGACTTTGGTTGATAATAATGGTATTCTTCAGTAAACAGTGTCGTTATTTAGCTCATTTCTTCGTTTCTGATATAAAATTACGAAGACAAACTGAATATTTCATCTACTGAACCGATATTTATTTATATATTTTTAATAGTAATACAACATAAGAATAAGAGTATTTTTGGATAAACCATTAACAGTAAGCATTTTAATAAAAAAACGCCTCAAAATGAAAAATCCGGATTGCTCCGGATTTAATTATATAGAATTATTTATAATGTAATTTTAAGGAATGGAAGGCTTAGGTTTTGTTCTTTTCCTGTACCAGTACCTCGGTAATCTCATTTAACTGTTTCACTTTTTCGGAGAAATCGCCTTTGAGTTTGTCGCGGATGGCCTGCAGCTTGTGCAGTACTTCGTCCAGCGTATCGGGGATGCTTTCCTGCAGCACCTGTTTGAGGCGCTTGGCAATGGTGGGTGATTTGCCGTTTGGTGGAGATGGCAATCTTGAGGTTTCCCTTCTGTACGATGGAACCCAGGTAGAAGTCGCACAGTTCCGGGGTATCTGCCACATTGATCAGCACTTTACTGCATTTGGCGTGTTCCCACACGCTACGGTTCAGCTCAGGGGAGGTTGGTGGCGGCTATCACCAGGTCTTTACCCAGCAGGTCGCCGCAGGAGAATTCCTTCTGTACCAGGGTGATGCTATGATGTTTTTGGGCCAGTGCTTCCAGCGCTTCCAGGAACCAGGTGGCCACTACGGTGATGTTGGCGTCCGGGCAGTTCTGCAGCATAGCGTTCACTTTTTCGTGACCGACATTGCCGCCGCCTACTACCAGTACGTGTAAACGGTTCAGCTTGAAGAATACGGGGAATAAATGATTTTCTTCCATTATACCGCTAATTTAAGCTCGTCTGCCAGCTTTTCCTGCATGGCCTTGAACGCTTCGTGGAAGCGTACCACCTCTCCTACCACGATGATGGCGGGGTTGCGCAGCTCTTCCCTTTCTGCGATCTGCACCAGGTCTCCGGCGGTGCCGATGCCTAATTTCTGGGTAGGCAGGGAACCGTTCTGGATAATGGCGGCCGGTATATCTCCCTTGCCCATGGCGGTGTAGATACCTGCTATTTCAGCCAGCTTGCTCATACCCATGAGGATCACCACCGTTGTGTTGGCCTGGATGGCAAATTCAAGATCGCGTGACAGGGCGCCGGTTTGTGTGTGACCGGTGATCACCCAGAAACCTTCGCTTACGTTACGTGCAGTAACGGGGATGTTATTGATGCCGGGTACTGCCACTGCGCTGGAGATACCGGGTACTACCTCGGTCTCTATCCCGAACTGCTGGGCAAAGGTAACCTCTTCCTGGCCGCGGCCAAAAACAAAAGAGTCGCCACCCTTCAGCCTTACCACGCTGCCGTAGGTAAGGGCATATTTCACGATCATGCGGTTGATCTCGTCCTGGCTGTATACATGCATACCGCAGCGTTTACCCACAAAACGTTTCAGGCAATCTGCGGGCGCATGATCCAGCAGTTCGTTATTGGCAAGGGCATCGTACAATATTACCCTGGCCTGCCGGATGGCTTTCAGGCCCTTCACTGTTATCAGCTCCGGATCACCGGGACCTGCTCCCACCAGGGTTAATTTCGGGACTATATTCTGCATAATTAGTTCAATTTTTTAAGTGGACGATCACCCATTTACCTGCGCTGCAGCAGCGATGGACTGCCTGTATTCCTGTGCCTGTTTATAGAATGTTTCTGCCTGCTGGAAATATTGTTTGGCAAAGCTTTCAGTAGGCTCGTGCTCATTGATCTGTAATACCAGGGCTTTGAAACCGCCTGCTACCGGCAGTTTGCCGGTTGCTACAAAATGCTTGTCGAAATCATTGATAATACCGTGCTGGGTGTTACAGCTAACGCCTTCGCTCAGCAGCAGTGCTTTTGCGCCTTGTACAAAAGAAGAGTACACATGATAGATACCGTCTGCATACATGCTGGCGTTCAGCGCTTCCGCAGCCCAGGCCAGTTTTTCTTCTGCTTCAAAGAGCAGGGTGGCTACCAGGTCTATCACAACGCCAGCGCACTCGCCCACGCCAATGGCGGTAGCATAGTTCTCATCCTTGCCCCAGTCTATGAAATCTTCATCGCGCAGGGTAGCCAGATCTGTGAGTGGTTTCAGCAGATCATAGAAATAACGTTCACCCTGGCGGTCGTAATAATCGTTGAACAGTTCATTTTCCAGTGCGTTGGTTTCGTAGTCGTGCAGCAGGGTACGCAGGACATCAGGACCACGTTTGCTGGGCACTTTGATCACTTTGTCGGCTACACGGCCAACACCGTTACCAACAATACCACCGCCCAGTAATACCTGCAGGGCAGGCAATGTTTTACCGGCGCTCTTCATGGAGCTGCCATGGAAGCCGATGGCCGCGATACCATGCTGACCGCAGGAGTTCATACAGCCACTGATCTTTATTTTGATGTCTTTATTATATACCAGGTCAGGAAATTCTTCTGCGATCACTTCCTCCAGTTTTGCAGCGATACCGGTGCTGCTGCTGATCCCCAGGTTACAGGTATCTGTACCCGGGCAGGCGGTGATATCTGCGATGCTGTCAAAACCAGGTTCTGCAAAGCCGGCTGTTTCCAGTACACTGTACACATAAGGCAGGTGAGCCGGCTGAATGTATTTCAGCAGCAGTCCCTGGTTGGCGGTTACGCGCACATCGTTGGCAATAACAGGTTTCAGCGCTGCGATTAGCTGACGGGAGATTACGCTGCTGATGTCGCCCAGGGGAACGCGTACGTAAGCCGCAAAGTATTCCTGTTGTTTCTGGCGGAATACATTGGTGGTTTTCCAGGCTTCATATTTTTTTGCATCCTTTATTGTGTAAGCAGGCAGCACGGGGTTGGGATCGGGCAGCTCTACCGGCTGAACGGTGGTATCTACCACAAATGTTTTAGACTTCAGCGCTTTGTGTTCTTCCTTTACCAGTTTTTCAAACGCTTCGAAACCTATTTTCTGGATCAGGAATTTGAGGCGTGCTTTATGACGGCTGGCCCTTTCGCCGTAGCGATCAAATACGCGGAGCACATTCTCTATGTAAGGTATCAGCTGATCTTCTTCCAGGAACTCAAAGGCAGTGTGCGCCAGGTAAGGCTGGGCGCCAAGACCGCCGCCTACCATTACTTTAAAGCCCCTTACGGTTTTACCATCCACCTCGCGTACTTTGGGTATTACGCCAACGTCGTGCATAAATGCCCAGGCAGTGTCTTTATCGCTGGAAGAGAAAGCAATCTTGAACTTACGGCCCATATCCTGGCAGATAGGGTTACGCAGGAAATAGCGGAAAGCAGCGTCTGCATAGGGCACTACATCAAAGGGCTCATCGGGATCAATGCCTGCCTTATCAGAAGCGGTGATATTGCGAACGGTATTGCCACAGGCTTCTCGTATGGTGATATCATCCATATCCAGCTTGGTCCACAGTTCGGGCGTTCTTTCCAGGCTCACGTAGTGGATCTGGATATCCTGGCGGGTGGTAAGGTGGAGGTTGCCGGTAGCATATTCGTCAGACACTTCGGTGATGCGATGCCATTGCTGCAGCGTCATTTTACCATAGGGCAGCTTGATGCGGACCATCTGTACGCCGGGTTGGCGTTGTCCGTAAATACCCCTGGCCAGGCGCAGGCTACGGAATTTTTCTTCCGGTATCTGGCCCTCACGGAACAAACGGATCTTTTTTTCCAGTTCTATGATGTCTTTTTCAACAACGGGATTTTCCAGTTCTGTTCTGAAGCTTTGCATGCTGATCTATTTACGGTGGTGGTAAATTTTGTTAAAAATCAAAAGCCCCCCTGATGTGGAGGGCTTGTATATATTATTGAGATTCAATAATGTTGGTCGTACATGATATACAGCTCGCCTCCTTAACATCCTATATTCCTATAGTATTAGTGGACTATTACAAAGATAGCGTGGGAAGACAGGATTTCAAAACTTTTTTGGGGGAAATGAGGGAGGGGAGCGATAACTATTAATTATGAGTGATAACTGGGAGTTATGGGGGATATAGAGGATTGCTTCGTCGCGGTTACCCCGGGGGCCCGGGGCGCCTCGCAATGACGACGGACGGTGCTTAAGCGGTTTCCTTCAGCTCCTGTTTGGCCATTTCCCAGCCGATGATGGCTTTTTTGCGGACGGCGCCCCAGTGGTACTCACCGGGGATGCCTTCCTGGCGGATCACGCGGTGGCAGGGTATCAGCCAGGCTACCGGGTTGTTACCGATGGCGGTACCTACGGCGCGCGAGGCGTTGGGGTGTCCAATGCTGCGGGCTATCTGCCGATAGGTGGACACGGCTCCGGGCGGGATCTGCAGGAGGGCCTGCCATACCTTTACCTGGAAATTAGTGCCCTGCACCAGGAGGTGCAGCTTACCGGCGGGTAAAGATCCTTCGGGAAAGATCTGCTGAATATAGGCAGCCGTAGCTTCCTGTCCGGGTACGATGGTTGCAAACGCCCAGCGTTGTCTGAAATGCTCCAGCGCGGCCTGCTCCTCCCCTGCTTCTACGAAGCTGAGTCCGCAGACGCCACGGGAGGTAACGGCAATAAAACATTTGCCGAAAGGCGTATCATGGTAGCCGTACTGTATGGTAAGCCCCGCGCCTGCATTGCGGAACTCGTGGGGGGTGACGGCCTCTATGTTCACGAACAGATCGTACACGCGGGACTGGCTGGATAAGCCCGCCCATTCTGCTGCTTCTATCAGGTTGGCACTTTCAGCCAGCCTGTTTTTCAGGTAGGAGGTAGTTAAATACTGCAGGAACTTCTTGGGGCTGACACCTGCCCAGGCGCTGAACAGGCGCTGAAAATGGAAAGGGCTCAGGTGCACCTGCGCCGCTACCTCGTCCAGGTCTGGCTGTTCCAAGAAATGCTCAGACAGGTATCCGATAGCCGTGGCTATCCGCTCATAGTTCATTTTTTCCTGTGTTTCCATTGTATTGCAATTGTAATATCGCAAAAGTAGGCCAGATTGGAAGGGGGATCAACCTGCTTTTTGCGGAGATGCCGTTATAATTGTTGGATTTTATAAGCGCTGATGATCACACCGATCTGAATATTAGCATACTCCTAACAACGGGCGGCTAGCGACTACCGACTTTTAAGCGTAACTTTGCGGCGCAAACAGACAAGTACTATGATGAACACGGTGATTTTTGACATGGATGGCCTATTGATTGATTCTGAACCACTTTGGGGGATCGCTATGCGGGAGGTATTCGCTACAGTAGGCGTGGAGCTCAGTTCGGAGCTCAGCTCCCTGACCACGGGGCTGCGTACGGTAGAAGTGGTGGACTACTGGCATAACTATTTCAAGTGGAACGGTAAAAGCAAGGAGCAGGTCACCACAGAGATCATTGACGCGGTAACCGCCAAAATACTGGCCCAGGGCAACGCCATGGACGGTTTGCATTATATACTGGAATATTTCCGTGGAAAGGACTGGAAGATCGGACTGGCCTCCTCCTCTCCTATGCGTTTGATCAAATCTGCCCTGGATCACCTGGATATCAGTCCTTATTTTCACGCTGTCTGCTCCGCCGAATTTGAATCACACGGTAAACCCCACCCCGCGGTATACCTGGCCTGCGCCAAAGCGCTGAATGCCGATCCGCTGCATTGCCTGGCCTTTGAAGATTCTGTTACCGGTATGGTCGCCGCCAAGGCTGCCCGCATGAAAGTGGTGGTAGTACCGGAAGCGCATAAACGCAGCGATAAACGCTATGCGCTGGCAGACCTTCAACTGGACTCGCTGAGAGCGTTCAATGACGAGCGGCTGAAACTGCTGCTGTAACACTCACACACCTTCACTACGGTTATGGCCCGGATTTTATGCCGGCGATCTGCACCTGTTCCCATCAGCGCGATGCGGTAAAATGGTGCTCACCGGAGCCTGCATTTATGACCTTGTTGCTGCCCGGCAGCACTACCCTGGCCTTTGTGTTGGCAGGCAGCCTCAGATCCAGTGTGAACTGCTTACCTTTTTTACGCCAGTGCACCTCCACCCTGCCATGCGGGGTTTCAAAACCTGCCTTTACCCAATCTATGCCGTCTACAGGTTGCGGCGCAATCTCCAATGTAGAAAAGCCGATATCATTATCCGCCTGGCGGATGCCTGCGAGGCCGTTATATAACCATTCCATCAGGTGCCCCAGCATCATGTGGTTGTTAGACACAAAACGAAGCGCCGGCCAGGATTCTGTCAGCGCCGTAGCGCCGTGCTTCAGCTGGAAAGCGTAACCCGGCACATCATCGCGGTTGTTCATATCATATAACAATTGCGATTGTCCGTTATTGCTCAGCACATTCACCAGGTAATGATAGCCGATATCCCCGGCAGTAAGTTTGAAGTTACCGCTGCGGATGGAATCTGCGAGATTGCTGATCACTTTATCCCGGTATTGTTTATCTGCAAGGCCCGTGTACAGGGGCATGGCGTAGGCTGTTTGGCTGCCGGTGGCATACACGCCGGTGGCGGGGTTGAAGAACCTGTTATTAAAAGCCAGTTTTATACTGTCGGCCAGCAGCGTATAGTGCCGTTCGTCAGCGGTTTTGCCTAAGGCATGCGCTATTTTTGCCATCACGTCAGCGTCCTGGAAATAGATAGCCGTAGCCGTTAGTGAGAGCGGAGTAAGCTGTGCATAGCCTGGACGGCCGGGCCCCATATCGAACCAGTCGCCCAGGCCATAATCCAGTATATGACCATTTGAGCGCTGGCGGAGGTATGTCAGGTAGCGCTGCATCATATTATAAGCCCTGTTCAATACCTGTTTGTCGCCATACCAGGTGTAGAGAAACCAGGGTATCTGTATACTGGCGCTGCCCCACTCAGGCGAGTCGCGGAAGCCGCCGTCGAACACTACGTATTCCGGGGCAATATCCGGCACCAGGCCATCGGGAGTCTGTGCGGCGATCATATCATCCACTGTTTTATTGTAGAGGTGCAGGATATCGTAGTTATAACCTACACAGGCGCGCAGCAGGTAGGTTTGCTCCAGCCAGCCGAGCTTTTCACGGTGGGGACAATCGGTGGATACGCTTGCCATATTGCTGCGGATAGCCCAATTGATCAGGCTATGTATCCTGTTGAACAGTGTATCTGAACATTCAAAACTACCGGCGGCAGGTGCGCTGTTGCGGGTATGCAGGAAGGTAATGTCCTGTAACCGGGCTGAGTCGCCGGGCTTGAAATCGTTCACCGGCACGGCGCCTTCTACCATGGCATAGCGGAAGCCATAATAAGTAAAGCGGGGCGTCCATTCTTCCACCCCATCACCTTTAAGTGTATACGAAAAATAATAAGGGGAGCCGCTGGCCTTCTGGTAGGGCTCTCCGTTGTCGTCCAGCAATTCGGCGGGCGTGATGCGTACCGTTGCGCCTTTGAGGCCTTTTACCTTCAGGCGGATGATGCCGGAAGCATTCTGACCGAAGTCTGCCACATATTTTCCTGTTTTGGAAATAGCCGCTGTTTTCACCGCGAAGGAATCCATTACCTGTAGCGGATAAGCCATCTGGGCATGCATTTCACCGCCGGGGCTTTGTACCTGCAGTGCCGGACGCCAGGCTGCATCATTAAAGCCTGCCTGGCACCACCCGCTTTGTTCCAGGTTGGCGTTATAATCTTCCCCGCCATATATGCTGTTGAAAACAACCGGTGAGGGCGCTGTTTTCCAGGAGTTGTCTGTCACGATCTCACCGGAAGAACCGTCGGTATACCGGATGAGCAGTTTAAGCCGCAGCATGGGGTAACCTTGTGCGATCACGAGTTTACGGTAACGCTCGCGGTTGATATTGAGAAAGCCATTGCCAACGATGGCGCCAATGACATTCTCCTGCTGCTGCAGCTGTTCGGTGATATCAAATGTATTGTACAAGCAGGTTTTGGAGTAGGTGGTCCAGCCGGGCGCCAGGAAATCATTGCCCACCTTTTTACCATTGAGGTACAGTTCATAGTGCCCCAGGCCGCTGACAAATACCAGGGCCTGTTGCACCCTTTTCTCTATCGGGAAAGATTTGCGCAGGTAGGGCGACAGGGAACGCTTCAGCGCTTTATCCCCCAGCTTATTGCCGCTGCCGTGCACACCGGGGTACACAACCATCGTATCCGGCAGGGCTTCATAGCCTATCCATTGGGCCGATGACCATTCCTGCTGATGGAGGATACCGGTGATAAAGTGATCGCCCAGGGGGGCTACCGGGCCTTTGTTGGTTTCGACTTCCACCTTCCAGTAGACCGTGGCAGCGCTTTTCAGGGGTTTGCCCCTATAAGGAATAAAAACGCTGTTGGCTGAGGCGATCTTCCCGGAGTTCCAGAGATCGGGAGTGGAGTTCAGCAGCTGCGGGGAGCTGGCTACGAGGATGCGGTAACTTGTCTGCACCACGTTCTTTGCGGTGGAAGCCAGTTTCCAGCTAAAGACGGGATGTGCGCGGTCTATACCAACGGGCGACTGCTTTGCTTCGCAGCGGAGGTCCTGCAGGGTAACGGGCTGGGCAAAGCCCAATTGCGAGCATAGTAATAGTAAGAGGATACTTACGTGGAAATAGTGTTTCAGTATCATGCTGTTGTTGCTTAAGGTATGTTGATGTCAACGGTCCTGTGGGGGCTGAATGTAATAATAAGCCTGCAAAAAACTAACCTCTGCTGTCATAGGGCGGGTGATCAGGTGGCAACATGGGGGCAAAAAAAAATCCCTTCCCGTAAACGGGAAGGGATTTTATATGAGCGTTTGAAGCTTCAGATTACTGCTGGTCGCCTTCTTTCTTCTCGCCGCCTTCAGATTGCTTCAGCTTTTCCCTCAGTTCGGCCAGTGCGCCAAGGTCGCCCAGAGTAGCTTTTTCTACTTTGCTCTGGATGTTCTTCACTGCCTTACGGGTTTTGTCAGCATCTGCTCTCTTTTCTTTGGCAACGGCTTCTTTTTCTTCTGCTTTAGCCTGTTCCCAAACCCTTGTATGAGATACCAGGATACGTTTTTCGCTGCGGTCGAATTCGATGATCATGAATTCTTTCACATCTTCCACGTTGATGGGTTTCTCATCTTCAGTTCTGAGGTGGCGTGCAGGAGCGTAAGCTTCCAGGCCATATTGCAGCTGAACGGTAGCGCCTTTCTCATCTTTCTTCACTACAGTTCCTTCATGCAGCGAACCGATGGGGAATATAGTTTCGAAAGTGTTCCAGGGATCTTCCTCGATCTGTTTGTGACCAAGGCTCAGCTTGCGGTTGTCTTTATCGATACCCAGGATAACTACTTCTATTTCGTTACCTACTTTAGTGTACTCACTGGGGTGGTTAAAGCGTTTGATCCAGCTCAGGTCGGAGATGTGGATCATACCGCCGATACCTGTTTCCAGCTCTACGAATACGCCATAAGGAGTGATGTTCTTCACGATACCTTTGTGACGGCTGTCGAGCGGGAATTTGGTTTCGATAGTAGCCCAGGGATCTTCGGTGAGTTGTTTGATGGACAGGCTCATCTTACGCTCATCTTTGCTCAGGGTAACTACTACTGCTTCGTATTCTTCGCCTAATTTGAAGAATTCTTTTGCATTGATAGGAGTAGAAGCCCAGGAGATCTCGGAAACGTGTACCAGGCCTTCTACGCCGGGCAGGATTTCGAGGAACGCGCCGTAATCTTCGATGTTCACCACTTTACCTTTCACTTTAGCACCTTCGGTGATGTGAGCGGGTAAAGTATCCCACGGATGCGGGGTCAGTTGTTTGTAACCGAGGCTGATACGTTTTTTCTCGTCGTCGAAGTCGAGTACCACCACATTGATCTTCTGATCCATCTGGAGTATTTCGCTCGGGTGAGATATACGTCCCCAGCTGATATCGGTGATGTATAACAGACCATCGAGGCCGCCCAGGTCGATAAACGCGCCAAAGTCGGTGATGTTCTTGATGGTACCTTCCAATACCTGGCCTTTTTCCAGTTTGGAGATGATATCCACTCTCTGTTGTTCGATATCGCTTTCGATGAGTGCTTTGTGGGAAACTACGGCGTTGCGGATGGCTTCGTTCACTTTCACCACCTTGAACTCCATGGTTTTGCCTACAAACTGGTCGTAGTCTGTTACCGGTTTCACATCGATCTGGGAACCGGGCAGGAATGTTTCCATACCGTAAACATCTACGATCAGGTCCGCCTTTGGTTTTGCTGGTAACGATACCAGTAACCACTTCGCCTGTTTTGTAAACTTCCACGATCTTTTCCCATGCACGTTGCTGGCGCGCCTGTTTGCGGCTCAGGGTGCAGGTTACCGTCGCGGTCTTCTTTTTCTACAACGAGTACTTCCACTTCGTCGCCCACTTTAACGCCGGGCAGGTCGCGGAATTCGTTGAGGGAGATCAGACCGTCGGATTTGAAGCCGATGTTGATCACGGCATCGGTTTTGGTTAAACCAACCACTGTACCGTTGATCAGGCCATTCTCCTCGATCACCTTAAAGGTGCTCTCGTACGTCTGGTCGTACTTTACTTTTTCTTCTTTGCTGTAAGAAGATACGTTACGTTTGTCTACGCTCCAATCGAAGTCATCGTGAGCGGTAACGGCAACAGGAGCATTTGGTGTCGCTGTTTCTGCCGCGGCAGGTGCTGCCTGCGGAGCCTGTTGTTCAGCGTTTTGTTCGTTAGTAATGTTGTTTTCTGCCAAAATTTGGTTCCTCCATTTAATTTAATTTCCCAGGGCGTTAGCCTACCGATTAAGACCGGGACGGGCCACTACCCTTTAACGGGACGGCAAAGATACGTAAAAAAAGGGGCGGAACCCTTAATTTAGTGAAAATTTTTGGCCAACTCATTTGCCCGTTAAATAGTAATTTTCAGTTATGAACGGAACCTCTTTTCAATCGGATATTCGGTACTGGCTGAGACAAGGAAACACAGTTAACCACCTGCTTTTCTGGAATATAGCCATTTTTGTGGTCTTAGGCCTTTTACGCCTGATCGCTTATTTCAGCAGGGCGGGAGCTGTAGCTTTTACGTTTGTCTCAGACCAATTGGTGTTACACAGCAACCTGGAGGTATTGCTGAGAAAACCCTGGGGATTATTCACCTACATGTTTGCACACATTAACATTTTTCACATATTCTTCAATATGCTGAACCTGTATTGGTTTGGCAATCTTTTCCGGGATTTCCTGGGCAATAAGCGGATCCTGCCGCTCTATCTGCTGGGCGGCCTGATGGGCGGCGTACTGTATATGCTGAGCTTTAACCTGCTGTTCCCCGCTGCGGTGAATCTGCCTTTGCTGGGCGCTTCTGCCGCCGTTATGTGCCTGCTGGTGGGCAGCGCCACCCTGATGCCCAACTACGAAATAGGGCTGTTGCTGCTGGGCAGCGTCCGGCTGAAATGGCTTGCGATGGCCATTATAGTGCTTGACCTGATTTCCATCCCCCAGGGAAACATAGGCGGTATCATTGCCCATATAGGCGGAGCCGCACTGGGATTCATATACATCCGTCTCCTGAAGAACGGTACAGACCTTTGCCAACCCCTGATGTGGGTGTTTGACGCCCTGTCTGGTGCAAATACCGCCAAACCTCGTCAGAAGCGCGCGTTCAAACCTAAAAAATCACCCCTGAAAGTGGTGAAGAAAGCCCAGGATGAAAACCGTCAGCTTAAACTGGACCAGCTGCTGGACAAGATCAACGAAAAAGGCATCGGCAGCCTGAGCCCGGAAGAACGGGCCTGGCTGGATAAGCACAGTAAGGAGTAGCTGTTAGCTGCTGGCTGTTAGCTTTTAGCCTGGGTGCGGATAGGGTCAGGGGGGATTTTCCGGTGACCGGCAACTAACAGGCAACTGACAAGTAACAAACAACAACTTGCAAGTAATGACTAAATTTGCAGCATGAAGACATTTAACGTTCCCATTATATACCGCAGCCCACTCATTACCGCCATTAAAAACAAGCGCAAGCAGCAGGACAGGATGAAGAAGAATTTTAAGCCCACCGCGCTTGATTTTGGGGCGTTAAAGATATTACTGGCCCGGCACTTCGGGTTTTGCTACGGTGTGGAGAACGCCATTGAGATCGCTTTCAGGACCGTTGAAGAGAACCCCGGCAGGCGCATCTTTTTGCTCAGTGAGATGATCCATAATCCGCACGTGAATAATGACCTGCTGGAGAAAGGCGTACAATTCATTATGGATACAGCCGGCAGACAGCTGGTGCCCTGGGAGGACCTGCAGCCGGATGATATTGTGATCATACCTGCCTTTGGCACTACCCTGGAGATAGAAGCCCGGCTGAATGAACTGGGCATTTCCCCTCTACAATACAATACCACCTGTCCTTTTGTGGAGCGGGTATGGAATAAGGCCGAACAGATAGGCCAGAAAGACTATACCGTTATTGTACATGGTAAACCGGGGCATGAAGAAACCCGGGCCACTTTTTCTCATAGCCGGCATAACACGCCTACTGTGGTGGTAAAAGACATGGAGCAGGCAAAGATCCTGGGAGCGTTCATCAGCGGTGAGCGGCCTGCCGCAGAATTCGCGGAGCTGTTCAAAGGACAGTACTCTCCCGGTTTTAACGTGGAAACCGACCTGCAAAGGGTGGGTGTAGTGAACCAGACCACCATGCTGGCCACCGAAACCCAGGCCATAGCCGACTACATCCGCAGCGTGATCATCAGCAAATATGCTGCTACGGAAGACAATGCGGCAGAACGTTTTGCCGATACCCGTGATACCTTATGCTATGCCACCAATGACAACCAGAGTGCGGTGAACGGCCTTTTACAGGAAGACGCCGACCTGGCCATCGTTGTGGGCGGGTATAACAGTTCCAACACCTCTCACCTGGTGGAGCTGTGCGAAGAGAAACTGCCTACTTACTTTATCTCATCCGAAGAAAAGATCGTTTCTGCCAATGAGATCATGCACTGGGATTTCCATCACAAACAGGAGCTGCACAGCTTTCGTTTCCTGCCGGATCAAACGCCGGTGACCATTATGCTGACCAGCGGGGCTTCCTGCCCGGATGCGTTGGTGGAAGGCGTGATCCGTAAACTGCTTGGGTTCTATGGGCTGGAGCATAAGGCGGATGAACTGGCGGCAGCGTGGACAAATTGATGGTGAAAGGGAAAGCCCTTAAATTGACATCGGTTGCAAATTATACTAATTAAAAAAGACACCTGTAAGGTGCCTTTTTTCTTTGGGGCTACTCAATGCTAGTAATGCAGAGAAAAAAAGAGTTTATATAAATTTTATATTGTGATCGTGTGACTTACTGAAACAAAAATACCTGATCTAAAAACCTTACACAACTCACATTTATTATCCGGCGGAGATTTTCAAATAAGTGGCGTAAAAACGGATAAATCCGGATAACTAGAATTGCATGGCCCTTTTAAGGAACTCCGCTTTTCTTCTTCTTGATACTTCTACCTGCGTGCCATCTGTCATGAGCGCAAAGCCGCCCTCACCCTGTATATAGGACTGCATCTGCTGCAGGTTGATGAGGTGTGAGTTGTGCACCCGGAAGAAATCCATATCGGAGAGCATCTCCTCAAACTCCTTCAGGGGACGGGACACCAGCAGGTGCTTTTTATCTGTAAAGAATATCTTGGTATAGTTGCCTGTAGACTCACAGCGTACAATATTCTGTACAGGCATGAACACAAGACCGTTGATTGTAGGCAGGGCTATTTTGCGGTGGGTTTGGTGGAGTGTTTTCATATTGGCCAGGAACACATCGAGGGGCGAGATGTTATTCTCTTTCGGGCGGCCGGCGGCTTTTCTATCACGGCATTTCTGTACGGCCTCCTGCAGCTCCTGGATACTGAAAGGTTTCAGCAGGTAGTCTAGTGCGTTGAATTTAATGGCCTTTAAGGCATATTGTTCAAAGGCTGTAGTGAATATCACGTCAAAGGATATCCTGTCAAATAGTTTCAGCAGTTCAAAACCATTCTGGTAAGGCATTTCCACGTCCAGGAATACCAGGTCGGGCTGTGCCTCGTCGATAAGGGCTTTGGCCTCTCTTACGCTGTTAACGCCTGCTATGACTGTTACTTCCGGGCATTTCTTCTGTAACATGGTTTGCAGGGCATCTATACAGTGTTGCTCATCGTCCACAATGATAGCTTTGATTTCGCTCATGCGTTCAAGTGTTTTAGTTGTAAGTCTGTGTATAATAAGTTTGAAAGTTTACGTGTTTGAGCGTTTGAGACGTTCGCGAACGTTTTAAACGATTAAACTTTTAAACTTTCAAACTAAAAAATCAGCTCTACGGGAAGGGTAAGCTTTACCTGTGTGCCAGCCGGCCTGCCTTCCCCGTCTTCCAGATCTGTAATTATTACGTTAGTGTCCCTGCTGTTATTGATCTTCCTGATCAGATCTATACGGCCTTCTGTAACCTGCATGCCCATTGAACGGTGGGTCACTCCTTTCTTAGCCTTTATTTCCATGGCCCTTTTACGGCCGATACCATTATCTGTAACTATGCATACAAGTGTACGGCCATTCAGCATCATATCGATGGAGAGCAGGCCTTTACCTGATTTATGCACCAGACCATGCCAGATGGCATTTTCCACGTAGGGCTGGATGATCATTGGGGGGATCATCACTTCTTCATCATTGATCTCATCTGCCACGGTGATGTTGTAGTCAAAGACCCCGTTGCAGCGCAGCCGTTCCAGGTCGAGGTACAGGCGTAGTGATTCCACTTCCTTGTTACAGCGATATAAAGGTATGCTGGGTATTATCCAGGATCATACGACATTAGCCGGGAGTAACTTGGTTAGGTAGTCTGAGGCCTCCTCCTGGTTGTTGCTCCATATGAAGCGGTGGATGGAACTTAATGAGTTAAAGATAAAATGCGGGTTCATCTGCGCACGCAGGGAACGCAGTTCCAGCTGCAGGGTGTGTTTGTTGGCCTCCAGGTTACGGTGACGGATATAGAAAAATCCGCCGATGGCCAGCATGAATAAAAAGCCTGCGGTGGAAAGCGTATACACAATGTTACGTTTGGTACGCAGCTCGCTTATCTGTTTATCATGTTCCAGTAATTTGATCTGGTTGTCTTTACGGTCTACTTCATATATAGCCCTTGTCTGGGCCAGGGCCAGGGCGGAGTTCTCATCCAGTATGCTATCCTTGTACAGCAGCGATTTATTCAATGCTGCCAGGGACTTTTCAAAATCCCCGCTGGCTTTATAGTCTGCAGCCAGGGCTTTATAGCCTTCATACAACATAGATTTGAACCGCCAGAAAAGGCTCAGGTCGATCGACTTCTGAAAATAGGCGCGGGCTTCCTCGTGTTTGCGTTCCTTACTCAGCAATTTACCAATATTCAGGTAGCTTTCCGCGGAGTGCACCTTGTCATCCACTTTATCATTGATGGCCAGGGCTCTTTGCAGGGCATCCATGGCATGTGTATAGTCCTTTTTTTCCTGGAAGGCGGCGCCCAGGGAGTTGTAGCATATCACCATGCCCGTGGTGTTCTTCAGCTTCCGGTTCACTTCCAGCGAGCGCTTGTAGAACTCGATGGCCAGGTCTGTTTTACCTAGGCCCTGGTAGGCGTAGCCGATATTGGCCAGGTTAATGGCCACCCCGAGGTCATTCTTATTCTTTTCTTCGAGCGACAGGGCTTTGGTAAAGTGGCCGAGGGCCTCTGTGTATTTCCCGGTGGAGAGTTCGATATTACCAATACTATTGATTGCTACACAGATATTGCGAACATCATTGGCCTTTTCTGCTGCGTGGAGGGCCCTGAAATGGAGCTCGAAGGCTTTCTGCAGCTGGTCCATCCGGCGGTTATCTACACCGGCGTTGTTCAGGGCATTACTGATCAGGCGGTTATCTTTTGTTTCCTCTGCATATTTTATCGCTTTCTCGTGGAGATCCGCCGCAAGTATATATTGAGATTTGTTCCGCTTGGAGGTGCCTACTTCGTTATAGGCATGCGTAAGGCCCCGCGCATATTTCAGGCGCAGCCCAAGGTTGATAGCTTCCTGCAGGAAGGTATTCTCCTCTTTTCTCTCATCGTAAAAACGCGCCATTGCCCTCCCCCTTTCAATGAACCATTTTACTTTATTGGTGTCATTTGGCAATGTTCTGGCAGAATCGAGCGTACGTTGTACCAGCAATGAGTCCTGCCCCAGTACGTTTACACTTGCCCAAACGGCTAAACTAAATAAGATACATACACCTTTGCTGAACATGGATCAGTAGGGTAATAGAACTAACACAATTTAAATAATTAATAATTAAGAATGAATAATTAATCATGCTTACGGGTTGCTGACCTGTAAGATGGTATTCATAAAAAAAGCGAAAGGGCGAAAGAATTCGCCCCTTCTTCCTATTAACCGAATACACCTACTGAAAACATGAAATAAGACCGGTTTCCCAATCCTATTCCACATTAAGTTTATAACAGCCGTCCTGGCAACCTGTCCGGCGTTTATTTTATATACAAATGCTCTATATACGGTTAATAGCTTAGAGGTCCTTCTTGGATACAGCCAGGGTAAAATTTTTCCCAAAGCAACACATTATGATCAAGTACTGACTATATACAAATACCCGTTATGCCTATGTTCTACTGTCTGCACAAAATCTTTATCACTTATTGAATACCAATAAGACCAAAGCATGGCTTTTACATACGGATAAGGTGGAAAAAAATGTATAAAGGAAATTCGAAAGGATGTGGTAAACTATCTGAGGCTTCCGTAGGTCACGGAATCAAAACAAATGTATAAAACGTTTCTCTAAAACCGAAATAATATTTATGAAAGAAATGGTTATGAGGGTTGTACGATCATGACATCCTCTACCCATTGCAGGGCTAACCTGAGCTGGTCATCCATGCTTAACTCACTGTTATCCAGTATAATAGCATCATCTGCCCTGCGAAGGGGGCTGATCTCGCGGTTGGAGTCGATATAATCCCGCAGTTCAAGATTTTCTTTTACTTCCTGCAGGGTAATGTGTTTGTTCTTTGCATAGAGTTCTCTGAAGCGGCGTTCTACGCGAACAGCGGTATCTGCGGTCATGAAGATCTTCAGTTCGGCATGGGGGAATACCGTGGTACCGATGTCTCGTCCGTCCATCACGATGCCTTTCTTCTCTCCCATTTTCTGTTGCTGCGCTACTGCAAACTCACGCACTTCACGGATGGCGGCTACCTCGCTCACTTTCTCTGCTACGAGCATCTCGCGGATGAGATGTTCGATATTTTCTCCGTTTGAGGTAAATGTCTGACTGGGACGTTTCGGGGTTATACTCAAATTCCAGGTGAATATTTTCCAGCGCAGCTTTTACCGCTGCGGTATCCGACCAGTCCACACGGTTTTGAATGAAGTAGAAGGTGATGGCCCGGTACATTGCTCCGCTGTCTATGTAGATGTAGTCCAGCTCCCTGGCCAATTGCCTGGCCAGTGTGCTTTTTCCGCAGGAGGAATAACCGTCTATCGTGATGATGATCTTCTTCAAACCGTTAATGTTTACACAAATGTAGTAAAAAGATGAAAAAACAGGACATGTTTGAAAGTTTGAAAGTTTGAGGGTTTAAAAGCCTGAGGGTTTGAAAATTTATACGTTCGCGAACGTTTTAAACTGTCAAACCCTCAGACTTTTAAATTATTGTTGTCCCAGCACTTCCACCTTACAACGGTATGCTACCTGTTGGGTTGCTTTATGATACAATACCAGGAAGTACATGGCGGCGGGCACTTCGCGGATCTCTACATCTGCATCATTTTGTACGTCGTACTCGCGCAGTACCTGTCCCCAGGTGTTCATCAGCTGCATCACCAGCGGCGTACGGATGCCGCGGATACGTACATGGAACTGGCCCATGTTCGGGTTAGGATAGACATCTATCTTGATCAGCGGCGGCACGGCCCTGATCTCTGTGTAGCTAACCTGTCCGGTGCGTGAAACGGCTTTTATACGGTAGTAGGTCCAGACATCGGCGTCGTTATTATCCAGGTAGGGGTAATCGATGCGGTAATTGCTGTATCCGCCGGGCGCCCTCGGTGGGTACCCTGGCAATGGTGGTAAAGTCTGTTTCACCATCAAAGCGGCGTTCGATCTCAAACACGGCATTGTTGACTTCCTTGCGGGTAGACCATTCCAGGCGTACCTTGATCGATAGAGATACGCCAGGCATTGAACAGGATAAAGTCTGCCGGGGGCGAGCAGCGACCGGGAAGCCGATCGTTTTGGAGAAAAACTCCTGGCTGGCCAGTCCGCCGGGAAAACTGCGCAGGTGCATGGTAGCGCCCGTTCCCATGGTTTGAGTGGTAAGCGTACCTGTTTGCGGTTGGTAAGGCAGTTGTGGCAGGCGGTCCCAGGTGGCGCCGTTATAATGAATAATATAGCTGCTGTCGCGGTAGGCGGCGTACAGGGGCATTTCGGCGGTGTTCATGTGCTGCAGGATCACATCTGTCTGGGCTTTGCCTGTTTGGCTGTGGCCGATATCCCAGGTTTTGTAGATAAAGGTATCTTGCAAAAGCGCACCGCTAATTGCGTTCTGGTAGATGTTGTCGAACACGCGCACTTTGAAGTTATCAGGGGCGCCCTGGGTGGCGATGGCCGCCGGGGCATAGTTGCCGACAGCTGTACCCACGGGGAAAACCACCCTGCCTGTGGCGGCGGTGAGGCCTTCGCGGTAGAGATAGCCCCCTGCGGCTCCTGTACCTGTTACCACGAAACGATGGTCGCTGTAGCCGGTAATGTTGCCAGGGGCGTTCTGCCCTACAGACAGGTTCCAGCCATTCAGGAAGATATGACCACTATTGAAATGAAGCGTATTGCGGATCTTCAGATCGCTCAGGTCTTCCAGGATCAGGCCTGCGGAGTTGCTCAGCTCCAGGTTGGGGAAGCTGGCGCCCATACCGCCGGCCACACTGTAAGCGCCAAAGATGCTTTGCTGACCTGTATTACCGTATAATGTATTGTTGGAAGAAAAGCGGAATATGCCACCGGTGCCGTTGAGACCTCCGGTGCTTTCATCGGGCAGGGAAGCGGCGTTGCCGTTCACCCAGCGTTTACCGAGGAAGTAGAATAATGCGTTGGGATTGGAGCCGAGGGTACCCTCCTGTTGCATATTGCCGTAGAGCGCAACGGGAGCATTGCCGAATATCCAGGCTTGTCCGCCGGGGGGAATGTAGGCGGATTGCTGGGCAAAGGACAAAGCCGTTATGCCTGACAGGAATGCGGTTAGTAGATATTTCAGTAGTCTTCTTTTCACTTGATCGGTTCTCTCTTATTAACTTTTAGAAAGAGTATACCAGTTGTTACCATCTGACTGGAGCATAAAAGAAAGATTTGCGGTCCCTCCCATATTTAACGTACCTGAACCGTCAACGTTTCCGCCGTTTGATGTTATGCCCACAGTACCGGGAGCCACTTATGCGGTTTTACGACATATACCCTTCCCGGACATGATGAAGCAGCAGGAAGCGTTATAGTGGCGTTTCCGTTACCAGTTTTAATAATTGTATAATCAGTAGCGGTCACTGTAGTACTGCCGTTTACAGATCGTATAGGCAATGAAAAGCTACCATTCAGATCAAGTGTACTTGTCGGCGCATTGGAACCAATAGCCAGCGACTTACTGCTATTATTCCAGAAAAAGTTGGCAGCGTCCTGTCTCACCTCCGTATTAGCGTCAGAGGTTTTGCCTGCAAAGATGATCCCGCCATCTGTAAAGGAGTTATCACCATGTGTGGTTACCACTTTATACCAGGTATTACCAGTATTTGTAGTCAGCGGATCAACGCCACCCCATTCTTTCAGGGCCAGGGTGTTTTTATCAAAGTAAAGCTGGGTAGTGAACGCATTGGTTGGACTGGCCTGCATCTGGAAGGATAATACACTCCATGCATGGGCGCCTGTACCAAGCGGACCGTTTTGCACAACGCCGGAAATGGGACTGGCCCAGATCTTCATCCTGTACTGGGGATCGGGTGCGGTTGCTTTCGATATATCGTTATCTGTAAGTGTTCCGTACGAAGCACCACCTGTGATATCCTGTGAAGGCAACCACATGGCCCTGGTAGGATTCCATTTCAAGACATCACCGTTACCGGGTACAGTATCCAGCACCCTTCTGCTTTGGATCTTGCTGGCATTCCAGATAGCCAGTGCACTGTCGGCATATAATGTACCACCGGTATTCAGCTTCAGAGAGCTGTTCAGGCTTATTTCCTGCATGCTACCTGCTCCGGCGGTGTACCTGCCCAGCAAACGCTGGGTATTGATGTTCTGAAATTTTGCGAAGCTAACTGCCTGGTTACTGATTGTAGCGGGAACTGTTCCTGTTCCAGTACCGGTAAGATCACCGCTTAAGGTAATAGTACCGGTTCCGGAGCCTGTGGACAGTTTTCTCCATCCTGCAAGCGAGCGGATATACAGGCTGTTATCTGATTTCAAATAGATCAATGTACCGTCATCGGCGGTGAATAAGGGGGATAAAGCGGTTGTATCGTTAACGCGTGTTAACAGCAGTCCCTGGTTATCGCTTTCCAATTCCAACAGGGCCGACTTTTTCAGTACAGTAGGGTTTTTACCCAGCTTCAGTTGCTGTGCCTGTGCTGCGGCAGATATGAATATCAGCAACGCTGCTAATTTACAGATACGGGAGGGTAGAGTTATATTCATCATCTCAGGATCTCATGGATAGTTCAGGAAAAAGGAGCTTACAAAACGGTGTTAACAGGAACGGCATATAGCCGTTCCTGTTAACTGAAAATATCCTTATTTCTTAATGATGTACCAGTTGGTACCGTCAGTTTGCAGTGTAACGAAAGTCCAGTCGTTATAAATAGGATAGCTGGTGCCACCTTCTATCTGTGCACCGCCTGCAGGAGTGATTGTTACGCCATTATCAAGACCACCGGCAATTTTCTTGATGGTATAGATACGGCCTTTGATAGTACCTGCAGCAGGCAGGGTAATAGTTACAGGGGCAGTAGCAGCATCTACCAATACCGTATTATCTGTTGCGGTAACTGTGTAGTTGGTATTTACTGTAGTGATAGCCAGCGCCAGTGAACCTTCTACCTGGAGGGTAGAGTTAGGCCTTGTTGTTACACCAACCGCTACAGAGTCCCTGTAGTTCTTGGCGCCTGCAAAAGCCTGTGCACCGGTTGTTACCACACCGCGGGCAGTTACAGCAGCATCAGGAACGTTCAGGGTGATCACGTTGGCAGTAGTAGTGCTATCAAAAGCAACGTCATTCCCGTCTGTACCGTTCTTAAAGTGAACAGCGGGACCTGTCTGACCGTTAATGCTCTGTACAGCGCCATCGAAAGCAGCGGCGTTCAGTGTTTTCTGAGAGATCACACCGGAGGCAGCGCGGATCAGTACATCGTTCTCAGCAGCAGCAGCAGCAGGAAACGCGTTTGTAGCAGTCAGCGTATTATCCAGGGTAGTAGCACCAGCAAGGGTAGTTGCGCCGTTCAGGGTAGCAGCACCATTCAGGGTGGTTACACCGGTTACGGTAGCGTCTCCGCCTACTACCGCATTACCCGTAACATTCAGGTTAGCAGCTGCAGTCAGGTCATCCTGGAAAGTTTTAGCTCCGGCAAATGTTTGTGCGGCTGTAGAAACGGCACCGGGATTGGTGGCATCTGCAGCGTGCAAAGTCAAAGTACCGGTAGCTGCGTCCAGTGATAAACCGGTGGCAACGGGAGTAATAGAGAAGGTACCGATCACGATCGCTTTCTGTGCGTCGTTGATCCTGTTCCAGTCAGCCTGTGTGAGCAGACCTCTTGTTTTAGTACCATCCTGTGTGGGTATATTGAACCTGTGTTCACCAGTACCATTATGTACGATGTTAAAATCCATACCTGCGCTATCCACCTCCAGTGTCTGGTCGGGAGTGAGATCGCCATTCAGGCTGGAGATCACGTTGGAAAATGCGGCAGCAGGCATCGTGCGTCTCATCACGGCGCCGCCTGTACCGAGTACCAGTACTTCTACTTCAGCGGTTCCTGCTGCTACGTTTTTCAGTTCTACGTTACCGGTGGCCGTAACACGCACGGCTTCTGTAGCGTTTGTACGGATAGATAAGGCCTGCGCATCGCTGGTACCAATGTAGTTATTAGTAGGGTTGGTACCTGTGTTACCGGTTAAGGTCCAGTTGCTGCCTGCAACAGAAGCGTCGGCCATTTTTACCCAGTGACCGAATTTCCTTACATACAGGCCCCTGTTAGGACCAGGTGTAACGCCGTCTGAGAAGTAGATGATCATACCATCCAAGGGAGCAAGGGCATTGATCGCGGCAGTGTCAGTAAGACGGGGCAGCAAAAGACCCTGTCTGTTGGATTCCAGTTCCAATACAGCGGAACGCTGGATATTGGTAGGATTGTCGCCCACTTTCAGCTGGGCTTTCGAGGTAAGGGCGCCTATAGTCAGGGCGCCAGCAAAGAGCAGCTTCGCTGCAATGCGTAAAGATCTGTTCATGGTATAAGGATAGTTATCAGTCCAATAATGTTTGAAGGGGTTACCTTCTTCACGGATATTTAATTTTCACCAATTTTAGATTACATCCATTCATTAATATAAAAAGCCACGGGAGCGGATGCGCGCTCAATGCAGCTGCTATTGTTCTACTGTTTGTCCCCAATAATTTAATGGCCAAAATTGCTGCCGGTTAAGATCCGGCATATCAGTGTTTCCGTTATAACGTTAATGTTGCACACTGTTATTCAGATACTGAATAAATATCATATCACAAAAATGAGTTATTTATGTAGTAACTAAAATGGTATTATGGTACCATTTTATATGCAAGTTTTACTCTATGTGAAAGTACCTGATCCGGGTGTACGTATGATAATGAGGGGTGAAAGTGCAGAAAACGCAGGTAAAGCGTTTGCGGGGGAACTGACTGCGGTGAAGTTGCGCGGGATTAGCTCACATGTTCGTGTTACTTAAAATAGTAATCCCGACCCGGTAGGCCGGATCGGGATCTTAATTTTAACAAAGCATTCTATTTATTATGCTTCTGATTTCTCTGATTTGTTGCTTTTGGGCTGATTTTTAATGGTAAAGATCAGCTTCTGGTTTTCTTTATCCAGGTCTGCTACCAGGATATCCCCGTTATGGATGTTCATATTGAGGATCTCTTCTGCCAGAGGATCTTCCAGGTATTTCTGGATGGCCCTGTGGAGCGGACGGGCGCCAAACTGCTGGTCGTAACCTTTCTCTGCGAGGAAGCCTTTTGCTTCGTCTGTCAGTTCGAGGCTGAAGCCCAGGTTGTTGAGGCGTTTCAGTACGCTCTTCATGGTGATATCGATGATCACATAGATATGTTCTTTGGTCAGTGAGTTGAAGATGACCACGTCATCGATACGGTTGAGGAACTCGGGGGAGAATGTCCGTTTGAGTGATTTCTCGATCACTGCCTTGGTATTTTCCTCTTCGTTCATGGCTTTGGCACCTGTAGTGAAGCCCACCCCTGCGCCGAAGTCTTTCAGCTGTCGCACCCCGATATTGGAGGTCATGATGATGAGGGTGTTCTTGAAATCCACTTTACGGCCCAGGCCATCTGTAAGTATACCGTCGTCCAGTACCTGGAGCAGGATGTTATAGATATCCGGATGTGCTTTTTCGATCTCATCCAGCAGGATCACGGAGTAAGGTTTACGGCGTACTTTTTCGGTGAGCTGACCGCCTTCTTCGTAACCAACGTATCCCGGAGGCGCACCTATCAGGCGGCTTACGGAGAATTTCTCCATATACTCACTCATATCTATACGGATCAGTGAGTCTTCGGAATCGAACATGTACCGTGCCAGGGCTTTTGCCAGCTCAGTTTTACCCACACCGGTAGGACCGAGGAAGATAAAGGTACCGATTGGCTTTTTAGGATCTTTCAGACCTACCCTGTTACGTTGGATGGCTTTGGTAACCTTGGAGATGGCTTCGTCCTGTCCAACTACAGCGCCTTTCAGGTCTTCACCCATGCGGCGGAGTTTTTCAGATTCGGCCTGCACCATACGTTTNACGGGAATGCCGGTCATCATACTCACTACTTCTGCGATGGCTTCTTCATCGATGGGGTAGCGTTTATGTTTCACTTCTTCTTCCCAAACTGCTTTGGCGCGTTCCAGGTCTTCTCCCAGTTTCTTTTCGGTATCGCGAAGGGCTGCTGCTTCTTCGAAGCGCTGGCTTTTCACGACCTTATTTTTTTCCTGTTTGATATCCTCGATCTGTTTTTCGAGGTCCAGGATGTTCTGCGGAACGTTGATGTTCTTCAGGTGTACGCGGGCGCCTACTTCATCCAACACGTCTATCGCCTTATCGGGCAGCAGACGGTCTGTCATGTAGCGGTCGCTCAGTTTTACACATGCGTCGATAGCTTCTTCTGTGTAGCTAACGTTGTGATACTCTTCATACCTGGGTTTGATATTGTTGAGTATCTGTATGGTTTCGTCCACGGTGGGCGGATCTACCATTACCTTCTGAAAGCGGCGGTCCAGCGCGCCATCCTTTTCGATATACATACGGTATTCGTCCAGGGTAGAAGCGCCAATGCATTGGAGTTCGCCACGTGCCAGGGCTGGTTTGAAGATATTGGAGGCATCGAGTGAGCCGGAAGCTCCGCCGGCGCCAACGATGGTATGGATCTCATCTATGAAGAGGATCACATCCCGGTTCTTTTCCAGCTCGTTCATGATAGCCTTCATCCTTTCTTCAAACTGGCCGCGGTATTTGGTACCGGCAACGAGTGCAGCGAGGTCAAGGCTTACCACACGTTTGTCGAATAATACGCGGGATACTTTCCTTTGCACGATGCGCAGCGCGAGACCTTCCACGATAGCGGTTTTACCCACACCAGGTTCGCCGATCAGGATCGGGTTATTCTTTTTACGGCGGGAAAGTATCTGGGACACTCTCTCAATTTCCTGCTCGCGGCCAACAATGGGATCCAGGCTTCCGCTTTCAGCGAGCTTGGTGATATCCCTGCCAAAATTGTCCAGAACCGGAGTTTTAGACTTGGTGTTGGTTTGCTTGCTTTTTGAGGCGAAACTTTTTCTTTCGTCCTCAAATTCCTCTTCGCCCGGGTCGTCAAACTCGGCTTTAGGATCTGCTGACTTTACAAAGCCCAGCTCGTTTTTAAAAGTATCGTAGTCCACGTCAAACTGTTGTAAGATTTGTGTACAAACGTTTTCCTTATTCTTGAGAATAGACAGCATCAGGTGCTCCGTTTCAACGGTAGGGCTCTTTAAAGCCTTTGCTTCGAGTACAGTGACCCTGATGACCTTTTCTGCCTGCCTTGTTAGTGGAAGACTATTGATATTGGCAATGTTCTTACCGGTCTTGTCTTTTACGGCCAATTCAACCTCTTTGCGCAATTCATAGAGGTCCACATTCAATGCCTGCAGAATTTTTACTGCGGTGCCTTCACCCTCACGAATTATGCCCAGCAGCAGGTGTTCTGTGCCTATGAAATCATTTCCCAAGCGTAAAGCCTCCTCCCTGCTAAACGAAATGATCTCCTTTACTTGCGGTGAAAAATTCTGGTCCATTGTGAGATTATTAAATTATTAAAACCCTTACGGGGGCTTGCTTATACAATATTAGCAAATAATTTTGATTCTTTTGATCTAACACGTTAATAGTATAAGATTTACTTTTGTGCTGTGTGTTGCAGGAAAAGACTGTGATAATACCTACGGAGAAAGCGACTTTTCAGTTGCCGCCTCTTAGAGAATTTTCGCGGTTTCCCTCAATTACTTTACTAAATGTACTAAACAAGGTCCGGCCTTATGCGATTCAAAATTGATACCAAAGAAAAAATAGTGATTTTCCGACCGGAATTTCCGGTGCTGGATGCTAATTTGTCAGAAGCATTCGTTCGCCGGATCATTGAATTACCCGAGCTCAATGGCAGGAACCTCATACTGGATATGGCATTGGTTGAGTCTGCAGATGAGGCCGGAATACAGGCCATTTTAACAGTGTATGGGCAACAGTATGACAGTAACCTTTCCTGCGCTATTACAAACGTTAACAACACTTTAACAGCTGCACTCAACAAAGACTGTGAATACGAACTAAACATTACCCCTACCCTATCCGAAGCCATCGATATGGTAATGATGGAATCATTGGAAAGAGATCTGCTGGATGGGGAATAGTTGTTAGCTATTGGCGGTTAGCAGTTTGCTTAGGGATGCCGGGAGTGGTTAGTGGCCAGAATTATGTATTTTCGGCTTTTTTGAAATATGTTTGGAGTCACAATCTTAGGCAACAATTCTGCCATACCAACCGCTGAAAGACACCCTACCTCACAGGTTGTTACCTCCAATGACCAGGTGCTTATGATAGACTGCGGAGAAGGCACCCAGTTGCAGCTTGCACGCTTCAAGATCAGGCGCAGCAAGATGCGGCACATTTTCATCAGTCATTTACACGGCGATCACTACTTTGGTCTGATAGGGCTGATAAACAGCCTTAACCTGCTGGGCCGTACGGAACCGCTTACCATATACGCACCTCCCGAACTGGAAACAATTATACACCTGCAGCTGGACAGCTCTTTTACCCAGCTGAAATTTGAGCTTTCCTTTGTTGCACTGCTGGCAGAACAAGCTGGCGTTATCCTGGATGAAAAAGATCTGCAGGTAAGCTATTTCCCGGTTAATCACCGCATTCCCTGCTTTGGGTTCATTTTTTGATCAGCAACGCAAAAAGCGGAAAATCATCCCCGACCAGGCCCATGCCTATGAAATACCGGCCGCCTATTATTCCCAGCTGCAGGAAGGGGCTGATTATCAACGTAAGGATGGGTTGCTGGTAAAAAACCATTGGGTAACCCTCCCCCCTTCCAAGGGCAAAAAATATGTGTATTGCGCCGATACCATCTATGACGAGGGGCTGCTTCCTTACCTGGAAGGAGCTGACCTGGTGTACCATGAAACTACTTATCTGCATGGCCTGGCAGAAAGGGCAGCGGAGCGCTACCATACCACCTCTGTGCAGGCTGCCACCCTGGCCCTGAAGGCAGGCGCCAAACGGCTCCTGATCGGCCATTTCTCCTCCAAATACACGGAACTGCAGCCATTCCTGGATGAATGCCGCCCGGTTTTTCCCAATACGGACCTGTCTGTAGAGGGGGCCACTTTTATTGTCTGATGAAAGGTCACTAAGACTCCAGTAAGCTTACACGAAGGTTCCACTAAGGTTTTACTAAGATAGCACGAAGATGGCACGAGGAGTGGACGAGGACTCAAGGAGGAGCGGACGAAGATAACATGTGGAGCAGATGAAGGAACCTGGAAAATGGCGGCAAGAAAAAACCCTCCATGGATCTAACCATTGGAGGGTTCAGAAATTTCAGCAACTGCCTTAGTTACTTATAGTTACTTACAAAGGCTTTTATTTTAGCGTCCAGCTCCCTGCTTACCGGTACTACAGGCAGGCGGAAAGCGTTTTCAGTAATCCCGCCGTAATGCAGGAACGCCTTGATACCGGCCGGGTTATTTTCCGCAAACATCAGCTCAAATGCTTCATGCATCTTGTAGTGCAGGTTGCGGGCAGCCGGGATGTTGTTGTCCAGGGCTGCTTTTACCATGGCTGAGAAGTCGGCCGCAAAGTAGTTAGCCGCCACGGAGATCACGCCGTCCATACCGCAGGCAAGCTGTGGCAGGGCAAGGGCATCATCGCCGCTGATTACCAGGAAACCTTCAGGTTTGTCTTTGATGATCTGCATGCACTGTACCATATCGCCACTGGCTTCTTTCATGGCAACGATGTTCTCCACTTCATGCGCCAGGCGTACGGTAGTAGCAGCGGTCATATTACGGCCGGTGCGGCCGGGTACGTTATAGAGGATGATCGGCCTGGGAGATGCTTTGGCGATGGTTTTATAGTGCTGGAAGATGCCTTCCTGGCTGGGCTTACTGTAATATGGTGCTACGCTGAGCACGGCTGCAGCTTCATCCAGCGGACAGGTCTCGAGACGTTTTACCACATCGCGTGTATTATAGTCGCCAATACCCACAACCACGGGCACCCGCTTCTGCACCTTTTCAAAAGTAAACTTAATAAGGTCAAGCTTCTCTTCGGAAGAGAGGGTAGGTGTTTCGCCGGTGGTTCCGAGTGATACCACGTAGTCTATTCCACCATTAATCACATGATCAATCAATTTTTCCAAAGCATTCCAATCAATGCTTTCATCTGCTTTGAACGGTGTAACGAGGGCTACACCAGATCCTCTTAACTGTTCCATGAAGTATTAATAAGCCAAAAAGTCTGCAAATATTGTCATTTGGCCTGGTATGTTTAAATATTTTTTAGCGTTCGTCGTAAAAGCCCATGTTGCTGAATTTTTCGATCCGTTGCTCTATGCGGGTTTCGGGATCGATCTTTTTCAGCTCAGCCAGGGTTTCTTTGATCCTTTGCTTAAGAATGGCAGCTGCCTCTTCCGGGTTAACATGTGCGCCACCCAGGGGCTCTTTAATAACGCCATCTACCAAACCGAACTGGCTCATATGGTCGGAGGTAAGCTTCAGCTCTTCTGCGGCCTTTTCCTTGTAATTCCAGGTACGCCAGAGGATGGTGGAGCAGTTTTCGGGAGAAATTACGGTATACCAGCTGTTTTCGAGCATGAATACACGGTCTCCTATACCGATACCAAGTGCACCGCCGGAGGCGCCTTCGCCGATAATGATGCAGACAACGGGCACGCGGAGGCGCATCATTTCGAAAAGGTTGCGGGCAATGGCTTCGCCCTGCCCTCTTTCTTCAGCTTCCAGTCCGGGAAAAGCGCCCGGGGTATCTATCAGCGTAACGATGGGTTTATTGAATTTCTCCGCCAGTTTCATGAGGCGGAGGGCCTTGCGGTAACCTTCGGGATTGGCCATACCGAAGTTCCGGATCTGGCGCATTTTGGTGTTGACACCTTTCTGCTGGCCGATGAACATAATGGTTTCGCCATCCAGTTCGGCAAAACCGCCAACCATTGCCTTATCGTCCTTCACGTTCCTGTCGCCATGCAGTTCGAGGAAGTTGGTGGTCATTCTTTCAATATAGGCAAGGGTATAGGGCCTGTCGGGATGCCTGCTCAGCTGCACTTTTTGCCAGCTGGTGAGATGGTCATAGATATTCTGGCGGGTGGCAACGATCTTCTGTTCGTACTCTTTTACGGTAGCAGAGACGTCGACGCCGGATTTCTGGCCATTCTCTTTCAGCTTTTCCAACTGCTCATACAGGTCAGCAACAGGTTTTTCAAAGTCCAGGAATTGCATAATCAGATTTAAAATTGGTTAAAGAACGGTGTAAAGATAAAGCTCTAAAGTTTTTTTAAAAAAGATTTGCGAATTTGATCAATTTGTTGCTATCTTTGCCATCCCAAAACGGACCAGGGGTAACACCCTGTAAGTGAGGAGGATCGGTAGTTCAGTCGGTTAGAATGCCGCCCTGTCACGGCGGAGGTCGCGGGTTCGAGTCCCGTCCGGTCCGCAAATTAGACTGATACGAAATGTAAAAGCCCGCTCGTTGAGCGGGTTTTTTTGTTTATCCCTCTGCGTTCACCATCCAGCGGATCCCGAAGCGATCGGTAAAATTTCCATGCCATGCACCCCAGAATTGCCGCTTAAAAGGGAAATGCAGTGTTCCACCTGCAGACAGCTGATCAAATATTTTCTGACCTTCTTCCGGGCCGGACACGGTAATAGATAATGATACATCGCCCGTACCGCGGGTGACCGGCCTCCCGGTCATGGCATCGCTGGCAAGGATGGTGTTTCCTCCAAACGTATAGACTGCATGCAGTATCTTGTGCTTATACTCCTCAGGAGCCTTTATTGCTGTGTTATCGTAGCGGTTTACTACATTGATCTCGCCGCCTAGGATCTGCTGGTAAGTGGTCAGGGCCTCTTCGCAGTCCCCGTTGAAGTGCAGGTAGGGAACCAGTTGCATTGTTTGTTGATTCATGTCACAAATATTTATCGCAAAGTTGCTTCAGGACACCAAGGTATAATTGTATAAATTCGACACCATCAGAGGTTATACAACCTGGACATTCTGTCTGCAAGGGCTGGCTGAATAACCTGGACAATGGTAAACTGCTCTTTCAGGAAATCGCGTGGGGTGAAGTTTGTCAGTTGTTTAAATTCTCTTATAAAATGCGATTGGTCATAATACCCGCATTCATACGCAATGCCGGTGAGAGATGTATGCCTGCATGAATACATGGCCAGTACGGCATCATTAAACCGTTTTATTTTCAGCAGTTCTGCAGGGGTTAATCCCATCACTGTTTTAAAGCGGCGTTCCAGGGTCTTATAGTTCGTATTGAACTGTGCAGCTAACGTGTTTACAGGGGTGGAAGGGCAATTGTAATAATGCTCTAGAACATCTAGCTACAAAACTGTAAACGTCCTGCGTGTTGTTAATTTTCTGTAACAGGAAACTGTCTGCCAGCACTACTCTTTCCATATTGCCGGCTTCAGCCATTTGTTCTTCCAAAACCCTGTATTCTTTACCCAGGAGGTCTTCCACCTGGAAAAATGCGTTGGAAAACAAATGCACAGGAATCCTGAAGAATGGATAAGAACCGCCTGGTTTAAACCGGATGGAAAAAATATGCTGTTTCCTGGTTTGTGAAATAAGGAGTGAGTGTTTCCGGATACCAATAACATGCGATCCTTTTACGGTGAGTGATTGCCCATCCTTAATCTGTGCATAATTGTCCCCGAAATTGAACATCAGCTCAATCGTGCCATCCGGGATCAGGGATTCCTGGTCCCGGAACGGCGGTCTGTCAGCCAATGCCGACCAATAGCATTCAATATAAGCCGACAGTACAGGATGCGGTTTGTATTCTTTATACTCCATTGATCAATCGCTGTTTTCCGGAAAATGAAGGTAGGAAAAAGTGGTTAAACAGCTTTGCCAGCGAGACCAGCCGAAAAATTAATATCTTAGCAGTATCTCCTTATATTTTACCGGATGAACCACTTCAGACAATTTGCATTTAAGCAATTCGGGTATTTTGACTTCAATAAAGACCTGCCCGAACGGCTGGCCGGACGTGATTACAGCAGCTTTATCAAAATTGTGCTGGTAAAGGCGAAAGGGAAGCTTACTATCGACTTCAAACAATACAATTTGAAGGAAGACGCGCTGTTCTTTATTAATCCCGGGCAGCATTACTGGTTTGATGAAGCCTGCTGCGGTACCATGATCTATTATAACCGGGATTTTTACTGCGTAGAGATCCATGACAAAGAAGTGGCTTGCGATGGCATTTTGTTCCATAATGTATACGAAATACCGGTTATCTTCCTGAAAGGGCCTATGGCGGCAGACTTTCAGCACACCCTGCAGGAAATAAAAGCGGAGATTGAGCAGGAGGATACTGCGGTTGAAGAAATGTTACGCATCTTGCTGAAAAGGATCATTATTAAGTCTACCCGCATCTGGAAACAGGAACATGATATTACAGATGGTAAAACACGTGATGAAGCAGAGTTTTCCAGGAAGTTCAGCCAGCTGGTGGAGTGGCATTATGCCCGTTTGCATACCGTAGCTGACTATGCCGAACTACTGCACATTAGTCCCAAGGCGCTGAATAAGCGTATCACCCGTTACAGTGATACTACCCCGAATGACATTATTAAAAACCGGATCATCCTTGAGGCAAAAAGATTACTGGTTCATACCCAGCTCAGCGTAAAGGAGATCAGCTACAAGCTGGGATATGACGATGTTTCCTATTTTATCCGCTTCTTTACCAAACAAGCGGGCGCCAGTCCCAACAACTTCCGTTTAAGTTACCAGCAATCCTCTGCAGCACTGGTCTGAACCCCGGTGGAGCCCCCCGGGGAAAAAAGTGCTATAGCTGTCTACAATCGTACATTGAACCGCCCCTATGGCCGGAGTAATTTTGTGGTGTTCAATTAATCATCAAACATTAAATGCATCATAAAATGAAAAAGTCTTCCATCTTAAAGAAAGGTTCTATCATGCTCCTGGCACTGGCATTAGGAACCAGCTTATCAGCTCAAACCAAGGATCCCTATGTTGAAAGCGGCACCCAGGCTTTTTTAAACGTACTGAACTCCGGTGACGGCAAACCACTGGAACAGTTATCACCCAAAGATGCCCGGGCGGTTCTCACCGGTGCGCAGTCTTCTGTTAAAGTAGATCTCTCCGGCATCACTGTCAGCGAGAAAACCATCACTTACGACGGCAAACCGCTGGTAATGAATATTGTTAAACCTTCCAACGCAAAAGGCATATTGCCTGTGTTCATGTTCTTCCATGGCGGTGGCTGGGTATTAGGCGATTTTCCCACCCATCAGCGCCTGGTGCGTGATCTGGTAGTGGAATCCGGCGCAGCAGCTGTATTTGTTAACTATACTCCCTCACCGGAAGCACATTACCCCGTTGCTATCAACCAGGCTTACGCAGCTACACAATGGGTGGCTGAACATGGTAAAGAAATTGGTGTGGATGGCAAACGTTTAGCCGTAGCAGGTAACAGTGTAGGCGGTAACATGGCGGCTGTTGTAGCGCTGATGGCGAAAGACAAGAAAGGCCCTGAGATCAAACTGCAGGTGTTACTCTGGCCTGTTACAGATGCTAATTTTGAAACCGCCTCTTACAATCAATATGCTAACGGTTACTTCCTGACCAAAAACGCAATGAAATGGTTCTGGGATAATTACACCACCGACCTGAATGCACGTAAAGAGATCTATGCTTCTCCCCTGCAGGCCAGCCTTGAACAACTGAAAGGCCTCCCTCCTGCCCTGGTACAGGTAGCACAAAACGATGTACTGCGTGATGAAGGCGAAGCATATGCAAGGAAGCTGGATGAAGCAGGCGTAAAAGTAACTGCTGTGCGTTACAATGGTATGATCCATGACTGGGGATTACTGAACCCCCTCAGCCAGGTGCCCGGCACACATACAGCATTACTGCAGGCAGCAACTGAAATTAAAAAAGCACTTCAATAAGCAAAATTACATCTCGTTTCTATCTGGAAGCCGGCAATATGTCGGCTTTCTTTTTATAACTAGAAGTGCGTTCATAATTCTTAGTGTCGTAGATGTTAGTTGTGCAGCCGGAGACTACGACCATCTGCCAGGAGACTGCAAGCCACCCGTATACTAAAATATTGTGGCTGCCTGCAACAGCTCTTCGAAATTGGTAACCGGTGTTTGATAACCTGCCATAGCTGCAATACCGGCGAAAATGTCTGCAGGCGTTTTACCTTGTTTGCGCAGGTATTGAATGGAAGTGTCGCCTGCCGATTTGGAAAGTTTTCTATCGCCGGGGCCCATCAGCAAGGGATGATGCCAGAAGGTACTATGCTGAAAATTATTCCCAGGCAACAATGAAGACAGGTATAGCTGGGCAAGCGTAGATGGCCAGAGATCCTCTCCGCGTACCACCAGATCGATTCCGAAATACTGATCATCGATGATGGACGTTAGCTGGTAGGCAGGGAAACCGTCTTTTTTTCTCACTACAAATGACGACATGGAAGGAGGTAAAACGGTTTTGATTCTCTGCCCGGACAGGGTTTTGACTTGTACCTGCTCTTCCCCTGTGGTGCATAATCTCCAGCTGACATTTTCTTCATCCAGCGGGATACCTTTATAACGGCAGGTACCGGGGTACGTACCGTCGGGACTAAGGGCGGCTATCCGGGTACGTGAACAGTTACACGCAAACACCTGTTTGCTTTCCCGGAGGTGTTCCAGGGCTTCCCTGTAAAGGTTCATGCGATGCAGCTGGGAATAGGCAGTTTCGAATCCGAGGTAATCCCGGGGGCCTTCGTCCCATGGGATATTGAGAAAACGGAGTGTGGAGAAAATATCTTCTACATATTCACGGGTGGCGCGGTCGCGATCCAGGTCGTCAATACGGAGGAGGATACGGGCCTGGGTTTTCCGGGCAATGGCGGCGGTCAGTGCAAAAGACAGGATGTTGCCCAGGTGGAGGAAACCGCTGGGTGTAGGAGCTATCCTGGTTTTGCGAAAGGTAAGTGCCGGATTCATTGCTGGCAAATTAATATATCGGTGCGAAAAAAAAATTTGATTTGCATTTGTGGAATTTTTCTGCATATATTTGCAGCCCTGAATTAAGGAACGGATCGGTAGTTCAGTTGGTTAGAATGCCGCCCTGTCACGGCGGAGGTCGCGGGTTCGAGTCCCGTCCGGTCCGCATCAAAGGATCATCAGCAATGATGATCCTTTTTTTATTTTACTCAACTTAACAGTTAAGGGGTTGATTTTCACGATTTAACAACAACATCGCCTACTCATTCTTCCTACCTTTATTTCAGCTTGACACTTTAATAACTCGACCTGGAACTCGACCCGAGTGATGGTCTTTAAAATGTCAGGATTATGAAGTTGCCGATCAAGTTGATTTGTCGCACAAAGAGAGTGCATGAAGATGGTACTTCTACTGTTTTTATTCAATACTGTTATAATGCCAAACAAAAGACGTTACTGCATACTGGCATTAAAATTCCACCCGCCTACTGGAAAGCAAAACAGTGTTGTATTACAGATAAGCTTCCCTTAGAATTTGGAGATCACGAAGCTTTAAACAAGGAACTTAGGCGGCTAGTTAGGATCGCTGAGGACCTGGTCACTCATGCCGTTCAAACAAAAATTCGGGATAAAGGAGCGTTTGTAAAGAAAACCTTTTCTCCCTCCTTGGAGGTAAGCACTGTGGAGGAACGAGTAAATGAAGCAGCAAAGAAAGAAGCGGAAGAAAAAAGATCCAAACTGGATATCTATTACCAATTTGATGAGTACATCAAATCCAAACAACGTAAGGTCAGTGCAGCTACTCTTACCGTTTATAGGAATGTCAAATCACACCTGCTCGCCTATGAAAAATACAGCGCCAAAAAAATAACGTTTGAAAGCCTTGATTTTAGTTTCTATGAAGATTTTGTAGACTACCTCACCTTTGAGCATGCCCACATGCGCCGTCAGGAAGAGCTCACTGGTTTAAAGCTAAATACCATTGGTAAGACCATCAAACACCTGCGGGGCTTTATCAAAGATCGTGTGAAAAGAAAAATCATTGCTCCGATTGACCTGACAGATTTTAAGATACCCGAAGAAGAGAGTGACGCTATCTATTTAACACACCAGGAGATTGCCGACATCTATCAAACTGATCTTTCAGCTCACCCGCATCTAATCGAGTACAGAGATCTATTTGTCCTGGCTTGCCTTACAGGATTACGGTTCTCTGATTTCTCTACACTTAGACCGGAAGACCTGCAACGGGATATGCTCTATAAGAAGCAGGAAAAATCCGACCACTGGGTAATTATTCCCTTGAGGCATGAAGCAAAGCAGATCTTTACCCGCCAGTTTAGAGACAAAATACCGGAACTGACTAACCCTGAATTCAACCGTCATATTAAAACCATTGGCAAACTGGCAGGTATTACCCGCCTGGTTAAATTCTCCTACAAAAAAGGTAACCAAAATGTGGTAGTAACGAAACCTAAGTATGAATGGATTACTTCTCATACTGCCCGGCGGTCTTTTTGCACGAATGAATTTTTAGCAGGAACTCCGGTAGAACTGATCATGAAAATCAGTGGTCACAAAAGAACAAAGGACTTTTATAAATACATCCGCATCACTCCCGAAGAAGCCGCTAATAAGATCAAAGAATTATGGCTGGCCAGGGATAATATGAAATTAATTAAAGAGACAGCAGAGAAAATGGGGATAGCGATATAGTTGATGAAGTTCCATGAGATAAAAAGGAGTTGGTGGGAGCATGTTGAATGTTCCATTCTTGCATTATTTCACGACCAGCTTCACGTTCCTCTACAACGTCACTGGCAATGCCAACATTATTTGGTAAACTTGAGCGGGGTACATGTTGTAATTGTACTATTTGTTTTAGGAGTTTCAAATTATTAGCTGCTACCACACGTCAAACCTCGGCTTTTTTAACAGTGTTGAGCAGTGTACCTGGTTCTACCTCCAGAGCTTTGGCAATTTCAAATAAGGTTTCAATCTTAGGCTGCTTAAAGTTCCTGCACCAGGTGGAAACAGTGCCTTCTGTTACACCCAGACGGTTGGCCAGTTCCTTATTGGAGATATCAAGATCAGAGAGCACTGTTTTAATGCGGTTATACCTCGGCTTTTTAGTTTCTGACTGCTCATCGTTATTAGGCTTTGGCTTTGGCAGATAGGCCGGCTTATTTCTGTTTGATCTGGGTTTATTTCATGCTAGGATTTCGTATCGCAGCATAAATATAAGAAGACTCAAAATACTGATAATGATATAATTAAGGTTCCAAATGCATAAATAATAGTTCCAATAGAATTATTTTAGATGCCATCTGTTCTTTTTTATGAAATTTTTAGTATTTTTGATTCGGATAGAACTGATTATCGGGCCTTAGGCAGTATAATCACTTCTAGGGGGCTTTTTTATAACCTAAAAAACATATAACCGCCGGCTGAATGCTGGTAGAAATTATATATTGCAACTTCTAAGATATTGAAGCTGCTTCTGAAATCTCACCTGCGAACCTGGGAAATTCGAAAATGGGATGAGACGATGAAGGTGGCCTGCGTTACTGGCGTGGGCCCTTCTTGTCCGTCCCATGCCCTCCCAGGGGTCGCAGGCGGCAGGTTGGGTTCCGCGCCATTTCTGTTTATACACTCCTGCGCAACTCCCAGCCTTAACTTTTTCCATTGACAACAGTTACCGTTGAACAAATCTATTCATTTAGCTTTTGCAGATTGACAGACAAATGCCAGATATGTGTTCTGAAACTCCCAACAAGTTCATTCAGGATGAATGGACCCAGGCTTTTTGCTCCAAGGTCCGCATATTAAGAGCAACCCGTAAGATTCAAGTGGTAGATTATTTCGGTGGCCAGGTAGGGCTGAGCCATAGTAGCCTAAGTCATATACTTGCCGGACGTCGTAACTATCCAAAAAAACATCGTCTGCAGGCGGAGATAGTGTTGGCAAGAGATTACGGTGAGCCACTAGGTGGAGTCGAAGTAGATGAATCCCGAAATATCAAAAGGCCGACTAACGAAGAGCTGATGGCTCGAAGCGAACAGCTTCTAATGGAGGTTGCCTTTCTTAAAGATAAACTAGAGAATAACGAGCATCATATTAGAACGTTGACAATTACTGTAGAGGAGTTACGCGCACGCATTAACTACTTTGAGAGCCTCAAGTAACATAGGGATCGTCGCCATAGAAAGATGCAATTGTCATCTGCAACTTTACACATTGGGAATGTACTTATTGTTCTAGTATCACAGATCTTGGAAACGAGCAGAGATACTTCCCATTAGAGAAAAGAACTTTGCCATAGCTTACGAGCTTGGGCAAGCAATAGCATGTAAACTAGTAAACTATAATATAATCTTACAATCCAATAACTATTATTTAAATTCTAGCGCATGAAAAAATTACAACAACCGGAACCGCACCCGGAGAATTTCTTAAACCTCGTATATCTGAAGTTATCAGATGTTCCTATTGGCTTTCGGGAAAGGGTGTCAGAAGAATGTAACTATAGCACCCCTACTTTTTACAGGAAGATGAGAAGTTCCAAGAGTTTAAGCAATGCTGAAAAAGAGAAAATCGTATGTGTTGTTGATGAATTTATCGCTGATCTGAAAAACTTTATAGAACCGTACAGGAAAAGATCAGCTTAAAAAGGGGGGTGTTGCTGACGCACAGCCGGCGCAATGCGTCGGCTTTTTTAAACTATAGGATTTAGAGGGGATGCCTAATCTGGATGAACTGCCCGGAAACCGTAAGCTCCCGGTAGACAGCATCTTCAAGATTCGGCTATTTGGATTTATGTTTGCGTCATTAAATGCAAAAGCGTATGACACAAACTTCATCGGGAGGGCCCAGATCCCGTTTCATGACCATTTCAGAAA
>Ga0065721_10003780_pt1 | contig 76974 bp, 75 predicted proteins | sample Mesricmetagenome_FD_59108 | JGI IMG/M metagenome (GOLD analysis project Ga0065721, IMG submission 59108) | Mesophilic microbial community from rice straw/compost enrichment Sample: eDNA_1 v2 (version 2) | ecosystem: Engineered > Solid waste > Grass > Composting > Bioreactor | place: USA: Davis...
CAGCATCCGGCCGCACGCGTGGCCGAGCTCACGCCACGGCTGTGGAAGCAGCACTTCGCAGCCAACCCGCTGCGCTCGACCTTGCACGGCCTGACCGTTTAGGCAAGAACGCCGCCGGGCGAGCGCTTACAGCGAAGAGGCCCGCCCCTGTCGCCAAGAAAGCGGCCGCGAAGAAGGTACCGCAACCGGTGGCTGCGGCCACTTTCCGCACGAAGATCGATCTGGCGAGCCTCGCGGTCGGCGCCAAGACGGTCAAGCAGCTCGCCCGCGCGGTGGGCAAGCTGGCGCAGACGCTCTCCAGGATGGACGAGAGCGGTGCCGTGCGGCTGGAGCAGCCCGTGAGGGCCAAGGGCGCGCACCTGGCCACGACTGACGCCAAGGCCGCCAAGCGCTTCGGCATGGAAGAAGGCCGTGCCCCGCGCGGTGCCAAGACCGCTGCACCGGCGGCCAAGAAGCGAGCTGGTGCCACGCAAGCGGCTACGACGCCTGCGCCCGCGAAGAAGGCGGCTGGCAAGAAGGCCGCTGCGAAGAAGACGCGCGCCCAGGCCACCCCTGCGGATGAGGCTCCCGCAGCTGAAGCCGTCGACGTCACCGTGACGGCCAAGCGTGCAGCCCGAAAGGCCTCAGCCAAGAAAGCGCCGGCCAGGAAGGCTGCGGCGAGGAAGACACGCGCCCAGGCTGCGGCGGCTGATGCTGTGCCGAAGGCCGAGGCGGCCGATACCGCGGCGCCGGCCGCGAAGAAGGCAGCTGCCAGGAAAGCGCCCGCCAAGAAGGCTGCAGGCAAGAAGGCACCGCGCAGGACGAGTGCCGCCAGCGGCTCGAACGAGCCCGTGCGTGCTGCGAACGAAGTGTCCGCCGTGGCTCCCGAAGCGCCGCCGGCCACCGACACGCCGGTCGCCGAGGCCACCGTGTCCTGATACTGCAACGGCGAGGGAAGCACCCTACCCCCGGCCTTGCCGGCTTTGCGGTATCCGGCGCAGGGCCTTCCATGCACTGGCCGTCCAAGCCACCAACGAAGGAGGAGCATCTCGGCATGGCCATGGAGGAAAGCAGCATGAGACAGCTGCGCGTGACCATTCCAGACGGCGTCGAATTCGCGGACCTGTGCCTGTCGCGCGACGCGGAAGATGGATTGCTGCGCTTCAGGATGGCGCCCATCGAGGCCATCTGCGAGGCCAGTGAGCTGGACCTCGACGCACTCGTGCAAGGCCCACGGCCGCTGGTGGGGCTGCTGATCGCCGCCTGGTACGAGACCCACCTCGCGCGAGGCGGCGCACCGGATCCGGTCCAGGAGGACCTCCTGGAAGAAGCACGGCTTCAGATGGAGCACGGCGGCGGCTTCACGTACCCGCCGGGACATGCCTGAACTCGAAGCAGGAACCATCGGCCGCAGACCACGCACGCCCTCGAGCGGGTGTGGCGGTGCTGAAACAACGGCTCAAGCCCGGCCCGCATGAATGGCAAAGTTCAGGGCCATGTCTTCGATGCCCGATCAGCAGCCCTCACGGCTGCTCCAGACCTTCTACGACCGACTGTCCCGCCGCTATGGTGCGCCGGGGGTGTGCTTGCGCGACTTTCCCGGCCGCTGGCTGGTGTTCCGCACCGCGGACCTGGCAGCCGGCCTGGAACGCGCGGTCATTGATGTCGAGCTCCCAGAGCACGACATGGCCGAAGAGCTCGCGGAAATGGAGTCCAGGGCGCAATTCGCTGTCGGCGAAGGCGACGACGCGACCCTGGTGCTGATGTACCTGGCCAGACGGCTGCGGCCGGGTCACGACCCACATGCCGCGCCTGCAACGACGTTTCTCTCCATCACGGTGTGGAGCCTGGCGCACGCCACGGCGCTGACCGGCCGCATCGAGCTCGACGAAGCGGGCACGCCGATTCGGATCGGGGCGCCCGATGCCCTGCCCCGTTCGGGAAACCAGCGCGCCTGCTGACATGCCCGGCTCCAGCGGGCGCTTGAGTGCCATCGCTTCCGACGACCGTCCAGCTTGTGCCAAGCGTTCGTGCAACGGCGACGCCGACTTCAACGGTGCTCAGCGCCGAGCCGGGCAGTGACGGTGTGCCGAGGGCCAGCAGAACGCGACGAGGATGCCGGTGCCGCAAAATGCCCTGCGCGTCGTGCTGGAGGTGCGTTCGCATCGGCCAGCACGTCCTTGGAGAAACCATGCGACCGCGATGTCAGAATCACACGGTCATCCCATTCTGTGCAAACAACCCATGAACCGTATAGGCGCCAGCACCATGGAAAAAGCCCCGCGTCGCGGGGCTTTCACATTGGAGCCTTGATGCTGCCGGTGTATCCCTGGCATCTCAAGCTCCTGCCGGCTTGGACCGGCTTTGCGGCGCGCCGCAGGTTCAGGACAGGTGTTTGCTGACCAGCCCCGTCATCTCGAACATCGTCACCTCGTCCTTGCCCATGACGGCCTTGAGCGCGCCGTCGCACAGGATGTTGCGCTTGTTCGCCGGGTTCTGCAGGTTGTGCTGCTTGATGTAGTCCCACAGGCGCTTGGTGGCTTCGGTGCGGGGCAGCGGCTCGGCGCCGATGATGGCGGCCAGTTCAGGGCTGGGCTTCAAGGCCTTCATGAAAGCACTGCTTTTCTGGGGTTTGGTCTCGGCCAAGTGGAATCCTCATAAACAACGGGGTGGGCAGCATAACGCCATCAAGGAATCCGGACCTACCGCCAAGGTCACGGCAGTTCAGCGTCGCGGCTCGTGGCGCGGCATTGCCCGCATGGCGCAAGCAGCCTGGATACCCGCCGTTGAGCTTTCATCTAAACTGGGACTGAACGGCTCCCGTCCATCGGGTCAAAGGGCGTCGGTGTACGCATGCAGCCATGCGGCAGTCCCTACGCTGGCGCTCGACGTCCTCTTCACGAGCCATCCGCCTGCGGCCAACACGCGACCTCAGCCATGGCGCGGAACCCGATCGACAGCGAGCCTGTCCGACGTGCTCAGGGTTGCGACAGCGGTCGCAACCGCTGGCTTGACGAATACTTGGTGGAGCATCACTTGGCAAAGCCCAATTGGCAACCGAAGCAGCGTGACGGCAACCGCGGTCGTGGCCGTGACTACCCTGACTCGCCCCGGGATAACGTCATTTTTCACCCGTCGTCGAACAGACGGCCCGATCGGCCGCGGCAAGACAACGCCAAGCCCGCGGTCGCCAAGCAAGGTGTGAAGGGCGCCTTGCGGGCTGCGAACCTGCGACTGCTGCTGGAAAACGCGCCCGTGCCGGAAGCCATGGCGCTGGTGGCCGAGGTGCCCCTGGAGCGCCTTGAAGCCATGTCCCAGGGCGCACTCTGCCCTGACGAGACAGCCTTCCATATCGAGCGCACCCTGAAGCTGCCCGGCAAATGGCTCGATGGCCTCAACAAGGAGGTGCCTGCGCGCACGCTGCATCTGTTGAAGAACCCGGATCAAGCACAGCTGCTGGATGACGAGGAGCTCGACGAGGATTCCACGACTGTCATGCCGGTGGTGAGCACTGCCTCCGGGCAGCCCACGTCGGAAGGCTCTGTCGTTTCTCAAGCAGCGCCCGCCCCGGCGAAGACTGCTGCTCATGCGCTACAGGTCCAGGAGGCCGCTGGTGACGCCACAGCCGCCGTGAATTTCGCTCTCAGGGCAGCGAGCAACGAAGGAAGTGAAGAAGCGCCGACAGGAGGACCGGCTGTTGAGGCCGACAAGGCGCTTGCTGCGCCTGAAAGCGCGCAAGCCGCTGGCAAGCGTGCCGCTGCAGCGCCAAGGCGAACGGCTGCCGCTGCCGAAGTGCAGTTGCATTTGTCCGAATTGGCCTCCCCCTTGCAACCTGGTGCGAAAGACCTCCTCCCCATGGCAACTCCCGAAGTGCGCAAGCAGAACCTGGCCGTGTTGCTGCAGGGCAAGGGCGCCAAGAGCGCGCTGGCCCGCCTGCTGCACGCCAAGCCGCCGTACGTGTCAGCCATGCTCAGCGGGCGCAAGGCCCTGGACCAGGAGCTGTGCCGTGAAATGGCCCGGGTGCTGGGCTTGCCCGCCAACTGGTTCGAGGCTCCTCGCACGGCCGCTGACATTCCGGCGTCCACGCTTGAGCGTCTTGCGCCCTTGCGGGGGGCAGCCACCGACGCCAACACCGCACCGAGCAGCGACACGGCTGAAGTCCCCTTGGCCGTAACCGATTCGAGCGGGCCGAGTGCCGGGCAGACGGACGCCGCTGAAGATGATGGCGCCTCCCACGCTGCCCCCATTAAGCAGACACGACGGCGCGCCCAAGGCGCCCAACAGCCCATCGAACCCACTGATCTCGTCGAGGCATCCACCAGCGCGGGTACCACCGCTGCGCCCCAGGCCGAGCTGTTGGTGCCGGTTGCGCCTGAAGCTCAGCCCGCGGCGCAAGCGCCTGCGCCCGCCTTGCGTACCGAGGTCATTGCGCCTGCTGCACTGGCGCCAGTTGCGGCACCGGCTGAGGCCCCGGCACCTGTGGATACTTATCAGGCCACGCTGCGAGCTGCTGACTTCACGCCGGTGTATTCACAGCCCTTGGTCATCGAAGGCGGCCTGGCGCCCATCACGGAAGCGCTCATCAAGATCCTGGTGCTCAAGGCCAGGCAAGGCGCGCTGTCGGAAGACAAGGCCTTCGAGCTGCTGGGAGAGCTGCGCTTGCTCTGAGCCACCGGCGTTGCGCCAACAACCCAGTGCCGGCGGACCGCAGGCTTGGCCGGGATACGGCGATGGTTGAAGCGTCGGCATCCTGGCTGTCAGCCGGATTCGAGCAAGCCGCTGAAACCGCCGTGGCGGGTGCTCGACATGCATGGCGTGCCACAGCTGCGCTGATTCCGGCGCGCCGTCCGTTTCGAACCATCGACCCACGTAGACGCAGGCCACGCTGGGCGTTTGCAACGACCGAGGTTCAGTGTGACCGGGCAGCCCACTGCATCACGCGACGGCGTGCCGCAAGGAGGCGCTGGACGCGCATTGAACGAAGAGCCGGGCGTTGCGGCCATCACGGCCGGGAACTGGACCGGCTCGGCGTTGCTTTTCCGCGCAGGAGCAGCCTGCCATGTGAAGCCGGTGCACTGCAGTTGCCGCGCACCTTCGTGCTGGGCCAGGCGCTCATCCGCCGCCGAGGCACTGGACGCCGAATGGACCTCCGTCTGCAAGACTTGGGCCAACTCATACAATACTTGTCCCTCAACGACTCATGGCGCCTGTAGCGGCGCCCTCCATGGAAGTCTTCATACTCATCGCCCTCATCGTGCTCAACGGCCTGTTTGCCATGTCCGAGATCGCTCTCGTGACCGCCCGCAAGGCCAGGCTGCAGAAGCTCATCGATGAGGGCGACAGCGCCGCCGCCGCGGCCGTCAAGCTCGGCGAAGACCCGACCCGGTTTCTCTCGACGATCCAGATTGGCATCACGTCCATCGGCGTGCTCAACGGCATCGTGGGCGAGGCTTCCCTGGCGCAGCCGCTGGCCGCCTGGCTCAGCGATCTGGGTGCTCCCGAGCCCTACGCAGGCTACGGTGCCACGGGCTTGGTGGTGGTGCTCATCACCTACTTCTCCATCGTCGTGGGCGAGCTCGTTCCCAAGCGCCTGGGCCAGTCGCATCCCGAGACGCTGGCGCGGCTGGTGGCGCGGCCCATCGACTTCCTGGCGCTGGCCACCAAGCCCTTCGTGAAGCTGCTCACCGTCTCGACCCAGGGTTTCCTGAAGCTGCTGGGCGTGAAGGACGGCAACAACCATGCGGTCACTGAAGAGGAGATCCATGCGGTGCTCGCCGAGGGCACGAGCGCGGGCGTCATCGAGTCGCACGAGCACACCATGGTGCGCAACGTGTTCCGGCTTGACGACCGGCAGATCGGCTCGCTGATGGTGCCGCGCGCCGACGTCGTGGCCCTGGACGTTGATGACCCTTTCGAGGTGCACCTTGCGCTCATCGAGCAGTCGGACCACGCACGCTTTCCCGTCGTCAAGGGCGGGTTCGACCAGCTGCTGGGCGTGATCAATGCCCGGCAGTGGCTGTCGCGCGCGCTGCAAGGCGGCTCACGCAGCCTGTCGGAGCAGCCGCTGAAGGCGCCGCTGTACGTGCCCGAGACCGTCACCGGGATGGAGCTGCTCGACAACTTCCGCGACTCGGACGTGCAGATGGCCTTCGTCATCGACGAGTACGGCCAGATCCAGGGCATCGTCACGCTGCAGGACCTCATCGAGGCCATCACGGGCGAGTTCCAGCCGCGCGACCCGGCCACCTCCTGGGCCATGCAGCGCGAGGACGGCTCGTGGCTGCTCGACGGGCACATCCCCGTGCCCGAGCTCAAGGACCGGCTGGGACTCGACGCGGTACCCGAGGAGGAGCGCGGCCGCTACCACACCCTGAGCGGCATGCTCATGCTGATGACGGGCCGCTTGCCCAGCCTGGGCGACTCCGTGGAGTGGGAGGGCTGGCACTTCGAGATCGTGGACATGGATGACAAGGTCATCGACAAGGTGCTCGCCTGCCGGCTGCCGCAGGCGACTGCCGAAGCTGCGCCCGACGAGGCGGTAGATCGAAAAGCTGCCTGATGCGCGAGCTTCTCTCGAGGCGGCCTGCGTGCATGTACCGCGCGCTGGGCGGCACAAACGCCCTGGCGTGCCTGTGTGCTGGCCTCATACAGCAGGCGGTGGCCGCGGCACAAGCCGTCCAGTGGCCCAAGGGCATGCCTCTGGGCGAGCGGCTGGAGCTCATGAGGGTGCAGCAAGCCGGTTCAGCCGGCCGCAGCTGTCCCTGAGACTGTTCATGCTTGACGCCAGCATTGCCGTGGACTTCGACAAGGCGGATGAGACGTACCAAGTGCGCATGCGCCCTCAGCAGGGGCTGAACCAGACGGACTTCCCGGTATTCGCCAGCCCGCGATGGACCGACGGGGTCGTGATGCGATCACTGCTGGACCATGTACAGCAGGACTGCAGCCCATCGTCGCCAGCGCCTGGCGTACTGTCCCGGGATACCGGGTCGCGCATCACCCGCGCAATAGGATGAAAGCGTTTTCTTCCGCCGCTGGAGCGGCCACCTGCCGCTGCGACGCTGCTGTGGCGCGGCCTATCGGAGTTGTTAGCCTCCTCAACTTCCTCAGCACGGTGTTGGCCTGATTCTGGCTGCCCAGGGTATGGCGCTGGGCGTTACGGCGAACATTCATCTTGCCTGCCTGCCGTACAACCTGCTCCTGTTCGGGTCCGTTTGGCGGCATCCACACCATCCTGCACGGGGCCTGCTGTCGAGAGCGCCCAAAACAACTTCACCCTTGAAATCTCTTCGCTCGCCACCATCTTGCGCGGCTGTTCCCAACCCGGCACGACATGAGCACACGCGAACCCGATACCAAGACAACGATCTCCAGTGATGGGCTGCGGTACACGGCCAAGAAGCCCGGCTCGGCTTTCGGCTCGGTGACCCTGGGCAGCGCCTCGGCCACGATGTCGTGCTTCAAGTGTGGCCTGCACAGGCCAATCTCCGAACTGGTGACCAGGAAGATCCTCGGGCGCAACCAGAAGGTGTGCGCCGAGAACTGCCGGCAAAAGGCCTGAACCCTTGTGGCGGTAGAACGCAGCACGATCGCTGCGTCACCGCAAGGGCGCGCGACGGATTTCGTCTTCCAGGAACTGGTGGGCCTGGCCAACGAGCTTCACACGAACATTGATGATCCTTACTGACGAAGACACCCACGTCCTGCGCGAGGCTGCGCCCGAGGCCGAGGCACTGGGCCGCTTGGCGCCGGCGCAGCTCAAACTCATCGAGCGCCACGACTGGTTCCGGCTGCTGGCGCCGCGCTCCCTGGGTGGCGCGCAACTGCCCTTGCCGCAGGCCGTGCGGCTGGAAGAGGCCATCGCCGAGGCCGACGGCAGCTGCGGCTGGGTGGTGACGTTGTGCGCCGGCGCGGGCTGGTTCGCCGCTTTCCTGCCGCCCACGCTGGCGCGCGAGGTGGTGGCCACACCCGGGGATGTGCCTGGCCGGCAGCGGCGCGGCCACCGGCGTGGCCGAGCGGGAGGGCGACGGCTGGCGCATCGCCGGCCGCTGGGCACACGCCACCGGCGCGCCGCACGCCAGCCATTTCACCTTTGCCGCCGTGCTGCACGAAGGTGGTCAGCCGCTGCGCGATGCGTCTGGGGCGCCAAGCGTGCGGGCCTTCATCGTGCCGGCGGCCGGCGTGCAGGTGCTGCCGACCTGGGCCGCCATCGGGCTGCGCGCCAGCGCCAGCCACGCCTTCGAGATCCGCGATCTGGTGGTGCCCGACATCCATGCCTTCGACATCGCCCCCGCCACGGCGACGCAGCCTGGTGCGCTCTACCGCTTCCCCTTCGACGCGCTGGCCTGCGTGACGCTGGCGGCCAACCTCGGTGGCATGGCGCGCGGCTTCCTGCGCCTGGCCACGCCGCTGGTGCTGGAACGCCCCGTCGGGCCCAGCCGGCAGCCCCTGGGCGCGCGGCTGCAGGTGCGCGCCCAGCTGCAGTCATCCGCGCAGCAACTCGAAGGCGCGCGCGGCCGGTGCCTGGAGCTGCTCGATGCAGCGTGGAACCAGGTCGAGCGCGACGGTGGACGGATCGACGAGAAGCCGCTGCGCGACGCGGCATTGGCCTGGGCGCGCACGGCGCGTGAGGCCGTGGATGGGGTCTACCCCCTGTGCGGCCTGGCCGCCGCCGATCCGCGCACCGACCTCAACCGGGCTTGGCGCGACCTGCACACGGCCACGCAGCACGCGATGCTGCTGTAGGGGACGGGATGCGCGTAGGCAGCCAATTGGCTGCTTCATGGATGCCTACGCATCCAGGCTCGCTCGCCCCAGCCATTGCCCACCCGCGCGCTTGCGCCTCCCTCTCGCGCACCTGCTGCGTCAGCTCGGGCGGCATCCACACCTCCACGCGCATCCAATCGCTCCTGCCAGCGATTGCCGCTTCGTCTGCGCGGACAGTTCGCCCAAGGCGCTGCGCCATACTTGGCCGGCATGAGCCTGCTGCAAAGCATGAAACGGTGGAACAAGCAGGTGCAGCGGGTGCTGGACACGGCCGTCGGGCTCGTGCTGTCGTATGCGCTGCTGCTGCCGCCGCTGGACCTGTGGGGCGTGGCCCTGCTGATGATGGCGCTGTCGTTCCTGATCGAGCTCCTTGTCGTCAGGCACTATGCGCTGGCCGCGGCGTTCATCACGCCGCTGACCATCTTGCTGGCTGAGGCCGCAACGCTGGGCCAGAGCTCCGCCGCTGACCTGATCCGAGCACGTTTTCTGGACACGGTCCTCGGCTGCCTGGTCGGCTTCGCCGGGGGCGCCTGCTTGCACAATCCGAGGTTTCGCACAACGACAGGCCGTTGGATGCTGGCGCTGGCACCTGCCCACCTCAGACCGCACGACGGTCCGCCCGGTCCACCATCCAATCCGTAGGCCATGCCGCTGGGCCATGGGCTGCGCGTGCCTTGCATTCATCGACCAGGCAATGCGCCGTCTCCACGGTTGCCACTGGCAAGTCCAGGACTTCACCTCCGGATTGCCTACTTTTTAAGCATTCCAGAAAAGTTCAAACGGGACAGCGGCTTATGACGCGCTGCGATGGCTTGCGTACAGAGTTATCCCCAGCAAATGGGGATAGCTTGGGATGGAGGCGCGGCATGCGCGGCGCCCTTGCGAGCTTGCAGCCTACGGCCTGCGCGCAGGCCTTGGCCGGATACCGGCCAGCTCGATGCGAAGCGCTTCCCGGTCGAACTCGGGCGCCATCAGGTCGGGCAGCCATTCCACGCGGCCGTAGAAGAGCAGCGCGGCGGCGTAGACCGCCATGCTGACGGTGGCCTCACCGCGCTCCATGCTCATGACCGTGGGCACCGAGACGTTGATCTCGGCCGCCAGCGTGCGGATCGACATCCTGCGCCGCTCACGTGCCAGGCGCAGGTTCGCGCCCAGTTCCTGCAGCGCCTTGGCCATCGGGGCGGGCATGTCGTTGGTGATCCTGGGGGCACGGGGCATGCATCATATTTTCAACTATCTCGCGTCGATGTTCAAATAAAATTGAACATCGCTGCCTCCTTGCCTGCTTGTCGGTTGACCGGATCGGCAGCGTCCCGACAGCGCAAGCTCGCCTGGACAAGCGCGCGGGCAGGCTTCCTGGCGGGTGCATGCAGCCCACCCCCGTTGCGCCATGCCCGCTTGCCGAGTCGAGCCCCAAGGCGCTTGGCGGGCTCATCGCATGAACGGCCGCAGGGGACGGCACGACAGTCCCGCGCTGCAGCCTTTTCACCAAGTCGCCCATGGCGACCGGGCATCGCCGGGACAAAGCACCAAGCAAACCCGCTCCGAAGATATGGCGCCAACTCAAATCCAGCGGCAAATTGCAAATGTCTAGAGCAACGGCTGTGAAGCACGTCAATGTAATGCCTGATGGCTCGCCGATTAATGGTACCGCAGCGATGCCGATGCTATTTGCCGAAGCGAGCTCTGATCCGCCTGCGCGGGCATGACGAAGGAATATTTCAGCTTCGATCGAGAAGCCGAATGAGACGTCAAGGGTGTGTTCGATGGGTGCTTACGGCCCGCTGGTTTCGTTCTTTCTTTTCCTTCTCTTTCTTCTCTTTATCGTAATGCCACTTGATGGCGAAGAACATGCCCGTGCCGAACACGAGAATCTTGAACGCAAAGAAGACTATAGGGACCCAATCCATCATTTGAGTATTTCCAGGCTATTACTTGACACCGTCTATCGTGAGGAGCGTTACCTTGAAACGCTGCTTCAGTGGCTTCATTTTCCTGTTAAAGCCATCGTCAATTCAATTTCTATTTTAACATATTCGGAAAGACCACACCCGGCTCAAGATGGTTTTTCCGGGCGCCTGCCATCAGGTGGCAAACATAAGTGCCAAGGTCGATATCCTCGAATGATTGCCGTCTCTTGATTATGGCTGTCGGCATGTACGGTGAGTCCATCAAACGCCCTAAGAGCCTTGCCGCAAGATACGGTTGTCGATAGCTCACGGCCTTAACTGCCATGTCAGCTTTGGGCACATTCCAGCCGGCAAAATGCTGCACGCTTTTGAAGTAACCTCGGTCTACTTCACGACGCTTTCAGCCGCTTGATATGGGAATGGGCTGGCGCCGGCAAGCGGAATTCACGGTGAGCCAGAGCGCGGCTCGCGCTTGCCCTTGACAGGCTACGCATCAGGGCTGGAGCGAGTTTGGTTTCAGCCAGGACGCTTCGCCGGGCTGAGTGCCCTCCAAATGCCACCGGGCTTGACGAGCCCAGTGGAAAGCGCCGTTCCAGCCAGCACCACCAGCCCCGCGACAGCCGTCTGCATGGTGACGTCTTCGCCAAGGAACGCTGCGCCCCACAGGATCCCGAACGCGGGGACGAGAAAGGTGACGGCAAGGGCGCGGGCCGGGCCTACATGGGCAATGAGCCTGAAGTACAGGATGTAGGCGATGCCGGTGCACGCCGCGCCCATCACGAAGACGCTGGCCCATGCCATGAGCGACACCGGCTGCGCCGGCCATGCCAGCAGCGCCAGGGGGCCAGCACGAGGGCCGCGCCCACCTGGCTGCCCGTGGCCACCGCCAGCGGGTTCACGCCGGCGAGTCGGCGCTTGGTGTAGGTCGCCGCGATCCCGTAGGACAGGGTGGCGCTGGCGGTTGCTGCGGTAACGAGCCCGGATGCTGGAGCGGGCGCCATGCGAGCGCACTCCGCAAACGAACATCAAATTCCACAGCGTGCCGGCCAGCGACGAAGGCCTGGGCCGCATCCAGGCGCTGGCCACTGCCGAGCGCGCGCTGCAAAGTGCCATCGCCTCGCCCCTGCAGGACCGCATCGCCGCTGACGTGGCCGCTGCGCTTGGCAGCCCGCAGGCCGCGCAGCCCAAGCCCAAGTTCTGTCCCACCTCGGGCCACCGCAACGCAGGCAGTGTCCGCGTTGGCGTGGACCGTGGCGCGAGGTTCGCAGGCTGAACAGCCGTAACCCCTTCGCTGCAGACGTGTCGGCCCGCTGTCGGTCTTCAGCAAACGTGCGCCGTCGGTAACGCACGGTGAACGGCCCCCCGCAATGGAAGGGGCCAGGCAGGGCGGTGCGAGAACAGCCGTTTCTCGGGATTGCGAAAACGGCTCCTATAACGCTGCTCTCCAGACGAAGGAGTGCCGATCATGCGTCCATGTACAAACGTCCTGCGCGCCTGTTCAAGCATCCGGGCGCGCCGTCGAGCGGCCGGCTTGCCCCTCTTCGTGAGCCTGGCCCTTGTGGTGGGCCTGCTGGCGGTGCCGCCCGACGCCGCGGCGGCGAGAGTGCGGGGCGCAGCCAATCCCTGGCTGGCCGGTGCTCCGGACGGGACCGCGGATTTTCCGGACAGAGCGCCGTACCAGTCCCCCGTGGCCGTGACGTGGATCGACCTGAGCGCCACGCCGACGCTGCGCTTCAACGTCACGGGCGCAGTGGCCAATTGCGGGACCACTAGTCCGTCCACCGTGTGCTGCCCGACCTGCGGTTTCGCCTTTCCGAGCCCGGACGGAGCGATACCGGGCCGCGACGGCGCCGACTGGTTCAGCCATCTCAGCTTCAATGGCCTGTCCAACATCGTGGCGCCCATCAATTCCCTGATTGGCGTCTTCCTGGGGCCCGACGAGCCGGATACCGGCCGCACGCCGGCGGTGCTGGACTTCTCCCGGCTGGGGCTGGATTTTTCCAGATTGCGTCCGCAACTGCAGCAGACATTTTTCATCGGCGATGGGCTTGCGGGGGAAGGCGTGGGAAGCCAGCAGGTCTTCTACGTGCCCGAGGGAGCCACGCGGTTGTTCCTGGGCACCATGGATGGCGCCGAATGGAACAACAACGCCGGTGCCTTTGACGTGCATATCCAGCCAGTGCCCGAGCCCTCGTCGCTGGTGCTGATGGTGGCGGGCATTCTGGGCCTGGGCGCCTGGCGGCGCCGCGGTCGCCGGCAGCCTTGAGTACGCGTTCCACACGGGAGCGGTGATGCAAGGACGTAGCGGTCCCCAAGGTGTGGCTTGCGGGATCGCCTTGTGCCGCCGGCGCGCGATGGGCGAGAGGGCGCGGCCATCCCTCGGGCTGCGCCAAGGCACTGCTACTCGGTCACTTCAACGGCTGAAGGCGGCCTGAAGATCGGCCTGGCCAGACACCCCGCCTTGCAGCAGCAGCATCAACAGGATCCGCGCCTTGGCCGGCTTGAAGTCGTCGGCCATCACCGCGCCCGCTTCGTGGGTCGTCTTGCCGCCGCCCACGAAGCCGTAGCTTGGCAACACCCGCCCGTTGTGAACGCGGGTCGATACCACCACGGGCACGTTCTTCGAGATGGCGTACTTGACGGCCTCGTACATCGGCACGTTCATGTTGCCCATGCCAAGGGCCTGGACGACGATGCCCCTGGCCCCGCGATCGACGGCGCTGCGCAGCGCCGCGCCGTCGGCGCCGCCGTACATGGCCACGATCTCGACGTCCGGCATCTTGTCGGTGCGAATCGGAATGTGCTGCCTGCGCTGCGGCGCACTGGTGAAGATCACGCGCTCCGGGTACACCTCGCCGATGAAGCCGAAGTCGCCGGAATTGAAGGTCTCGACGTTCGTCGTGTGGGTCTTGGTGACGTAGCGCGCGGCGTTGATCTGGTTGTTCATGGCCAGCATGACGCCCTTGTCACGCGCCTGGCCGTCCACCGCGATGCGCACGGCGTTGAGCAGGTTGCGCGGGCCGTCGAAGTCGGGGGACGAGGCGTTGCGCTGGGCTCCGATGAGGACGACGGGCTTGGACGACTTCACGGTCAGGTCCAGCCAGAATGCCGTCTCCTCCAGCGTGTCCATCCCGTGCGAGACGATCACTCCCGACACCTCCGGCCGGTCGAGGGCGGCCTGCACCTCGCGGGACAACTGCACCCAGCGCCCGGGGTCCATGTAGTCCGACGGAACGTTGGACAGGTTGTTGACCTGGATGGTCGCGGGGAAACGCTTCGGCCGATCAGCCGGCGGCACAGGCCGTGAGCGTTCCCGTGACCAGCCTGTTGAGCTGGCGCATGAGCAAGTAGCCGAGCGTATGGTCGAGATCCATCTGTGCCAGCAATCCGGGGCCGTGGATGGCCAGCACGGTCGCGTCGGTGACGCACGCGGCGGTTGCTATGCGCCGGGTGGAGTCGGGCGTCAAGGCTGCCCAGCCGAATACCTGTCCGCAGTGAAGAATGTCGCCTGCACTTGCGATGCGTGTATCGAGGCCGATGGTCAACCGCACGATGCCTTGCACCAGCACGTAGAAATACCGGGCTGGCTCGCCTGTGCGGTAGACAATCTCCCCGGCCTCCCAGTGCTGCTGTGTGCCCAGCGACAACACCACCTCGTGTCTTGACTCGTCGAGCTCCGCGAAGAAGGGGGTCTGCCGCATGATGTCCCTGGCACTGGGTGATCGAGCAAGGCTTTCAATCATGGTCTGCCTCCTGATGCAACGGCCTCGCGGGCGGCACGGAAAAGTCCCCACTGCTTGCGCCGCATCCACAATGCCTTGCGGCCAATGCCCAGCATCTGCGCCAGCTGCGCCTCATTGCACCGATCCTGGTAACGCAGGACCACATCCTTGATGTAATCCTCGATGGACAGCGGCACATCGCCTTCAGGCTCGACTCGGGCTGCAGCAGGCGTGGCAATGGATTCTTCCAGGTCGCCCAGGCTCAGCAGCTCGGTATCCGCGAGGATGACGGCCCGCTCGATGACGTTTTGCAGCTCCCGGACATTGCCAGGCCAGTGGTAGTTGTTGAGGAAACCCAGGAATTCCGGTGCCATGCCCGTGATGGGACTGTTGAACTTGCGCACGAACTCGCGCATGAAATGCACGGCCAGCAGTTCGATGTCACCCGTGCGCTCGCGCAGTGGCGGCACGTGGATCGTGATGACGTTCAGGCGGTAGTACAGGTCAGCGCGGAACGTGCCTTGCTCGGCACAACTCCTCAGGTCGCGGTTGGTGGCCGCGAGGAAGCGCGTGTCGGTGTGGTACGCCTGCGTCGAGCCCACCGGCCGGACCTGGCGCTCCTGGAGCACACGCAGCAGCTTCACCTGCACGCCCAGGGGGAGCTCGGATATCTCGTCAAGGAAAAGCGTGCCTCCGCTGGCTTCGCGGATGAGGCCCTCGCTGGCACTGGAGGCGCCGGTAAACGCGCCCTTGGCATGTCCGAAAAGCTCGGATTCGATCAGGTCCGAAGGTATGGCGCCGCAGTTGACAGGCACAAACGGCTTGTGTGCCCGGTCGCCGCTGAAATGGATGGCCTGTGCAACCAACTCCTTGCCGGTGCCGCTTTCACCCTGGATCAGCACGTTGGCGTCGGTATGGGCCACGCGCTGTATCAGCGCCTGCAGCCGTTGCACGCCCGGGCTCCGGCCTATGAGCGTGTTGGTGCCATAGGCCTTGCGCAAGCTGCGGCGCAGTACGCGGTTCTCGCGCCGCAGGCGGCGCTCCTCCAGCACACGCTCAATGGAGAACAGGAAGTCGTCGTTGTCGAAAGGCTTGATGATGTAGTCGTTGGCACCGCGGCGCAGCGCCTCGATCGCGCTCTCGATCGAGGAGTAGCTGGTCATCAGGATGACGGCGGCATCCGGGAGATGCTGCCGTGCGGCCGCAACCACCTGCAAGCCGCTGCCATCGGGCATGCGCAGGTCGGTGATGACCAGGTCAAAATCTTCCTCGCGCAACCGTGCCACGCCTGCGCGGGCGGAGTCGCACACGACGCAGTCGTGTCCCACCCGCCCAAGCAGCAGGGAGACGACCTCGCCCACACCCACATCGTCATCGATGACGAGAACGCGCACCGACTGAGCGGACGCCGGCACGGGTATGGCCTCGCGTGCGTTCATCGACGTGCCCGAGGAAGTTGCACGTGAAAACTCGCGCCGCCGCCGCTGCGGTTCTCGAACCAGAGCCGGCCCTCGTGCTCGCTGACGATCTGTGCCGATATCGCCAGCCCCAGGCCGGTGCCGCCGCAGTGCTTGCGGGTCGTGAAGAATGCTTCGAAGAGGTGATGCGCGATGTCGTGCGGTATGCCCGGCCCGCCATCGGCCACGCAGACGTCGACCTCGTCTTCGCTCGTGCAGGTGGTGCTGATGTCGATCTGGCCGGCACCGTCCATGGCCTGCGAGGCATTGAGCAGCAGGTTGGAGAACACCTCGCGCAACTGCCCGATGTTGCCGCGGACCAGTGCCTGCGGGTGGTGGCGCACCGTCAGCCGGATGCGCTCGAAAACGCCGTTGGCGCGTGCGGAGATCAGCGCCTCGTCTATCGCCCTCGAAACGGCAAACGTCGAGCGCGGCTCGTCGCCGGGACGGGACGAATCCAGCAGCCGCCTGGCGATCTCCATGATGCGGCCCACGTTACCGTGGATGCTGTCGAGGCTCTTGCGCAGGAGCTTGGGGTCGGGCGTCGGCTCGCTTCGAAGCAGTTGTACCACGGAGCGCACCGTGGTGAGCGGACTGCTGATCTCGTGGCACACGCCCGCGATCATGAAACCCAGCGCGGCCAGGCGTGCGGTCTGCAACTGGCTTGCCTGCATCTCGGCTGGTTCGGTGCGGCCGACAACGAACAGGCAATATCCCCAGGGTGCCGGACGCAGGATCAGCGTCTCGTGAACCTTCTTTTGCTCCTGGTGGTCATGGCGGATGTACTCCACTTGCTGCGGTCCTGGCCATGGCGCGTGGCCGGACAAGGCCCTCCGGTATTCCAGCCAACGCTCGCGCAGACCGTCCCTCGGGTCGGAGGGACGCATCGGTGGCGAGGAGAGTTCCTCACTGGTTCGCAAAACGTTGCCTTGGTGATCCAGTGCCACCACCGGCCATGGCACGGTGCTCAGCAGTATCTCCAGGGAGTCGGCACGCCCGGCTTGTGCCTGCACTTCGTTGTCCTCGATTGCCTTGCCCGGGAGCAGGCTAGTAACGCACACCGCCAGCGTCAAGCCCGTTGCGTTGTGGAAAACCCCGATTACCAATGCCAGGCAAGTCGGGCTGGACGTCTCGTGGCCAAGCGGCCTGTAACGTTGAGTTGGCATCGCAACCACGGCCATCATCTCCTGGATCAGGGGCAGGGGCTGCCACCCGGAAGCCGGCCCTGGCATTGCCTGAACACGCGTGCAGTGCAATGCTGGCAGACGCGTGCATCGAGCCGGTCGTAGAGCGTTTCCATCACGTCCTGTCCGACGACGAAGAGGTTCTCCGCGCCGATGTCGGCCATGAAGCCGGTGCGCACGAGGGTGTCTTGCACCGTGCCCTGCAGGCGATGGAAGTAGAGTGCCCCGCCGATGGCCCGGCGGCGCCTGGCCTCCTGTGCGAGCAGTTCGGCCCCGGACAGGTCGATGAAGCTGATGCCCGGCGCGAGTATGAGCAGGTGCTTGGGGGCCGGCATCTGGTTCGGCTGCTGCAGCCGGCGCTGCACATGGTCCACCGCGCCGAAGTACAGCGGGCCGTCGATGAAGACGATGCGCAGCTGAGGGCAGCCCTTTTCCTGCCGGCGTTCCACGAAGTGGTACGTCGCCGTCCCCGGCGCCGGCAGGGCATCGCGGATGTGCGGACGCGCCGTCCTCTCGATGAACAGCACCAGGGAAAGGATGATGCCGACGTAGATCGCGAACTCCAGCTGCAGCAGCAACGTGGAAGCGAAGGTGGCCAACAGGACCGCGGTTTCCCCGCGGCTGGTGCGCACGATCATGCGGATGTGATGCAGGTCCACCAGGGACCATGCCACCATGAACAGGACTGCCGCCATGGAAGCCAGCGGCAGCAGCCGGATGGCAGGGGCGAGCACCAGCAGCACGCCCACCAGGCACACGGAGGAGAACACCGCTGCGAGCGGCGTGCGCGCGCCCGCGCTGTAGTTGAGCCCGCTGCGGGTGAACGAGCCACTGGAGACATAGGAAGAAAAGAAGCTGCCCAGCAGGTTTGCAAGGCCTTGCCCGAAGAGCTCCTGATTGCCGTTGATGCGCTGGCCGGACTTCAGCGCCACGGCCCGGGCGATGGACAGGGCCTCCGTGAGCGACAACATGGTGATGGCCAATGCCACGGGGGCAAGTTGCTGCAGCGTGGCAACGGACAGGTCCGGGCGTGACAGAGGCGGCAGCACGGCAGGCAAGGCCGCGACGGTCGGTATCGCCGCCTGGTGACCTGTCAGCTCTTCCAGCACCGCGGCGGTGGCGGCACCGGCGGCCATGGCCACGATCATGTAGGGCTGGCGTGGCGCGAATCTCTTGCACAGGATGCCGGCGGCCAGTGTGGCCAGGCCCACGGCGGTCACATAGGGGCTGGCCTGCGACAGTTGATCGAGCGTGGCCTGCAGCGTCGCGGCCAGGGACCCCGTGGAGGGATAGGCCAGACCCAGGAAATGCTTTAGCTGGCTGGCGGCGATGAGCACGGCCGCGCCGGCCGTGAATCCGACCACCACGCTGTGCGAGACGAAGTTCAGCAAGCTGCCCAGGCGCGCCAGGCCGAGCACGAGCGTCAGCGCGCCCACCATGAACGTCAGCGTCAGCGCCAGCTCGATGTAGCGGGAGCTGCCGGCTTCGGACAGGGCGCCAACGGTTGTGAAGACAACCAAAGACAATGCGGCAGTCGGCCCGGACACCAAGTGCAGCGACGAGCCGAACAGCGCCGCCACGATCACCGGGACGACGGCAGTGTAGATGCCGTACTGGGGAGGCAGCCCCGCGATGCTGGCGTAAGCCACCGCTTGGGGTATGAGGATGATGGCGCCGCTGAGCCCGGCCATCGCGTCGGCCCGCAGGCTGCGCCGGTTCACCAGCGGCCACCAGCGCAGCATGGGCAGCAGCCGTGTCAACCGGGCATCCTGCGTGCGCAAGGTGGTGGCGTTGGCGGGCATCCGTGGGGCCTCAGTGTGTTTGGGGCATGTCGGCCAGCAACGCTGGCTGGCACGGTCAGTAGTGCTGCTGGCGGCCGGTTGCAAGCCCGATGCCAAGCCGCCATGGCTGGGAGGCGGTCCCTGCCGACGCAGTGGCCAAGCAGGCGTGAATCCGCCGTCAACGGCCGCCATGTTTCCAAATCGCCAATCTTGATGTTTCTCAAGGAAACGCCGGCCGGGCGGCGGGCTCCGGGAAGTCCCGCAGTCCCAGCCTCTCAGCCCGCACGCCGTCGAGGCAACGCCCCTGTTTGGCCTCGGCCTCGGCCACTGGCATGGACCGTGCAATGAAGTCGGCGTGCTGGCCGCAAACGCGGCCTGCCTTCAGACCCATACCTTCGGAGACCACAGCATGTCGCGCAACGAAGCCGAATGGAGCAAGCGTCCCCAGTTCCCGCAAACGCACTACGTGAACAGCGCCATCTATACGGACGACGGCCTGTTCAAGGAGGAACAGTCGAAGATCTTCAACAAGTGCTGGATCATCGCCTGCCACGAGTCCGAGCTGCCCAGCCCCTACGACTACCGCACCTTCCAGCATCCAGGCGGAGCGCCGCTGATCGTGGTGCGCGGCGAGGACATGAAGATCCGTACCTTCCTCAACATTTGCCCGCATCGTGGCAACACGCTGCTGTACGAGCCCGTGGGCAATGCCAAGCGCATCACCTGCATCTTCCACGCCTGGTCGTTCGACACGGCGGGCCGTTGCATTGACATCTCGCGTGGCAAGCAGGGCTACCAGGACCGATTCGGCTGCGATCAGGCGGGGCTGCGGGAGATCCGGACGGAACAGGGGTTCGGAGGATTCGTGTGGGTCAACATGGACGACGGGGCCTGCACGCTGCGCGAGTACATCGGCGACGCGATGCAGCTGCTCGACGAGCATCTCGAAGCCCCGCTGGAGGTCTTCCACTACCACAAGGCCGTGGTGCCGACGAACTACAAGCTCTGGCACGACACGAACAGCGAGTTCTATCACGACTACATGCACTACTTCAATCGAGCCACCGGCATGATGCAACCGGGGTACTTCGACCGGAAGTACACCGGGTATCCGAACGGCCACGCCTCTGTGGGCTCCATGACGATCAAGTACGACGCCTACGACGGCAGCAAGGAGCGTGGCGTGGGCTGGCCCGGCCTGGCGCCTGGTGGTTGGGTTCTCATCGACATTTTCCCCGGCATGACCTACAACCTGCGCACATCCGTGCTGCGCATGGACACCGCCGTGCCGCTGGGACCCGACAAGCTCGTGATCGAGTTTCGCGGGCTGGGCCTGAAGTCCGACACGCCGGAGCAGAGAGCCGAGCGCATACGCGACCACAACGTGATCTGGGGGCCGTTCGGCCGCAACCTGCACGAGGACCTGCTGGGCGTCTACGGGCAGGGGCGCGCCATGCGCGAGCGCTCTGGAAGCCACTGGGTCATTCACGGCCGCGAGGAGCACTCGACGATCCACGACGAGGTCGGCATGCGGCATTTCTATGCCGAATGGAGCCGTCGAATGGGACGCCTGGCCAGCGATCCGTTCGCGGAGTCCGGCAGCGCGCAACGCGCTGCCTGAATCCGCTGCCCGCATCTTCACGCCCCATCAAGGGAGGACCGCCGTGGACCATCGCCATGCCGTTTCGGAACTGATTGCCCGCTCCATGCTGATGCTCGATGCCAAGGACTTCGAGGGTTACCTGTCGCTGTGCGACGAGCAGTATCGCTACCGCATCAGCGCCCACAGCCCCGAGATCAGGAAGGACATGATCTGGCTGGAGCACGACAAGCTGGGTATGCGGCAACTGTTCGCCAACCTTCCACGCCACAACAGCGACCAGTCGCCGCTGTCGCGGCACGTCACGGTCTACACCGTGGAGGCCCGGGACGAGGAGCAGCAGGCCAAGGTGGTCAGCGCGCTGCAGGTGTTCCGCACCTCGAACGACGGCGGCGTCACCGAGCTCTTCGCCGTGGGCAAGGTGCACGACACCGTCAAGCTCGGACCGGACGGGCCGCGGCTGCTGGCGCGCGATGTGCGCCTGGACACCCGCATGCTGGGTTACGGCCATCACATTCCGTTTTGACGGCGGGCGGCACCATGAAAGTCCAGGTCAATGCGCGCAACGGCGCGTACCAGTTCAAGGCCGATCCGGGGGACAAGGTCCTGCTGGCCGGGCTGCGCCAGCTCATCGGGCTGCCCTACGAGTGCGCCACCGGCACGTGTGGCACGTGCAAGGCTCGGCTGCTGGAGGGCGAGATCGCGGACCCCTGGCCTGAGGCACCAGGCACGAAGGGCTTCAAGCGGCGCGACGAGTTCCTGATGTGCCAGTGCGAGCCGCGCAGCGACCTGTGCGTGGAGGTCGCGGGCTTCGTGGCACCGCTGGATCCGGGCAGCTTCATGCCCGCATTCACTTCAGGCGAGGTGGTGCAATCGAGGCTGCTCACGCGCGACGTGCTGCAGCTGACGGTGCGCACCGAGCAGCCGCTGGCATTCGATGCCGGGCAGTTCGCGCTGGTGCGCATGCCCGAGGTGCAAGGCTTCAGGGCCTGGTCGATGTCGAGCTGGGAGAAATGCAGTTGCGTGGCCAACTTCATTCTCAAGCGCAAGCCCGGAGGCACGGCTTCGGAGCGGCTGTTCGGCGCCCCGTGCAGCGGCATGCCGCTGGAGCTGTTCGCTCCGCTTGGCAAGGCGACCTACCATCCCGGTGTCGAGCGCAACATCCTGTGCGTGGCCGGCGGCAGCGGCATCGCCGGCATGCTGGCCATCCTCCAGAGCGCGGCGCATGCGCGCCATTTCGACCGCTACGACGGCCACGTCTTCTTCGGGGTGCGGACGGCCGCCGACGTGTTCGCGCTCGACAGGCTCTCGGCGCTGGTGGACCGCTGCGGCCAGCGCCTGCGTGTCACGGTGGCGCTGTCGGACGACGTGGTGCCGACCGGACTGGCCGCGGACTACCCCAGCCTGGAGTTCCAGCAGGGCGTGGTGCATGCGGTGGCCGAGAAGGTCCTGGACGGGCGGTGCGAGAACCTGCGCGCGTACCTCGCCGGGCCGCCCGCGGCGGTGGACGCCGCGGTGCGGATGCTGCTGCGCGCCCGTGTCTCGACCGACAACATCCGCTACGACAAGTTCGCCTAAGGAGCCGCGGCATGAGCAGGATTCGACTGTGCAAGGCGGGCGATGTGCCGCCGCAGGGCATGAAGTGCTATGACGGGAGCGATGGCCAGAAGGTGCTGGTATTGCGCTCGGTCGATGGCTTCAGGGCATTCCAGGGGCTGTGCCCGCACCAGGACGTCTGCCTGGACGAGGGCTTCTTCGACGGCAGGACGCTCACCTGTCACCAGCACCTGTGGCAGTGGGATGCCAGCACCGGCGAGGCCATGGGGCTGGCGGAAGCGCCCCTGGAGCGTTATGCGCTGGAGCAGGTGGACGATGAACTGTTCCTGGTGCGCGGCAGCGCGCTGCGGGCCTCGCAGCTGTTCAAGGACGTGGCCGAGCCGACGCTGCATGCGCTCGAGGCGCTGGCCCGGCGCGAATGCCACGCCAGCCCCGACGTGATCTACGACGTGGGCGACCCGGCCACGGACATCTACGTGCTCGAATCCGGGCGGGTGGAGTTCGTGGTCGGGCGCGAGGACCGCACGCGCCGGGCCGGGTTCATGCTGCGCAAGGGCGAGGCGTTCGGCTGGGCGGCGCTGCTGGACGACCATCCCGTGCGCATTGCCCGCGCGACATGCATGGAGCCCTCGCAGGTGCTGCGCCTGGACGGGCGGCACACGCTGGAGCTGCTCAGGAGCGACCCGGTGTCGGGCTTCGAGGTCATGCGGCAGCTCTCGCACCTCATCGCCTACCAGCTCACTTCCGCGGCTGGACGCTAACGGGTGGGGCGTCGGCCCAAGGGTCCCAGACGACGCCATGTGCACGTCACTGGTCCGCTGGCCGGTGACTCACGCCAACACGACAACAGGAGACAGTAATGAACCCCGTCGGAATTGGCTGCGCGCGCGCGGCTCCCGCAGCACGCCTTGGTGTCGCATGCGCGTTGGCGCTTGGAGCGCTATCGGCCGCGGTGGCCGGTGATCTGCAGTACGGCAAGCCCGGTGAGCCCGTGAACCTCGTGGTGGGCTACCAGCCCTACTACACCCAGTCGTGGTCGGGCGTGGTGATGCGCGGCAAGAAGCTCTACGAGAAATACCTTCCCAAGGGCTCCAAGGTGGAGTTCGCGGTGGGCCTGCAGGGCGCCGTGGTGGTCAACGCGATGCTCGCCGGCAAGCAGCACATCGGCTACGTCGGCGACATGCCGGCCATCGTCTCCACGACCAAGCACAACGTGGCCGACATCCGCATCGTCGCGACGCTGGGCTTGGGCAGCGACCAGTGCAACGTGTTCCTCGCGCGCCCGGATGCGCCCGGGTTCGCCGACGCGAAGCAGGCGCTGAGCTGGCTGGGCGGAAAGCGGGTGGCCGTGCCCCTGGGCAGCTGTGCCGACCGCTTCGGGCAGGCGGCCTTGAAGAAGGAAGGCGTGGCGCCCAGCGCCTACCTGAACCAGACCATCGAGGTCATCACCAGCGGCTTTCGCGCCGGCAAGCTCGACGCGGCCGTGGTATGGGAGCCCACCGCGTCGCGCCTGGTGCAGGAGGGCCTGGCCAAGCGCATCGCTTCTGGCGCCTCGGTGGGCGAGATCGACGGCGGCTTCCTGACCATGCGGGCCGATCTCGTCAAGCAGCGTCCCGACATTGCCAAGGCCTGGCTCAACGCCGAGCTCGATGCGCAGCTCTTCCTGGCCGACCCGAAGAACGCCATGGAGGTGGCGTCCATGGCGGCGCAGCAGGCCACGGGCTTCACCGAGAAGATGCTGTGGTCATCCATGTACGGCAAGTACGCGCAGGCCCAGGGCGGTGCCCCGATCCGGCTGCGCCTGCCCTACGTCGTGGACGCGGACTCGATGGCCCTCATCAACAGTGCCACCAAGTTCCTGCATTCGATCAAGAGCATCAACGTCGACACGCTCCGGCCCGACGCCGTCATGCCGGAACTGGCTCAAGCCGTGCTCAACGAGCGCGGCATGAAGTCGCCCATTGGCCAAGTCACCGCACTGGAAGACCGTGAATACGCCCGCTAGCAGCACCGCCGCCGGCGCGCCGCCCTGGCGTGGCGCCGCGAATGCGCCGACCACCGTTCCGGGGTCCGCGTCATCGTCCCGGGCCCTTGAGGTGCCGGGTGTCGAAACCTATTCCCAGGAGTGGATCTGCGCCCTGCTGCGCAGCACCCTTCCCTTCCAGACCTTGCCCGAGGAACTGCTGCACGCGGTGGCCCGTCTGGCGCGCGTGCGCTCCTACGCCGCGGGCCAGGTGATCTACCGGCGTGGCGAAGAGGCCGACGACATCCACATCGTGGCCAGCGGGCGGGTACGGCACGAGCTGCTGGCGCCCGGCCAGGAGCGGCTGGAGCGCACCATGCACAGCGGCGACGTGTTCGGCTGGGCGGCCGTGCTGGAGGCGCCGCGCCAGCGGCTGGCCGAGACCACCGCCCTGGAGCGTACCGAGGTCCTGCAGATCGACGGCGAGCAGCTGCTGCAGGTGATCGAGCGGGACCCGGCCGCGGGCAGCGTCGTGATGAGCCGCTTTGCCGCCATGATCACGCGGGAGTTCTCGGCGCCGGCTTCCGTGGCTGCGCGCGTACGGCATCTGAACGGGCGCAGCGCGGGGCCGGCGGGCGTCCCGACGGGCTGGGCGCTGACCATGTACCGCTTGGCGCAGTGGCTCAAGAGCCCGCGACCGTACCTGATGGTGACCGGGTTCGGCATCCTGCTGACCCTGTGGTACCTGACGGTGGAGGTCTGGAAGCTGCCGCGGTTCGCGGACATGCCCGGGCTCACGGTCGTGGTCAAGGAGATGTTCAGCCAGGACCCCACCTACGGCCTGTCGGTCTACACGCCGGAGTACTACCAGCACATCTGGGCCAGCGTGCGCCGGGTGGGCATCGCCTTCGTGCTGGCCACCGCGCTGGGGGTGCCGCTGGGGCTGTTCCTGGGCTGGTCCAAGACCTTCAGGGAGTACGTCTTCCCGGTGTTCGAGACCCTGCGCCCCATTCCCATCCTGGCCTGGGTGCCGCTGGCCATCCTGATGTTCAGCGGAACGGAGTCGCCGGTCATCTTCCTGACCTTCCTGGCGTCCTTCTACGCCACGGCGCTCAACACGATGCTCGGGGTCGAGTCCATCGACGAGTCCTACAGCCGCGCGGCGTACTGCCTGGGCGCGTCGAAGTGGCAGGTCTTCCGCGAGGTGATCGTGCCGGGGGCCATGCCGTTCATCTTCACCGGCTTGCAGATCTCCATCGGCGTGGCCTGGTTCTCCCTCGTGGCCGGCGAGATGGTGTCAGGCGAGTTCGGCCTGGGTTACGTGATCAACACCTCGTACACGATGGTGCGCTACCCCACCATCATCATCGGCATGGTGACGCTGGGCCTGGTGGGCTATGTCACGAGCGCGATGGTGCGCGTGGCCGGCGACTGGCTGATGCAGTGGCGTGTGCGGGAACTCACCATGGGAGGTCGTTGATGGCTGCCGTAATGGAGACAACGCCGGCGCGAGCCGTGTCGGGCCGCACGGCGGCGGCCCAGGGCGCGATACGCATCGAGGACGTGGTCAAGGTCTACGACCCGGGGGGCGCCGCCGTCATGGCCGTGGACCATTGCTCGCTCGACATCGCAGCCGGCGAGATCTGCATGATCGTGGGCCCCTCCGGCTGCGGAAAGACCACCCTGCTCAACGCCATCGCGGGGTTCCACAGCATCACCTCCGGGCGGATATGGCTCGACGACCAGCTGCTGTGCGGACCGGAGAAGCCGTTGGCGGACCCGGGCTCCGACCGCGTCGTGGTGTTCCAGAACGGCGCCCTGTTTCCCTGGAAGACGAACCTCGACAACGTCGCCTTCGGCCCCATGATGCAGGGGCGCATGAGCCGCAAGGAGGTCTACGAGAAGGCGCGCGGCATGATGGCCGACGCGGGCCTCAGTGGCATGGAGCACAACTATCCGGGCGAGCTGTCATCGGGCCTGCGCCGCCGGGTGGAAATCGTGCGCGCGTTGATGAACGACCCCAAGGTGCTGCTGTTCGACGAGCCGTACCGGGCCCTGGACTCGCTGACCAAGTCGGTCATGCACGAGGCGCTGCTGGAGATCTACTACCGCAACAAGGTCACGATCTTCTTCATCACGCACGACCTGGAAGAAGCCGTCTTCCTGGGCCACAAGCTCGTCATCATGACCTCGCGCCCATGTCGCCCCAAGAAGGTGATCGAGGTCGACATCGCGCATCCGCGCGACTACGGCGTGCTCACCAGTTCGCGTTTCCGCCAGATCATGGATGAAACCAGCGAAGTGGTGCACGAAGAGGCCAGGAAGTCGTTCGCCGCCGGCGAGAAGGAGGGCTGAAGCCATGCAGGCCGCCGTGTTTTCCAGAGCGTCTTTGCAGTTGCCCATGCCCAGCCAGGCGACGCGCCGGGCCGTCGTGTCGATATTGCTGTTCATCGTGTTCTGGGAGGCCGGCTCCCGTTCCAAGGAATGGCTCGGGACCGCCTTGCCGTGGATCGGCATGGTGCCCGCACCCAGCGCGGTGCTGCAGGTGTGGGGCGGCCTGCTGACGGACCCGGGGTACTGGCAGAGCTGGTACCTGAGCCTCATGCGCGTGCTCATGGGGTTCACGGCGGCCATGCTCGTGGGCATCCCGCTGGGCCTGCTCATGGCCGTGAGCCGCGTGTTCAACGACATGTGGTTTCCCAGCTTCGAGGTGCTGCGGCCCATACCGCCACTGGCCTGGGTGCCCGCGTCCATCATCTTCTGGCCCACGCAGGAGCTCTCGATCGGCTTCGTGACCTTCCTGGGCGCGTTCTTCGCGGTGGTGATCAACGTGGTGGGAGGGGCCAAGTCCATCGACACCAGGTTCTTCCATGCGGCTCGGGCCATGGGCGCGTCGCAGTGGGACATCTTCCGGCGCGTCGTGCTGCCTGCCACGCTGCCGTCCATCGTGGTGGGCTCCTCGGTGGGCATGGGCATCACCTGGAACGTGGTCGTTGCCGCGGAGATGATCTCCGGCGGCGGCAGCAGCGGCTCGGGTGGCGGGCTGGGCTTCTTCATCTGGAACTCCTACGTCGGCGGCTCGTACGAGCAGATCGTCGTCGGGATGATCAGCATCGGCATCGCCGGTTACGCGTGCAGCGAGGCACTGCGCCGGCTGGGCGGCCTGGCCACGCCGTGGCTGCGCAAGCGTTGAAACGGAGGCGCTCATGACTATCTCTGGTCGGCCCGCGGCCGCGCCCCAGGCGGGCAACAGCGGCGAGATCGTGGTGCAAGGCGTTGGCAAGGACTACGGCGCAGGCGCCTTCAGCAAGTGCGTGATGCGCAACTGCAGTTTCACCATCGAGAGCGGCAAGCTCACGGTGATGATCGGTCCCTCGGGCTGCGGCAAGAGCACGCTCATCCGGCTGCTGGCGGGCTTCGAACGGCCGACCGTGGGCGAGATCAGGATCGACGGGGAGATCGTCACCGCTCCGGGCAAGGACCGCCTGGTGGTGTTCCAGGAATCGGCGCTGTTCCCCTGGATGACGTCGATGGACAACATCCTCTACGGGCCGCGTGCGCGCGGCGAGATGGGGCCCAACACCCGCGAGCACGCCGGCTTCCTGCTGAAGAAGGTCGGCCTGGAGGCCTTTCGCGACAAGTACCCCTCCCAGCTCTCCGGCGGGATGCAGCGGCGCGCCGAGCTCGCGCGCGCGATGATCAACAACCCCAAGGTCATGATCCTCGACGAGCCGTTCCGCGGGCTCGACGCGATGTCCAAGGAATTGATGTGGGAGTACTACGCGGCCCTGTTCGAGGAATCGCACCGCACCAACTTCTTCATCACCACCGACATCGACGAGGCGATCTACCTCGCTGACCGCCTCATCGTCATGACCAACATCCCCATGCGGGTGCGTACGGTCATCGACCTGGAATTGCCCAGACCGCGCCGATTGGCCGACATCTTCGACAACGAGCATGCCAACGACGTGAAGATGACGGTGCTGTCATTGCTGCACGAGGAGGCCATGAAGTCCTTCTCCGGGGGCAGCAAGGCCGCCTCGGACTTCGTCGAAGCGTATGCCCGGCGCACCGGCAAGGGCGCCACGGCCTGACGCGCCGCAACGTGTAACTCGTGCGCATGTGCGGCCCTGAACAGGCCACGCCTGCCTATCTTGACTGCCACAGGAGAGATGGAAATGCCCAGCAAGACGTCCAACACCGTGATCGACATGCGCAGCCGCCCTGCGTTCCTGCACGACTTCTATGGCGCCACACCGGGCACGCCATCCTACGAGGTGGTGAAGTGGCTCAACCGCCGGGTGGGTTCGCACGAGGACGAGCACTTCACGCGCTCGGCCACGCTCGATGGCTTCATCGACGAGATTCGGGACAGCGACATCTCGATGGCGGTGGTGGTGGGCCGCGAGACCCCCGGCGTCAGCCACAGCAACGACGAGATCCACAAGATGGTCAAGGGCCACCGCGAACTGGTCGGCGTCGGTTCGGTCGATCCCTACGCCCGGGGCGTGCGCGGCTCCATTGCGGAAGTCGAGCGCGCAGTGGGCAAGCTCGGCCTCAAGGCCATCAACCTGGAGCCGGGTTTCTGCAATCCGCCGCGCCACTGCGACGACCCGATGCTGTTTCCCGTCTACGACGCCTGCGAGCAGCTTGGCGTTCCCGTGTGCCTCATGTCCGGCCCGACCTCGCCGAGCCTGTCGCTGAGCGATCCCACCCATGTCGGCCACGTGGCGCGGGCCTTCCCGAAGCTGCAGATCGTCTGCTACCACGGGTTCTGGCCGCACGTGCAGGAGATGGTGGGGGTGGCGTTCCGCTACGAGAACGTGAGCGTCGTGGCGGACATGTACATCTTCATGCCCGGCGGGCGCCTGTACGTCGAGGCGGCCAACGGCTTCATGAAGGAGCAGCTCATGTTCGGCAGCTCCTATCCGTTCCGGGCCATGAAGCAGTCCGTGGCGGACTACCGTGAGCTCGGCTTGCGGCCCGAGGTGCTGGAGTGCGTGATGTACCGCAACGCCGAGCGCGTGCTCAAGCTCGGCGCGTGACCGGGCCCCGGCGCCAGGACGCCGGTCGAGCACCGTCATCCGGTCGCTTCCGATTCGGCCCGGGAGGGCAACAAGGAGCGATGAGGAAGTTCCGCTACACCGACGTCCAGGCCGCCGTGAGGCTGTGCCTGAAGGCCGGTATGCCGGCGGCGCAAGGATGGCGGCACAACGACCTCACGGACGCGACGCTGGAGGCCCAGGCCATGAGCCATGCAGACCTTGACGCCACCGGGACGCAACGGCTGCGCGTGCTGGAACAGGAGAACGCGCGGCTCAGGCGCCTGGTGGCCGACCTGATACTCGATCGCCGGCTTCTGCAGGAAGTGGTCCGCAACAAGCCCTGATGCAAAGCTGCCGCTTGGGATTGCCGATGCGCATGCCACGGTGGCTGCGCCGCAAGGCAGCGCGCCCGCACCGCCCTCAAGCCCCCCGTGCGCTGCGGGGCTGCGCGTGACTTTCCAGGCAGTGCCGCATGAAATCCTGCGCGGCCGAACCCAGCCGCTTGGCGCGGTGCACCACGATCGACAAGGCGCGGCGCATGGGCGGCAATGCCGCGGACAGGTCCACCAGCGTGCCCTGCGCCAGCGCCTCGGCCACCGCATGGCGTGAGAGGCAGCCCACGCCCAGCCCGGAGGCCACCGCGCGCTTGACCGCCTCGTTGCTGCCCAGTTCGAGGCCGATGTCCACGCGATCGAGTTGCGCCGTCAGCCACCGGTCGGAGGCCTCGCGCGTGCCCGACCCCTGCTCCCGCAGCACCCAGCGCGCGTCGGCAAGGCGCCGTGTGCCCGCGCCGCGCGTTGCCAGTGGATGGCCCGGCGCCGCGAAGATCACCAGCTCGTCGCTGAGCCAGCGCCGCACCCGGAGCTCCGGATGGGACCCCGTGCCCTCGATGAAGCCCACGTCCACATCGAAGGCGGCCACCGCGTCAAGCACCTCCCGCGTGTTGGCGATGTCCAGCCGCACCTGGCTGAGCGGGTGCATCTGCTTCCACTGCGAGATCAGCGGCGGCAGCAGGTACTCGCCGATGGTGAAGCTCGCGGCCACGCGCAGCGGCGCCGCATGCTCCGAATCGAACAGCGCCTGCAGCTCGGCCGCCTGCTCCAGCAGCGACGCCGCGCGCGGCAACAGCGCGCGGCCGTTCTCGTTGAGTACCAGACGGCGCCCCACGCGGTCGAAGAGCTGCGCGCCCAGCGTGGCCTCCAGCTCGGCCAGCGCCGTGCTGGCCGCGGATTGGGAGCGCGCCACGCGCTCCGCTGCGGCACGGGTCGAACCCGCCCTGGCGGTCGCGGCGAACACCTCCAGCTGGCGCAGGGTCAACTTCAGTCTCTGATCGGTTTTTTCGTTCATGACAAGAGAAATTATGAGCTTCATCGGTCAGGATGCGAAGCCTAGGATGGCCTCACCATGCTGAAATTCCTCTCCAATCAGCCGCTGCACGATCCGATCGCGTCCGCCACGGCGCACACGGAAGTGAAGACCACCACCTGCTACATGTGCGCGTGCCGCTGCGGCATCCGGGTGCATCTGCGCGAGGGGCAGGTGCGCTACATCGACGGCAACCCGGCGCACCCGCTCAACAAGGGGGTGATCTGCGCCAAGGGCAGCTCGGGGATCATGAAGCAGGTGTCACCGGCGCGGCTGACCCAGCCGCTGCGGCGCAAGCCCGGCGCCGAGCGCGGCGCGGGCGAGTTCGAGCCGATTTCCTGGGACGAGGCCTATTCGTTGCTTTCACAACGTCTGGCGCATATCCGGGCCACCGACCCCAAGCGCTTCGCCCTGTTCACCGGGCGCGACCAGATGCAGGCCCTGACCGGGCTGTTCGCACGCCAGTTCGGCACGCCCAACTACGCCGCGCACGGCGGCTTCTGCTCGGTGAACATGGCCGCCGGCATGATCTACACGATCGGCGGCAGCTTCTGGGAGTTCGGCGGGCCCGACCTGGACCACGCGCGCCTCTTCGTGATGATCGGCACCGCGGAGGACCACCACAGCAATCCGATGAAGATTGCGCTGGGCAAGTTCAAGCGCGCGGGCGGCCGCTTCATCTCGATCAACCCGGTACGCACCGGCTACTCGGCCATCGCCGACGAGTGGATCCCGATTCGGCCCGGTACCGACGGCGCGCTCTTCATGGCGCTGCTGCACGAGCTGATCCAGGACGACCTCATCGACCGCGCGTTCCTGCAGCGCCATACCAATGCGCCTCAGCTGGTGGTGCTGGACGAGGGCGAGCGCGAGGGCCTGTTCGCCTTCGACCCTGACGCGGGAGCGCCCGCCGATGGGCGCAACCCGCACAACAAGCTGGCCTGGGACAAGGCCGCCGGGTGCGTCGTGGCCGCGTATCCGCAGGGGGTGGAAGAGGGCCGGGACCTGGCGCTCGAGGGCCACTACGTGCTGGCGGACGGCACGCGGGTGGCGCCCTCGTTCCAGCTGCTGCGCGAGCGCGTGGCCAGCACGACGCCCGAATGGGCCGAGGCCATCACGGGCATCCCGGCCGGGCGCATTCGCAAGCTGGCACGGGAGCTGGGCGAGACGGCGCTGCGGCAGGCGTTCGAACTGCCCATCGCCTGGACCGACGCCTGGGGCAAGCGCCATCCCACCACGACGGCGCGCCCGGTGGCTTTCCATGCCATGCGCGGCCTGGCGGCGCATTCCAACGGCTTCCAGACCGTGCGCGCGCTGGCCGTGCTCATGAGCGTGCTGGGCACCATCGACCGGCCGGGCGGCTTCCGGCACAAGGCGCCGTACCCGCGCCACATCGTGCCGAACTACCGTGCCTTCAACGACCCGGAGCTGATCCAGCCCAACACGCCGCTCAACGCCGCGCCGCTGGGCTTCCCGGCGAGCCCCGAGGAGCTGGCGATCAATCCGGACGGCTCCCCGATCCGCATCGACCACGCCTTCTCCTGGGAGCACCCGCTGTCCGCGCACGGGCTGATGCACAACGTCATCACCAATGCCACGCGGGGCGACCCGTACCCGATCGACACGCTGCTCATCTTCATGGCCAACATGGCGTGGAACTCGACCATGAACACGATGGCCGTGCGGGAGATGCTCAACGCCAAGGGCGAGGACGGGAAGTACAAGATTCCCTTCCTGGTGGTGTGCGATGCGTTCCAGAGCGAGATGGTGGCCTTCGCCGACCTGGTGCTGCCGGATACCACGTACCTGGAGCGGCACGACGTGATGAGCATGCTCGACCGGCCCATCTCGGAGTACGACGGCCCGGTGGACTCGGTGCGCGTGCCGGTGGTGCCGCCCACGGGCGAGTGCCGGCCGTTCCAGGAGGTGCTCATCGAGCTGGGCTCGCGGTTGAAGCTGCCAGCCTTCACGCACCCGGACGGCACGCGCAAGTACAAGGACTATCCGGACTTCATCGTCAACTACGAGGTCCAGTCCGGCATCGGCTTCCTCATGGGCTGGAGGGGGAAGGACGGCACGGAGCACCTGCGCGGCGCGCCCAATCCGCGGCAGTGGGAGATGTACGAGAAGAACAACTGCGTCTTCCAGTACCACATGCCCCCCGAGCAGCAGTACATGCGCAACTGGAATCGGGCGTATCTCGACTTCGCCAAGGACAAGGGCTGGCGCCAGCGCAACGACCCGGTGCAGCTGGCGCTGTACTCCGACACGTTGCAGGCGTTCCGCCTGGCGGCGCAGGGCAAGCGGCGCGGGCGGCAGCCGCCCGAGGCGCTGCGCGAGCGCGTGGCCACCTATTTCGACCCCCTGCCCTTCTGGTACGAGCCGCTGGAGCAGGCCTGCACCGACACGGACGCCTTCCCGCTGGCGGCCGTGACGCAGCGGCCGATGGCGATGTACCACTCCTGGGACTCGCAGAACGCCTGGCTGCGCCAGATCCACAGCCACAACTACCTGCACGTCAACCCGGTCACCGCGATGGCCGCGGGGGTCAGCGATGGGGGCTGGTGCTGGGTGGAGAGCCGATGGGGCCGGGTGCGCTGCATGGCGCGCTACAGCGACGCGGTGGAGCCGGGCACGGTGTGGACCTGGAACGCCATCGGCAAGGCCGACGGCGCCTGGCAGCTCGCGCCCGGGGCCGACGAGTCGCGCAAGGGTTTTCTGCTCAACCACCTCATCAGCGAGGAGCTTCCGATGGGGCAGAAGACCATCAGCAATTCGGACCCCGTGACGGGCCAGGCCGGCTGGTACGACGTGCGCGTGCGGATCCGTCCGGCCGCGCCCGACGAGCCGCAGGAAAGCCATCCCCGGGCCGCCGCCGTTGCGAGCGTGCCCGGCGTACTGGGCCAGGCCGTGACCGCCTTCTTCAGGAGCCGCAAGTGATGACGCCCATCGAGTCCCGCGAAACGCTGGCGCGACAGCTCGCGCTGGTCATCGATCTCAACGTGTGCGTGGGCTGCCATGCCTGCGTCACCTCGTGCAAGGAATGGAACAGCGCCGGCGCCGCCGCCCTGCCGCCGGACCCCGGTGCGTTCGACGCGTCGCCCACGGGCACCTTCTTCAACCGGGTCCAGACCTACGAGGCGGGCCGCTTCCCCGGCACGCAGACCATCCACTTTCCCAAGAGCTGCCTGCATTGCCAGGAACCGCCGTGCGTGCCGGTGTGCCCCACGGGAGCGAGCTACAAGCGCGCCGAGGACGGCATCGTGCTGGTGGACTACGACAAGTGCATCGGCTGCAAGTACTGCAGCTGGGCCTGCCCCTACGGTGCGCGCGAGTACGACGAGTCGCGCGGGGTGATGACCAAGTGCACGCTGTGCGTGGACCGCATCCACGACGAGCTGCTGCCGCTGGAGGACCGCCGGCCCGCGTGCGTCAAGGCCTGCCCCACCGGGGCGCGGCTGTTCGGCGACGTCAACGACCCGGCCTCCGAGGTGTCCCAGGCCATCCGCGAGCATGGCGGCTACGAACTGATGCCGGAGTGGGAGACGCGGCCCGCCAACCGCTACCTGCCACGGCGCATCACCGAGGCTGCGGAACCGACGCACCAGGACACGCGTGCCGCGCCGGCGAGCGCCCCCGCGGCGCGGCCGCAGGAGACACGGCCCGCGGAGCCCGCACTGGGGTGGTTCGCGCGCCTGCTGCGCATGGGAGCCTGACATGCACCCAGCCTTCTCCATCGTCTTCTTCACCACGCTGGCTGGCAGCGCGCAGGGCTTGGTCGTGGCGCTGGTCGTGGCGACGCTGGCGGACAGGGCTCCTTCCGCCGGCTTCACGGTCCAGGCCCTCGGCGTGGCACAGGCGCTGCTGCTGGCCGCGCTGGCCGCCTCGTTCCTGCACCTGGGCCGACCGGCGCGCGCCTGGCGCGCGGTGCGCATGTGGCGCACGTCCTGGATGTCGCGGGAGGTGATCGTGCTGCCGGCGTTCATGGCCGTGGTGGGGGCCTGGTGGCTGACGCTGGCGCTTGGAAAAGAACCGGGGCTCCTGCTGCCGCTGCTGGCGCTGCTGCTATGCGCGCTGTTGTGGCTGTGCACGGCCATGATCTACGCCTGCCTGCGCTTCCTCCAGGAGTGGGCGCACCCGCTGACCGTGGTGAACTACACGCTCATCGGCCTGAGTTCGGGCTGGGTGCTGGCCGGGGCCCTGGCGGTGCTGGGCGGCGAGGACGGCTTCGTGCGGCTGCTGGGCCCGTGGGCGCTCGCACTGACGCTGGCGGCCTTGAGCACGCGTGCGCTGGCGCTGCTGCGCAATGCCCGGCTCGTCCCTCGCTCCACGCAGCAGACGGCCACGGGCATACGCGCCGAGCGGCTGGTGCAGAAGTCCATGGGCTTCTCGGGCGGGTCCTTCAACACGCGCGAGTTCTTTGCCCATGCATCGATACCCGCGCTGCGGCGCATCCAGCTCTTCATGCTGCTGTGGGGCTTCGTGCTGCCGGCCGCACTGCTGATGTGGGCCCTGGGCGGCGGCCCGCCGCTGGCATGGCTGGTGGCGCTGCCGCTGCAGTTCCTGGGGCTGCTGGCCGAGCGCTGGCTGTTCTTCGCGCAGGCGCGCCATCCGCAGAACCTGTACTACCAGGTGGTTTCTTGAGCTTGCCTGGCCGAGCCGAGGGCGAATGATGCTGCTCGTATCCGGGATGCTGGTGCTGCTGGCCGGGGCGGCGATCGGCGCGACGTCCATCGGCGGTGTGCTGGTGGTGCCGGCGCTCGCCGGCTTGGCGGGGCTGCCGCTGGGCGCAGCCGTGGCGGCGTCGAGCTTCGGCTTCCTGCTCACCGGGCTGCTTGGCTGGCGGCGCGCGCCGTCACCCGGCGCCGCGCTGGCCGCGACCTGGCCGCTGCACGCGGCGGCGTTGCCGGGGGCGGTCGCCGGCGCGGTGCTGGTGCACCAGGTCCCGCCCGGTCTGGTGCGGGGCTGGGTGGCGTTGCTGGCGCTGGGTTCCGGCGTCTATTCGCTGATCACGCTGCACAGCGCCCCCTCGGCCAGCCTGGCGGCGCTGGGCCGCGGCTCCCTGGCTGTCCTGGGTGCGGCCGTAGGCTGTGGCTCGGCCCTGTCGGGCACCGGTGGCCCGGTGCTGCTGATGCCGGTGCTCATGCTGCTGGGCGTGCCGACGCTCGCGGCGGTGGCCACCGCACAGGCGGTGCAATTGCCCATCGCGCTGGCCGCCAGCGCGGCACATTGGGCTTCCGGCCGGCTCGATCTGGGACTCTCGACGCTCGTCGGCATGGCGCTGCTGGCCGGTGCCTGGGCGGGCCGGCGGGCGGTGCCGCTTATCGATGTCCTGGTGTTGCGCCGCTGCACGGCGCTGGCACTCATCGCCACAGGCCTCTGGTACGGGCTGGCATAGAGGCACGAAGGTATGACCTGTCTTCAACAGGCCATGAAGGTGGGATCTACAGCTCCCGGTGCAGGCCAAGTTGAGCGCGTCCAGTGACCAGACTGGCAATTTCCGATCAGGTGCTCAGCCATCTCAGGAGGGTGCGGTACAACGTGCTGGCTTCGACCGGCTTGGTGATGAAGTCGTTCATGCCGGCCCTGATGCAGGCTGCTTGGTCTTCATTGAGGGCGGCCGCGGTGAATGCCAGGATGGGCCTGGAGTCCCAGCCTGGCAGTGTGCGAATCACACGCGTGGCCTGCATCCCGTCCATGACGGGCATCTGCATGTCCATCAGGATGGCGTCATAGCCGTGCGCCGTGGCCTTCTCAACGGCTTCCTGCCCGTTGGCCGCCGTTTCGACCACCAGCCCAACGGCGTTCAGCAAAGCCTTGGCCACCTCGAGGTTGACGGGGTTGTCCTCGACCAGCAGCAGCCGTTTGCCGCAATGCTCGGCCCGCAGTACCTCGGCAGCATCGGGCTCCGTCTGCGAGGACGGGACCGGACCGTGCCCGCGGCCGAGCCTTGCCGTGAACCAGAAGGTCGAGCCGTTGCCTGGGGTGCTGGTGGCGCCAGCCTCCCCGCGCATCATCCGGGCCAGGCTCTGCGTGATCGCGAGTCCCAGCCCCGTGCCGCCGTACTCGCGCGTTGTCGAGGCGTCGGCCTGCTTGAACTGCTTGAAAAGACCGGACAGCTTGTCTGCCGGTATGCCGATGCCGCTGTCCTGTACCTCGAAGCGCACGAGCAACTGGTCTTCGCCGTCCTCGAGCAGCCGGACACGAATGGCGATGGTGCCCTGCTGCGTGAACTTGACGGCATTGCTGGCGTAGTTGAGCAGCGCCTGGCGCAGCCGGGTCGGATCGCCGCGCAGCCACACGGGCACGGCATCGCCATCCATCGTCAGGGCAAGCCCCTTGCCGCGCGCCTGCTCGGCAACGATCGAGTGGACATCGCCCAGGACGGCCGAAAGACGGAAATCCAGCTGTTCGAGTTGCAGCCGGCCCGCTTCGATCTTGGAAATGTCGAGGATGTCGTTGATGGTGGACAGCAGGTGCCGGCCGGCCCTGTCGATCTGNTCCAGCCGCTGGACCTGTGTGAGCGTGGGCTGGTCGCGGCGCAGCAGCTCGGTCAATCCGATGACGGCGTTGAGCGGCGTGCGGATCTCGTGGCTCATGTTGGCCAGGAACTGCGACTTCACGACACTGGCGCTCTCCGCGGCCTCGCGAGCCTCCTGGAGCTGCAGCAGCGCCGCACGGCGGCGGCGCAGCAGGCGGTGGATCCACAGCGTCAGCGCGGCGATCAGCGCGTCCGTCACCAGCATGCCGGCAGCGACAGAAACCGCCATGGCGCGCCAGTCGCGCAGCGCGAAGCTTTCCGTCGTGGCGATGCCCACGACCAGTGGAAAACCGGCGACGGCATACGCCGTCTCCATGCGAGCCTGTGTATCGAGCGGATTGGCAATCCGAGGTGCGGAGGTCCGCACAGTGGCGCCCGAACGACCCTGCGCGAGGGCGTCCTCAAGCGCTCGCATCGCGGGCGCGTCGTGAAAGGAGCGGCCCAGCACCTCGGTGCGCAAGGGGTAGCGCATCAGCAGCGTCCCGTCGCGGCGCAACAGCAGGATGACGCCATCGCTGAAGTTGATCGCGCGGTAGAACTGCTCGAAGTAGCTCAGCTCGATGCTGATCAAGGCTATGCCAAGCAACTGGCCCGAAGGCGAACGCAGCTTCCGGGAGAGGGCGAAGGTCCAGCGTCCGGTGATGCGGTTGATCGCCACAGGGGACACGTGGAGCTCGCGCGCCGGATCGGCCACATGAGCCTGGAAGAATTCCCGCATGTTCACACTGAGCTTGGGCGGTGGAGAGGTCCAGGTGTTGCTGAGGAGCCAGCCGTCCACCCCGTAGATCGCGATGCCGTCGATCACGGGCACCTCGGCCACGCGCTCTCGCAGGAAGGCATGCATGGCTGGCGTGTTCAGGGCGCGCTCCAGTGCCTGCCTGTCGTTCAGTCCCGCAGCCTGGAGCCGGTCCACGACGCGGCCGAGCACGAAATCCACCGAGCGAAACGTCTGCGATGCGTGCTCGGCAGTCGTGATGGAAAAGTTGTCCAGGTAGCGCTGCCACGTGTCCAGGCTTTCCTGACGGCTGCGCCACAGCACCAGCACGGCCGCGGCCGTGAGCACCAGGATGACGAGGGCGCCGCCCAGCAGCACCCAGATTTCGTGAACAGGTTGAACAGCTGGCGCCCCAGCACCGGCGGCTTGGCGTTCAATGCGCATCACGAATGCCGCAAGGGTGCATGACAAGGGTCCTGGCGGATCATCACGGCGCCTATTGGCCACGGTTTGACGTCCACCCCGTCCTCTCGCTGACGCTCGCCGCTCAAAGAGCGGAAAGGGCGGGGATTCCTACGGCGCTCCAGCGCGGCGTCGAACCGTGCTGGAGTTGCTTCGGCGGGTTCGCAGTTGCTGACGGCCTGTGCCGTTCACTTGGCAGGCTCGTCCGGGCGACCTTGCAGCCCGGCGCAAGCGCGCGCCGCATCCAGCCCTTCGTCCCTGAGCCTTTGCGGTACTGTGTTCAGACGACGCTGCGCTGACGCAGCGAGGCCACATCGGCATCGCTCATGGCCAGCCAGTCTTCCAGCACCTGCGACGTGTGCTGGCCCAACGTGGGCGGCGCGTTCCTATAGGCCACGGGCGACTCGGACAGGCGGATCGGGTTGGCCACCAGCGGCGCCGTGCCGCCCAGGGAATGCTCCATGTCCACCCGCATGCCGCGCGCCCGCACCTGGGGATGGTCGAATACCTTGTCCAGCGTGTTGATCGGCCCGCACGGCACGCCTGCCTCCTCCATGGCCGTCACCCATTCGTCGGTCGTGCGAGTGACCGTGGCGGACCGGATCATTCCGACCAGGAGATCCCGGTTCGCAACCCGCTGCGGATTGGTGGCGAAGCGCTCGTCGCTCGCCCATTCGGCATGGCCCAGCGTGGCGCAGAAACGCGCGAACTGCCCGTCGTTGCCGACCGTCACGATCATGTGTCCATCGGCCGTCGGGAAGTCCTGGTACGGGACGATGCTCGGATGGGCGTTGCCCATGCGCTGGGGCGGCCTGCCGCTCACCAGGTAGCTGGCCGCCTGGTTGGCCAGCGATGCGATCTGCACGTCGAGCAGCGCGAGGTCGATGTGCTGGCCCTGGCCGCTGCGCTCACGCCGGGCGAGCGCGGCAAGGATGGCGACGGTGGCATACAGGCCCGTCAGCACGTCGGTCAAGGCCACGCCCACCTTGAGCGGCCCTCCTCCCTCGGTGCCGTCCGGCCGGCCGGTGATGCTCATCAAGCCGCCCATGCCCTGCATCAGGAAGTCATAGCCCGGACGCGAGGAATACGGGCCGGTCTGCCCGAAACCCGTGATCGAGCAGTAGATCAGCCGCGGATTCGCGGCCTTCAGCGTCTCGTAGTCGAGTCCGTACTGCGCCAGGCCGCCCACCTTGAAGTTCTCGATCAGCACGTCGGCCTGCGCGGCCAGGCGGGCCACGAGGCGCTGCCCTTCGGGTTGGCCCAGGTCGACGGTGACCGAGCGCTTGTTGCGGTTGGCGCTGAGGAAGTAGGCCGACTCGCTGGTGGTGGCTCCGCTCTCATCGGGCAGCCACGGCGGGCCCCAGGCCCGGGTGTCGTCGCCGGCGCCGGGCCGCTCGACCTTGACCACGTCGGCGCCAAGATCAGCCAGCAGCTGGCCCGACCAGGGGCCGGCCAGCACGCGCGAAAGGTCCAGCACGCGCAGGCCGGCCAAGGCGCCGGGCTGCATGGCCGGTGCGGGAATCGAAGCGTCCATGGTGGCTCAGAAGGCCGGGATGCCGGTGATCGCGCGGCCCAGGATCAGCGCGTGGATGTCGTGCGTGCCCTCGTAGGTGTTGACCACCTCCAGGTTCACCAGGTGGCGCGCCACGCCGAACTCGTCGCTGATGCCGTTGCCGCCCATCATGTCGCGCGCCACGCGGGCGATGTCCAGCGCCTTGCCGCAGCTGTTGCGCTTCATGATCGAGGTGATCTCCACCGCGGCCGTGCCCTCGTCCTTCATGCGCCCCAGCTGCAGGCAGCCCTGCAGGCCCAGCGTGATCTCGGTGAGCATGTCGGCGAGCTTCTTCTGCACCAGCTGGTTGGCCGCCAGCGGCTTGCCGAACTGCTTGCGGTCCAGCACGTACTGCCGTGCGCGGTGGAAGCAGTCCTCGGCCGCGCCCAGCGCCCCCCAGGCGATGCCGAAGCGCGCGCTGTTGAGGCAGGTGAACGGGCCCTTGAGGCCGCGCACCTCGGGAAAGGCGTTCTCCTCGGGGCAGAACACCTCGTCCATCACGATCTCCCCGGTGATGGAAGCGCGCAGCCCCACCTTGCCGTGGATGGCGGGCGCGGACAGCCCTTTGAAGCCCTTTTCCAGCACGAAACCGCGGATCTTGCCTTCGTCGTCCTTGGCCCAGACCACGAACACGTCGGCGATCGGGCTGTTGGTGATCCACATCTTGCTGCCGGTGAGGCTGTAACCACCGGGCACCTTGCGGGCTCGCGTGATCATGCTGCCCGGGTCGGAGCCGTGGTTGGGCTCGGTCAGGCCGAAGCAGCCGATCCACTCGCCGCTGGCGAGCTTGGGCAGGTACTTCTGCTTCTGCGCCTCGGTGCCGAACTCGTTGATGGGCACCATCACCAGCGAGGACTGCACGCTCATCATCGAGCGGTAGCCCGAGTCGACGCGCTCCACCTCGCGCGCCACCAGGCCGTAGCTCACGTAGTTGAGCCCGGCACCGCCGTAGGCTTCCGGGATGGTGATGCCCAGCAGGCCCAGCTCGCCCATCTCACGGAAGATGACAGCGTCCGTCCGCTCATGACGGAAGGCATCGAGCACACGCGGAGCCAGCCGTTCCTGGCAGTACGCGTGCGCCGAGTCGCGCACCATGCGCTCCTCTTCGGTCAGCTGCGAATTCAGCAGCAGAGGATCGTCCCATTGGAAGGCGGCATACTTGTGCGAAGAACTCATTTGTGCACCTGCTTGGTGAGGGGGTGGATGAGCACTCTACGCAAGCAAAGCATGGATCACAAACGATTTATTTGCACTGACTTGTTCCGTCAACGCACAGATAAGACGCCATGCGACGTACCTTGCCCTCCACCGCGGCGCTGGCCGCCTTCGAGTCCGCCGCGCGCCACCAGAGCTTCACCAAGGCCGCGGACGAGTTGTCCGTGACGCAGAGCGCCGTGTGCCGACAGATTGCTTCGCTCGAGGACTTCCTCGGCGTGAAGCTGTTCCGCCGCGACCGGCGCGGCGTGGCGCTGACCGATGCCGGTGCGACGTACAGCCGCCAGGTTGCAGCCCGGCTGGACGAGGTCGAACGCGACACGCTGGACCTGATGGCCAAGGGGAGCCAGGGCGGCACGCTGGAGCTGGGCGTCGTGCCCACGTTCGCCACCAAGTGGCTGCTGCCGCGGCTGCCGCGATTCAGCGCCCAGCATCCGGGCATCACCGTGAACCTCAATGCCCGGTCGCGCCCGTTCCTGTTCGACGAAACGCCCTTCGATGCCGCCATCAGCGCGGGCGAACGGACCTGGCCCGGCACCGAGGCCGAGTTCCTGATGCACGAGGAGCTCTTCCCGCTGGCCAGTCCGTCCTACCTGGCGGCGCACCGTTGCCCGCGCATCGACGAAGCCGACTGGGCCCGGTGCACGCTGCTGCAGCAAAGCACCCGGCCCTACGCGTGGCGCCAATGGTTCGCCTCCCGGGGCGTGCAGGTGGACGGGGACATGACCGGCCCGCGCCTGGAGTTGTTCTCAATGCTGGTCGAGGCCGCCATCCACGGGCTGGGCGTGGCGCTGGTGCCGCGCACGCTGGTGGAGGACGAGCTGCGGCGCGGGGTACTGGTGCGGGCTTCGCCTCACCAGCACCCCGGTGACCGCAGCTACCACCTGATGTGGCCGGAGCGCATGGCTGGGAATCGCTCGCTGATGCTGTTCCGGGACTGGCTGAGGGATGAGGCGCGCGCTTACCGCGAGGCGCAGGGGCTGGGGTGATGCCGCCTCCCCGCCGCTGCGCAGTCCGGATCGCCTGAGCCATGCCGGATAGGGGTAGACCCTGGTTCAGCTCTCGATCCAGGCCCGGCTGCCGCGCCCGATCGCATCCGCCAGGCGCCGCAGCGCCGGCACGAAGCGCTGCTGCAGATCACGCTCCGATACCGCGGCCTTCGGAAACACCAGGTTCAGCGCGGCCAGCAGCCGCTGGCCGGCATGCACCGGCACGGCCACGGCGGCAAAGTCCGCTTCCTGCAGCCATTCGCCCTCGTTGACGGCGTAACCACGCTCCAGTGTCTGGGCGATCAGGCTCCGCACGTGAGCGGCGTCGCGTGCGAGTTCGCCCAGGCGGTCGCCACGGCGGCGCAGCAGCTCCAGCATGGCCTCGCGCTCGGCCTCGTCGGCAGCGGCCAGGTAGGCGCGGCCGATGGCCGTCTCCAGCAGCGGCATCTTCTCGCCGATCATGGCCCGGTGCTGGGACAGCGCGCTCCAGCGGTGGGTGGACTCGCGCACCACCATGAAACCCGCCTCGGCCGTGCCCAGGTCGCAAGGCCACACCAGCTCGCGCACGGCCGCCTGCATGGCCGGCGAGGCGATGCGCGCCACCCAGGCCTCGTCCTCGAAGCCCTCGCTCAGCCGCCGCACTTCGAAGGTCAGGTAGTACTGCCCCTCCTTCTCGCCCTGGCGCACGAAGCCTTGCGCGCGCAGCGTCTCCAGCAGCCGCTTGGTGGTGGTGCGGTCCAGCCCGCACAGCCGAGCCAGTTCACTGGTGCTGCCGATGCCCCCGGGCAGCCGGTTCAAGGCCCTGAGCACGGTCAGCCCGCGCGCGAGTCCGCGCACCTCCTTGTAGACGCCTTCGTCGCTGTCGCGGCTGGGTGCGGGCATGGCAGGTCTTGGTCCGGGTTAACCCAGGCGCAAACGTGCACCAGGTGCACGCAGTTTACGCTTTGACCCAGCACAAGGACATTGCGGCCATCGCGGCACGACGCCGCTCGGATCCCGAAGGAGACAGCCGTGTCCACCATCCCACACCGCCTCGATGCCGACGTGCTGATCGTCGGCGCCGGCCCGGTCGGGCTGACCATCGCCAACACCCTGGGCCTCTACGGCGTGCGGGTGCTGGTGGTGGAGAAGCTCGACCGCATCATCGACTATCCCCGCGCCATCGGCATCGATGACGAGTCGCTGCGCACGCTGCAGGCCACCGGCCTGGCCACCGAGGTGCAGGCGCACATCACGCCCGACCACGCCATGCGTTTCGTCACGGCCAGCGGCCGCTGCTTCGCCGACATCGATCCGCGCACCGACGAGTTCGGCTGGGCGCGCCGCAACGCCTTCATCCAGCCGCAGATCGACAACATCCTGTACCGGGGCCTGGCGCGCTTCTCGCACGTGCAGGTGCTGTTCGGCCACGAGGTCGATTCCTTCACGCAGGACGAGGCCGGCGTGACGCTGCAGCTCAAGGGTGCCGAGGCAACGCGGCAGGCGCGCGGCCGCTACCTCGTGGCCTGCGACGGCGGCAACAGCTTCATCCGCCGCAGCCTGAACGTGCCGTTCGAAGGCCGCACCAAGCCCAACCAGTGGATCGTGGTGGACGTGCGCAACGACCCGTTGGGAACGCCCCATGTCTACATGCACTGCGACCCCGAGCGTCCCTACGTCTCCGCGGCACTGCCGCACGGCATCCGGCGCTTCGAGTTCATGGTGATGCCCGGCGAGACCGAGGAGGAGCTCTCCAGGCCCGAGAACATGGCGCGCCTCATGCGCAAGGTCGTGGCCGACCCTGACAAGGTGGACTACATCCGCAAGCGCGTCTACACGCACAACGCCCGGCTGGCACAGACCTTCCGCGTGCAGCGCGTCCTGCTGGCGGGCGACGCCGCGCACATCATGCCGGTGTGGCAGGGCCAGGGCTACAACAGCGGCCTGCGCGACGCCAGCAACCTGGCGTGGAAGCTGGCGCACGTGGTCAAGGGCCTGGCCAGCGACCGGCTGCTCGACAGCTACACCCAGGAGCGGCGCAGCCACGCGCGCTCGATGATCCATCTCTCGGAAGTTGCGGGCGACATCTTCGCGCCCGCCAGCCGCTGGGGCACGAAGTTGCGCGATGGCCTGACGCTGGCGCTCAACCGGCTGCCCTCGGCCAAGCGCTACATCGTCGAGATGCGCTTCAAGCCCATGCCGCGCTACCGGCAGGGTGCCGTGCTGACGAACGGCGCGGCCCCGCGCCACGGGTTGCTGGCGCGGATGCTGGAGCGCTCGGGCGGCTCGGCCCTGGGCCGGCTGCTCGGACTGATGGCCGAGAAGGAAGGCTCGCCGGTGCACCGCCTCGTCCACGGCCGGCAGAGCGACGAAGGCACCGCCGTGGGCCGCATGTTCATCCAGCCCCGCGTGCTGTGCGAGGACGGGCAGACGCGGCTGCTCGACGAGGTGGTCGGCCTGAACTTCGCCATCGTGGCCTGGGGTACCGACCCGACCTTCGGCATGAGCGCGCAGGCGCGCGCTTTCTGGGAGCGGCTGGGTGCGCGTTTCATCACCGTCAAGCCCGCGGTGCAGATGGCGCACCGCGACGACCACCGCCGCGGTGTGATCAGCATCGGCGACCTGGGCAACCGGCTCAAGGCCTGGTTCGCGCAGCAGCCCAGCTCCGTGGTCTTCGTCCGCCCCGACCGCTTCGTGGCCGCGCTGTGCTCGCCGCAGGAGGTGGACGCCACCACGCGCGCACTGGCCGAGGTCATGGCCATGCCGCTGGCCGCGCAGGCCAGCGCCGCACCGGTGTTCGAGCTCGCGGAGGCCGCATGAGCATGGAACGCGCATTCCTGGGCATGTCCCATTCGCCGCTGATGGGGCTCAACCCCGTGGCGGCGCCGGTCGAGGCCGCGCTGCTGGGCGCCATCGCGCAGGCCCGAGAGCAGGTGCAGGCCTTCAAGCCGGAGCTCGTGGTGCTGGTGGCCCCCGATCACTACAACGGCTTCTTCAACGAGCTGATGCCGCCGTTGTGCATCGGCACGGCCGCCTGCTCGGTGGGCGACTACCTCACGCCGCCCGGCGAGCTGCACGTGGACGGCGACACGGCGCTGGCGATGGCCCAGCGGCTGATGGACGAGGACTTCGACATCGCCATCTCGCGCCGCATGGTGGTGGACCACGGCTTTGCGCAGGCGCTGCAACTGCTGTGGGGCAGCCTGGACACGCCGCCGGTGGTGCCGATCTTCCTCAACGCGGTGGCACAGCCGGGCATCCCGCGCCTGCGCCGCTGCCGCCAGCTTGGCGCGGCCATCGGCCGTTTCCTGGACAACGTCCCGCAGCGCACGCTGCTCATCGGCTCGGGCGGCCTTTCGCACGAGCCGCCGGTGCCCACGCTGGCGCACCCGGACCCGGCCGTGCGCGAGCGCATCACCTTCCGCCGCGAGCCCACGCCGTCCGAGCGCGACGCCAAGACCCAGCGCGTGATGGCCGCGGGCCGCGCGCTGGCCGCCGGCGACCCGGCCATGAAGCCGCTCAACCCGGCCTGGGATGCGCGCTGGATGGATGCGCTGGAAACGGGCGGCGCCGCGCTCGACGCGCTGTGCGCGCTGAGCGAGGACAGCATCGAGCGCGAGGCCGGCCTCTCGGCCCACGAGTCCAAGAGCTGGCTGGTGGCGCGCAGCGCGCTGCCTGCCGGCCGCTCGCCGCGCTGCACCCTGCGCCACTACCAGGCCATTCCCGAATACATCGCCGGCTTCGGGCTGCTGTGCCTGCAGGCCTGAACCCACCCTGGAGACAACATGAATCCCCGCATCACCGAATGGGCGCAGCGACTGCGCCAGGCCGAGGCCCAGCGCGAGCCCGTGGAGCCGCTGCGCGACGAGATCGGCTCCGACCCCGACGGCCGCATCGCCTACGCCATCCAGCAAGCCAATGTGGAGCATGCGCTGGCGCAGGGCCGGCGCATCGTCGGCCGCAAGATCGGCCTGACCTCGCCCGCCGTGCAGCAGCAGCTGGGCGTGGACCAGCCCGACTTCGGCGCCCTCTTCGCCGACATGCTCTACGGCGACGACGAGGAGGTGCCGCTGTCGCGCACGCTGCAGCCCAAGGTCGAAGCCGAGGTGGCGCTGGTGCTCTCGCGCGACCTGCCCGCGGCCGACACCACGCTGGTCGAGCTGATCAACGCCACGGCCTACGTGCTGCCGGCCATCGAGATCGTGGGCAGCCGCATCGCGCGCTGGAACATCCGCTTCACCGACACCGTCGCCGACAACGCCTCCAGCGGCCTGGTGGTGCTGGGCGGCGTGCCCACGAAGCTCGACGGCCTGGACCTCAAGCTGTGCGCGATGTCGATGACGCGCGGCGAGGAGACGGTTTCCAGCGGCAGCGGCGCGGCCTGCCTGGGGCATCCGCTCAATGCCGCCGTCTGGCTGGCGCGCAAGCTCGCCGCGCTGGGACAGCCGCTGCGTGCCGGGGACCTCGTGCTCACCGGGGCGCTGGGGCCCATGGTCGCCGTGCAGCCGGGCGACCGCTTCGAGGCCCGCATCGAAGGCGTGGGCAGCGTGCGTGCGCGCTTTTCCGCGGCCTGACATGCCTTCAGATCCCCCAAAGGATTCGCCATGAACATCACCCGTCGCTTCACCCTGGGCGCGCTGGCCGCGGCCGCGGCCGCTGCCCTGTCGCTGGCCGGTGCGGCCGTCGCCCAGGATTTCCCCAGCAAACCCGTCACGCTGGTCGTGCCCTTCCCGCCCGGCGGCGTCACGGACCAGATCGCCCGCGTGCTGGCCGGCAAGCTGCAGGAGGACCTGCGCCAGACCGTGATCGTGGACAACAAGCCCGGCGCCGGTGGCCAGATCGCCGCGCAGGCCGTCAAGAGCGCGCCCGCCGACGGGCACACGCTCTTCGTCGCCGCCACGGAGATGTTCGCGATCAACCCCACGCTGTTCCGCAAGTTCAGCTACGACCCGCTCAAGGACTTCCATCCCGTCACGGCGCTGATCTCCTCGCCGCTGGTGCTGGTGGTGCCCAAGAACAGCCCGGTCAACTCGGTGGCCGACCTGGTGGCCGCCAGCAAGAGCAACGGCGGCTTGAACTTCGCCTCGCAGGGCGTGGGCTCCATCGGCCACCTGCTGGGCGAGCTCTACCGCAGCCGCACCAGCGGCGCGTTCCATCACGTCGCCTACAAGGGCTCGGCGCCGGCGCTGCAGGACCTGATGGGCGGCCAGGTGGACCTGATGTTCGACCCCGTCATCACCACCGCGCCGCTGATCCAGGGCGGCAAGCTCAAACCCTTGGCCATCGCCGCGACCAGGCGCGCGGCGCAACTGCCCGAGGTACGCACGCTGGAGGAACTGGGCACCGCGGGCGTGGACGCCAGCGTGTGGTTCGGCGCCGTGGTCAAGGCGGGCACGCCGGCACCGGCCGTTGCCCGGCTCAACGAGTCGCTGACCAAGGCGCTGCGCAGCCCGGACGTGGTCAAGCGCTTCAGCGACCAGGGCCTGCAGCCCATGCCGATGAGCCCGGAGGCCTTCGGCGACTTCATGAAGAAAGAGATCACGCGCTGGAGCGCGCTGGTCAAGACGAGCGGCGCATCCGTCGAATGAGGAACCCACCCATGAGCAGCACCAAACTCAAGGCCGCCATCATCGGCAGCGGCAACATCGGCACGGATCTGATGATCAAGATCCTGCGCCACGGCAAGCACATCGAGATGGGCGCCATGGTCGGCATCGACCCGGCCTCCGACGGCCTGGCACGTGCTCAACGCCTGGGCGTGGCGACCACGCACGAGGGCGTGGAAGGCCTGGCGCGGTTGCCGGTGTTCGAGGACATCGACATCGTGTTCGACGCCACCTCCGCCGGCGCGCACGTGAAGAACGACGCCTTCCTGCGGGCCCTGAAACCCGGCATCCGCATGGTGGACCTCACGCCCGCGGCCATCGGCCCGTACTGCATTCCCGTGGTCAACGGCGAGCAGCACCTGGACGCGCATAACCTGAACATGGTCACCTGCGGCGGCCAGGCCACCATCCCGATGGTGGCGGCGGTGAGCCGCGTGGCCAAGGTGCACTACGGCGAGATCGTGGCCTCCATCTCCAGCAAGAGCGCGGGCCCGGGCACGCGCGCCAACATCGACGAGTTCACCGAGACGACCTCCAAGGCCATCGAGGCCGTCGGGGGTGCCGCCAAGGGCAAGGCCATCATCGTGCTCAACCCGGCCGAGCCGCCGCTGATGATGCGCGACACGGTCTACACGCTCTCCGACTTCGCCGACGAGGACGCGATTGCCGCCTCGGTGGAGCGCATGGCCGCCGACGTGCAGGCCTACGTGCCGGGCTACCGGCTCAAGCAGCGCGTGCAGTTCGACCGCATCGAGCAGCCCATCCTGATCCCGGGCGTGGGACGCATCGCGGGCCTGAAAACCAGCATCTTCCTGGAGGTCGAAGGCGCCGCGCACTACCTGCCCGCCTACGCCGGCAACCTCGACATCATGACCAGCGCCGCGCTGCGCACCGCCGAGAGCATGGCGGCCAAGCTGCTGCAGCCGCTCACGGCCTGAAGGAGACCAACACCATGAACGGCAAGAAGCTCTACATCTCCGACGTGACGCTGCGCGACGGCAGCCACGCCATCCGCCACCAGTACAGCGTGGCGCAGGCCGCGCAGATCGCCAAGGCGCTCGATGACGCCAAGGTGGACTCCATCGAGGTCGCCCATGGCGACGGGCTGCAAGGCGGCAGCTTCAACTACGGCTTCGGCGCCCATACGGACCTGGAATGGATCGAGGCCGTGGCGAGTGTCGTCAAGCACGCGAAGATCGCCACGCTGCTGCTGCCGGGCATCGGCACCGTGCACGACCTCAAAGCCGCGTTTGACGCCGGCGCGCGCGTCGTGCGCGTGGCCACGCACTGCACCGAGGCCGACATCTCGAAGCAGCACATCGAGTACGCCCGCCACCTGGGCATGGAGGCCGTGGGCTTCCTGATGATGAGCCACATGACCACGCCGCAGAAGCTCGCGGAGCAGGCCAAGCTCATGGAGAGCTACGGCGCCACCTGCTGCTACGTCGTGGACTCCGGCGGCGCCTTGGGCATGCAGGACGTGCGCGAGCGCTTCCGCGCCTTCAAGGACGTCTTGAAGCCCGAGACGCAGACGGGCATGCACGCGCACCACAACCTGAGCCTGGGCGTGGCCAACTCCATCGTCGCGGTGGAGGAAGGGTGCGACCGCATCGACGCCAGCCTGGCCGGCATGGGCGCTGGCGCGGGCAACGCGCCGCTGGAGGTGTTCATCGCCGCGGCGGAGCGCCTGGGCTGGAACCACGGCACGGACCTGATGCGGCTGATGGACGCGGCCGACGACATCGTGCGCCCGTTGCAGGACCGGCCGGTGCGCGTGGACCGCGAGACCCTGGCCCTGGGTTATGCCGGCGTGTACTCCAGCTTCCTGCGCCACTCGGAAGCCGCCGCGAAGAAGTACGGCATCAGCACCGTGGACATCCTGGTCGAGCTGGGCCGCCGGCGCATGGTCGGCGGGCAGGAGGACATGATCGTGGACGTGGCGCTGGACCTGCTCAAGAGACGGGACGAGGAGCGCACCACCGCGCAAGCCGCCTAATGGCTTCCCCTATCCACGTTTTGAAAGACACGCCATGAGCAACACCACCCTCACCGAGGCCTCCACCAGCCGTTTCGTCCGCATCCAGGAAGGCGACCTGGCGCTGCAGCTCCACTACAACGACTGCGGCAGCGGCGACGAGACCGTCGTCATGCTGCACGGCTCGGGCCCCGGCGCCAGCGGCTGGGCCAACTTCAACCGCAACATCGAGCCGCTGGTGGCGGCCGGCTACCGCGTCATCCTCATGGACTGCCCGGGCTGGAGCAAGAGCGACCCCATCGTGTGCACCGGCTCGCGCTCCGAGCTCAACGCCCGCGCCCTCAAGGGCCTGATGGACGCCATCGGGCTGGACAAGGCGCACCTGATCGGCAACTCCATGGGCGGGCACAGCGCCGTGGCCTTCGCGCTGGCCAACCCTGAGCGGGTAGGGAAACTCATCCTCATGGGCGGCGGCACCGGCGGCGTGAGCTCCTTCGTGCCCATGCCCACCGAGGGCATCAAGCTCATCGGGGCGCTGTACCGCCAGCCCACCATCGAGAACCTCAAGCGCATGATGAGCGTGTTCGTGTATGACACGAGCAGCCTCACGGAAGAGCTGTTCCAGGCCCGCCTGGACAACATGCTCACGCGCCGCGACCACCTGGAGAACTTCGTCAAGAGCGCCGAGGCGAATCCGAAGCAGTTCCCCGACGTGGGCCACCGGCTGGGCGAGATCAAGGCGCCTGCGCTGGTGATCTGGGGCCGCGACGACCGCTTCGTGCCGCTGGACACGGGCCTGCGCCTGGTGGCGGGGCTGCAGAACGCCGAGCTGCACGTCTTCAGCCGCTGCGGCCACTGGGCGCAGTGGGAGCATGCTGACAAGTTCAACCGCATGGTGCTGGACTTCCTGGCGCACTGAACGGCAGCGAGTCACACTGCGCCTTTCCCTTCAATTCGCAAGTGCCATCGCGCCCAGGCCCTCCCTGGCAGCGATGGCGCTGTCGTCGTTTTGCAGCAAACACGCCCATGAGTTCGACAACGCTGCGCCGTCGCGGCGCCCTGGCGCTGCTGGCAAGCCTGCCGCTGCTGGCCGCTCGCGGCGCGCTGGCACAAGGCTACCCGTACCGCCCCATCCACCTCGTGGTGCCCTACGCGCCCGGCGCCGCGGCGGACCAGCTCGCCCGCGTGCTGGCCCGGCCGCTGGCTCAGGCGCTGGGGCAGCCGGTGGTGATCGACAACCGCGCCGGCGCCGGCGGCACGCTGGGCGCCGACATGGTTGCCAAGGCGAGCGCGGACGGCTACACGCTGCTGCTGGGTACCGACGCCACCCAGGCGACCAACCTCCATCTCACCCGCAAGTTTCCCTATGACCCGCTGCGGCACTTCACGCCGCTGGCGTCCGCGGCCTTCAACCCGATCGTGCTGCTGGTCCATCCCTCGCTGCCGGTGCACAGCCTGGCCGAGCTGATCCAGTACGCCAAGGCGCATCCGCGCGCGCTGAGCTACGGCAGCTCGGGGCTCGGCACGCCGCACCACCTGGCCGGCGAGCTGCTCAACGAGCGGGCCGGCATCGCCATGCTCCACGTGCCTTACAAGGGCGGCGCGCCGGCCATGTCGGACCTGCTGGGCGGCAGCATCAACGTGCTGTTCGCCAGCCTGGCCACCGCGCTGCCCCACATCCGCAACGGGCAGGTGCGGGCGCTGGCCGTGACGCAGGCCCAGCGCCTCAGCGGCCTGCCCCAGGTGCCGACCATCGCCGAAACGCTGCCCGGCTACGTGCTCGCGGGCTGGCTGGGCTTCTTCGCGCCGGCCGGGCTGCCCGCGCCGATCCAGGCCCGGCTCCATACCGAGATCAACAAGGCCCTGGCGGACGAGACCGTGCGCTCGGCCCTGGAGCAGGCCGGCCTGGTGCCCTCGGGCGGCACGCCGCAGGCGCTGGCCGAGCTGGTGCGCGAGGAGCTCGCCACGCGGGGCCGGCTGGTCAAGGCCGCGGGTATCGAACCGGAATAGGCGCACGAAAAAGCGGCGCTGGTGACCCACACCAGCGCCGCAAGCCGCCGCGCCACTCAAGCAGCGGCCTCCCCGGAGATCAGGCCCGCGTCAGAACACGTGCCGCACCCCCACCCCCAGCGAGCTGGCCGAGCCGCCGGCGGGCAGCGTGTTGCCGGGGCCGAAGATGCCGTACAGCGCCGTGGTGGCACGGCCGTTGTAGCCGCCGTTGTCGTCCTCGATGCGGGCGTAGCGCAGGTACACGTCCGTGCGCTTGGACAGCCGGTAGTTCATGCCGACGTTGAGGTAGGTGTTGCGGCCCTCGGCCTTGGCCGCGCCGGTGGCGTAGGCCAGGCCGTTGTCCTCCACCCGCGCCACCTGCGCCACGGCGCTCCAGGCGGTGCCGATGGGCACCTTCACGCCCAGCGCCAGGCCGCGCGTCTTGGGCGTGGCGCCGCCGACCAGCTCGTTGCGGTGCTCCCAGAAGTTGCCGCCCAGCACGTAGCCGCCCAGCTTGTAGGTCGCACCGACGTTGAAGGCCTTCTGGTCCACGTCTCCTGCGGCCGTCGCCTGCCCGCCCTGGTGGTAGGCCACCGTGGCGTCCAGCCCACCGCCCTGGTAGCGCAGCAGGCCCCCGACGTTGCGCTTCATCGTGCCGGCCGCCACCCAGGGCGTGGCCACGCCGGGCGCGGTGGCGGCGCGCTCGCCCGCGGCCACGGCCACCATGGCGCTGAAGCCGCCGAAGGACGGCGTCCAGTAGCTCACCTGGTTGTCCTGGCGGCTCTGGTCGCCGTTGGAGACGTACATCGACAGCACCGGCGAGAAGGCCGAGAAGGGATCGACGTCGCTGAACACCATCGAGTAATGGATGGGCGCGTACTGCCGCCCCAGCCGGATCTCGCCGGCGCGCGGCGAGTACAGCGACACGTAGGCCTGGCGCCCGAACAGCCGCCCGCCCTGCAGCGAGGTCCCGGTGTCGATGGACAGGCCGCTTTCCAGCACGAAGCCCGCCTTGAGCCCGTCGCCCAGGTCTTCCGAGCCGCGGATGCCCCAGCGCGAGGGCTGCATGCCGCCGTTGGACAGCCGGGCCATCGAGCCGCGACCGGAGATGCGGGTGGATTCCACGTACGCGTCGGCAATGCCGTAGAGCGTGACGTTGCTTTGCGCGATCGCGCCGCCGGCGCAGGCCGCGAGCATGGCGGCGGTGATGCAGGTCTTGTTCACTGGATGTCTCCTTGCGGTTGAGGCGGGCCCGTTCGGATGCAGGCCCTTGAAGGCAAGGCTCCGCCCGGCCGGGCGCCAAGCCCGGCATCGGCAAAGCCTCGGAAAGCGAAGCGCCGCGCGCGGCGCGCGCGGTCAGCGGCCGGGCACCACCGTGCAGACGGCCGTGGCGGTGGCGATGAGCTGGCCCTCCTGCAGCAGCTCGCCCACCACGTGGCAGACCCCGCGGCCGCGGCGCACCAGCCGCGAGCGGCCCTGCAGCGCACCGGCGCGCGCGGGTTTCAGGAAGGACAGGTTCAGGTTGAGCGTGGCGCAGTGCTCGCCCGGCGCCAGCGTGGCGGTGACGAGGAAGGCCGTCACGTCGTCCAGCATCGCGCCCAGCACGCCGCCCTGCACCTGGCCGGCCGGGTTCAGGAAGCCCTCGCCGGCGTGGTAGTCGGATTCGAGCGTGCCGGCCTCCAGGTCCACGGCCGTGATGCGCCCGCCCAGCGTGGTGCTCACGGGCGGCGGCGCCAGCTCGCCGCGGCGCACGCGCGCGAAGTAGCCGTCGGCGGCGGGAGTGGTGTCAGCAGCCATGGAACTCGGGCTTTCGTTTCTGCACGCGCGCGGCGATGCCCTCGCGCTGGTCCTGCGAGGCGTCGGCCTGCGCGATGTCGCGCCGCAGCTCGGCGGCGTCCAGCGTGCCGGCGGCGATGCGGTTGAGGTGCTTCTTCATGCCCAGCAGCGCCAGCGGCGCCATGCCGGCCAGGTGTTCACTGAAATCGTCCACCGCCGGCGCCAGCGCACCGGCCTCGACCACCCGGTCCAGGAAGCCGCATTCCAGCATCTGCCGGGCATCCAGCGTCTCGGCCGCCAGCAGCACGCGCCGGGCCACGCGCAGGCCCAGCTGCCGCACGTAGCGCTCCATGCCGCCGCGATAGAACAGGATGCCGATCTGCGCCGCCGGCACGAACATGCGCGCCTCGGCCACGCCGATGCGGAAGTCGCAGGCCAGCGCCAGGTCGGTGGCGCCGCCGTGGAAGCCGCCGTTGATGGCCGCGATCGTGACCGGCCTCGCCTGCTCGATCTCGCCGGCCAGGGCCTCGAAGGACTCGCCGGCCGCGGCCACCGCCCCGCGCTCGGCCGCCTGCGCCAGGTTGAAGCCGCTGCAGAAATGCCGCCCCTGCCCGCGCAGGCGCAGCACCAGCACGCCGGGCGCGGCGTTGACCTCGCGCAGTTGCGAGCGCAACAGCTCCAGGTCCTCCAGCTCCAGCCGGTTGCCGACCTCGGGCCGGCGCAGCGTGATGGTGGCGATGCGGCCCTTGATCGCCAGCTCGGGCGGCAGCCCGGTGGGTGAATGGCTCATGGCGTCCTCCTCACCGGAACCCGTAGACCTGCATGGTGCTTTCGCCCGCACGCAGCCGCTCCAGGATCGCGGCCTCGTCGGCCTCGCGCCGGCGCGAGCGATCCACCACCTCGGCGGCACGCTCGCGCGGCAGCGCGCACACGCCGTCGCCGTCGGCCACCACCAGGTCCCCGGCGCTGACCACCACGTCGCCGATGAGCAGCGGCGCGCCGATCCAGCCGATGGCACCGTAGTCCTTGCCCGTGCCGCGGATGCACAGGCCGCGCGCGAACACCGGGAAGCCGATCTGCTCCAGCAGCACGCCGTCGCGCACGCAGCCGTCGATCACCAGCCCGGCCAGGCCGCGCGCCTGGGCCATGGTGCTCATGATCTCGCCCCAGTAGCCGTGCTCGAAGGCGCCGCTGGTGTGCACCACCAGCACGTCGCCCGGCCGGGCCACGGCCAGCGCGCGGTGCAGCCACAGGTTGTCGCCCGGCGGCGAATGCACCGTCAGCGCCGGCCCGCAGGCGCGCATCGCGCGCCCCACGGGCTTGAGCGCCGAGGGCAGCGCGCCGATCTTGCCGCCGGCCTCGTGCAGCGTGGCCGTGGGCAGTTCGCGGGCGGCGGCCACCACGGCCGGGGCAACGCGCTCGAAGTCCAGCCGCGTCGTGCTCGCGGCATCGTGTTCACGGGCCATGGCGCTCACACCTTCGTCTGCAGCTGGTGGTACTTGAACTGGCGCCGCGCCTCGTCCAGACGCATGCCGCCGCGCACGGCCTCGCGGATGGCCTCCTCGGCCCGCTCGATGCCCTCGGCCGTGTCCAGCACGCGGTCCTCGAAGTCCTTCGGGATCACGACCACGCCGTCGGCGTCGCCGCGCAGCAGGTCGCCCGGGGCCACGCGCACGTCGCCGATGTTGACCGGCACGCCGGTGGCTTCCACCTGCACGCGGTCCTTGCCGGTGCGCATCCAGTGGTCCTTGGCGAACACCGGGTAGCCCAGCTTCAGGCACATCGCCACGTCGCGGCACACGCCGTCGATGACGGTGCCGGCGATGCCGCGGCGGTGCGCGATCTCGGTGAGGATGTCGCCCCAGACGGTGGCGTTGTCGCGCCCGCCGTTGTCCAGCACCACCACGCTGCCCGGGGGCACGTCGTCGATGTAGTCGCCCACCGTGCCGGCCGGGTTGCCGGCCGGGCCGTACAGCAGCGTCCAGGCGCGCCCGGCCATGCGGAAGCCGTTGTCGCGCGGCTTGATGCGGTAGCACTGGCCGTTGAGGCCGAGCTTGTCGAGCGCGTCGCTCAGCGTGGCGGTGTCCAGGCGCGCGGCGCGCGCGACGTTCTTGTCCTGTTCCATGGTGTTCAGTCCTTGAGCATGTGTTCGTAGTTGCCGCCCATGACCTGGCCGATGGGCGTGCCGGCGGCGATGGCCTTGGCCATGGCGGCCTCCTTGGCGACGATGGTTTCCGCCGTTTCGAGCACACGCTCGATGTCGCGCGCGGCGATGAAGATGACGGCGCTCTGGTCCGCGAGCACGTAGTCGCCGGGCGTGACCTCGACGCTGCCGACCTGCACCGGCACCTGCGTGCCGAGCTCGACCACGCGGCCGCGCGCGGTCAGCGCGGTGAGGCTGCAGCTGAAGATGGGGAACTCGTAGGCGACGGCCTCGTCCACGTCGCGCAGCGGGCCGTCGGCGATCACGCCGGCCACGCCGCGCACCTTGGCGCCCAGCGTCAGCAGCCCGCCCCAGCAGCCCGCCTCGATGCCGCTGCGCTGCTCGACGACGATGATGTCGTCGGGCCCCGCGGCCTCGATGGCGGTGCAGCCGAGGTGGCGCGGCGGCCCGGGCGGCGGCGTGCCGGGGCCGACCTTCATGGTCACGGCCTGGCCGGCGATGCGCCCGCGCCCCGAGCGTTGCGGCAGCCCGGTGACGGCGCCGGGCAGGCCCAGCTTGTCCAGGGCGTCGGATACCGCGCAGGCATCGAGCCGGCGCAGGCGTTGCACGTAGGGATTGCTCATGGTGGTTCTCAGTCCAGGGTGCGCCAGGCGGCGAAGCACAGTCCGGTGCCGGTGAGCGCGGGGCTGCGGTAGCCCGGCACGTAGGACACCCATTCCAGGTCCAGCTCCTTCACGGCCTCGGCGGCGATGAGCCAGTTGCGGATCTCGGAGCTGCCGGCCTGCAGCTGCTTGGGGTCCAGGCCGGCGAGCCACTGCATGTCCTTCTCGCGCAGCGCCTGGATGATTCCGTGGTCCAGCTCCTCGTCCACCACGAAGTGGCTCAGGCCGCCGGAGGCCAGCACGCCCACGCGCAGGTCCTCGGGGTAGGCCTGGACCAGCTCGCGCAGCGCCGCGCCGAGCTGGATGCAGCGCCGCGGCGTGGGCTGGTTGGGCGGATCGAAGGTGTTGACGATCACCGGGATCACCGGCAGCTCGGTGCCCTGCAGGAACCAGCGGTGGATGAAGCTGAAGGCGTGGCCCTCGTACTGGCCGCGCTCCAGCCCGTCCATGGCGGTGATGTCGAAGTCGCGGTCGCAGAGCTGGCGGATGAGCCACTCGGCCATGTCGGCCTTGACCGGATAGTCGCGGTCGGCCCCGGGTTCCTGCCGCGCCATGCGCGCTTGCTTGTACCAGCCGTCGCCGGGCGAGAGCTCGGCCTTGGCGTTGCGGATGGTGGCGCCGTAGTAGATGGCGAAGGCCGGGTTGTTGGTGGTGCGGAACAGCTCGTGCTGGTCGTCCCCGACCACCAGCAGCACGTCCAGCCGGGCCGCCTGGATGCGGCGGCGCAGTTCGGCCATCGCCTCCTGCGTCTCGTCGAAGCGGCGGCCCATCTCTTCGGGCGTCACCATCGACTCGGCCTGCGCCGGCGCCTGGGCCAGCAGCGCCTCGTAGTTCGTGCGCTCGCCGGCGCGGTCGTAGTAGTGGGGGTTCTTCGGATCGACCTCGCGGAAGCCGTGCTGCCAGTCCTCGCGCTGCGAGGCCAGCATGATGCTGTGCGAGGAGCCGAAGGCGGCAACGATTCGGGCCATGACGGGTTCCTGTCTCAGACGATGAAGGCGGCGCGCAGCTCGGCGATGCGCTGCTCGCCGTAGCCAAGCTCCTGGAGGATCGCGTCGGTGTCCTGGCCCTGCTGCGGCGCGGGCCGCGGCGGCTCGGTGCGCGGGTGGGCCGACAGCCGCATGGGCTGGCCGATGAGCGAGACCTCGCCCAGCTCGGGATGCTGCATGGGCCAGGTGATGCCGAGGTGGCGCACCTGCGGGTCCTCGAACACCTGGTCGATGCGGTGGATGGGGCCACAGGGCACGCCGGCCTTGAGCAGCCGCTCGGTCCACTCGGCGGTGCTGCGGCGCGCGAAGGCCTCGCCCACGGCGGCGTTGACGCGGTCGCGGTTGGCGCAGCGCTCGGGGTCGGAGCCGAAGCCGGGCTCGTCCACCAGGTGCGGCACCTCCAGCGCCTCGCACAGCCGCGTCCACATCGTCTGGCCGATGGCCGCGACGTTGAGGTAGCCGTCGGCCGTGCGGAACACGCCGGTGGGCACGGTCAGCGGGTGCTCGTTGCCGTGCTGGCCCGGCACCTTGCGGTCGATGAGCCACTGCGCGGCCTGGAAGTCCAGCATGGCGATCTGCGACTCCAGCAGCGAGGTCTGCACCCACTGCCCCTCGCCGGTGGCCTCGCGCTCCAGCAGCGCGGCCAGCACGCCCTGGGCGCAGAAGTGGCCCGCGCACAGGTCGGCGATGGGGATGCCCACGCGCATCGGGCCGTCGCCCGGCTTGCCGGTGACGCTCATGAGCCCGCCCATGCCCTGCGCGATCGAGTCGAAGCCGGGCCACTTGGCATAGGGCCCGTCCTGGCCGAAGCCCGAGATGCTGGCGTACACCAGGCGCGGGTTGATGGCGCGCAGCTGCTCGGGGCCGATGCCCAGGCGGTCCTTCACGTCGGGGCGGTAGTTCTCGATGAACACGTCCGCCTTGCGCACCAGCTCGTGCAGGATCGCCACGCCCTCGGGCGTCTTCATGTTGAGCGTGAGACTTTCCTTGTTGCGGTGCAGGTTCTCGTAGTCGGCGCGGTTGTGGTCGCGCCCGCCGATCATGTCGTCGCCACCGGGCGCACCCGGCGGGATTTCGAGCTTGATGACGCGCGCACCCATGTCGGCGAACAGCCGCACGGCGGTGGGGCCGGCGCGCACCCGGGTGGCGTCGAGGATGGTGAAGCGCGAGAGCGCGCCCTTGCGGGGGGTGGTGGACATGGGTCGCTCCTTCAGGCGGGCGTGAACATCGGGACGGCGTGGCCGCCGTCGCTGGGTTTGAACACCACGCGCACCCGCTGGTCGATCGCCAGCGCGGCGGGATCGCAGTCGACCAGGTTCGTCATCAGCGTGACGCCCTCGTCGAGCGTGACCAGGGCCAGCGTGTAGGCGGCCTCGCCCCGGCCCATGGTGCTGTGGCTGTAGATGCGGCCGAAACCGCTGGCCTGCACCCAGCGGGTATTGGCGCTGAGGCAGTGCGGGCAGATGTCGCGCGGGTAGTGGTGCACCTCGCCGCAGTCGTCGCATTGCTTGAGCAGCAGCCGGCCCTCGTCGGCGGCGCTCCAGTAGGCCTGCGACTCCGGCAGCACGCGCGGCGCGGGGATGCGGCGCGGCTGCGCGCCCTTGTCTTGTGGAGAGCTCATCTCAAACCCTTTCCAGAATCAGCGTGGCCGCGGTGTGGCGCGAGGCCAGCGCGCCGCCGATGCCGTTGGCCAGCGCGAGGTCGCAGTTGGGCACCTGCACGGCCGGGTGCGCCTCGCCGCGCAGCTGGCGCACGGCCTCGATCACCTTGGTGACGCCGCCGCGGTTGGCGGGGTGGTTGCTGCACAGCCCGCCGCCGTCGGTGTTGAAGGGCAGCCGTCCCACGCCGGAGATCAGGCCGCCGTCCTGCACGAAGCGCCCGCCCTCGCCCTTGCGGCAGAAGCCCAGGTCCTCCAGCTGCATCAGCACGGTGATGGTGAAGCTGTCGTAGAGCGAGGCGTACTTGATGTCCGCCGGCGTCACCCCGGCCTCGGCAAAGGCCAGCGGCCCGGACCAGGCGGCGGCGGAATAGCTCAGGTCCACCTTGCCGGCCATCGAATGCTTGGGCGCCTCGCCGGTGCCGCGCACCTTCACCAGCGGCCGCTTCTGCTGCGCGGCGATGTCGCGCGCGATCTCCGGCCGCGCCACGATCAGCGCGCCGCCGCCGTCCGTCATCACGCAGCAGTCGAGCCGGTGCAGCGGATCGGCCACCAGCGGCGAGGCCAGCACCTCCTCCACCGTCACCACCTTGCGCAGCAGCGCATGCGGGTTGTGCTGGGCGTGGTGCGAGGCCGCGACCTTGATCCAGGCCAGTTGCTCGGACGTGGTGCCGAACTCGTGCATGTGGCGCCGCGCCACCATGGCGTAGAGGTTCTGCGTGGCCGGGCCGTAGGGCAGCTCGAAGGCCAGCTCGGGCGCGTCGGGGTCGGGCGCCTTGAGCGCGAGCTGCGGCGGCTTGCCGGCCTTGGCCAGCGCGGCCGAGGCCGCGCGCGGGCGCCCGGCCAGCGTGATCAGCGCCACGTTGCAGCGGCCCGCGGCAATCGCCTCCGCGGCATGCGCCACGTGCAGGATGGGCGCGGAGCCGCCGCACTCGGTGCTGTCCACGTGGCGCAGCTTCAGGCCCAGGTACTCGGCCACCGTGGTGGTGCCCAGGCCCGGGGCGTCGCCGGCGCAGAAGTAGCCGTCGATGTCGGACTTGCTCAGCCCGGCGTCTTCCAGCGCGCCGCGCGCCACGTCGGCATGCAGCCGCACGACCGAGAGGTCGTCGGCCTGGCGGGTCGGGTGCTCGTAGGCACCGACGATGTAGGCTTTTCCGTTGAGACTCATGGTGTTCCTCGCGCTCACTGCTCGGGCCGGAAGCCGGTGGCCTTGACGACCGCGCCCCAGTAGCCGATTTCCTTGCGCAGCAGCGCATCGACCTCGCCGGCGGTACGGAAGTCCGGCGTCATGGTCTGCTTGTTGGTGAGGATGTCGCGCACCTCGGGCATGGCGAGCACCTGCTTGACGGCGGCCTGCATGCGCTCCATCTCGGCCTTGGGCGTCTTGGCCGGCGCCCACAGCGCCGTCCAGGCGTCGCCGGTGTCCACGTTGAAGCCCTGCTCCATGAGCGTGGGCACGTCGGGCAGCAGCGGCGAGCGCTTGGCGCCGAACACGCTGATCACCTTCACCTGTCCGCCGCGCTGGTGCGGCGCGATGTCACCGGCGGTCATGATCCCGGCAGCCACCTGCCCGCCCACCAGGTCCGTCACCAGCGGGCCGTTGCCCCGGTAGGGCACGACGTTGAGCGTCACGCCCGCGGCCTTGGCCAGTTGCAGGCCGCTGAAGTGCGTGTGGCCGCCCAGCCCCGCCGAGCCGAAGGTGGCCTCCTTGGGATGCGCCTTGACCCAGCCGATGTAGTCCTTGACGCTGGACACGCCGGTGCGGCTGTTGACGGCCAGCGCCAGCGGGTACGACACCACCATCGCCACCGGCGCCAGGTCGGTCAGCAGGTCGTACTTCAGCACCGAGGTCGGATAGAGCACGTACTGGAACACGCCGGTGGCATTGGGTGCAAGCATGTACGTCTGCCCGTCGGGCGCGGCGTTCTTGAGCGCCTCGGCCGCCAGGCGCCCGCCGGCACCGGGCTTGTTCTCGACGATGACGGTCTGGCCCAGCGGCTGGCGCAGCTTCTCCGCCAGCACCCGCGCGACCATGTCGGTGGACCCGCCGGGCGCGAAGCCCACGATGATGCGCATGGGCGGCTTGTCCTCGGCCTGGGCGCCGGCGCCCAGGCCCAGGATCGCGGCGGCCAGCAGCGTCTTCATGAAATGGCATCGGTTCATCTGTGTCTCCTGTCGTTGTCGAGCTTGCGGGGCCGATCAGTGGGCCTGCTCGCCGAAGCGGCGCAGGTGGTGGTGCGCGTCGCCCAGGATCTGGCCGATGGCCATCAGCCGCTTGGCGTAGTGGCCGACGCGGCACTCCTCGGTCATGCCCATGGCGCCGTGCATCTGGATCGCGGCCAGGCTGACCTGGCGGCCCAGTTGCGCCGTCATCACCTTGGCCGCCGACACCAGGCGCCGGCGCTGCGGCACCGAGTCCGCCTCCAGTGCCATGGCCGCGGCGCAAGCCATCGACTTGGCCTGCTCCAGCGCGATCACCATGTCGGCCAGGCGGTGCTGCAGCACCTGGAATTTCGCCAGCGGCGCGCCGAACTGCTTGCGCGTGCGCAGCTGCTCCGTCGTGAGCTCGACCAGGGCCTCGATGGCGCCGGCGGCCTCGGCGCACAGCGCCGCGTTGGCGCGGTCCAGCGTCTCGTCCAGCAGCACGTGCGCCGCGCCCTCGGTCCCGACCAAGCGCCCGGGCTCCACCCGAACGCCGCGCAGCTCCACGTGGGCGGCGCGGCGGCCGTCCAGCGTGTTGAAGCCGTGCAGGCGCAGGCCCGGCGCCTTGGCATCCAGCGCGAACAGGCTCAGGCCCTCGGGGCCGTGGCGCTCGCCCGCGGTGCGCGCCACCACCAGCAGCAGGTCGGCACTGTCGCCGTCGAGCACCAGGCTCTTGCGGCCGTCGAGCACCCAGCCTTCACCGTCGCGGCGGGCACGCGTCTGCACGTCGTCGAAGTGGTAGCGCGCCTGGGGCTCGCTGCAGGCCAGGGCCAGCCGCAGCTCGCCGCTGGCCACGCGCGGCAGCCATTGCGAGCACTGCTCGGGCGAGCCCGCCCGCGCCAGCAGCTGCCCGGCCAGCACGACGCTGGAGAACCAGGCGCCGCCGCCGAGCGCGCGGCCCAGCTCCTGCGCCACCAGCATCGTCTCCACCGGGCCTTGGCCACTGCCGCCGAGCTCGGGGTCGAAAGGCAGGCCCAGCAGGCCCATCTCGGCCATCGCCGCGTGGCGCCGGGCGGCCGTCTCGGGCGCCGGCGCGTTGCCGCGCTCGTGCGCGGGGTACTCGCCGTCGCAGAAGCGCTGCACCGCCTCGCGCAGCGCCAGGTGGTCGTCGTTGAGCGCGAAATCCATGGTGATACTCCTCAGGCCGACAGCACGGCCTTGGCGATCAGGTTGCGTTGCACCTCGTTGGCGCCGCCGTAGATGGACAACTTGCGCGCGTCCAGGCAGTTGGCCGCCAGCGAACCCAGCTCGGCCGGGGCCGGCGGCTCGTCCAGGGCCTCCAGCGCTTCCAGCCGCTGCAGTTCGGCGTCGAAGGGCACGGCGTGCGGCCCGGCGATGTCCACCAGCAACTCGTAGATGGCCTGGCGCAGCTCGGTGCCGCGCACCTTGAGCATCGAGGCCTCCACCGCCGGCACGCGGCTGCCCTGGTTGGGGCTGAGCAGGCGCAGCGCCGTGAACTCCAGCGCCAGCAGCTCGATCTCGAACTGCGCCAGCCGCGCCTGCAGCAGCGGGTCCTCGGCCAGGCCCTGCTGCTGCGCCAGGCGCCGGGCACGGGCGAGCTGCTGCTTGCACGAGCCGATGCCGGCGATGCCGGTGCGCTCGTGGCCCAGCAGGTACTTGCCGCAGGTCCAGCCCTTGTGCAGCTCGCCCACCAGGTTCTCGACCGGCACGCGCACGTTGTCGAGGAACACCTCGTTGAGGTCCTCGCCGCCTTCGAGCATGCGGATCGGGCGCACCTGCACGCCGGGCGAGGCCATGTCGATGAGCAGGAAACTGATCCCTTCCTGCGGCTTGGCCGCGTTCGGGTCGGTGCGCACCAGCGCGAACATCATCGAGCACCACTGCGCGTAGGAGGTCCACACCTTGTGGCCGTTGACGACGAAGTGGCGGCCGTCGGGCTCCAGCACGGCGGTGGTGCGCAGCGACGCCAGGTCCGAGCCCGCGCCGGGCTCGGAGAAGCCCTGCGCCCACCAGGTGTTGCTGTGGCGGATGTCGGGCAGGTACTTCGCCTTCTGCTCGGCGGTACCGAAGGCGATGAGCACCGGGCCCAGCATCTGGATGCCGCTGGCAATGATGCGCGGCGCGCCGCCGAGCAGCGTCTCCTCGTCGAAGATGTAGCGCTGCAGCGGCGTCCAGCCCGGGCCGCCGTGCTCCACCGGCCAGCCCGGCGTGATCCAGCCGCGCTCCTCCAGGATGCGGAACCAGGTCACGTAGTCCTCATGCTCCAGGCGCAGGCCCAGCTCCACCTTGCGCTTGATGCGCGCGGGCAGCCGCTCCTGCACGAAGCGGCGCACCTCCTGGCGGAAGGCCTCGTCGGCGGGGGAAAACTCCAGCTTCATGCTCTGCGTCCTTCAGGGCTTGCACACCAGCAGCGCGTCCAGCGCGAGGGCGCGCTCGGGGTAGGCCACCAGCGGGTTGATGTCGATCTCGGTGATCTGCGGGTTGGCGCGCATCTGCGCGCCCACGCGGGCGACCACGCGCGCCACCGCGCGCACGTCCACGGCGCTGGCGCCACGCACGCCGCGCAGCAGCGAGGCCGCCTTCAGGCGCGAGAGCTCCTCGACGATGTCGTCCTCGGCCAGGTCGGCCGGGATCAGGCGCACGTCCTTGAGCGCCTCGATCCACACGCCGCCCAGGCCGACCAGCACCACCGGGCCCCACTCGGCATCGCGCCGCGCGCCCACGACGAGCTCCAGCCCGCGCGCGCCCATGGCCTCGACCAGCACGCCGTCGAGTTCCAGCTCGGGGCGGTGGCGCTTCACGCTTTCGTGCAGTTGCCGCCAGGCCGTGCGCAGCGCCGCCTCGTCGGCCACGCCGACGATCACGCCGCCAACGTCGCTCTTGTGCGGCAGCGCGCTGGCCTGCGCCTTGAGCACCACCGGCCAGCCGATCTCGCCGGCGGTGCGCAGGGCCTCGTCAAGGCTGCGGGCCAGCGCGCCGCGAGGCGCCTCGATGCCGGCCTCGGCCAGCCAGACCTTGCCCTGGTACTCCGCGAAGATGCCGTTGGCCGGGACGGGACCGGGCAGCTTCACCATGCTCGCCGCGGCGGCGGCGGCGCGGCCGGCGCGGGCCACGTTCTCGCCGTAGATCGCCACGCGGCGCAGGGCGCGCAGGGCGCGGTCGCCGGAGCGGAACATCGGCACGCCGCTGGCCTGGATGGCCTCGACGAAGAAAGGCTCGATCGGGCCGTTGTCGCCGTTGAGCACCAGCACCGCGGGCTTGTTCGAGCGCGCCAGCGCGGGCAGCAGGTGCTCGGCCTTGTCGCGCTGCGCCACCGCGGGGCCCACGGGAATGGCCAGCACCAGGCTGGCGATGTTCGGGTCGGCCAGCAGCGTGTCGGCGATCTCGCCCACCAGCCCCGGCTGGCGCACGCCGATGGTGGTGTAGTCCAGCGGGTTCTCGGCCACGGCGTAGCTCGGCAGCTTGGCCTGCAGCGCCTCGACCGTGGCCGGTGCCAAGGCCGGCATGGGCAGCCCGATGTCGTCGGCGAAGTCCAGCGCGATGTTCTTCATCGCGCCCGAGCCGGTCATGAAGGCCACGCCGCCGACCTGCGGTGCCGGGTGGCGCAGCAGGATGGCGGTGGTGTCAAACAGTTCGTCCAGCGAATCCACCTGCACCACCGCCTCGCGCGCCAGCAGCGCCGTGGCCGTGGCGTGGTCGCCGGCCAGCGCGCCGGTGTGCGAAGCCGCGGCCTCGCGGGCACGCTCGCTCTTGCCCGGCATCAGCAGCACCAGCGGCTTGCCGGCCTCGCGCGCCTGGCGCGCCAGCGCCAGGAACTGCCGCGGACGGCGCACCTGCTCGACATAGGCGGCGATGACGCGCGTCTGCGCATCGGCGATGTAGTGGGCCAGCAGGTCCTCCACACCCACGCCGGCCTCGTTGCCGGTGGAGAACACCGCCGTGAGCGGCAGGCCGCGGCCGATGAAGGCGTCGCGCAGGCACGCGGCCATCGCGCCGCTCTGCGCCACCACGCCGATGCCGGGGCGGCCGTTGCAGGGATAGGGCGACACGGGCTCGAAGGTCAGCGGCACGCCGGCCTCGAAGTTGGTGAAGCCCATGCAGTTGGGGCCCACCAGCAGCATGCCGGCCTCGCGCGCCAGCGCGGCGAGCTGCTCCTGGCGGGTGCGGCCCTCGTCGCCGGTCTCGGCATAGCCCGAGGCGAAGAGCACCGCGGCGTGGGTGCGGCGCGCGGCCAGGGCGCGCATGGCGTCCATCACACCGGCTTCGGGAATCGCCAGCACGGCGAGGTCGATGCCTTCGGGCAACTCGTCCACCGTCTTGACGCAGGGGCGGCCGTTGATCTCGCTGCTGCTGCGGCTGACCAGATGCAGCTGGCCCTGCCAGCCGAAGCGCTCCAGGTTGGCCAGCACGAAGCCGCCGAAGGAACGGGGGTCGGCCGAGGCGCCGACGATGGCGATCGATCGCGGCTGGAGCACGCGGCCAACCGGCTGCAGGTCGGTACGCGGGGCGGAATCCGTCATCTCAAGTCCTCTCGCAACAAGCGTGGTGTCGATGGAGCGGATTCTCTGGCATGCCAAAGCATCTTGTAAATACACCAGAAGAGCAGTTCTGGCGTTTTATGGTCGGTGTTTTCCCGAACACGTCAAGCGGTTTGCTGGCCCGCACGGTGCGCAGCGCCGTCTGCCCGTGAGGCCCGGCTCACCTCTTCTCCCTATATAGAGAGCGACTTGGCGTCAGCGCGACATCCTGCCCGGCCAGAACGGCGGCAGGACGCTAAGCTGCGGACACCACAGAAGAACAACTTCAGTGGAAACACATCGTGGTATCCGGGTAATCCATTGCTTGCATGCCACGACACATCAAACGTATATTTGCTTCCACGCCATGAGCACGACCAACGAACCCAGCACTCCCACTCCCATGGACAGCGCCCTCAGCACCGAAGAACTGCGCCCCCGCGCCGGCCGGGCCAACGAGATCCGGGCCGCGCTGCAGGACGAGATCGAGAGCGGCAAGCTCCCGCCCGGCGCGGTACTGGACGAGCGTGCGCTGGCCGCGCGCTTCGATGTCTCGCGCACTCCGGTGCGCGAGGCGCTGCAGCAGCTCGCCGCACGGGACTTGGTGCGCATCGCGCCGCGCCAGGGCGTCACGGTGGCGCGGCTGTCCATCGGCAAGGTGCGCGGGATGATGGAAGCGCTGGGCGAGCTGGAGGCGGTGTGCGCCAAGCTCGCGGCGCGCCGCATCGACGACGAGCTGCGCCAGCGCCTGGACGAGGCCGTCGCCCGCTGCCAGGACGCCGCCATCAACGGCGGCTCGGCCGAGTACGCGCTGGCCAACACCTTCTTCCACGAGACGATCTACGCCGGCAGCCGCAACGAGTACGTGGCCGAGCAGATCCGCCAGGCGCGCCGCCTCGTGCAGCGCTACCGCGCCAAGGACTTCCAGAGCAAGGCGCAGATCAGCAAGTCGTTGCAGGAGCACCTGAAGATCGCGCGCGCCATCCAGGCGGGCGACGAGGCGGGTGCGGCGCAGGCCATGTTGCTGCACGTGCCCATGGGCTCCACCGGCTTTTCCGAGTTCCTGGCCACCGTGCCGATGAGCTTCTTCGACAACGAAGGCGCCTGACGCGCCGCCCCACCATGAACCGCTCGCCCCGCTCCATCGACCTCCCGGGCCTGGCCCACAAGGCGCCCATTCCTCAAGCCGCCCGCGTCGGCCCGCTGCTGTGCTCCTCGGGCATTGCCGGCAAGGACCCCACCACCGGGGAGCTGCCGGCGGACGCCGCGGCGCAGGCGGCCAACGCCTTCGCCAACATGGACCGGCTGCTGGAGGCCGGCGGAGCGCGCCTGGAAGACGTGGCCAAGCTCACCGTCTACCTCAAGGACCCGGCGGCGCGCGAGGCGGTCAACGCCCAGTGGCTGCGGCGCTTCCCGGACCCGCACGACCGCCCGGCGCGGCACATCCTCGAACACGACCTGCAGCACGGCATGGCGCTGCAGCTGGAATTCCTGGCCTTCGTCCACTCCCCTGACCGCTGAGAGAGCCTTTCATGATCATCGACTCGCACGCCCACATCGTCATGCCTCCCGAGAGCTTCCGCTTCATGGCGGAACTCATCGGCGGCCGGGCCAACCCCCACACGCTGCCCAAGATCCCCGAAGCCTCGGTGCGCAAGGTGGCCGAGGAGCTGGTGCGCACCATGGACAGCGTGGGCACCGACGTGCAGTTCATCTCGCCGCGCCCGTACCTGCAGATGCACTCGGTCAAGCCGGGCAAGGTCACGGAGCTGTGGTCACGCCACTGCAACGACCTCATCGCGCGCTTCGTCGAGCTGTTCCCCGACCGCTTCCGCGGCGTGGCCGGCCTGCCGCAGTACATGGACGAGCCGCTGGAGCAGCGCGCCATTCCCGAGCTGCGCCGCTGCGTCGAGCAGCTGGGCTTCGTGGGTTGCCTGATCAACCCCGATCCCACCGAGGGCGCCGGCCCCACGCCGCCGGGGCTGGGCGAGGAGTTCTGGCACCCGCTGTACCAGGCCATGGTGGAGCTTGACGTGCCGGGCCTGATCCACTCGGCGGGCAGCTGCAGCACGCGCGAGAGCTACACGCTCAAGTTCATCAACGAGGAGAGCATCGCCATCGTCTCGCTGCTGGGCGCCAAGGTCTTCGACAAGTTCCCCGCGCTCAAGATCGTGGTGGCCCACGGCGGCGGCGCGATCCCCTACCAGATGGGCCGCTTCCGCTCCTGGAACGCGCGCAAGGGCGAGGCCGTGAGCTTCGACGAGCAACTGCGCAAGCTCTATTTCGACACCTGCAACTACTCCAAGGAAGCCATCGAGCTGCTGATCAAGGTGGCCGGCACCGACAACGTGCTCTTCGGCACCGAGAAGCCGGGCACCGGCAGCGCGCGCGACCCGGTGAGCGGCCGCGACTACGACGACATGAAGCCCGTGATCGAGAGCATCGAGTGGCTGACCTCGCAGCAGCGCACCAACATCTTCGAATGCAACTGCCGGCGCGTGTACAGCCGCGCCTTCCGCAAGGACGGCGAGTAAGGCGCCCGGCCACCATACCCACACACCGAGGAGACCACCATGGCCATGACTAGGGAAGACAACGAGCTGCTGACCCGCGTCGAGAACGGCGCGCCCATGGGCGAGATGATCCGCCAGCACTACTGGATCCCGGCCGTGCCGGCGGCCAAGCTCGTGGCTGACGGCGCGCCGGTACGCGTGCGGCTGCTGGGCCGCAACTACGTGGCCTTCCGCGTGACGGACGGCAGCGTGGGCGTGGTGGACGAGCAGTGCCCGCACCGCAAGGCCTCGCTGGCGCTGGCGCGCAACGAGGACAACGGCCTGCGCTGCCTCTTCCACGGCTGGAAGTTCAACGTGCGCGGCGAGGTGGTGGAGGCGCCCAACCACACCGGCGACCAGCGCCAGTTCTGCAGCCACGTGCGCGTCAACCGCTACACGGTGGCCGAGCGCGGCGGCATCGTCTGGGTCTGGCTGGGCCAGGGCGAGCAGCCGCCCAAGTTCCCCAACCTGCCCTTCGTGGACCTGCCGGAGAACCAGCGCGCCGTCACCAGCCAGGAGGTGCCCACCAACTGGGTGCAGGGCGTGGAAGCGTCGATGGACAGCTCGCACGTGGGGGTGCTGCACGAGTCCACCACGCAGCTCACCGCCGGCTCGGGCAACGAGCGGCTGCACATGACCAAGGCGCTGGCGCCGAAGCTGGAGTTCGAGGAGCGGCCCTACGGCTACCGCTACGCCGCGCTGCGCGCGCTGCCCGATGACAAGGTGTATGCGCGCGTCAACAACTTCGTGATGCCCTGGTACGGCATCATCTGCCCGCCCGATGCCAAGGGTCCCAGCACGGTGTTCTTCTCCACGCCGGTGGACGACGTGACGCACCGCGCCTGGTTCGTGCACTTCAACCCGCATCGGCCGCTGGGCATGACGGTGATGTCGGCCTCGCCCGACGTGTGGAACTTCCCGCCGCTGCCCCCGGGCAGCCCCGCGGACAACTGGGGCCAGAACCGCGACCTGATGAAGCGCGGCCATGCCACGGGCTTCCCGCAGCACCTGGGCACCGAGGATTTCGCGATGTTCCTCAGCCAGGGCCCGATCTACGACCGCACCGACGAACAGCTGTGCTCGGCCGACGGCGCGGTGCTGCGCGTGCGCGCGCAACTGCTGCGCTCGGTGCGCGAGTTCATGGCCGGGCAGACGCCCAGGCTCGCCGACAACCCCGAGCTCGACTACGCCCAGGCCGTCTCGGTCGGCGGCGTGATCAACGCGGGCGCCGACTGGCGCGCCCTCACCAAGGCCGATTGAGAAGGCAACCCGACGTGGACTACCGCATGACCTCCCCCACGCGCCGACGGCTGCTGCTGTCCGCGGCTGCCGGCCTGGCGCCGGGCCTGCTGCGGGCGCAGCCGGACAAGCCGGTGCTGCGCATCCTGGTCGGGCTGCCGCCGGGCGGCGGCACCGACGCCATCGCGCGCGCCATCGCCGACCGGCTGCACGAGCACCTGGGCCAGCCGGTGATGATCGACAACCGCGTGGGCGTGGGCGGGCGCCTGGCCTGCGACGCGCTGATGGCGTCCAAGCCCGATGGGCTGACCTGGATGATCGCGCCCAACGCCACGCCCACCTTCCAGACGCTGGTGTTCGGATCACAGCTCAAGTGGAATCTGTTCCGCGACTTCGCGCCGGTGGCCGCCCTGGTGAGCTACCCGCTGGGCATGGCCGTGAGCACCGCCACGGGCGTGACCAACGTGCGCGAGTTCGTGCAGTGGGTGCGCGAGCATCCGAAGGAGGCCAGCTTCGGCGTGCCGGGGCTGGGCGGCCAGAACCACTTCCTGGGTGCGCAGTTCGCCAAGGCCATGGGCATTGACTTGCCGGTGACGCCTTACAAGGGCACGCCGCCGCTCATCACGGACCTGGTGGGCGGCCACGTGCCGGCGGCCGTGACGCTGATGGACGAGATGCTCAAGCACCACCGCAGCGGCCGCGCGCGCGTCATCGGCATCTTCAGCGACAAGCGCTCGGAGCTGATGCCCGACATCCCGACCATGGCCGAGCAGGGCGTGAAGATGCTCGCCAGCGAGGGCTGGACCGCGATGTGGGCGCCGGCCAAGACGCCGCCGGCCGAGATCGCGCGCATGCAGCAGGCGCTGCGCAAGGTGCTGGAGACGCCCACGGTGCGCGAGCTGCTCACCACGCGGCTGTCGGTGGTGCCGGGCTACCTCGACGGCGCGCAGATGGCCCAGCGCCAGCGCGACGAGCTCGCCGCCTGGGAGCCCATCATCAAGGCCTCGGGCTTCAAGCCGGAGTGAGGACGCCGAGATGCTGAGCGCCGAGAAGAACCGCCGGCTCACCGAGGTCGGCCCCGGCACCCCGATGGGCGAGCTGCTGCGCCGCTACTGGCATCCGGTGGCGGGTATCGACGAGCTTGAGCGCCATCCGGTCAAGGCCGTGCGCCTGATGGGCGAGGACCTGGTGCTGTTCAAGGACGCCGAGGGGGCCTATGGCCTGGTGGACCGGCGACTGCGCGCACCGGCGCGCGGACCTGTCCTACGGCTTCGTCGAGCCAGGCGGCCTGCGCTGCAACTACCACGGCTGGCAGTTCGACGTGCAAGGCCGCTGCGTGCACCAGCCCTTCGAGGACGGCGGCCGACCCGCAGGCGCGCGCGAAGTGCAAGGTGCGGCTCAAGGCCTACCGCGTGCAACCCCTGGCCGGGATGCTGTGGGCCTACATGGGCCCCGAGCCCGCGCCGCTGCTGCCCGACTGGGAGGCCTTCAGCTGGGCCAACGGGTTCGTGCAGGTGGTGTTTTCCGAGGTGCCCTGCAACTGGCTGCAGGCGCAGGAGAACTCCATCGACCCGGTGCATTTCGAGTGGATGCATGCCAACTGGGGGCGGCGGCTGCGCGGCGCGGGCGGCCATGCGCCCAGGCACCTGAGGCTGGGCTTCGAGGAGTTCGAGTTCGGCTTCACGTACCGGCGCATCAGCGAGGACACCGACGAGCAGCACCCGCTGTGGACCATCGGGCGGGTGTGCCTGTGGCCCAACGGCTTCTTCCTGGGCGACCATTTCGAATGGCGCGTGCCGGTGGACGACACCCACATGCTCAGTGTCACGTGGAGCTTCATCCGCGTGCCGCGCGAGGCCGAGCCTTACGTGCAGCGCTCCATCCCCTCGTGGACCAGCCCGATCAAGGATGCGGCGACCGGGCGCTGGATCACCACTCACGTGATCAACCAGGACATCGTGGCCTGGGTGGGCCAGGGGCCGGTGACGGACCGCAGCCAGGAGAACCTGGGCGCCAGCGACCGCGGCATCGCGCTGCTGCGGCGGCGTCTCTTCGACGACATGGACGCCGTGGCGCAGGGGCTCGACCCCAAGGGCCTGATCCGCGATCCCGAGCGCAACCGGCGCGTGTTCCTGCCCAGCGACTCGCGCGAGTTCTTCCTGCGCGGGCTGCCGCGCGCCGAGTACGAGCGCCATCCCAAGTGGAGCAAGCTGCTGCACCACTTCATCTTCCACGCCGGCCAGCCCGAGGCGGTGCAGCGTGCCTGCGAGGAAGCCACCGGTGTGGCGATCCGGGCCGTGGACGTGGTGGACATCTGACGAGAACGAAACATGAGCCTTCCGCAAAGCATCGAGGTGCGCGTGCGCGCCGTCACCTGGGAGGCCGAGGGCATCCTCGGCTTCGAGCTGGTACCGCTGCCTCCGCGCAAGTCGCTGCCGCCCTTCAGCGCCGGCGCGCACATCGACCTGCACCTGCCCAACGGGCTGATCCGCAGCTACTCGCTGCTGAATTCGCAGGACGAGACGCACCGCTACGTCATCGGCGTCAACCGCGACGCGGCCAGCCGCGGCGGCTCGCGCTACCTGCACGAGACGCTGCGCCCCGGCGACGTGCTGACCATCGGTGAGCCGCGCAACAACTTCGCGCTCGACGAGGAAGCCGCGCACAGCGTGTTCATCGCCGGGGGCATCGGCATCACGCCGCTGCTGGGCATGATCCGCCGCCTGCAGTCGCTGGGGCGGCCGTGGCAGCTGTTCTACGCCGCGCGCACACGCCAGGGCGCGGCCTTCGTGGACGAGCTGCAGCGGCTGCGCGACGCCACCGGCGCCGCCGTGCAGTTCTGCTTCGACCGCGAGAACGGCGGCCGGATGCTGGACCTGGGCGCCATCGTGGCCGCGCTGCCGGCCGATGCCCATGTGTACTGCTGCGGCCCGCTGCCGATGCTGGAAGCCTTCGAGCGTGCCACCGCCGGGCTGCCGCCGCGGCAGGTGCACGTGGAGTACTTCGCCGCGCGCGAGGCGGCCGCCACCGAGGGCGGTTTCACGGTGGAGCTCGCCCGCAGCGGCCGCAGCCTGGTGGTGCAGCCCGGCCACACCATCCTCGACAGCCTGCTGGAGATCGGCGTGGAGCCGCCCTACTCCTGCCGCGAGGGCGTCTGCGGCACCTGCGAGGTGCGCGTCATCGACGGCACGCCCGACCACCGCGACCTCGTGCTCAGCGCCGCCGAGAAGGCGGCCAACGACCGCATGCTGATCTGCTGCTCCGGCGCGTGCAGCAGCAAGCTGGTGCTGGACCTCTAGCACTCTCCTCGCACCCACACGTTCCTCTACCCCTGCCGCTTGCGCTGTCCGCAGCGCGGCGGGCCTGAACACGCCCCAAGGAGACTCCCATGAGCGAAGCCCTCATCACCTACCAGCTCGAAGGCCCGATCGCGGTCATCGGCCTGAACCGTCCCGCCAAGCGCAATGCGATCAACGAGGCCGTGATCGACGAGCTGCGCGCGGCCGTGGCCCGCGCGGCCGACGAGGCCGACGTGGCGGTACTGCATGGTCACGGCAGCAACTTCTGCGCGGGCCTCGACCTGGCCGAGGCGCTGGCGCGCGCCACGGGCCAGGTCCAGCCGCCCAGGAAGCGCAAGCGCCACAGCTGGCACGAGGTGTTCGACCAGATCGCGCGCGGCCCCATCCCCTACGTGGCCGCGCTGCACGGCGCGGTCGTGGGCGGCGGGCTGGAGCTGGCCACCGCGGCGCATGTGCGCGTGTGCGACGAGACCGCCTTCTTCGGGCTGCCCGAGGGGCAGCGCGGCATCTTCGTGGGCGGCGGCGGCACCGTGCGCATCCAGCGCGTGGTGGGCTACACCGTGATGGCCGACATGATGCTCACCGGCCGGCTGCTGTCGGCCGCCGAGGGCGAGCGCGAGCACATCGTGCGCTACGTCGTGCCGCCGGGCCAGGCGCTGGCCAAGGCCATGGAGCTGGCCGCCAAGATCGCCCGCAACACGCCCGACACCAACTGGCGCATCACCAGCGTGCTGCCGCGCATCAACGACCTGTCCCACGACGACGGCCTGTTCATGGAGTACCTCAACTCCAACCTGCAGCGCTCGCCCGAGACCGCCGAGCGGCTGCGCGAGTTCGTTGAAGGCCGCGCGGCGCCGCTGGCGGCACCGGGCAAGGCTGAGTGAGACGAGAGGGAACCACATGAGCACCGACCTGATGAATCCCAGCCCGGCCGAGCGTGAGCAGGCCGCTGCCCACATCGCCGCCGCACGCACGCTGGCGGCCGACATCGGCCTGCCCCCGGGCGTGCAGCCGCGCCCGATCAGGCGCGTGGCCGTGATCGGCGCGGGCACCATGGGGGGCGGCATTGCCATGGCGCTGGCCAACATTGGCATCCCCGTGACGCTGATCGACGCCGATGCCAAGGCGCTGGACCGCGGCCTGGCCCGCGTGCGCGACAACTACGCCGGCAGCGTGGCGCGCGGCCGGCTCGACGCCGACGCCATGGCGCAGCGCCTGGCGCTGATCGACGGCAGCGTGTCGCTGGCCGAGGGCGTGCGCGACGCCGACGTCGTCATCGAGGCCGTGTTCGAGGACATGGCGCTCAAGCAGCGCCTGTTCCGCGAGCTCGACGCCGCGGCGCGACCGGGAACGATCCTGGCCACCAACACGTCCGGGCTGGACATCGACGAGATCGCCGCCGTGACCTCGCGGCCGCAGGACGTGGCGGGCGCGCACTTCTTCAGCCCGGCGCACGTGATGAAGCTGCTGGAGGTGGTGCAGGCCAAGCACACCGCGCCCGACGTGATCGCCACGCTGATGGACTTGGGCCGGCGCATGGGCAAGGTGGCGGTGCTCGCGCGCATCTACCCGGGCTTCATCGGCAACGCGCTGTTCCGCAACTACACGCGCGAAGCCCACTTCCTGGTGGAGGACGGCGCGCTGCCGCACGAGGTGGATGCCGCGCTCAAGCGCTTCGGCTACGCCATGGGCATCTTCGCGGTGCACGACATGGCCGGCAACGACGTGGGCTACCAGACGCGCAAGGCGCAGATGGCGACCCGGCCCACGGACCGGCGCTGGAACGACCTGATCCTGAAGCTGGTGGACCTGGGCCGCCTGGGCCAGAAGAGCGGCGCCGGCTGGTACCGCTACGAAGCGGGCAGCCGCGAGCCGCAGCGCGACCCGGTGGTCGAGCAGTTCATCGTCGAGGAATCGGCGCGCATGGGCATCGAGCGCCGGCCGGTGTCGGAGGAGGAGATCCTCAAGCGCTGCCTCTACGGCATGGTCAACGAGGGCGCGCGGCTGCTGGAGCAGGGCATCGCGCTGCGGCCCAGCGACATCGACATCGTCTACGTCACGGGCTACGGCTTCCCGGCGCACCAGGGCGGCCCGATGTTCATGGCCGACCGCATCGGCCTGGACCGGGTGTACGCCGACATCCAGCGCCTGCATGCGGAGCACGGCTACTGGTGGCAGCCCGCGCCGCTGCTGGAGCGGCTGGCGCGCGAGGGGGGGCGTTTCGCCGACCTGCAGGCCCGGGCCTGACCCTTCAACGACCACGGGACGACGCATGGATCTCGGACTCCAGGGCCGCCAGGCCATCGTGTGCGCCTCCTCGCAGGGGCTGGGCCATGCCTGCGCGCAGGCGCTGGCCGCGGAAGGCTGCGCGGTGTTCCTCAACGGCCGCCACGAGGACAAGCTGCAGGCCGCCGCGCAGGCCCTGCGCGCGGCCAGCGGCGCCCGCGTGACGGCCGTGGCGGCCGACCTGCGCACCGAGGAGGGCCGGGCGCGGCTGCTGGCGGCCTGCCCCGAGCCCGACATCCTGGTCAACAACAACGCCGGCCCGCCGCCGGGCCGGCTGGCCGACTGGGACCATGCGGCCTGGCTGGACGCCCTGGAGGCCAACTTCCTGCCGGCGGCGCTGCTGATCCGGGCCGTCGTGCCCGGCATGCGCCGGCGGCGCTTCGGCCGCATCGTGAACATCACCTCGGCCATGGTGAAGTCGCCCCATCCGGAGATGGGCCTGTCCACCGCGGCGCGCTCGGCCCTGACGGCGCTGTCCAAGGCGGTGTCGCGCGAGGCCGCGATCGACAACGTGACGCTCAACAACCTGCTGCCCGAGCGCTTCGACACGCCGCGCCAGGAAGCCATGGCGCAGCGCCTGGTACGGGAGCAAGGCATCACGCGCGAAGAGGCACGCCAGCGCATCGCCGACACCCTGCCCGCGCGGCGCCTGGGGCGCCCCGAGGAATTCGGGGCGGCCTGTGCGTTCCTGTGCAGCGTGCACGCGGGCTTCATCACCGGCCAGAACTTGAGCCTGGACGGCGGCGCGAGCGCCGGCCTGCTCTGACGCCGTTCTCTTTCCGCATCCCAGACCAAGACCGACATGAAAGTTGCCCGCTTCACCGCCGAGGGCCGCACCGCCATCGGCATCGTCCAGGACGACCGGGTGTTCGAACTCTCCACGCTGGTTGCGCAAGCACCCGCCACGATCCGGGAGGTGCTCGCCGCCGGCTCCGGCCTGCGCCAGCGCATCCAGGCCGCGCTGCGGCAGCCGCCCGCGGGCCGTGCGTTGTCCAGCGTCCGACTTCTGGCGCCCGTTCCTGACGCGCAGAAGTACCTGGCCATCGGCATGAATTACCGCGACCATGCCGAGGAGGCACGACGCGCCGGCGTGCCGGTGCCGACCAGTCAACTCTGGTTCAACAAGCAGGTGTCGTGCATCACCGGCCCCTTTGACCCGGTCTACAAGCCGCGCGTGTCGGAGCAACTCGACTATGAAGCCGAGCTGGGCGTGGTGATCGGCACGCGCTGCCGCTACGTCAGCGAGGCCGAGGCCCGCCATGTCGTAGGCGGCTATTTCGTGGCCAACGACGTGTCGGCCCGCGACTGGCAGCGTCAGAGCCCGACGTTCACCTTGGGCAAGTCCTTCGACACGCACGGGCCGACGGGCCCGTGGATCACCACCGCGGACGAGATCGAGGATCCGCATGCGCTGCAGATGCGGCTCTGGGTCAACGGCGAGCTGCGCCAGCAGGCCAGCACCGGCGGGATGATCTTCAACATCTGGCAGCAGATCCACCATCTCTCGCAGGTCATGACATTGGAGCCGGGCGACCTGATCGCCACCGGCACCTGCGCCAACGTCGGCATCGCACTGGGCAAGCTGCTGCAGCCCGGCGACGTGGTGCGTGTGGCGATCGACGGTCTGGGACACATCGAGAACCGCGTCGAAGCCGAGCCGGCCTGATTTCCATCCGCCGCACCGAGTGACCATTGCCGGTGCCGCAAGCAGAACCGCAAGCAGGAGCAGCCATGAAGATTCTNGTGCCCGTGAAACGGGTGGTGGACTACAACGTNAAGGTGCGCGTGAANAGCGACGGCTCGGGCATGGACCTCGCCGGCGTGAAGATGAGCATGAATCCTTTCGACGAGATCGCCGTCGAGGAAGCAGTGCGGCTCAAGGAAAAGGGCGTCGCCACCGAGATCATTGCGGTCTCCTGCGGTGTGGCGCAGTGCCAGGAAACGCTGCGCACGGCTCTCGCCATCGGCGCGGACCGCGCCATCCTGGTCGAGACACCCAACGACTCCTCCTTCGAGCTGCAGCCGCTGGCCGTGGCCAAGATCCTCAAGGCGCTGATCGACAAGGAACAGCCGGGCCTGGTGATCCTGGGCAAGCAGGCCATCGATGACGACAACAACCAGACCGGCCAGATGCTCGCCGTGCTGGCCGACCTGCCGCAAGCCACCTTCGCCTCCAAGGTCGAAGTGGCGGACGGCAAGGCCAAGGTAACGCGCGAGGTGGACGGCGGCCTGGAGACCATCGAGGTCACGCTGCCGGCCGTGGTCACGACCGACCTGCGGCTGAACGAGCCGCGCTACGTGACGCTGCCCAACATCAT